>Ga0116153_10003416_pt1 | contig 11214 bp, 10 predicted proteins | sample AD_UKC028_MetaG_FD_89896 | JGI IMG/M metagenome (GOLD analysis project Ga0116153, IMG submission 89896) | Active sludge microbial communities of municipal wastewater-treating anaerobic digesters from USA - AD_UKC028_MetaG | ecosystem: Engineered > Bioreactor > Anaerobic > Digestate | place: USA... | reverse complement strand
CCCACGGTTTTCGCCAGCTCCTGGCGTACCTCCTCATACGACCAGCCGGCGTTCAGTTTTTCCCCAATCGGCCCCAGCAGCTCGCGTACCCTGTCCTTGTCGGTCAGGCGCGGGGCGAGTTGGCGGGCATTTCCGAACGCCGCCTTTTGCTCGCTTGTCAGTTTGGCGGGAGGTTGATCGGTCACCGCTCAAAATCCGCCTCAAGGCGCCGCCGGCCCGCGATGCGCCGCTTGATGCGCTCCGCCGCGCCAATCGCGGCGCGGGCCTCTTGCGCGGCGCGTTTCGCCGCGTGTTGCGCGGCCAGGGCCGCCGCCTCGCGGCGCTGGGCGGCCTGCTCGCGCTCCTGGACCTGGCGCTCCACTTCGCCCGCCACCGCGTCCTGCAACAGATGCCGATACTGACACACATCGGTATAGAGCGTGCCGCGCGCGACGTGCAGACCGTTCCGGGCCAGCGCGGCGCGGGCGTCCCGATACGATTTACCTTCCCGCAACCACTGGAGCACCAGCGGCAGATCATAGGCAAACAACAGCCGGCGGGTGCTGAAGGTTTGACCCGGAGTGTTCATCGGTTTTTCTCCATGAAAAACCCCGGCGTTCAGGCCGGGGCGGGCGATTCAACCGCCAACCCCAGCAGATGCCGCGCCGGGGTCAGCCGCTCGTCGAACTCCTGGAGCCAGCGGCGCACCCGTGCCCGGTCGGCGACGGGCAGCCCGCTGCCCGGACCGTTGCTCCGCACCGCCTCGATGTAGCCGAGGCTGTGGATGTCCAGCAGGGCATAGCTGCGCGGGTGGAGGGCCGGCATCGTCACAATCCTGCCGCCGTGGTCGAGCAGGGCCTGCTTGCCGCGGCTGGCGGGCAGCCGCAATCCCTCCTGGTTGCAACCGTCAAACAGGACGAAGGCGTCCTCGGCGCCGAAGGCCAGGTTTTTCACGGCGACGTAGTCAACGGTCTCGCCGAAGGCCTCGATGCTGTATTGCACGGTGCGCACCGAGGCGTGCACCGGGGTCATCACCACCACGATAGTGACGGCGTAACCCCGGTCGCGGTATTCACTAAACAAGCCGAACGGCGCCGCGCCGTGGTCCACCACCTTGCCCAGTTCGCCGACCACCCCACCCGGTAAATCGAACAGGAGCAGGGGCGGCTCGGTGGCCAGGGCGTTGAGCAGAACATCCCGATCATCCTCTTCTCGGATATCAAAGCAGCCGCAGCCGACGCACGGGTCCTGGTCGGGCAACAACTGGCCGGCGGCATCCCGCAGGCCGTGATGCTGAAACAGTTGCCCGACATGCCCGTCGGCGTCGTAGGCGGCTACCGTTTGGTCCTCGCAGCGCAGAATATCCAGTAACCCCCGCGCGAAAGTGGTCTTCCCGGCGCCGCCTTTCTGGCTACACACGAAGATCGCGCGCTTCATCACGCGGCCCTCGCGCTACCCAAAACCTCCCGCAGCCGGCGCCGGGTGGAAGAGGGCGCCTCCGGCGCCGGCGGCTCGGCCGGGGGGTCGTCCTCGGCCGGCGCGAGGGCCGCGGATGGAGCGGCCGCGGCCGCGTCCCCGGTGGACGGATCGCCGGCGCGTTCCGGTTCGACCGGTTCGACCGGTTCAACGCCTTCCGGCGCGCTCGCCGGCGTGGGGCCTTCCACCGGACCGGTGGCCGCCCCCTCCTCTCCGGCACCGGGTTCTCCCGCCTCCGGCTCGACCGCGGGGGGCGCGAGGGGATGGTCCGGCGCGCTCAAGTCCGCCACCAGCGCTTCCGTCGCCTGGAGGCTTTCGGCCTCGCCGGCGGTCATCGTCCCGGCGCCCTCGTCGGCCATCGCCGGCGCGGCCTCGGCCAGGGCCGGTCCCTGTCCGGTGCGCTTGACCAGCATGTCCCGATAGCCGGGCGCCTCGCCCTCGTCGCGTACCCGCCGCGCCAGGCCGCGCGCCAGCCGCTCGATGACCCCGCAGCTCCGCTGAAAGTGGCGAAACAGCAGGTTGCCGCCCTGCAGTTGGGCGATGGTGTTTAGCGCGCCGGCGTACCAGGCGGCATCAATCGCGCGCAACGTCCGTTCCAGGTCCGCCAGCAGCCCGGCGTAGCGACGGACCTGGGGGGTGCGCATCGTCAACTCGACACAGGCCGGTTGCGTATAGCCGACGGCATCCACCGGGCCGGCCGGCGGGTTCTTTTTCAACAGCTGCTCAACCCAGCGGGCCTGGCCGGTCACCAGCCCCATCAGGCGGTCCAGCTCGCGGGCGATGGCCGCGTTGACCTGGGTGATTTCGGCGGCGTAGGCGTCGCTGGCGCGGCCTTGCAGATGAGCCACCACCTCGGCCAGAAACAGCGCGGCCTCCACCCGCCCGAAGGTACGGTTGTAGGTTTTCAGACCGACGTGAGTGGCCAGCTCGATAGGCTGGCGGATGACCGGCCGGCTGTTGTTGGAAACAGGGGTATTGAGCATGGGAACCTCCCGGTTATGAGGATTCGATGGATTCGACGAACAAGGGGTTGAGTTCGGCGGGCAGTTCACCGGTCAGCGCGCGCGACCAGGCGCGCTGTACGTCCGGCTCCCGCCACAGCCAGTTCAGGCCGTCCGGAGGCAGGAGGGCGCCGGCCACCAGCGGCGTCCAGTCCGCGCGCGGCGGCTCCGGGTTGGCGTGGACGCTGTAGGCCGCCACGCCCGCACGGGTGGCAAGCCCGCGGGGCGCCGTGCTGGGCTGCCAAACCCCCAGCGGCTGGCCCGCCGCCGACCACAGCTGGATCGTCCACGGCGCGAACGCGCGCGCCAGGCGGCGCAGCAACGCCAGGCTGAACAGGGCGTAGGTCCAGACATCCGCCTCGTGCGCCACCTGCTCAGGGTCCGCGCCCGGCGGCAGGAGCACACCGCGCCGGCGGGCCAGCACCCGTTCGGCCTGGCCCAGCCGCGCCGCCAGCAGGGTTGGGCCCCCCTCGGCGGCCGGCAGGCGCTGAACGTAGCTGGCCAGCGCCCGGGCCAGCGGCGTGTAGACCCCCTCGAACTGGTGGGTTGAATGGCCCGACAGGGCGTGCAGGCGGGCCAGGGACTCCCCTTGCTCCGCCAGCAGCATCCCGGCCGGCGCGATGGGCACGCGCGTGGCTACCACCACAGCCACGCCGCCAGCAGGCCCAGGGCCACCGCCAAGACGATGGGGACGGGATTGGCTCGATTCGCGTAACTCAAGATGCCCTCCAGGAAGCGCTGAAGCGCTACAGGTATTTCTTGAACCGCGCCAGGGTGCGTTGCGCGAAGTAACCCAACCCCAGCGCGGCCGGCACGAACACCCAGGTCGGATGGACCGACCAGGGCCAGATGAGATAGAAAAACACCGGCACCGAGATCATCGGCCGCAGCATCTTTTTCAGGTGGTGGTACATGAAGCCCGATTCGGCGCCGCCGCCGAAGCGGCGCAGGTCACGCCGCACCAGGCCGTCGATGGCGCCCATGAGGCCGAGCAGGGCGAAGGCGGGCAGGGCCAGCAGCACCATCGCCAGCCGCGCGCCCACCAGTTGGGTGATATACGCCGCCGCCAGCAGGTACTCGCCGCCTTGCCGCAGGCCGACTCGAATCAGCTCCAGCCCCGGCCAGCCGGACGGTTGATCCGCCACGGCCCAGCGCATCAGCCCTTCCAGCCCGCTCCAGTGATACAGCAACCCGGCGCCCCGGTAGGCTCCCTCCACCAGGGGCGCGACCGTCCCCGGCCCGGCGAAATCCTGCCCCAGCCAGTCCAGTTCGGTGCGCAACAACCGCTGGCTGTGCGTAACGCCCGGCGGGTCCCACCAGCCGAATGCCAGGCCGGCCCACTCCAGCAGAATCGAGAGCAGCCCGCCGAGCAGGGTGACCGTGCAGAAGCCAAACAGGTGATCCAGCAGCCCCATCAGGCTCCACGGCCGCCGGTACGGCGGCGGCGCGGGAGAAACCGCGCGGTCCCTGATGGGGCCGTCCCTCATGGCGGCGCGTCCGCCGCCGCCGTAGCTGCCCACAGCGCGGCGCGATGGGTCGAGTCGTCGGGCTGGAGCTCAACCCCGGTGATCGAGCGATAGCGGCGCTCCATGTCGCGGGCGATGGCGTCCAAATCGCCGGGCAGCCGGTGCGGCGGCTCGTGGAGTTCGGGCAGTTGCACTTTCCAGAACTGGCCGCCGCCCATCAGCACAAACGCATGCCCGCGCGGCAGTTGCATCAGATGGCCCGCCTCCAGCAACGGCACGGTCTGGGTGGACACCCGGTCCTGCATGGTGCTGGTGAAATGCACCGGCGAGTCCGGCTCGGAGGAGTCGGTCGCGGCCGAGACCAGCATCAGCATGTTGACTTCGACCGGCCCCAGCCGCTGGCTCAGCAGTTCGGCGGTCGGTAAATCGGCCACCCGCAACATGATCAGGGTGTTGCTGACATTGCCGACGAGCTGGCTGGCGCGGTCGCGGCCCAGTCCGGCCGCCAGGTCCGCCAGGGTTTGGGTGTAGAGCGCAAAGCGTAGCCCGGCGCCGCGCCCCTTGTTGAGCGCCTGGACGATTTCCGGGCCGCGCACCAGTTCGGCGACCTCGTCCAGATGAAGGCAGGTCTCGGGCAACGCCTCTGGCGTGGGCAGGTTCTCGCCCAGGCCGTGCTTGTAAAGCTCGCCGGCGTAGGCGACCAGGTCGGCCAGCATCCCCTGGCTGACGGCGGCGGCGACCTCCGCGTCGGTGAGGGCATCAAAGCCGCAGTAGACCACGGCCCGCTGCCGGATCACGCCAGGCCAGTCCAGAATCGGACGGGGATCGTCGAGATCGGTGTAGTCGGGATTGATGAGTTCTCCCGCCCGGCCCGCCAGCAGCTTCTCCAGCAACGGCTGAACCGCGACCGAAATCTTGTCGAAGAAGGTTTTTTCGTATTCAAAGGCTCGCCGCAGCCCGTCGGCCACTGGATCGTACCGCTCGTGGACCTTGTAGAATCGCACCAGCTCCAGGGCGCGCGGGTCGCGGCTTTTGAGATGGCGCGGCGACTCGGCTTTTCTCCCCGCGCCGTCCGTCTCCAGCAGCGCCCGCCAGCCCGCCGGCCCCTCCCGGTCGAGCCAGTGCTCGAAATAGCGCACCAGCAACGGATCGATGTTGCTCATGTGCTGGAGGGTCTTGCGGTAATCCGGCCGCTCGCCCAGGGCGTGCAGCGCCTGCGCGATGACGTGGGTGAACAGCCAGGCGAACTGGCGAAACGCCTCGGCGTTGCCCTGCGACGGCAGTTGGTTGGCGATCCGGGTGGCGACCTCGGTCAGGCGCGAGTACCGCCCGATGGGGTTGTAGCGGGCGGAGTGATCGGGATAGCCCAGATGGAAGAAGTAGAACGGCCGGCCCGCCCGGGCCGCCTCGGCGTGCAGGCGCCGGAACAGGTCCGGATCGCCCTTGGGGTCCAGGCAGATGACCGGCTGGCCCCGGCGGATGTCCTGGGCGATGGCCAGTTCCGCCGCGCGGGTCTTGCCGACCCCGGTGGTGCCGACGTAGAACAGATGGCCCTGCCGCTCGGCCCAGGGCAGCACCACGCGGGTCTCGCCCTCCAGCAGACCCACCCCGTGCAGCGCGGGCAGGCCGCTCGGGGGAGCCGCCGCCGCCCGCCACGGCCACCCGTCCGGTTCGACGTAGCGGCGGTTGGCCGCGCGGGTGGCGTCCCACAGCCGCTGCGTGTGGCAGGCCGTCCAGCGAAAGCCGCGGCCCAGAAACAGCCCCGCGGGATCAGGGTCCAGGGTGCGGGACGGAATGCGGTAGGGCCGGTGGCGGCGCAGGCCGCGCTGGTAGCGCACCACCCGCCAGCCCTGACCGAACCGCACCAGGGCCAGCAGACCCAGGGCCGCCGCCACCGCCCAGGCGACCGGACGGGTCATCAGCAACACCTCCGGCGCGCGCAGCGCAATCGCCGCCAGGCTGACCGCCGCCAGGCTGCTCGACCACTCGACCGGCGGCCGCAGCAGGGCTTCAATGGGGTAGTGAGCCACGAGACATTTCCACAGCAAACAGGCGCGGCCAGCGCGCTTGACAAACGATGGGAAATCCGGTAAGCCCCTGGCCGTCCTCAAAACGGAGCCAGAAACGGAGCCAGAGATGAATCAGGACTTCCCCAAGGTGGAGATGACGTTCAAGCGGTGGGTGATCGCCGCCGTGGCCGCGGCCATCGGCTGGTGGGCGCTGCTGGACAACGGCCTGACCGGTTTGATCAGCGTTGGGCTGCTGGGCCTGCTGGTGTTGGCCTCGCTGCGCCTGGGACGGGCGGATCACCGGGGCAAGGGCCTGAACGACGAATTTGGACCATTTGATTATCTTTACCGCCATGCTCCAAATTTCCGACACAATCCAATGTACCGGGGCCTTTATCCTTGGATTTTTGACGACGACGATGATTAAGGTCTCAGCCATCGTTACCCCCCTTACTCTTCCCGCTGGGAACGACGGATACGAGATCCTCGCACACCGAGTCCCCCGATCCCGCCCTGCTCCTGAGCGGGTTTGTTAATTCCCTCGCTCGTCATTTTTGCCCCCGAAGCCGGCCCTCCCGCCTCGGCGATGAGGTAAAGCATCAGCATCGGGAAGAACACGTAAAACACCATCGAGACGAACAGCAGCAGGATGCGCTCGATGGTGGAGTGATCCGACAGCAGTTCCCTGGGAATGTTGGTGAAGCTGAAGGACGGGGCGTTGGGATACAGGGCGAGGAACAATTGATCGTCGATGTAATCGGCGAACTCCCACAGCGAGGGCAGGATGCTCAGCACGAAGATCAGCATCATGCCCTTGATCAGCGTCATGCCGCGCATCTCGCCGATGATCAGGAACAGCCCCCACAGCATGAACACGGCCATCAGGATGAAGGGTTGCAGCAAGGCCGAGCCGATTTTCATGAGGTAAATGGTGACCAGATAACCCGCGGCCTGCGAGGCGACGTTCTCGGCCACGTCGGTGAACAGGAACAGACCGCCGGCCACCGCGGCGCCACCCCAGCCCAGCTCCGGTGTTTTGTGGCTTAGTTGCCGCTTGCCGGAGAGCAGCATTTGCTCGGCAATCACCTCCTCGCCGTCTTCTATCGAATGGATGGCCGATGACAGCAGCGTGCAGAGCGCGTCCGGCAGGAATGCCTGGCCCGGACAGGTATCCATCGTGAGTGCAAAGGCCTTGTTTTGGAGCGCCTTGCCGCCGGCTTGTACCAACTGGGCGCGCACCCCATGGGTGGCATCGCTCCACCATTCCTCGCAGGTGGGCATGCCCTCGCTATGGTTTTTCTGGTACGCGCTAAAATCGCTGTCGCGGACCGGGTCGTAGGGAAAGCCCGCCACGGGGTTGTGGGCGCGCAGCGGCCGCATCATGCACAGATAGCCGGCGGGTGTGTTGACATCGCCCCGCGCGGCGCAGGGCTGGTAAAAGAGCTCCCGGTAAAACCGCGAACCGAAGTACACCAGTTGTTGTTTGCGCTCCGTGTCATTGCGGGCATAGCGCTCCAACTGCTCCGTCAGGTAGGTTTGCCCTGCCGCGCCGTATTGGCCGGTCAGGAACCCGATGGCGATTTCGCGCGCCTCCGCCCCGCACTCGCGCTCGAAGCGGTCCACGGTGGCGCGCAGCGCGTTGGGGTCCTCCGCCGCGCTGAAATCGAGCGTGTTCATGGCCAGGTTCAAATGGGTCAAGTCTTGCAGGCAGGGCGTCGCCTGGTACATCACCGCGTTGAACCCGGACGCCAGCACCATGGCCAGATACGGCATCAGGGGAGCATAGGCATTTTCCGCACTCCCCAGGCCGGTGTTTTGATGGTTTAGGAACTCGTAATGTTGGCCCAGCGTGGTGAGCGCCTCGCGGCCGCAGCGGTTCTGAACGGAGGTGGACTGGATGTCGATCCGGGCGAGGGGAATCAGGCCCAGCACCAGCACCAGGCCATAAATCGTCAGGCGCAGGATGAGGGTCCGGGCGCCGAGTTCCGGGCCGATCTTCCCTTCGACGTAGTCAAAGGCGAGGTCGAACACGATGCGCGCCACCGGGTACAGCACCGCGCCCACCGCCACCAGCAGCAGAAAAAGGTTGCCATAAATCTGCCAGCCGTAAATCGTCAGATAGCCTTCGAGAATGCCATTGACGGACATGGCCTACCCCCGAAGTAACCAGTACGGAAATTGCGCGGTGACGAGTTCGCCCGCCAGCAATCCGCTAAACATCATCCACGGCCCGCGCCGGGCGGCGCACCGGAGACGCTGCGCCCGGGCGGCCCGCGCGTCGCGCGCGGCCCGCGCCTGGAGGTCGTCCGCCGGCGGCGGTTCGGCCAGGGCAGCCAGCGTTTCGCGCGCCTGGGCCAGGACCCAGCGCGGATAGACCCACCCGGCCAGGACCGCGCAGGCCAGCAGCCGCAGGGCGGTGGCGGGCCACCAGATGGCGTCGATCCAGGCCTTGAGTGTTCCCAGGTCCTGGGGCGTGACGTGCGTGACCAGCAGCGGTCCCAGATACGCCACCGCCGCCAGCGCCGCCAGAATCGATAGCAGCGGGAGGACCGGGCGGGCCATCGGAGGGTGAATTTTTGGCATGGCAAACCTCCGTTTTACGCATTCAGTGCAGCAGGCGGGCGTTGTTGAGGTGGGCCATGTCGTCCTGAATGGCCATCCTGAGTTTGGCGGCCTCGCGGCTGAGGACCTCGTAGGCTTCGCTCTGCGCCAGATTGGGTTCCCTCAAGCCGGTTTCGAGGGCCTGCAGGGCGTAGGCAAAGCGGAGCTGGAGTTGCTCGATGGCAAAGGCGCGGGCCTGATCGTCGACGGTGATACTGAGGTCGTAGGGGGACAGCTTGCGCATCGCCTCGACGGTGGCCGGCGGGATGCGCATCTCGCTTTCGCGTTCAAATTCCGTGCGTTCGGTTTCCTGCCGGACGTGCCGTTGCAGCCGCTCAATCGCCTCGTCGCGCAGTTCGATGTATTTCTTCTGGTAGCCATAGCCCGGCTTGGATTGGGTCGGACCTGACTTGGTCAGTTTGAACGCCTGGTTCCCGTAGATGTCGGTGACGAACGTCACCAACTGCTCCGGCGAGGTGAACGCCTGGGTGATGGGATGCTTCGCGCGCAGGCTGGCCGCGAATGCGCTGGTGTCGTTCACCCCCCGGTCGGCCAGCAGGTTGATGCCGGCGGTCAGCACGTTGCGCGCCATCTCGATGGGCGGCTGGCCGTCGCCGCCGTAGCGTTTGCCGCCGGCCAGCACGACGCCGTTGGACGCGCTGGAGGTCCGCACCGTTTCCATCCGGTCATCAATCGTGCCGGAGCCAAAGCCCATCTCCACTCGCATCCGGTCACCCATCCCGGCCTGGACCAGATTGTGATAAGGGTTCTGCCCCAGCGCGATCTCGCGCTCCATCTGCTGGCAGTCCTTGAAGTTGATCTCAAACAGCCTGAACGCCTCGTCCAGTTGTTTGGTGATGACGTTGTAGAGGCTGGGGTTAATCTTGTTGAGGATGTAGGCCGGCAGCGCCGACACGGCGGCCTGCACCGCCATGACGAACCGCTGCGGCAATGACCGGAACTTGTCGATGGCGGAATTCACCATCGACTCGACATTGGCGAAGGGGTCGAACTGGCCGCAGGAGTAACCGAAGCCGGCGCTGAAATCGGCGTCGATGCGCAGCTTGTTGCTGTAGGTCGCCGGGCGCAGGCCATCGGTATCGGCGCCCGTGCCCAGGCGATAGGTCCAACCGCTCTCGCCCGCAGGCACGTCATCCGAGCGGATCGCCGCGCCGGGATCGCCCTTGATGTCCCCGATGCGGCTCTGGGCGTGGGCGGCGGGTACGGGCGCGAGGGCCAGGTGCGGCAGGGGCGAGAGGGCCAGCGCCAGCGCCAGCAGCCAGGGCCGCGCGAAGGATGAGAGGGGAGTCGAGGTTTGATGGCGCATGGGGTGCATGGAAGGTTCCTAATCTTGACTATCGACCTGGTAACGACGGCGGTGCTCCACGATTTCGTCGGCCACGCGCAGCGCGGCGTCCAGTTCGCTCAGGCCGTGTTCCCGCATCAGCCGCTGGCGGTGGTTTTTCTCCTCGCCCTCGGTCTGGGCCAGCGCCAGGGCCAGCGGCGGGGGGACGAAGCGCAGCAGGGCCGGGGCCCATTTTTCCGAGAGCAACACCCCCTCGACGAAGCGGCCCGGCTCCTTGAGCGCCCGGGTGAGCAGGCGCTGCTCCTCGGGGGTCAGGTCGCGGAACTGGGCCACCTGGCGGGCCTCGGCCGCGCCCATGGACAGCAGGACCCAGAACTCGGCCTGGGACAGGATTTGCCGGGCGTCCGCACTGAAATCCGAGAAATCCTGCGTGGCGAACACCAGCCAGTTGTGCAGCTTGCGCCAGACCTTGGTGCCGACGATGAAGCCCTGGACCATCAGCGGGGTTTTCGCGATGTAGTGACCCTCGTCGAACCAGACTTCGGTGTGGCGGCCCGAGGCCTGCCGCCGCTCGCTCCAGGCGGTGATGTGGGCCAGCAGGGACAGGACGGCCAGCGAGAGCAGGTCCTCGTTACCGCTGGCGGTGAGGATGCCCAAGTCCAGATGCACCACGTCGTCCTCGTCATCGAACCCCCGGCCGTGGCGGTTGAAAAAATGCCCGCGCAGGCCCTGGGTCCACAGCGTGAGGGCGTCGGCCATGCGCCGGAGGCTCAGCCGGATTTCCGGCACGGTCTCCGCCTCGGCCAGCGCCCGCAGTTCCCGCGCCACGTCCGCTGGCCGGGCATGGGGCTCACCGGCGCGCTCGGACGCCTCCAGCGCCCGGATCAGCGCCGTCTGCATCCCGGCCCGGTCGGAGGTGGTCAGCGCCTCGCTGTCCCGGACCCGCCCGCCGGTGACCATCAACTCGGTCATGTAGAGCATTTCCGCCAGGTAAGAGCGGTGTTCGTCCTCGTCACCCGCCGGCGCGAGCCGGCCGCGATGCTCGGCCAGCGCCCGGGGCGTCTCGACATACGGCGGAAAGCAGGCATCCTGGCCGCGGTTGAACAGGATTTGCCGGGTTTGCAGGCCGTGGCGGGCGTAATACGCCACCATCAGGCCAAAGGAGTTGCCTTTTTCAATGAAGATTTGCCGGGGCCGGTTGACCGCCATCGACGACAGGGCCATCGCCACGGCGGTGGCGGACTTGCCCGAGCCGCTCGGCCCAAACAGCAACAGGTGCGCCACCCGGACCCGGTCGCCGGGATGATAGGGATTGAAGGTAAAGACCTGACCGTCCCGCCTAAACTGCACGAAACAGGGGTTATCCGTGCCGGTGG
>Ga0116153_10003413_pt1 | contig 11220 bp, 9 predicted proteins | sample AD_UKC028_MetaG_FD_89896 | JGI IMG/M metagenome (GOLD analysis project Ga0116153, IMG submission 89896) | Active sludge microbial communities of municipal wastewater-treating anaerobic digesters from USA - AD_UKC028_MetaG | ecosystem: Engineered > Bioreactor > Anaerobic > Digestate | place: USA... | reverse complement strand
ACTGTCCCTGGGCATGACGAACGTCCTTTTAAAGCGCTTCACCGAGAAGGGCTGGGTGACGGTCAAGCGGGTGAACGCCCGGAACCTCCACTACGCCCTGACGCCGGAAGGGGTCCAGGAGATCGCGCGGCGCACCTACCGGTACCTCAAGCGCACCGCCCGGAGTACCGCCCTGTACCGGGATCTCCTGGAGGAGCACGTCCTGGCCGCCAAGCGGGAGGGCGTCCGTACCCTGGTCCTGGCGGGGCCGAGCGACCTGGACTTCATCCTGGAGTACGTCTGCGAGCGGCACGGCCTGGTTTTCCTGAAGACCGCGGATCCCGTCCGGGCCCGGGCCCTGGACGGGCCGGAGGTCCGTACCGTCTACGCCGAGGGCGTGCCCGAGGAAGCCCGTCTCCCGGGCTCCCGGGGCTTGGCCGACATCCTGGCCGGCCGCGCCTCCGGAGCGGAGGGGGGGGAGTGATGGAATACTGCCGTGATCATTAAGATATTCGGGCGGATCCCGGATATGCTGACGGGCATCGAGGCGTATCTCGACATGATCCGGAAGGCTTCGGGAGTATACTGGTCGAGACGGAGGCGGGCATGAACGGTGATGATTCGAGCAGAATCCTGGAAGCGGATGAAACTCTAGGAGATATTGTCGACATATTAGTTTTGGCCGTGAATCCGGATAGGATTTTCCTGTTCGGATCACGAAGCCGGGAGTCGGAAGTCACGGGCAGCGATTATGATCTGCTGATCGTCAAAAACGGCGTGTCGAACGAACGAGAGGTATCCCGTGCGGCATATCGCTCACTTTTGGATCATGGTTCCGCGGTTCCGGTGGATATCCTGGTTGCCGATGAAGAGAGGCTTGAAATCGCACGAGGAAAGATAGGGAACGTGCTTGCCGGGGCGCTCGTGGACGGGGTCAAGATCTATGAAAGAGCATGAAGAATGGCTTTCCCGCGCAAGAAGCTGCCTGGCCTTGGCAAGAACGCAGAAGGCCGATGAGATCATATATGAGGATCTTTGCTTCCAGGCGCAGCAATCTGTCGAAAAAGGCCTGAAGGCTTTGCTGATATTCTTCGGGGAGAGACCCCCGAGAACCCATGATTAGGTTTCGCTGCTACATACCGTCGGGAAGTACGCGGCAATTCCGGAGAGCATCCGGGAAACGGTTATCCTCAATGACTATGCCGTTCAAATGCGGTATCCCGGCGAGTACACTCCGGTATCCGAGGATGAACTCCGTGAAGCGGTCAGGCTCGCCGGAGGCTGTTATTCATGGGTTTTCGGTATAATCAGGAAAGAACATGGCTAAATCAGGCACTGGGCGGATTCAGGACCGACAACCATGGAGGATTCGAATGCTCGGGATTCTCCTTCTGGCCGCCGCCGCGCCGGGCCTATCCGCCCAACCCCAGCCCTTCCGGAACCTGAGCTCCGAGGAGGCCGCCGCGGTCTCCGCCGGGAAGAGCGTCTTCCGCCGGCCCTCAGGCTGGAAGGACCTGTCCGTTCCGGTCGCGGCTCCCTTCGCCAAGGATATCGAGGATACGGTCCGGAAGCTGGGAGCCAACTACGTCGGGGAGGTGGTCCTGGTCCTGCCCAAGGCCTCCAATCCGGATCTGCTGGTCATCCTGGCCCGGAACCTGGCGGACGTGGAGAGCCACGTGGGCATCCCCTACTGGTCCCGGCGGTACGGGAAGAACTTCGACCTCTTCACCTGGGTGAAGGTCCTGGAGCGGACCGGCGGCGGGTCCGAGGGCGGACTCACCTCGGAGCAGTACATGAAGCCCTTCGACCCCTACCGGGCCCGGTACTCCTGGAGCCTCCGGGGGGACCGCCTCTCGTTCCTGTCCACAAACCTGAGCCACCTGTCCTACGACGGGAAGAAGGCTGTATCTCCCGGGGAGATGGTCTGGCGCCTGGAGGCCTACGCCGAGGGGGACCGCTGGGTCCTCTACGGGATCGGGGCGGTCAAGGCCTTCGACATGCTGGGCCTCCTGCGGGACCGCCTCTCGGAGTCCTTCATGGGGCGCATCGAGGCGTTCTTCGGGTACATGTATAGGAAAGGCGTGGAACTATAGGGAAGACAGGATGGACAGGATGAGGGAAGATAGACAAGATGGGGCGTAAAAACTTACGGTACCGCAAGGAGCGGAAATGAAGGCTGCCGGGAACGCGTCGACGGGGGATTGGGACATCGTTATAACCGCGAAGGACAAGCTGTTGTCTTTCGACTTCAAGGAGCTCTTCCAGTACCGGGACCTGATCAAGCTGCTCATCCGGCGCGACTTCGTGGCGGTGTACAAGCAGACCATCCTGGGCCCTCTGTGGTTCCTTTTCCATCCCATCATGTCCACGATCGTGTACATGTTCGTGTTCGGGAACATCGCCAAGATCGGAACGGACAACATCCCCCGGCCTCTCTTCTATTTTTCCGGGACCATGCTCTGGACCTTCTTTGCCACCACGTTGCAGAAGTCTTCGGACACCTTCATCGTGAACGCCCCCATCTACGGAAAGGTCTACTTCCCGCGGTTCTCCATGCCCATCGTCTACGCGGTGAACAGTTTCTTCACCCTGGCCATCCAGTTCGTGTGCCTGCTGGCCATCTACGTCGTCTACCTGGTGTCGGGCTACTCCTTCCACCCGTCCTGGTGGCTCCTGGCGACGCCGATTCTAGTCCTTCAGACCGCCCTGCTCAGCCTTGGGATCGGCATCATGGTGTCCGCCCTGACCACCCGCTACCGGGACTTCCGGAACCTGATCCATTTCGGACTCCAGATGATGATGTACGTCACGCCCGTCGTGTATCCCATGTCCGAGGTCCCGGCCCGGCTGAAACCCCTGGTTATGCTGAATCCCCTGACCCCCGTGATGGAGCTGTTCCGGCATGCCCTGCTGGGCGGCGGAGAAGGAAACCTGACCCTGTGGGCCGTCAGCCTTGTCGAGACGGCGGCGGTGTTCTGGCTGGGAATGCGCGTGTTCAACCACAACGAGCGGACGTTCATCGACGTCGTATAAGGGAGCATCATGGCCGCGATCATCCAGGTGGAAGGCGTAAGCAAGGAATACCGTCTCGGCGTCATCGGAAACGGAAGCCTCTACAAGGACTTCCAAAGCTGGATGGCCAAGATCCGGGGGAAGGAGGATCCCTGGACCAAGATCGGGGCGGTGTCCAAGTTCGGGAAGCGGGACCGGTTCTGGGCCCTGAAGGACGTTAGCTTCGAAGTGGAGGCCGGGGACCGCCTGGGCATCATCGGCCGGAACGGGGCCGGGAAGTCCACGCTCCTCAAGATCCTGTCCCGGATCACCGCGCCCACGGCCGGGACGATCCGGATGCGGGGGCGCCTGGCCAGCCTGCTGGAGGTCGGGACGGGCTTCCACCAGGAACTCACGGGACGGGAGAACATCTACCTGAACGGAGCCATCCTGGGTATGACCAAGGCCGACATCGACCGGAACTTCGACGAGATCGTGGCCTTTTCCGAGATCGAGAGCGAGTTCATCGACACCCCCGTCAAGCGGTACTCCAGCGGGATGTACGTGCGCCTGGCCTTCGCGGTGGCCGCCCACCTGACCTCGGAGATCCTGGTGGCCGACGAGGTGCTGGCGGTGGGGGACGCCAAGTTCCAGGACAAGTGCCTGGGCAAGATGAGGGACGTCAGCCTGAACCAGGGCCGGACTGTCCTGTTCGTCAGCCACAACATCGGAGCTCTAGCGAAGCTTTGCAATAAAGGCATCCTACTGGAGCACGGGACTCTGACGGCGACCGGAGAGGCGGCGGAGGTGATCCGTATATATGAAAATTCACTGGAGAACAATTAAATTCCTAATAAATAACCATCAACCCAGGAGCCTCATCATGAAGGGCTTTTTTCGGATTTTCCAACCTATATATTCCAAAATACTATGGCTGCTCCCGCAGTCCCTTACGGACGTGCTGTTCTATACGTCCCAGAAGCCCTTTCTCCATGCGGCTTCCAAGGCCGGGGTTCCGTGCCCGGCCGCGCCGAAGGATCCCTTTTTTTCGTTCGTGGTTCTACAATACAATCATCCTGAATTGACCCGACGATGCATCCAGTCGATCAATAAGTTGCCGATTCCCGGCGGAAAGTCGATCGTCATCGTGGATAACGGCTCAACGGACGGGGCCGGAGACATCATCGAGAAGGAGTTTGAGGGGAGTGCGGGTATCCAGATTCTCAGGATAGAGAAGAACTTGGGATTCGCGCGGGGCAATAATGAGGGATATAAACTGGCTCGAAGGATCCGGGAACCGGATTTTCTATGCCTGGTCAACAGCGATATCGTTTTTCCATCCCCCGACTTCGCCGTCGCCGTGGCGAAAGAGTATTCAAAAAGCCGGTTTTCCGTCCTAGGACCGGACCTTCAACCGCCTGGGAGGTTAAAGCTCCACCAGAATCCGATGAGGCTTAGGTTCCGGACAATCCAGGAAGCAGGGTTAATCCTGCGCCGCTTGGAGGAAGAATTGGCCCTGTTGAAATCCGGGTGCTTTGTCCCTCCCCCACCCCGACGCCCCGCGCCGGGCAGGCCGGTGAATTCCATCCGCCGCCAGGGGGCCATCGTGCTTCATGGCGCGGCCTATATCCTGTCCCGCGCGTTCCTGGATGATGTTTCCGTTCCGTTCGACGATCGGACCTTCATGTACGGGGAGGAGGAGATATTCTGCCTCCGCTCCTACTTGCGGGGGCATCGCCTGGTATATACTCCCCGTATACGGTTGCTGCACGACGGGGAAGGTTCGTCCGCCGATATCGACCCGGTTCCGCGTCGCATTTTTAGGAATGAGCAAAGCGTCCAGTCAATAAAAATATTTATTGATATTGTTTCGACAGATGAAAAACTGTGTTGACTCACGCTTAAGTTGGCACAATTTTTCATGCTCGCAGATTTTTTTCTAAGGCCACATAGTGAGACCTCCCTCCTTGGCGGTATGAAGACGGATGTGTAATAAAATCATTCGCATTCTTTCAGTTTTAAGCTAGGTCAACATCGAATTACTGGTACTACTGAACCGGTAAACATATATTGACCTAAATAACTAATCTTGTTATATATAATGTCTGAATTATTGTATTACGATTAATAACAGAGGCAAAACATGAACCTAAATGGAAGAAGAGTACTTGTAACAGGAGCCGATGGGTTCATTGGTAGTCACTTAGTAGAACAACTAGTTCGTGAAGGCTCTTTTGTTCGTGCGCTAGCTTATTATAATTCATTTGGTACTTGGGGTTGGCTCGATTCACTACCTGGGGAAATTCGTGATAACATTCATATAGTATCAGGAGATATCCGTGATTCTAATTGTGTTCGTTCAATTGTAAAAAATAATGATATTATATTTCATCTCGCTGCTCTAATAGCCATCCCCTTCTCATATCAATCTCCAGATTCTTATGTGGATACAAATATCAAGGGAACTCTAAATGTACTTCAAGCCTCAAGAGATTTTGAAGTCGAAAAGGTTCTAATAACCTCCACGTCAGAAGTATATGGTACTGCAAGGTATGTCCCGATCAACGAAGCACACCCGTTGCAGGCGCAATCTCCGTATAGTGCAAGCAAGATAGGTGCTGACAGAATAGCAGAATCATTCTATAGGTCATTTAATACCCCCGTCACTATTGTGCGACCTTTTAATACATATGGTCCTAGGCAATCTGCCCGCGCAATTATTCCGACTATACTAATTCAACTCCTCTCAGGTATCCATGATATTAAACTTGGTAGCCTTCATCCCACTAGGGATTTCCTTTATGTTCAGGATACTGTTGAAGGATTTATTGCGATTGCAAAGTCTGACAAAGTGGCTGGTGAAGAGATAAACATTGCTACAGGTATAGAGATATCTATAGGCGATCTTTTATCAAAGATTATTGATAAGCTTGGAGTATCAATAAACTTACAGGTCGAAGATACTAGAGTGAGGCCAAGTAAATCAGAGGTTGAACGGCTTCTCGGAAGTAATGAAAAAATTTGTCGATTAACCGATTGGATACCTAGAATAAATCTTGACATGGGACTTGAAGAGACCATCCGTTGGTTTGCAATTCAAGATAATTTAAAGAAATATAAAGCTTCAATTTATAATATTTAAGGAAAAGATAATGCATGCAATTATAATGGCCGGTGGAAAGGGCACTAGGCTCAAACCGTATACTACCCTAATACCAAAACCATTAGTGCCAATTGGCAATGAAAGAGCAATTTTAGAAATTATCTTGATGCAGCTAATAAAACACAAGATAAATCGAGTCACACTTTGCGTAAACCATTTAGCTAATCTTATTATGGCATATTTTGGCGATGGATCTAGATGGGGTGTAAAAATTGATTATTCTATAGAAGAAACACCACTAAGTACTATTGGTCCACTAACGCTCATAGACAATTTAGAAGAAAATTTTATTGTAATGAACGGTGATGTGCTATGTGATATAGATTTCTCAGCGTTCTATAATAAGCACGTTGATGAAAAAAGAGATGTGACTGTTGCAGTAGCAAAACGTGAGACTAAAGTGGACTTCGGGGTCATAACGTATAACGCAGATAATAAGATAACTGATTTCTATGAGAAGCCAGTTAGCCTAATAAATGTGAGTATGGGTATTTATTGTATAAATAAAAAGGTAATTTTAAATCTTGAGCGTGGGGTAAAATTCGGGTTTGACGATCTTATGTATCAAGGGGTTCGTGAAAATCTTGGTTTCTCAGTCTTTCCCTTCGATGGTTTTTGGTTGGACATTGGACGACCTGAGGATTATGATTTCTGTAATGAAAATTATGAAAGTCTTAAGTATAGGTTGGGGCTAGGTACTTGAAAATACTTGTTACGGGTTCGTGTGGATTTACGGGCCAAAATCTTATGGCCCTTCTAAGGACGTATAAAGAGGATGAACTCTTTAGTTGTGACTTGTCTGGAATAGTTTCGGATTCACATTCTATTGTGAATTTTAATGATTCTCACCAAGTACAGAATATCGTTGAATCTATAAAACCAGATCTGGTTTATCATCTAATCGGATCATTTTCAAATAGTTACGAAATCGATTATGCAAATAATGTGTTATCCACTCGCAATCTCATTGAGGCCCTTATAACATCAAAAGTAAAAGCTAGAGTATTTGTCTTAGGAACCGCAGCTGAATATGGCGCTGTGGAAAAAACTCAGAATCCTGTTTCTGAAAATGCAAAACTAAATCCAGGTACTATTTATGGTCTAACCAAGTGCATGCAGACACTAATGATGAGTTATTATGTCCGATGCTATAAGTTAGATATTGTTATGGCAAGACCCTTCAATCTGTCTGGGGACGGGGTTTCAAAATTGCTTCTTTTGGGCAATCTACAAGAGCAGATAACTGCATATATTACGGGAAAGATTTCCCGAATAACATTAGGAGATCTTAGCCAAAGACGTGATTTTCTAAGTATTGAAAATGCCTGCAGAGACTACATTTTTATTGCTAAGTATGGAGAAACTGGTGAGATATATAATGTTGGGTCTGGGCGATCAACTTTAGTCGAAGAGCAAGTGAAGCTAGAACTAAAAAAATATGGGATACCTTGGGATTGCATTGAAATAATTGGTCACCATGGGATTAATAACGTTGATGAAATATATGCAGATATATCGAAATTGGCTACTTTGAAGAAGAAGGTTAGAAAAGATGAGTATTGATAAAAAAAATGCTGATGCCGTTTCATCTAGATACAAAGATAAGTTATTCGTCCAATTGATCACTAGTTTTAATTGCGATAAGGTGCTATGGGCTCTATTTCGGTTAAAGCGTTGGGTTTATTGTCTTGATATTGGTTTGCTAAAAGAATTATTAGACAACTTAATTAGGTTATGGGGAAAAGCTAATCAGAATATTACTCGATTCATTTTTTTCATTCGGAAATTTTATGTATCAGGAAAGAGAAAAATTGGGTGTTATCTGAAAAAAAATGGTTTGATTTGGAGTAGTTATAAGCAAGTAAAAGCATGGTATTCAAAAATTATCATCATGTATATGAAACATATTAAAATGAAGAATACTATTGACGAAGATCAACGGAGTTCAATTCTAGACATTCAAGATTCTTGGCCGGACGAAATTCCTTTGTTAAGTGTGGTCATTCCTTGCTTTAATTACGGGAAGTATATTCTTGAGGCTTTGGAATCTCTGTTTATGCAAACCTTTCGAGATTTTGAAATTATTATTGTAGATGGAGGATCAGACGATAAAGAAACAATTGAAATTCTGCAGTCAATTGTAGCCCCTAATATAAAAGTTTTTTTAAGGCCTGAGCGCCATTTGGTAGGCGATAACAGAAATTTTGGAATAGAAAAAGCACAGGGTAAATATATTTGCTGTCTTGATCCAGATGATAAATTACTTCCACAGTATTTTGAAAAGGCGCTTTTTTTTGTAGAAAAATATGGTTTTGATATAGTTCATCCTTCAGTCCAATGCTTCCATGAAAGTAATTATCTTTGGCAATCAAGGGATACTTCTTTTATACAGCAGATAACAATAGGTAATCATATTGCCACGACTGCTGTTTTCCGCAAAGCGGCTTGGGGGGCTGTGGGAGGGTACCATGATTGGGGTATTGGAGAGAATCATGTACCAGAAGATTGGGACTTTTGGACAAGACTTCTCGGAAGAGGTTATCGCTCTAAAGCTCTTCGTGAACCATTGATGCTTTATCGTGTTCATAGTGCTGGCTTAACTGCAGGAGCAAAAATGAAACATGAGCGTCAAGTTGATCATATTTGGGAAAATTGTAGACACTACGCAATTGATTATTTAGCATCCAAAGGTAAGCTATTACCGCCAGAGTATGGTCATCGTTCTTACATATCTTCCAATCGAGGTGTTACATGTAAAAACAATAATAAATCATTAATTATTGCTTTGCCCTGGTTTACGATTGGCGGTGCTGAGCGAGTAATAGCACAGTTGATAAAGCATTTATTAGATAAACAATGGAATGTAATTGTTGTAACTTCATCAAAGGCACTAGAGAAACAAGGTAATGGTAGGACTGCATTCGGTTTGGATTCAAGTATCTTTTATGATTATGCAAACTTTCTTGCTTCAGATGAAGAGTATTTTGATTTTACAAAATACTTGATCGAGGCATATAATGTTGGGTTACTATTCATAGTAGGTAGTTTGTTTTTTTATAATAATCTTTATAAAATTAAAAAAATATTCCCGTCATTGAAAATTATCGATCAGCATTTTAATGAGTTTGGTCATCTGAATAGCTATATTAGAAATAGAACTTATATAAACAAAACCATACTTGCGACAGATTCTCTTAAGGCCTACTTAGACGCACATATAAAAGATAGCAATATTGAATCGCAGGTAATACTTCATGGAATAGATACTGATCGGGAATTTAATCCAATGAAAGTAATTCCAAATGTCCTAGGCTTTATTCATTCCGATTTACCCGTAGTTGGCTATTTTGGTCGTTTCTCGGATGAAAAACGACCAGACTTATTTGTTGAACTAGCTGCTAGACTCAATGAGCTAGGTATGTACTATAATTATCTCATGGTTGGTGATGGGGATCATTTTAAGAAAGTTCAAGATAGTATTCAAAGTAAGGGACTGACTCCCTATTTCTATCTGACAGGTTTTGTTGCAGATATTAAGCCTTTTTTGAGGAATTGCAGTTTGGTGATTATTCCATCAATAGTTGAAGGGGTTCCTTTAATTCTACTTGAGGCTCTTTCTTTCGGTATTCCTGTAGTAGCATCTGCTGTTGGTGGAATACCCAGGGTTTTGAAATCTGGAGAATTTGGGAAAGCATGTGATCCTGCTAATTTCAATTCCTATATTGATGCGGTTGTTGATATTATGAAAGACAATGATAACTGGTTGGAGAAATCTAAAAAAGCAAGATCGCACATAGTAAGAAACTATGGGGTACATCATATGCTTAGTAAATATCAACAAGTATTTGAGGAAGTGGTTATGACTGGATCCAAGGCGTGAGTGAAATCAATCTTGATTGGTATATGTGAGGATATCTGAACCTCCGTTGACTATGTAAGTATATGTCAACCGAGGTTCAGATATCCCCAGGTACATTTCTGTGTGTACAGAGCGATAAATTACCTGACAGTAGCCCCCGGATGGACACAATCAGCCGGCCTCCTTTTCCTCAACCAGGAGGCCGTCGATGAACGCCTGGTAGGGCGTTCTGCCGTTCATGTTTCGGCCCTGGTGAGCGCGTTCTTGATTATAGATTTTTAGGTAGCCATCCAGGTCAACCTGCATCTCATCAATGGATTCATAGAACTTGGTTCGGCCGACAATCCGGAAATGCTCGTCCAGCAGGGTGCGGTGAAGACGCTCGACGATGCCGTTGCTCTGAGGCCTGCGGACTTGCGTGGTCCGATGTTCGATGTCTTCCAGCTGGAGGAATAGCTCGAAGGGATGCTGATCCGGACGTCCGCAGAACTCCCGGCCGTTGTCGCTGAGGATGGTGTGGATCCGCGCCCCGTGTTCCTCGAAGAAGGGAAGGACGCGTTCGTTGAGGACGTGGACAGACGTGATGGGGATCTTAGAGTTGTACAGGTGCCCCCAGGCGTACCGTGAGTGGCAATCGACGACGGTTTGCAGATAGACCTTCCCGATGCCTTTGAGGTTCCCGACCATGAAGGTGTCGATCGCGACAAGCTGACCTGTAAAGTCAGCCTGGATATGACGTTCCCGGAACTCCGGATCGAACCGTTCAAGGAGGCGGATCTCCTGTTCCGAAAGCTCCATACCGGTTTCCCTGGCGTGCTGTTCAAGGCGGAGCAATCTCTGGTGTTTGGATAACAGGTTGTGCCTCTGCCAGACGCCGCGGATGGCTCCCGCTCCGATGTGGATTCCCCGGAGAAGGAGCTGTTGGCTGACCTTGAGGCTTCCCTGGGTCGGGTACTCAAGGCAGTAGTCGAGAAGGACTTGTTCCAGCTCTTCAGATAGACGGCTTGGGTGGGGGTTGCGGGGACCGCGGACTTTGTCCAGGAGAGCCTCGGAGCCAATGGTTTGGAAGTTCCTGCGGATCTCGTAGAACTGTTGGCGAGAATACCCCATGATCTTGCAGGCTTTGGAGACGTTGTCGAGGTCGGAAGCGAGTTCCAGGAGCGTGAGCTTCCTGCGGGCAGCTTTCTGCGCTATAGTGGCGTTGGTGGTCATTCCGTTCTCCCTTGGT
>Ga0116153_10003411_pt1 | contig 11226 bp, 9 predicted proteins | sample AD_UKC028_MetaG_FD_89896 | JGI IMG/M metagenome (GOLD analysis project Ga0116153, IMG submission 89896) | Active sludge microbial communities of municipal wastewater-treating anaerobic digesters from USA - AD_UKC028_MetaG | ecosystem: Engineered > Bioreactor > Anaerobic > Digestate | place: USA... | reverse complement strand
GTGCGCTGGAACTCGCCGCCGAACAGGGCGCCGCGACGGTGGCCCTGCCGGCGCTGGCCACTGGCTACGGGCCGCTCTCGGTCCGCCAGTTCGCCGAGGGCCTGCGCGGAGCGCTCTCCAGCCAGTATCCGGGTATTGCGGAACTGCGGGTGGTCCTGGCTTCCGAGGGCGATGCCGCGGTCGTGCGCGAAGTGTTGGGTGTCTCGTGACCGGCGACTTGCCCACCGACGCCCTGACCGGCTGCCTGCTCGGCACGGCCGTTGGCGACTCTCTTGGCCTGCCCTATGAGGGGGTCTCCCGTCGCCGTGCTGCCAAACTCTTCCCTGGACCGCTGCGCCACCGGTTCGTCTTCAGACGCGGGATGATCAGCGACGACACCGAGCACTCGCTCTTCGTGGCGCAGGCGCTCTTGGCCCATCCGGAATCCCCGGACGCCTTCGCCAAGTCCCTGGCCTGGAAACTACGCTGGTGGTTCCTAGGGCTGCCGGCCGGCGTGGGCTTGGCCACCATCCGTGCCTGCCTAAAGCTGTGGCTGGGCTTCCCGCCGGCAAAGAGCGGAGTCAGATCGGCGGGCAACGGCCCTGCTATGCGCACCGCCTTGCTGGGTGCTTACTTCGGCGAGGATGAGGATGCGCTCCGCCGACATGTCGAAGCAGCCACCATCATCACCCACCGCGATCCCCGAGCGCTCACCGGAGCCATGGCTGTAGCTGTATGCGCACAGGTAGGTGCCAAGTCAGAGGCCTCGGCGCGGCCGGATGTCTCTACAGTCCTCGAGCGCCTGAAGAATCTGGCCCCAAGTGACGGAGAGTGGGTGAGCGCCATGGACAAACTGTCAGTTCACTTGGCCAGCGACAGGGCGGTCCTGGATTTCGCCGACAGCTTGAGCCTCCAACGCGGAGTGACCGGCTACATCTATCACACCGTCCCGGTGACCATCTACGCCTGGCTAAGGCACTGGGGCGACTTCCGCTCGACGTTGGAAGCGGTGGTGCGCTGCGGCGGTGACGCCGACACCACCGGAGCCATTGCCGGGGCACTGGCCGGGGCGACGGTGGGGCTGCAGGGGATACCGGCCGAGTGGCTCGACGGTATTAAGGACTGGCCCCGCTCGACAGAGCTACTGCGCGAGGTGGCTGGAAGCCTAGTAGGCAGGAAGGGTGGTCAGTCGGGCCTGGGACCGGTTGGCTACCCTTGGCCGGCTGTTGCTCCCCGCAATCTCTTCTTTCTGGCCGTGGTCCTTGTCCACGGGTTCCGGCGATTGCTGCCACCGTACTGAGAGGGACACTCATGTGTACCGTCTGCGATGCCTTCGACACCAAGATCGAAATCCGTTCCCCGGGGCAGCTGGAGAGCGTGTGCGTCAAGGTGAAGGCAGCCGTCGCCGACGGGACTCTCGTCTACAACTCCTTCGAATCCGACCGCGAGCTGATTGGCCAGCAGTCCTTTATGGAGCTTGATCCGGCAGGACCATTTCCGGATGTCCTGCGCTATCATTTCCACTGTAAGCGCTGCGGGAACTGCTATGGTCTCTTTGTGGAAACGTATCATGGTGCGGGCGGGACATGGTCATTGGTGGGCAATCTGCCCTCGCTGATTGTCGGGGTGAGCCAACCACAACCGGGATAGGCGGGATTTGCCCGGGCATCGGCGCGGGGTCGTCAGCGTCCTGTGAGAAGCAGGGAAGACTTCCCGAGGCCAGGGCGGGCTACGAGCGCTACATTGCAGTCTTCTCTGCCGGCATTTCGGCCGAGTACGCGCGGAGTTGGCTTGAGAAGTTGAACGCCACGCGTTGGAGCAGGCCAGCCCGCTCTTGCGCCGCGTCGAGGGGCGGGGAGAATGGCAATCATGAAGATATGCCTCGCTATTCGTCGGCGGAGCGGGGCCACAGCGCTTGGGAGCACGCAGCCATGAATGCCCAGAAGATCGCGAGCAACACGGCTTTCCAGATGGCCGTGATTCTGATCGTTGGCAGTTCTATGCTTTCTTCCTGTGCCTTACGCTCTCGTGCGGGCCAACCAGAGACAAAGTCCAAGTCAGCGCAGGAACATGTCGATTGCGGAATCGAGTTGGGCCAGAAGGGTGATGCTGATGGGGCAATTGCCGAGTTCCGGGCAGCCATAGCCCTGGACCCAAACAACCCTGAGGCCCACTACGGCCTCGGCATAGCGCTTGCCCAAAAGGATAACCTTGACGGTGCGATTTGCGAACTTCGTGAATGCGTGCGACTGAATCCGGCCAGTTCGGCCGGCCACCGCAACCTGGGCGTATATCTGGGTTGGAAGAAGGACTACGACGGAGCCATTGCCGAGTTCAGGGAGGTGCTGCGCCTTAAGCCGAAAGATGCAAGAGCGAGCTTCTGCTGGGGCCTTATGCTGGAGAAAAAGGGGGATCTTGATGGGGCCACTGCTAAATATCGGGACGCCGTAGTCTTTGATCCGTATTTCTCCGATGCATTCCGGAGCCTGGGGTGGGCACTGGCAACCAAGGGAGACATGGTTGCGGCAACAACAGTCTTCCGCGATGGCATCAAGGCTACTCCCGAGAGCGCGGAGTTGCATTACAACCTGGGCGTTGTGCTCAATGCCACGGGCCACGCCGATGAAGCGATGGCCGAATACCGAGAAGCCATTCGTTTGGCTCCGAACTCAGAGAAGGCCCACTGCAATCTGGGCGCACTCCTGGCCACCAAAGGAGATATCGCAGGCGCAACCTTGGAGTTCCGCGAAGCGGTTAGGATCAAGCCTGATTCAGCCAAGCATCACTTCGGCCTAGCTGCTCTTCTCGTGTGTACTGAGAGATCAAAGAAGGAAGGCATCGCTGAGCTTCGGCGTGCTATTGAACTGGATAGCAGCTTCGCCCAGAAGGTGCTTGATGACAAGGCCTTTGAGTCGGTCCGCAATGCTCCGGAGTTGGCCCCACTTCTGAAGACTAAGCAGGAGCGGCCGCAATCCGTTGGGCCGAAGTAGTGGCCGCTGGCGCATAGCCGAAGACTGGCGTTCGCAAGGTGGCCCACAGACCCAGTTCGATCCCGAGTTCAGGATCATAGGGAAGCTAAGCGTCTGGCTCGCCATCCCGTTGGTGGGGGCCTGACTTGATGCTTGCGCGAAGCTCCCGGCGTGGAGACAATGCTGGTGTTGGTGAGCCAGGAGGTCCCTGATGGGACTGGAGTTGTCTGCAGACTATCGGGCCGAGTTGGTCCCCAGCGACTCTGAGGGCACCGCGCATACCAGGGCCTATTGGCGGGCAAGGTCCAAGAAGCTACTCGATGATCGTGCTGGCGGGGATTTTCAGGGAGAGGTTATGAGCCAAGAAGCAGTGGCCTCTTCCCCAGGGCAACTGGCAGCCATTGAAGGGGAGCCACAGCCTCCAGCGGCTGGCAGCCAGCGAGAAATGAGGAAGCCCGCAATGCTCATCATGCGCAAGATGCGGATTCTGGCGGTAGCGCTCCTTGTCACGGCCGCTTCCGGCCTAGCTGCGGAGCCATCGTCGAAGCCGCTCGACCCGGCCGCCGAGAAGGCCTGCACGGAGTTTGCCAGGAAGATCGAGGCCTGCATCAACGCCTGCGACCCGGGGCCGTACAACCGAGCCATCGATGCGGACGCGATAGCCGCGGCGGCGCTAAAGGGCTTTGATGTGCCGGACGTGCTCAGGACCACGGTGCGGGTCCAATGGGTCGGAGGGAATCTTGGCACGGAGCTAGTCACCCAGAGCATCCGCAAGGGCGGCAGTTACAGGTTTCTGAGGCTGCGCATGGTCGACGGCCAACCGCGGGCGCTGTTCCGACTGCTCGTCGGGCCGACCACCGATGTGAACTATCACGAGATGCGCCTCGCCGGCTGGGACAAAGGCGAGCCGAAGGTGGTGGATATGTATTTCGCCAACAGGGGGGAGTGGCTGACTGAGGAGGTTCGCCATTCCATGCTGCTCCCCGTCACGACGGCGAAGAAAGGCAATGAGGCGGTGCTGACTCCTCTGGAAAAGGAGTTGCTCGCAGCAGTCCTGGACATAGCCAAGGCACGGAAGGCGGGCGATGAGGGCAGGCCTGCCGATGCTCTGGCGACGCTCAAGGCTCTGCCCGAGTCCGTTCGGAATGCCAAGCACATCCTCATGTTGAGAGTTAGCGTGGCCTCGGCAGTGAGCGCGGCAGAGCTGGCCGCGGCGGCCGAGGACACGCGCAAGGCGTTCCCTGGCGACTGGTGGGTCGAGATCTTCCTCATGAACCACTTCCTGGAGGAGAAGAATTTTGCGGCTGCGCTCGAATCCATCGACCGGTTGGACCGGTGTCTGGGAGGCGATCCCTTCCTGCAGGTGATGCGCGCCTGCATGTTTCAGGCTGACGGGCAGAAGGCCAAGGCCGCGGCAAGCTGCCGTAAGGCGCTGACGGAAGAGCCCAAGATGCTGGTGGCCCACATCCTAGCCCTGCCCATGGCGCTGGAGGCCAAGGAATTCGCGCAGGCGGCGCGGAGCCTGACGGTCATGGCCGATAGCCAAGGTGTCGGAGAAATGCCGGACCTCGCCGGCGAGCCGGCCTTCGCGGAGTTCCTCAAGTCCGAGGAGGGCCGGCAGTGGCAGGCCTCGCAGAAGAAGCAGGCGGCCGCGGGCCAAGGGACGGCCGGCAGCCCGGTCCCGGGCGGCGAGGGCGTCGCCGTGCCGGAGGTCAAGAGGCCGGACCCCGCCACGGAGAAGGCCTGCCTGGCCTTCGCCGGGGAGCTCGAGAAGGCGTTCAAGACGGGGGACTATGCCCCTCTGGACAAGGCCTTGCGCAAGGACATCGCCTCCACCCGGATCATGAGGGGCCTCGAGAAGTCGGACAAGCTCAAGGAGGAGGTTGGCGACGTCTGCGCCGGTTGGCGTCCCGGCTGGAGCTTGTGCAAGGCCATTGCCGGAGGCACGGACTGCAAGCTTCTTGGCATCGTGCAAGTCGGGGACCAGCCCCGGGCCGTATTCAGGCTCATCGGCAAGCGGCCGATGGTCCTCGACTACCAGGAGTTCGTCCTGAAGCCGTCGGAGAAGGGCGTGGAAGTCGTGGACGTCTACACATTCTCCTCAGGCACCTGCTACAGCGACTCCCAACGCCGGCTCATCCTGTCGTGCATTCCCATGTACGACAAGGGATTCGTCAAGGAGCTGCAGGGGGACGAACGGCTGTTCGTCGAGAATGTGCCCCGGCTCGAGGCCCTCGAACGCCAGGCGCGCGCGAGGGAGTTCAAGGAAGCCTTCGCGACCTATGAGGGGCTGCCGGAGGCGGTGAGGCGGGAGTGGGGCGTGCGCTTCACCATGTTCGTATGCGCCCTGAACCTGGGCGTTGAATCTGAGAAGTGGAAGGCCGCGATTGATGACCACTACCGGAACCACGCGGACGAGCCCTGGCTGGACCTGTGGGTGGCCAGCGTGTCCCTCGACAAGAAGCGCTACGCCGAGGCCCTAGTCGCGATCGATCGCCTGGACAGGCGGGTGGGCAGAGATCCCTACCTGGACTTCATGAGGGCCCGAGCCTGTCTGGGGCAGGACAAGTTGAGTGAGGCCAAGAATCTCTGCCAGGCGGCCGTCCAAAAGGAGCCGGCGCTGATCCCCCCGAGAGAGATGCTCGCGCTGATCGCCATGAAGGAGAAGGACTACCGGCAGGCGGCCCAGATACTCAGTGATCTGGGGACTACCCGTAGCTACCGGCCGACCGCGCTGGCCAAGTCCCGGGAGTATGCGGATTTCCTTGCCTCCGAAGAGGGGAAGAAGTGGCAGGCCGCGAATGAGGGCAAGCCCGAGGTTGGGCCTGTTCGGCAGCGGCCCGCGCCGGATGGGGTGGGGGAGTGAAAGGCGGCATTCCGGCTCTATCGCTACACTGTGGCCCGGCCCAAGGCTGAGGCCACCGATCTGGGGCAATGTCCTGTTCAGGGGAAGACAGGTGCCTGTTTCTAGCAGCGTTAGTCGGGCCCTATGCCCGGAGGTCCGCACCAGACCAGGGACAGGCCATCCCCACCCCCGGTCACGACTTGCACCGCGGCCGGGAACGGAAACTCGATCTGATGTACAGCAGAATGTACAGCGCGCGGCCCGGGATGCTCTCCGAGCCCGCGCTCATCGCCCCGCCGCCCACCCTCGCTTCGCCCAGCGCCCCGGGCGGGTCCATGGCCCCGCCGGGACGGCCCGGGCGCGGGGTGGCGCCTACGGGACTTGCAGCCTACCGGCCGCTTCTTACCGCTCGCGTCATTTCAAATAGCATCACCTCCTCTCGCAGATATCGCACCAGCCCGTTCCGGCCCTCGCCAAAGCAGAACCGGCTGAAGCCGTTCCTCCTGGCGATGTTGTCAACGGTCCCGCGCGAACACCGCCAGCGGTTCTGGATCTCCTTCGGGGACATGTAGGGGCTGGGCGGATTCTGCTGAGGGTCGCCGGCGGGTTTCGCCTCAGAGGGGGGAGGGGCGCCGCGGCCGGCCGCCGGGCCGCGGGCAGAACGCCTGCCGCGGGGCCGGCCCAAAGGCTCGGCTCCGCCGTCGGCAACGGCCTTGCTCACGTCGTGAGATGAGTTGGTCTGAGGGCGCCGGACGGACATGGCATCTCCTTGCAGAACACCCGTGCAACCGATTCTGCAAGACAGTCCAAGTCCGAAGCCCGACTTTCCGTCCGCCAGCCTAGCCGCGGCAGCAGCTCCGCAGGGGACATCGTGATCAGGCTCTAGCAATACAGTACCTCAGAATGTCGGAATTGGCAATAGGCCATTTTCCAGTGGAGCGGGTTTTCCTGTTGACTGCGTATGATTATGCTATATACGTAGCGAAATGAGAAGGCGGCGGTGTCTGGCCCCAGAGGTGCTCCCCGGCGACCTGATTCTTCGCCGCAACAAGGTCTTCAGGACTCTCCCCAGCAACGCCGGCCTGCTGCTGCACGAGGCCGGGTGGTCTCTCGTCGGCCTCTCCGGGGTGGTGGAGCACTTTCGGGTGTCCTGCCCCATGACCATCTGGAGGTGGGCGAAGTCCGGGATGCCCTGCTATAAAGTGGCGGGCAGGTTGATCTTCGACCTGTTCCAGGTCGGTGACTGGCTCGAGAGGAAGGGCTACGATATTGACCGGCTCGCGGCCGGCAAGGGCACCCGCAAGAGCCGCGTCAAGACCGGCGAGCATCGCTGGAAGAAGGGACGGATGAGCCAGGCGCCGGCCGGCAAGCGGTCGCGACGCAGGCGCAAGTAGGCCGGTGGGAAGCGAGGGGTGCGTGGCCAGGACCGGAAGTCCTTTGCTGAAGACCGTAAGGGCCATCCGCGCCCGGCTGGAAGGCCGCGCCGGCCCCGTGAAGACGGTGCCCAGCGGACTGGAGTCCTTCGACAAGCTCACCGGCGGCTTCCGGCCCGGGACACTGGTCCTGCTCGCCGGGTGGCCTTGTCTGGGGAAGACCACGCTGGCGCTCAACATCCTGCACCATCTGGCCTGCCACCGGCGGGTGACGGTGGGGATGATCAGTCACTCGGACCGAGAGCAACTGGTTGGCCTGCTCGCCTGCCTGGGGGCCGGCGTGGACCCCAGGCAGTTCCGGAGCGGCCGGCTCGGTGCCGCCGAGAAGCGCCGGCTCCTCAAGGACGGACTGCGTACGCTTGAAAAGGCCCCGATTCACCTGGAAGACGACCAGGACGCTGAGGTGAAGGCCTGGGCCCGCAGCACGGCCCTGGGCCACGGGGCCCGTCTGATCGTCGTGGACAAGCTGCCGCTCTTCCTGGAGGGACAGGATCCCTCCAAGGAGGCTCCGGCCTTCTGTCGGCGGCTGCGCGCCATGGCCAGGGAGACCGGACTCGTGGTGCTCTTGCTCTGCGATCTGGAGGGCAAAGGCCACCCAGGCCGGCCCGGGCTCGGGGATCTTCGGTCCCTGGGGCCGGTTGCCCGACAGGCGGACATGGTCATCTTCCTGCATTCCGACGGCATCTTCAGTGACCCGCCGGACCTCGGCGCGCCGTGGTTCCTCTGCGTGCAGAAGAACCGGCACGGAGTCACCGGGGAGGCGCTCGTCCGGCGCGACGGGTGCCGGTTCGGCTGAGACGGAAGAAGGCGTTTAGTCCAAGGGAGAGAGGGAGGGGGAGGGGGGCGGAGGGCATACGAGCCATGAGCAGCGAGGCTGAGATCGCCGAAGCCATCCGGGGCGCCGCGGTGGTGCTGGTCAGCCCTGAGACGCTGACCTCTCCCGGGCCGCTGGCGGTGGCCATCCGGTACGACGAGGAGACCATGGACGCGCCGGTGGTGTCCTGCAAGACCTGGCGGGCCGCGGCCCGTTACCTGATGCGTCTGGCCAGGGAGGCCGGGGTCTGGATCAAGGAGGACGCCCTGGCCTGGAAGCTCGACGCGGTGGCGGTGGGGGAGAACATACCGTCGGACACCTATGGGCCTGTGGCGGAGGTGCTGGCCGCGGTCCACGGGTGGCAGTCTCAGCCGACCTGGCGGCAGGTCTGGGGCGCCAGGCGCAGCTGCCAGGAGATGGTCAACTGGTTACCTGGGCCCAGAACCGCCGAGGACTCCGAGCCGGTGGTCGAGAAGACGGCTGTCGTCCGCGGAGGGCGCGTTCTTGCCTCTTTCCGGGCCACTGAGGGCTCGATCGAGCACGCGGTGGTGTCAGGACGCCGGAAGGTGAGGCTGATTCCGCTGGACCGACGGCTTCCCGGCGTGGAGGTCGGACTGGGCCTGCGCGGGCTGCGGGCCGTCCTGACCGAGTGGCTCGAGACCAGGCACAGGTTCGTGCTGTTCCCGGCTGGCGTGGCTTCCGGGCCGGACGCCGGTCCTGGGCGGCCCATGCTGCCTCCTGGCCAGTCGGAGTGCCTGGAAGTGGAGGCGCATGAGGTGGCACGGTACGCCCTCCGGGTGGTGCCGGAGGAAGCCGGGGGCAAGTCGTTCCCGCGGCTGGCCCTGCGCGTGGCCAGCGGCCCGTACGAGGCCGCCCGGGCCGTGGCGATCAGCCCGAAGCTCGACGCGCTGCTTGGCCGTGGCGGGGTTCTGCTCGGCCGGTTTGGGCTGCAGGCGCTTCGCACCCATTTCGACAACCCCTGGGGCGGCTGCCTCCGCGGCAACCTCGGTCCGGTGGGCGACGAAACGATGGCCTGTCTTCGTCCAGCGGACGTCCGGGCGTTCCTGGAGGCCACGCGCGTGGCGCTGCGGAGGGGCCGGATCTGAGAGAATCGGCATCAAGGCCTGCGTCGACGGCATAGAGACCGACTTCCCACCGCGTCTGTGGCCCTCATGGCCTCGGGCTTCCCGGTCTGCACCGTCATCGTCCCTTGTGCCATGTGCCTGGGATTCAGCTTGTTATGGCAGAGAGCCGAGCCAGCCTCTCCATGAGTGGTCGCTGCAGGACACCGCCTCCACACACAGAAAATACCGCCTGCAATAAAAGCGGTGGGTTTTTCTTACTGACTGGCTCTTAGTAGCTGTCTTAGTGCGTGGTTTATGGGGTGTTTTCTGGGGTGTTTTCAGGGGTGTTTTCTGGGGTGTTTTCAGGTTCTTTTTCAGGTCGAATTGCGGCTTGTTCCCCGGAGGGGTTCTGATGCCGCCTCTGGGAAGTTGCCCTGCGGCACCCCATGGAATCACACGCAATGGGCGCTAGGCGTGGTCCGCCGACGCGCGTTTCGGTGCTCTCAGAGGGCAATCAGCTGGTTTCCGGGCTGGTCCGGGGGCACTTCAGTGGGTGTTGGTGCTCGAAAACTGGTGCTGGAACGACCGAAAGCCCCGGTCCTTCCAACCCTGGCTTCCGCATCCGAGCGCCGAGAACCGCGCAAGCCACGCGTTGCGGTCAGATAGCGAGGGCCGGGTCAGCATATTAGTTGGGTATCAAGCTGCGCATCAGAAAGAAATTTCCTCCCTTGTTGCATCAGCCGGTACTACAGAACTGGGCTATCCACCACACCTCTCCGGCACGCGCTTTGGCCTTGACCCCATCCCCTGTCGTCGGTAGTATCGAAGCGAGCAGAGAGGCCGCGCGCTGGCAGGTTGAGACTACCGAAGTTCGTAGACCCAGGACGAATCACTCGTTCCTGGGGCTTAGCCGTGGCTTCTGGACGTGCTGTAGCACTCTTCTTTGGGTCGGACTGATCGGGGGATCTATGCCCAGGGGTAGGAAGCCCAAGGCCGCCGAGGCCAATGGCGCCAATGGAAAGAAGGGCGCCGGCGGCGCCTCGCTCGGGTTCGAGCAGACCCTCTGGCAGGCGGCCGATGCGCTCCGGAACAACATGGACGCCGCCGAGTACAAGCACGTGGTGCTTGGGCTCATCTTCCTGAAGTACATCTCCGACGCCTTCGAGGCCCACCACGCAGAACTCCTCAAGCAGAAGTCCAAGGGCGCCGACCCCGAGGACCCCGACGAGTACCGCGCCGAGAACATCTTCTGGGTGCCGCCGGAGGCGCGCTGGAGCCACCTCAAGGCCCAGGCCAAGCAGCCGACCATCGGCACGCTCGTCGATGACGCCATGGAGGGCATCGAGCGGGACAACTCCTCGCTCAAGGGCGTGCTGCCCAAGGAGTACGCCAGGCAGGGGCTCGACAAGCAGCGCCTTGGACAGCTGATCGACCTGATTTCCAACATCGGCCTGGGCTCGCCGGAGGACCGCGCCAAGGATGTCCTGGGCCGGGTCTACGAGTACTTCCTATCGCAGTTCGCCAGCGCCGAGGGCAAGAAGGGCGGGCAGTTCTACACCCCCAACTGCGTGGTCCGGCTCTTGGTCGAGATGCTCGCGCCCTACAAGGGCCGGGTCTACGACCCGTGCTGCGGCTCGGGCGGTATGTTCGTGCAGTCCATCAAGTTCCTGGAGGCCCACAAGAGCGGCAACGGCAATGGCGGCCGGATCAAGACCGCGGTGAGCATCTACGGGCAGGAGTCCAACTACACCACCTGGCGCCTGGCCAAGATGAACCTGGCCATTCGCGGCATCGACGCCCAGATCGCGCACGGCGACAGCTTCCACAACCATGGGCACCCGGACCTGAAGGCCGACTATGTGCTGGCCAACCCGCCCTTCAACGACAGCGACTGGCGGGGCGAGCTCCTGGAGAAGGACAAGCGCTGGGCCTTCGGGACACCGCCGGCGGGCAACGCCAACTTCGCCTGGGTGCAGCACTTCATCCACCACCTGGCGCCGACCGGCACGGCCGGCTTCGTCCTGGCCAACGGCAGCATGTCCAGCAACCAGTCCGGCGAGGGCGAGATCCGGAAGGCCATCGTCGAGGCCGACCTGGTCGACTGCATGGTGGCCATGCCCGG
>Ga0116153_10003405_pt1 | contig 11243 bp, 8 predicted proteins | sample AD_UKC028_MetaG_FD_89896 | JGI IMG/M metagenome (GOLD analysis project Ga0116153, IMG submission 89896) | Active sludge microbial communities of municipal wastewater-treating anaerobic digesters from USA - AD_UKC028_MetaG | ecosystem: Engineered > Bioreactor > Anaerobic > Digestate | place: USA... | reverse complement strand
CGCGGCCACGGGCACCAGGAGGACGGACTCCTCGAAGACCCCCATGAGGGATCCCAGGAGCATCCCGAAGAGGGACACCGCCGCCAGGAGCCGGAACCTTCGGGTCCGGTACCGCCGGGCCAGGACGGCCACCGCCGCCTCCAGGACCCGGGCCTCGTTCAGGCCCGCGAAGGATCCCCCCGCCACGGCGATGAAGGCGATGATCACCAGGGCCGTCAGGGCGTCCGGGGAGCCCAGGACCTCCGCCGGGGCGGTCAGCCAGCGCCAGGCCGGGTAGTCCGGCCTCTCCGTGACCCGGTAGGATCCCGGGACCAGGGTCGGCCCGGAGGGACCCTCGATCCTCTCATAGGTCCCCGCGGGCACGACCCGGGTCAGGATCCCGGCGGCGACCATGAGGCCCGCCAGGATGAGGGCCGAGACCACGAAGGCCTTCGCGCCGATGGAAACGTTCTTCATGGAGCCCTCCGCGGCCGCGGGCCTCCGGGGCCGGCCAGCCTGCCGGGGGAGTATACCACGGCACGCAGGAAGGGGCGAGGTTGACCGGGAGGGTCCCCCGGGTTAGTGTTACGAACCTTGTGATGCCCCGGAGGTACCCCGTGCATCCCGCCCTCGCGCTCATCTTCCTTCCTATAACCCTCCTGGCCGTCCTCGCAGTCCGCGCCCTGGGCACCCCCCGGGCCCCTGCGCCCGGCAGGTTGGACCCGGCCGCCCTGGAACCCTTCGCGGGCATCGAGAACAAGCTCGCCGCCCTGGTCCGTCTGCCCACGGTCTCCCGCTTCGAGGCCGCCCAGGAGGATCCTGCCCCCTTCCGGGACTTCCCCCGGGAACTGGAGCGCCTCTTCCCGACGGTGCACGCCCGGCTGCGCCGGGACGCCGTAGGGGACCGGGCCCTGCTCTACGAATGGCCGGGCTCCGACCCCGCCCTGGCCCCGGCGATCCTGGCCGCCCACTACGACGTGGTCCCTCCCGGGGAGATCCCCTGGACCCGGCCCCCCTTTTCCGGGGACGCCGCGGACGGTTTCGTCTGGGGCCGGGGTTCCCAGGACACGAAGGTGACCCTGACGGGGATCCTGGCTGCCGCGGAGCGGCTCCTGGGGGAGGGATACCGCCCCGCACGGACCCTCTTTTTCGCCTTCGGGGGGGACGAGGAGGTCGGGGGCGCCCGGGGGGCCGCGGCCCTGGCCCGGACCCTCCGGGAGCGGGGGGTGAGAGCCTCCTTCCTGTCCGACGAGGGGGGGATCGTCGCGGACGGTATGCTGGTCTTCGCGGACCGGCCCCTGGCCCTGGTAGGGATCGCGGAAAAGGGCTACGTGGACGTGGAGCTGGAGGCCCGGGGCGCGGGAGGGCACGCCTCCATGCCGCCCCGGAGCACGGCCGCGGGCACCCTGGCCCGGGCGGTGGCCCGCCTGGAATCCCGGCCCTTCCCGGCCCGGCTGACCTACACGGTGCGGAGCTTCCTCTCGGAACTCTCTCCCTACGTGCCCTTCGGATTCCGCCTCCTGTTCCGGAGCCCCGGCGTATCGGCCTTCGCCCTGATCAAGGCCTTCTCCGCAGCGCCCACCACGAACGCCCTGGTCAGGACCACCCAGGCCGCCACCATGCTCTCCGGGAGCGACAAGGAGAACGTCCTGCCCGACCGGGCCCGGGCGGTCATCAACGTGCGCATCCTGCCCGGCCAGACCGTCGCGGGGGCGCTGGCCCGGATCGCCTCCATCGTGGCGCGGGACGGGGTGACGGTCCGCCAAGCCCACGAGGGGCTTGCCGTGGAGCCCCTGCCGGAATCCCCGACGGACCACGAGGGGTACCGGGCGCTGCGCTCGGCCCTGGGGGCGGCCCACCCGGAGGCGGCGGTGGTTCCCTTCCTGTTCAGCGCGGGAACCGATTCCAAGCACTACGCGGACCTCGTCCAGGCCATCTACCGGATCGCGCCGATCCGCCAGACCTCGCGGGACCTGGCGGGGGTGCACGGCCCCGACGAGAAGATCTCCTTCGAGAACCTCCGCCGCTGCGCCCTGTTCTACTACGAGCTCATGAAGGGGATGTAGCGCGCCCGCGCCCGGCCTCACTCCGATAGAATCGCCGAAGCGAGGCTTCGGCGCGTTGAAGGGCGGGGCGCAAGCCCGCCCTTCAACGGACGACCGCGAAGTCGCCGAACCAGAGCTCCCGGATGCGCCCCAGGGAGAGCTGGGCGTTGAGCCGGTCCCGGAGCTCGGACTTCAGGGCCCCCTCGAAGGCGGGATGGAGGGATTCCGCGCTCTTTTCCGCGAAGAAGGCCGCGCAGGCCTCCCGCAGGCGGGCCGCCTTGTCGTCCAGCTCCTCCTTGAAAGCCCGGTCCCCGGCGGGGTACGGAAAGGCGATGCTGACCGCCACGACCGCGGGGGGATCGTCCCGGGTGGAAGCCCGGATGGTTCCCAGTCGGGAATAGACCGCTTCCCCCTCCCGGGGGACGTCGATCCGGGGACCCGGGGAGGATCGGGCGGCCCGGCCCCGGGTATCCGTCGCAAGGGCGTAGACCGTGCCCAGGACCAGCGCCGCCGCCAGGACCAGGATTGTGATCCGCAGGACCCGCTCCGCGGGACTCCGGGACGGGGTAGCCTCCCCGCCCTCCGATCGATCGCGATCCATGCCTACCTCCTAGGAGCCTGTCGGACTTGTGGATTTTTAGCGCCGATAGGCGCTAAAAATCCCGATTATGCGGCTCCTTTGGAGTTTGCAAGGTAGAAAAATCGCACAAATGCGATTTTTCTACTATTTAGGTGGGCAAGCCCGACAAACTCCTAGCCGCCTTCCGGACCGGATGCCTTGGAACCCGTCCGGGGCTCCGGATCGGGCGCCCCGGACGGGGACCCGGACGAGAAGGTGATGCCGTGGGCCGATGCCCGGACCACGATCAGGCCGGTACCCAACAATATAGCCGAAGCGGTGAAGAATACGAAGGGATACCCGGCGGTCGCCGCGACCAGGGCTCCCACGGCGGGTCCGAGGGCCGCCCCGGCGCTGGAGACGGAGCTGGACAGCCCGTACGTGGAGCCCTGACGGCCCGGTTCGCAGAGCCGGGCGATCAGGGCGTTCACGGAGGGCATGGTCCCGCCCAGGAAGATCCCCGAGCCGATGCGGAACCAGAAGAGCTGGGCGGGTGTCCGGGCAAAGCCCTGGAATACGTAGAAAACCAGGGCTCCCGCGATGCAGCCCATCAGGGTCCTGCCGTACCCCACCCTCCCGGAAACCCTGCCCACCGCGGCCGCGGACAGGGCCGCGGCCAGGGTGCCCGCGCCGATGAGCAGGCCGCTGACCCTCCCGACGGTCGGGACGTCGCCGAGCAGGTGGAACACCAGCAGGGTCATGATGGAAACCGCCACCTGGCTGGCGAACTGGACCGCGAAGGTCACCAGGAGAAGGGCGGCCAAGGCCGGATTCCGGACCGCCGGGGACAGGTCGGGCAGGGCGTTCCGGAAAATCGATCCGGGCCGGGGGACCGGGATGAAGTCCTCCCTCACGAAGCGCAGGACCAACAAGCCCGAAAGGGCCAGGAACGCGCCGGTTGCCAGGAAGTTGACCCGGGGACCCGCGGCGTCCGCTACGAAGCCCCCGAACAGGGGACCCACGGCTCCTCCCAGGAAAATGGCCATCTGCAAAAGGCCCAGGCGATAGCCCGCCTCTTCCTTGGGGACGATGGAGGCCACGAACACCGTGGCCGCGGCCACGGTTCCCGTGACGCAGCCCTGGAGGGTCCGGAGGGCGAAGACCTGCCAGGGTTCCGTGGTCAGGGCCATCAGGCTGATGAGGGCCGCCCCGCCGAACATGGCCCGCAGGATCATGGGCTTGCGTCCGTATCCGTCCGCCAGGCTCCCCCAGACCGGGGCCAGCAGGGCCAGGGCAAGGGCGGAGGCGGACTGGGAAAGCCCGTTCCAATAGTTCAACCGCCCGGGATCGGTGATCCCGAGGTCCCGGAGGAAGAGGGGGATGATGGGGGTGGTCGTGTTGAACCCGGCTATGGCGATCAGCTCGGCGAACCAGATGACGTAAAAGGATCGTTTCCAGGATGGCATGATGGGACCGGAACCCAGTGTACCCGCAAAGGAGCGGGAGAGGCAACCTGGAATCGCCGGGATTCCGGCCCGCCCGCGGACGGACATCGACGAGGGGCCGGCCGGGGTTTACAATGAAGGGGGAGGCGTCCAATGTCCGCAGAGAATGGTGCCTGGGACTCGGAGGGAAGGCCCACCCCCCGGAAGGTGATCCTCCTGGCCGCCGCCTTCCTGGCGGCCCTGGCCTTCGTCCTCGTCGTGCGCCGGCCGGAATCCCAGAGCCGATTCCTGTCCTACCGGGAAGGCGGGAACCTCGTGTTCCTGGACAAGGACCTGCCCGGGCCCCTGCGAACCGCGATCCGCAGGGACCGGGTCCCCCGGTCGGACGCCTTCCTGGCGGCCCTGGGCTACCGCGGCGGAAGCGTCGCGGACCGGGACCTGGTCGTGGTCGCCGCGGACGGCGGGTACGGGGCCCTGGCCGCGGACGATCCCGTAGTCGCCCGGCGCCTCTCGGGGAGGGCCTCCGCGGAGCTCCTCCTCCTGGCCCGGATGTCCCGGGATTTCTTCGCCAACGAGCCGGTCTCCCGCTCGAACATCTCCGCGGACGGCCGGTACGTCTTCCTGGACGCCCGGGAACCCTGGGAGCCCTCGTGGATCCACGCCCTGGCCCATTCCCTCCTGGTGGACTCCCGGGGGCCCGGGGCCCGGGCCCGGGTCGAGGCCGGGGTGAATCCCGGGCTCTTCTCCCCGGAGGCCGCCCGGGGCTGGGAGTTCCTGCAGGAATCCGCGGCCCTCCTGGCGGAGGGGTTCTTCGTCCTGTCCGGCGGGGATCCCGGGCGCCTGGCCGAGGCCGCCGCGGGCTACGGCCCCTCCGGGGCCGCCCGCTTCGGGCCGGAAGGTCCGGTCCGGGCCGAGCTGGCCCTCCGGGAGGCCTTGGCCGTCCCGCCCCCCCGGAAGGACGCGGCCTGGTACGAGGCCTGCCACGGCTTCGGGGCCTGGCTCCTGGCGGAATACGGCCTGGACGCGGTCCGCGGCTTCCTGGGCCACGGCCTCGGGGGAACCTGGGAGACCCTGGACGACCTGGTCCGGCCCTTCGGGACGGACTTCCCCGGCCTTCTTAACCGGTGGAGCGGAGGAAAAGGACTTCCCCCCCCCTACCGGCAGGATACCTAGCAGGGTGTTGAAAAAGACTATAGAGCCTTTTTCAACACTTCCTTAATGTTGCAATTGCGCAGAGAACCGCCAGGTTCTCGAGAAATTGCATAGCAGGTTGTTGAAATGCCTCAAGTATTTCAACAACCTGCTAGGCGCCGAGCTCCCCTCCCTCCGCCTCTTCGTCCTCCTCGTCCTCCTCCGCGGAGACACCCTCCGTCTGGAGGGCGTAGAGGTCCGCGTACACCCCCCCCGCGGCCAGGAGCTCCTCGTGGCCTCCCCGCTGGACGATCCCCTCCTCCGTGAGCACCAGGATCTCGTCCGCGGCCCGCACGGTGGAAAGCCGGTGGGCGATGATCAGGGTGGTGCGGCCGACGGAAAGCCGCCGCAGGGCCTCCTGGACCGCCTGCTCGCTCTTCATGTCCAGGGAGCTCGTCGCCTCGTCCAGGATCAGGACCGCGGGATCCTTCAGGAAGGCCCGGGCTATGGAGAGCCTCTGCTTCTGGCCCCCCGACAGCTTGATCCCCCGCTCCCCGATGTCCGTGTCGTACCCCGAGGGCAGACCCAGGATGAACTCGTGGGCGTTCGCGGACCGGGCCGCGTCCTCGACCTCGGCCTCCGAGGCCTCGGGCCTTCCGTAACGGATGTTCTCCCGCACCGTGCCGGGGAAGAGGAAGACGTCCTGCTGGACGATCCCCACGGCCTTCCGGAGGTCCGCCAGGCGGTACTCCCGTACGTCCCGGCCGTCCAGGAGGACCCGGCCTTCCAGGGGCTCGTAGAACCGGGGGATCAGGCTGCAGAAGGTCGTCTTCCCGGCGCCGCTGGGACCCACCAGGGCCACGGTGGAGCCCGGGGCTATGTCCGCGGTGAGGCCCCGGAAGACGTGCCGGCCCCGGGCGTACCCGAAGGTGACGTCCTCGAAGCGGATATGTCCCTCGGGCCGGTCCAGGGGCAGGGCTCCCGGGCGGTCCCGGATCGCCGGTTCCTGGTCCAGGATCTCGAAGAAGTTCTTGAGCCCCGCGGCCAGGCGCTGGGAGGCCTCCACGGTCCGGGTCAGCCGGTCCACGGGCTCCAGGATGAGGTTGGCGTAGAAGAGGAAGGCCACCAGGGTGCCCGGGCTGATCCTGCCCCGGAGGGCGAACCAGCCCCCCGCGGCGGTGACCACGAGGCGGGCCAGGTCCTTGAGGAAGTCCGCCCCGCCGAAGAAGAAGCCCAGGGACAGGAGGACCCCCCGCCAGGCCTGGTAGATGGCCCGGTTGAGGTCGGCGAAGCGACGGATCTCGTGGGGCTCCCGGGCGAAGGCCTGGACGGTCCGCATGCCCGAGACCACGGACTCGATCTTGACGCTCACCCCGGCCACGGCGTCGTTGGCCTTTTCGAAACCCGCCAGGATCCTCCCTCCCAGGGGGCCGGAATACAGGGCCGCCAGGGGGATGGGCAGGAAGGAGATCACCGCCAGGGTCGGGTCCAGGGAGGCCAGGACCCCGAAGGCCCCGGCCGTGGTAGCCAGGGTCAGGAGGATGTCCTCCGGGACGTGGTTCACCGCGTCGGAGACCTTGTTGATGTCGTTGGACATCCGGGACATGAGCTCCCCGGTCTTCCGGTCGTCGAAGAAGGAGAAGGACATCCGGGTGAGCTTGGCGAAGAAGTCCCTGCGCAGGTCCCTCTCCATGGCCACGGCGTAGGCGTGGCCCGCGTACAGGGTGTAGAAGTTGGCCGCGAACTTGCCCAGGGCCAGGGCCGCCACGATCCCCGAGAGTTCCGCCAGTCGGCGGACGTCCCCGGAGGGGATCACGTCGTCCACCAGCGACCGGAGGACCAGGGGCAGGGCCAGGGAGAGGGCGGCCACGGCCAGGACCGCCAGGAGGTCGGCGGCCAGGATGAAGGCGTAGGGCCTATAGTACGGAAGCAGGCGCAGAAGGACGGCGCCGGGGGCGTTTCTCTTGGTGTTCATGTCGCGTCCAAGGGCCGCCTCGGCGCCGTGCAGGTGCCGGGGGCCCGGTATCCGGTGACTCACCCCGGGACGATGCCGGGGGCGAGGGCTCAGGAGCCCGGTAAACGGGCTTCTTTTGGGGCCGAGCCTGAGACGAGATACCGGTTGGACGCCGAGGGAGGCGGGGGCCTCCGGTTCGGGCGGCTGGAATCCGGTCCGTCAGGCCCGGGAGGCGCGAACTCGGGTCGCGCCGACCATGACACTGTAACCGTTCCTCATCGTATACCGCTCCTTTTCGGGCCCCTAAGGACCCGGTTTCCTTGGACGGACCGTATTCTACATCCGTACCGAGGGGCTTCGTCAAGTCTCCGCGCGAATTGCCCCGGAGCTATCCGATTTCGTATACTGGAAGGACGAGGAGGAACGGAATGAGGCACGAGATTTCCTGTACCTGGACCGGGGACATGTCCTTCGAGGCGGAGGTCTCTGGGCACAAGATACGGCTGGACGCCGACGAGGCCGTCGGAGGCAAGGACTCGGGTCCCCGGCCCAAGCCCCTCGTCCTGGTCGCCCTAGCGGGATGCTCCGGCATGGACGTGGTCTCCATCCTCAAGAAGATGCGGGAGCCCGTCACCTGGTTCGACGTCAAGGTCGGCGGGGACCTTACGGAGGAGCACCCCAAGTACTATTCCTCCGTCAAGATCACCTACGAGTTCAAAGCCTCCGACGGCCTTACGGACGAGAACGTCCGGAAGGCCGTGGCCCTGTCCCAGGACAAGTACTGCGGCGTGAACGCCCTATTGAAGAAAGCCATCCCGGTGGAGTGGGAAGTGGTGTATAAGTGAATAAGTGAATAGGTGAATGGGTTAATGGGGCGCCCAAGGATCCGGCCGCTCCCAACGCTATTTTAAATCTTCCGCGGATTCCTGTGCTTCCTCCTATTCACTATTCACAGATTCACGATTCACCTCCTACTTGAAACTTCTCCCCATCCTCTATACACTGCGGACGGGTTACGGTTTTTCAAAGGAATTACGGAAAACCGCAAGAACTGCAACATAGTGTGCGTTTTCATCCCCCAAAAGTTTCGTTGGACGCAAGGAGCCGGGGCCGCTCGGTTACGGGCCCGTGAGATAGAACCCCATTCTGCGAGGTAGAGGAAGAGCATGGCTTTCGACGTGAAGAAAATGCGGAATATCGGCATCAGCGCCCACATCGACTCGGGCAAGACGACCCTGTCCGAACGCATCCTGTTCTATTGCCAGAAGATCCACGCCATCCACGAGGTCCGGGGCAAGGACGCCGCCGGCGCCACCATGGACTTCATGGAATTGGAGAAGGAGCGGGGGATCACGATCCAGTCCGCGGCCACCAACGTGACCTGGAAGGACCACGCGATCAACCTGATCGACACCCCCGGCCACGTGGACTTCACCATCGAGGTGGAGCGCGCCCTCCGGGTCCTGGACGGGGCCGTCCTGGTCCTCTGCGCCGTGGGCGGGGTCCAGTCCCAGACCCTCACGGTGGACCGCCAGCTCAAGCGCTACCACGTCCCCCGGCTGGCCTTCATCAACAAGTGCGACCGCGTGGGCTCCAACCCCTACCGGGTCAAGAGCCAGATCGTGGAGAAGCTGGGCCTGAACGCCGCCTTCCTGACCCTTCCCATCGGCCTCGAGGACAAGTTCGAGGGCGTCGTGGACCTGGTCGAGATGAAGGCCGTGTACTTCGACGGCCCCAACGGAGAGGACATCCGCTTCGCCGAGATCCCCGCCCACATGGCCGCGGACGCGGCCAAGTACCGGGAGGAACTCCTGGACACGGCGTCCATGTTCTCCGACGAGCTGGCGGAAGCCTACCTGGAGGGCGCGGAAACCCCGGAGATGATCATCTCCGCCGTGCGCGCCGGCACGATCGCCGAGCAGATGGTGCCCGTGTTTGTGGGCTCAGCCTACAAGAACAAGGCGGTCCAGATCCTCCTGGACGGGGTGGTGCGCTACCTCCCGGACCCCACGGAGGTCAAGAACGTAGCCCTGGACCTGGACAAGGCCGAGGAGCCCATGGTCCTCAAGGCGGACCCCGCGGCCCCGACGGTCGCCCTGGCCTTCAAGCTGGAGGACGGGCAATACGGCCAGCTCACCTACGTGCGCATCTACCAGGGCATGATCAAGAAGGGCGACGAGCTCTTCAACACCCGAGCCCGGAGGAAGTTCAAGATCGGTCGCCTGGTGCGCATGCACGCCAACTCCATGGAGGACATCGCGGAGGGGCAGAACGGGGACATCGTGGCCCTCTTCGGGATCGAGTGCGCCTCGGGGGACACCTTCTGCGATCCCAAGCTCAACTACGCCATGACCAGCATGTTCGTCCCGGACCCGGTCATCTCCCTGGCCATCGAGCCCAAGGACAAGAAGAGCGCCGACCAGATGGCCAAGGCCCTGAACCGCTTCACCAAGGAAGACCCGACCTTCCAGACCTACGTGGATCCGGAGTCCAACCAGACCATCATCAAGGGCATGGGCGAGCTCCACCTGGACGTCTACATCGAGCGGATGAAGCGTGAGTACAAGTGCGAGGTCGACACCGGCATGCCCCAGGTGGCCTACCGGGAGGCGATCAGCCAGCGCGCGGACTTCAACTACACCCACAAGAAGCAGACCGGAGGCTCGGGCCAGTACGGCCGGGTGGCCGGATACATGGAGCCCTGCGAGGAAAAGGTCTACGAGTTCGTGGACATGGTGAAGGGCGGGGCCATCCCGACGGAGTTCATCCCCTCCTGCGACAAGGGCTTCAAGGAGTCCATGAAGAAGGGCACCCTGATCGGGTTCCCCATCGTGAACGTGCGCTGCGTCGTCAACGACGGCCAGAGCCACCCCGTGGACTCCTCGGACATCGCCTTCCAGCAGGCCGCCATCGGGGCCTTCCGAGAGGCCTACGAGAAGGCCAAGCCCGTCATCCTGGAGCCGATCATGAAGGTCGTGGCCGAGGGCCCGACGGAGTTCCAGGGCAACATCTTCGCTTCCGTCAACCAGAGGCGGGGGGTCATCCACGCCAGCACGGAGGAGGCTTCCTTCTGCCGCGTGGAGGCCGAAGTTCCCCTGGCGGAGATGTTCGGCTATTCCACGGTGCTCCGGTCCATGACCCAGGGCAAGGCGGAGTTCTCCATGGAGTTCCTCAAGTACGCCAAGGTCCCGACCAGCGTCTCCGAGCAGCTCCGCAAGGACTATCTGGAGAAGCGGAGGAAGGAACAGGGCCGCTAGGCCGCGGTTTTCCCGTTGCCCGGCGGCGGGACTGGACCTATACTTAAAGCACGGGCCGGATCGGCCTCGATCCGGCCCGCCGAAAACAAACCAAGGAGTTCCCATGCTTAAAGAGGAGCTTATCAAGAAGAGTCCCGTCCGCATCCTCGAACGGGGCATAGAGGGCGGACTGAAAAGCGGAAACATCGGCGTGATCGCCAGCCGGAAGGGTATCGGCAAGACCAGCGTGCTCGTGCAGCTGGCCCTGGACAAGCTCCTCCAGGGGAAAAAGGTCGTACACGTCTCCTTCACCACCCATACCAGCTACGTCATCTCCTGGTATGAAAATATATTTACCGAGCTCACCCGGAAGCGCAACCTGGAGAACGTGGAGGACATCCACGACGACCTGGTGAAGAACCGGGTCATCATGAACTTCAACCAGGAAGGCATCTCCACGGAGCAGATCCTACGCTCCCTGGGGGCCATGATCGTGGACGGCGGCTTCAAGGCGGATTCGGTCATCATCGACGGATTCGACTTCACCCGGTCCGCGCCGGACCACCTGGCCAAGGTCAAGGATTTCGCGGCCCGGATGAACCTGGAGGTCTGGTACTCCTGCACCATGGTCGGGGAGGAGCCCCTCACGGACAAGCGGAACGTGCCGGTCATGCTCCGGGAGTTCCTGGACAGCATTTCCGTCCTCATCGTCCTCGAGCCGAAGGCCGAGTACATCCACTTCCTGGTCGTCAAGGACCACGAGCGGATGAATCCCGAGGACCTCTCGATCAAGCTGGACGCCAAGACCCTCCTGATCGCGGAAACCTGAGGGCCCGTCCGACAGACTCCTAGTACGGGGTGTCTCGCGCGGAATCCGCGCCGGGACACCCCGTT
>Ga0116153_10003401_pt1 | contig 11253 bp, 10 predicted proteins | sample AD_UKC028_MetaG_FD_89896 | JGI IMG/M metagenome (GOLD analysis project Ga0116153, IMG submission 89896) | Active sludge microbial communities of municipal wastewater-treating anaerobic digesters from USA - AD_UKC028_MetaG | ecosystem: Engineered > Bioreactor > Anaerobic > Digestate | place: USA... | reverse complement strand
TTGAGGAGGCGCCGCGAGGCGAAATAGCCGGCCAGCACCCGGAACGCGTCGGCGAGGTTGCGGAAGTTCAGCTCGCGCCGGAGCTTGCCCGAGGGCACGGACAGGAACTCGATGCCGGCGGCCTCGACCGCGCGGCGCTCGACTTCCTTTCCCGAGCCGATCCAGACGAGGCGGCCGTCCCAGCGCTCGCGGAGGCGGGCGGCCACCGCCAGGCCCGGGTAGACGTGTCCGCCCGTGCCGCCTCCCGTGAAGACGACGCAGGGCCCGGTTCCGGCCGAGCTCACGCGCGCGCCCCGAGCATGGCGGCGTAGGCCTCGAGCGCGCTTCCGAGCGGCTCTTTGCCGAGCACCTGCCTGGTCAGCACCTTGCCGAGCTGGACCCCCTCCTGGTCGAAGCTGTTCAGGTTCCAGAGGAAGCCCTGGAACATCACCTTGTTCTCGAAATGGGCCAGGAGGGCGCCGAGCGCGCGCGGGTCGAGCGCCTTGCCGTGGATGAGGCTGGAGGGGCGGCCGCCCGGGAAGCGCTTGTTCGCGTCCGCGTCGTCCTTGCCGAGCGCGAAGGCGACGATCTGCGCGGCCAGGTTGGCGGCGAGCTTGCGCCGGCTCGTCGAGCCTTCCACCACGACATCTTCGGAAGTCTGGCCTTCGAGGAAGCCGACGAACTCGAGCGGCACCGTGTCGGTGCCCTGGTGCAGCAGCTGGTAGAAGGAGTGCTGGCCGTTGGTGCCCGGCTCGCCGAAGACGACGGGGCCGGTGGCGTACGACAGCGGCGCTCCGTTACGATCGACTCGCTTTCCGTTGGATTCCATGTCGAGCTGCTGGAGGTGGGCCGCGAAGCGCGAAAGCGCCTGGGAGTAGGGCAGGATCGCCACGGTCGGCCGCCCGAGCGCGTTCCGCTGGAGGACTCCGAGCAGGGCGTCGAGCAGCGCGGCGTTCTTGAGGGGATCCGGCTCGAGGGCGAGCAGGTCAGCCTCGTGGGCTCCTTTGAGGAATTCGGCGAAGGTCTCGGGACCGAAGGCGAGCGAGAGCACGACGCCGCCCACCGCGCTCGAGGCCGAATAGCGGCCGCCGATGAAATCGTCGATATAGAACGAGTCGAGGTAGCCGGGGTTGCGCGCGAGGGGGCTCGTCTCGCTCGTCACCGCCACCAGGTGCTTCCCGCTCGGGAGCCCGGCTTTCTCCAGCTTGGCCTTGGCGAGCGACTCGTTGGCCAGGGTCTCCTGGGTGGTGCCGCTCTTGGACACCAGCACGAAGAGCGTGGACTCCAGGTCCAGACCGTCGAGCGTCGCGTTGGCGTCGTCGGGGTCGACGTTGCTGACGAAGCGGGCCTCGAGGCCGAGCCTGCCCGCGGCCTTCGCCCAGGCGGACAGCGCCACGTGGAGCGCGCGCGGGCCGAGATCGGAGCCGCCGATGCCGATCTGCACGACGGTCGCGAAGCGCTTGCCCGAGGCCCCACGGAGCGCGCCGGAGCGGACGCGGGCCGCGAAATCCGAAAAACGTGCGCGCTCGCCCTCGTAGAAGTCGCGGAGGTCCTTGCCGCCGTGCACGGGACGCCGGGCGACGACGCCGCGGGCCAGGTGGTGGAGCACCATGCGCTTCTCGCCCGTGTTCATGACGGCGCCGGAGGCCAGCTCGCGGTACTTCGCGACGCATTCCTGCTCGGCCGCGAGCTTCGCGAGCAGGGGAAGCTCGCGGTCGAGGACGTCCATGGCGGCCCAGTTCCAGGAGAGGCCGCCGCCTGCGGGAAGTTCGCGGCTCCGGACGCGGTCGCCGTCGAAAGCCGCGCGGAACGCTTCGGCACGGGCAGCCGGTTCCGGAGAACCCGCGATCAATTCGGAGAAGGACTGGCATTCATCGAGACGGCGATACGCGCTCACGGCGGGCTCCTTGCGGTCGGGTGGTCGTTCGCGGCCGGGGGGCGCGGAGCGCCTCCCGCATCATTATGGAAGGAGATACTAGAACGATTCGGCGCGGACAGGCAAGTGCGGCGCTTCCGCGGCCCCGGCGCGGAAGCGCCGCATCCGCGGCAATAATGCTTGGCCGGCGCGGCTCTCGACATGCTATAATCCGGCGCGGAGGATCGGCAGGCGAGATGGCGAGCACCGTCACGGGAGTCGAAAAGGAGTTCGTGCTCGAAACGGCACGCGACCTCAAAACCCCCCTCCGGGTCCACAAGGCCGGCTGGTCGGGCGACGCCCGGCTCGCGACCGTCGATCCGGACCGCCTCGACCTCGAGCTTCGCGGCGCTGCGGCGACGATCGCCTCCTGGGATCCGGTGGCCGTCTACTTCGACCACCACGGCACCACGCTCTCCTTTGTAGCCAAGGCTCGCAAGGTGCTCGAGGACCGCGTCTCCCTCGAGATGCCGGAACGACTGGTCCGCGCGCCGAAGCGGCGCCATGTGCGCGTGGCCGCTCCACGCGGCTTTTCCGCCACCTTCATCCTGGCCAACGAGCGCGTGAAGCTCGACTATCCGGAGTCCGGAGAATACGTCGACGTCGCGCCGCCCGAAGGACCGGCCGGCTTCGACGTGTCCAGCATGCCTTCCCTCGTTGCCAGCTTCCGCCAGCGCGCCCAATCGATCTCGTCCGAGAACGCCATCGTCATGTGGAAGGGGCGCGTGCCGGACACGCTCGAGGAGCGCATCGTGGCCCGCTCGGGCAAGGTGCTCTACATTCCCTCGACCAGCACCGGCCTGCCCGTCTCCGACCCGTACCCGGAAGGCCGCATCGTGACCGCCTCCGAGGAGGAGGATTTCGAAGGTCCCTCACTTTTTACCGAGGGTTCGAAGCTCGCGCGCCTTCTCGTCGAGAAGGCCATGGCCGGCGTCAACGCGGAGATCTGGTGTCCCATCCGCTATTACCAATACGTGGTCGGATGCGTGCGCCTCGTTAACTCGGGGGAGCGCCGCATAGCCTTCGATCTCGCGGCCGTCGACCTGGCATGGGAATTCAGCCGCATCCTGGCCTGGCTCCTGCACCGGCACGACTATTTCCGCACCGCCTCGTCGAATCCGCCGAGTCCGCGGGCGGCCAGCCTCGTCGACCTGTCGCCCGCGGGGTGCCTCGTCGCAGTGTCCCTGGCGAGCTTGCAGATACGCCTGCAGCCGGGCACCCTCGTGGACCTCGAGCTGCGCCATCCGGGCGGCCCCACCTCGTTGCGGGGCCGGGTGGCGCGCCGCTACGACGACGGCCGGAATTCCTACTACGGCATCGCGTTCGAGGAGGTCCGGAGGGAGGACTCCGAGCGCCTCCACCGACTTCTCTACGGGAAGGATTGGAATCCCGCGGACGAGCGTGGCGAAAGCGGCATCCCCGTTCTGTCCGGAGCGAATCAATGATCGACTCCTTCATCGAGGATCTTTCCATCGCCTTCGAGGTGCTCCGCGATTGGCGCGCCCTTGCCGCCCTGGCCGTCTTCGTGTTCGCGTGGGCGCTCACCCGCCACGTGGCCGCGGTCTGGCGCCGGCCCGGCGGGCCGAGGCGGAGCTCCTTCCGCCGACGGGTCGCCTCGCCGGCGAAGAGCACCCCGACACCGGCGCCCGAACCGGACGAGGACGATTTTCCCGAGGATTGAGCGCCGCCCCCGCGCAGCTCCGTTCGGTTCCGCGCCGCGACCGAACCGCAGCCGACCGTCACGGCCCGCGCGGACGAAACCGAGTGTTTGCGCCGACTCGTACAGCTCCCGCGCATCCTCCGCGCTCCAGGATGCCAGCGCGCCACGGCCCGGGCTGGCCCTTCCTGCCGGTCCCCGGCCGCGAAGCAGGTCGAGAGCCTCGGCCGTTCCGAACCTGCCGGAGTTGACCCGCGCGAACTCGGCCAGGACCGCGAGGCCTTCCGGGCTTTGCCGCACCTCGCCCGCGCACACGTCGCAGCCGCCGCAGGCCCGTTCGCCTGCGCGCTCGTCGCCGAGCAGCGAGAGCAGCCCTTCGCGGCGGCAGCGCATGCGGTCGCGGGCCCAGGCGAGGAGGGCCGCCGAACGCGCGCGCGCCGCCCCGGTCTCCCCGCGCTCCCGCTCGAAGGGGCCGAGCAGCAGCACCGCGAGCGCTCCCTTTCCGTCCCTGCCGGCCCGACCCGATTCCTGCAGATAGGCCTCGACCGAAGGCGGCGGATCCCAATGCGCCACCGTGCGGATATCGGACTTGTCGACTCCCATGCCGAACGCCACCGTGGCCACCAGGACGCCGTCCGCCGAGGGCATGAACCAGTCCTCCACCGCCCGCTTCTCGGCGCGTTCGAGGCCCGCGTGGTACCAGCGTACCCGGTCGCGCCCGAGGCGGAGGGAAAGGGCCTCGGCCGCGAGCCGCGCGCCGTCCCGAGACGAACGGAAGACGATCATCGGTCCCGGCCGCTCCCGAGCGAGGCGCTCCACCGCGTGCAGCTTCGAGAGGCAGGGCTCGACCCGGTAGGCGATGTTCGGCCGGTCCGGATCGCCTGAGGCGAGCGTCCACGGAAGTCCTCCGAAGAGGACTTCCGCCACGCGCGCGAGCACGGGCGGGCTCGCCGTGGCCGTGAACGCGGTGATCACCGGAGGGGCGATCGAGCGCAGCGCCTTCCCGAGCTCGAGGTAGGCGGGACGGAAGGTATCGCCCCATTCGGCCACGCAGTGCGCCTCGTCGACGGCGACGTGCCGGATGCCGGCCTGCGCCAGCCGGTCCAGCACCGCGGGCACAACGAGGATCTCGGGATTCGCGAGGGCGACCGGGGCCCGGCCAGTCTCGATGGCCCGGAATGCGGCTTCCCGTTCCTCCGGTGCGAGTCCGCCGCGGAGCACCGCGCACTCGACGCCGGCCGCCGCGAGCCTGCGGGCCTGGTCGTTCACGAGGGCGAGCAGGGGATAGACCACCAGAGTGGGCGCCGCTCCGAGCAGGGCCGGCGCCTGGAAGCAGAGGCTCTTGCCCGCGCCTGTCGGCAGCACGACGACCCGCGCGGACCGGCGCTCCCCATCCGCGACGCCGTCGAGGATGCCGGCCATGACGAGGCGCTGCCAGGGACGGGGCGCGGGGACGCCGAAGCGCGAGCGGGCGAGTTCGCCGACCGGGTCGGAAGCTTCGGGCGGAGCCTCCACGGGCGGGAAGGCGGACGCGGGTCCGTTCATGCAGGATGTACGCGCGGCGCCCGCGCCGGCGCTTGCGTCAGGTGTCCGCGACGGGCCCTTTCCCGAAGGATTCGAAGGAAGGGCATGCGTCGGCCATGACGCAGGCGGCGCAGTCGGGCTTCCGCGCGGTGCACACGTACTTTCCATGGCGGTTGAGCGCATGCGAGAGCGCCGTCCAGCGCGCTTCCGGCGCGGATCCTGCGATCCGCCGTTCGACCAGGTCCGGATCGGGTTTCGGCACGAGGCCGAGGCGGGCGCAGAGGCGGATGACGTGCGTGTCCGCGATGATGCCCGGGACGCCGGAGCAGGCGCTCGCCACGAGGTTGGCGGTCTTGCGGCCCACGCCGGGCAGGGAGACCAGCTCCTCGATGGAGGCGGGCGGCACGCCGCCGTGGCGGCTTTCGAGGATGGCAGCGCAGGCTTTGAGGTGTCGCGCCTTGTTCCGGTAGAAGCCGGTCGGCCTCACCGCGGCTTCCAGCTCGCCGATATCCGCGGCGGCCATCGACGCGGCGTCGGGCCAGCGGGCGAAGAGGGCGGGCGTGACCTTGTTCACCATGTCGTCGGTGCACTGGGCCGACAGGATCACGGCGCAGAGGAGCTCGAAGCAGTTCCGGTACGCGAGCAGGGGCTCCGCGTCGGGATAGCGCGGGACGAGCCGCAGCCATACGAGCTCGAGAAGCTTCCCGGCGGACATCGGAAGGGCCATGCGGCAAGTATCCACGGCCGCGCCGCTCCGGACAAGCGGGTGGAATCCCGACTTTTCCCCGTCGCCTTGCGGGCCGGACTGCCAGACTCTATAATTCCATCGGAAAGGATTTCACGGAGGCTCGCATGAAACGGATTTTCATCGCCCTTTTCGTCGTCGCCGCCTTCCTCGCCGTCCTGCCGGCGTTCGCGCAGGAGCGACCCGGCGTCCCGGTGGAGCCGAAGATAACCGACCCCTCGCCCTACTATCCGTTCCGGCTCGACGTCATCAGGGTATTTTCCCACGCCCTCGGCTACCGCGTGGTCTACCGCAAGGGCGCGACCGAATTCGCCGAAATCTACATTCCGACGGAATGGTTCAAATCCGGCGGCAAGGCCAGCCTGATCGTATCCGACGATCCGGCCTTCCCGTCCATGACCGTTTTTTACAAGGACGGCGCTTTCAGCCACGTCAGGCTCTACGTCAAGGCAAACCGCAAGGATTCGACCTGGGGCCTCCTGACGGACGACGGGGCGGCCGAGAAATTCAAGGTCACCGAGCTCAAGGTAGCGTTCTAGCGAAGCCCGGGGCCTTCGCGCACTCCCGCTTGCCAATTTCGCGCAAGCGGGCGATGCTGTTCCCCAGCCCGCGCGCCCCGGCCCGACCATTCCGGCCAGGCGCGCGGCGAAAGGATTCCCATGGATCTCGACGCCGTACGCGCCGCGCTCAAGGCCGAAGGCCTGGAAGCGTGGCTTTTCTGCAACTTCAAGCACCGCGACGCGCTATCCGACGCCATCGTCGGCATCGAGGCGGGCGTAACCAACACGCGCTGGTGGTTCCTCGTCGTGCCGGCCGAGGGCGAGCCGACACGCATCGTGAACGGGGTCGAGCCCGGCATCCTCGATCGCGTCCCCGGTGCGCGGCGCGTCTACTCCGGGCGCGAAGCGCTGGCGCGCGAACTCTCCGCGTTCCGCGGCCTGAAGGTCGGCGCCCACTGGTCGGAGACGGTCAGCGCGGTCAGCTACCTCGACCACGGCACGGCGCTGCTCCTCGAGGCGTCCGGCCTCGAACTTCGCGGCGCGGAATCCCTCGTCCAACGCCTGCTCGGCACCCTGGACATCGAGGGCATCGAATCGCACGAGGCCTCCGCGCGCAAGCTGTACTCGATCGTCGACACGGTATGGGCCGAAATATCCGAACGCTTCCGTACCGGCAGTCCCGTGACCGAGCGCGAGGTGCAGCGGCGCATCCTCTCGCTTTTCGACGGGCTCGGCCTGGAATGCGACCATCCGCCCATCGTGGCCGCGGGACCCAATGCGGGCGATCCGCACTACGAGCCCGGCGACACTTCGAGGACCTTCGAGCCCGGAGACGTCGTCCAGCTCGACCTCTGGGCCAAGGCCAGGGGAAAAGGCGCCATCTACGCGGACATCTCGTGGCTCGGCGTCTTCGGGACCGAGGCGCCGCCCCGCGTCGCCAAGGCTTTCGCGGACCTGCTGGCCGCCCGCGACGGCGCGCTCGCCTTCATCAAGGAGCGCCTGGCAGCCGGAATGCCGCCGAGCGGCGCCGAGGTGGACGAGCGCGCGCGATCGTTGCTCATCGGAAGCGGCCACGAGGCGGCCCTGCGCCACCGCCTCGGCCACGGCATCGACACGGAGTGCCACGGCTCCGGCGCCAACCTCGACTCGGTGGAATTCCCCGACCGGCGGCTCCTCGTCGAAGGCTCCTGCTTCTCGATCGAACCGGGCATCTATTTCGAGGACTTCGGGCTCCGCACGGAGATCGACGTCTACATCCGCGACGGCTTGGCCGTCGTGTCGGGCGGGACGCCCCAGACCCGCCTGCTCCTCTGCAGGTGAAGCCCATGGAACGCAAAGCCGTACCGGACGCCTTGCTCGATTTCCTCGGAAAGTATTCCTCGTATCTCGTGGTCGGTCACAAGGAACCGGACGGCGACTGCGTGGGCAGCCAGCTCGCGCTCGGATCCTTTCTCCGCCGCCGCGGAAAGAAGGTCGCCCTGCTCTCGGCAGGGCCCTTCACCCGGACCGAGATCATGCCCTTCGAGCACGCCTTCTCGGTCTATCCGCCCTCGGGCCTCGACGAGCGGAACGCGGCGACCATCATCCTCGACTGCTCGAGCCTGCAGCGGATCGGCCGCGTAGCCGAACGGCTGCCGAAGCTGCCGCTCGCCTTCATCGACCATCACGCCGCCGGCGAGTCCTCGGGCGAGGTCGTCTACATCGACGAATTCTCGCCGGCCGTGACGGAGCTCGTGCTCCGCGTCATCGAGGCGGCGGGCGACGCGCCGACCAAGGAGGAGGCCGAATGGCTCCTCTTCGGCCTGGCTACGGACACGGGCTTCTTCAGGCACCTTGACGAACGCTCCGCCTTCGTCTTCGAGGCGGCCGCGCGGCTGGTCGCCGCCGGAGCCTCCCCGAAGCGCGCCTTCTCGGCGATGTACGGCGGCAAGCCGCTCCTGGTCCGGCGCCTCATGGGCGAGATACTGCACCGCGTGGAACCTTACTTCGACGGCCGTCTGCTCGTCTCCTATGTCACGGAGGAGGATCAGCGTCGCTACGGCATCGCGAGCCGCGATTCCGACATGCTCTACCAGCTCCTCATGACGGTGGCGGGCGTCGAGGCGGCAATGATCATCCGGCAGGAAACCTCGACCGATTGCACGGTGGGGCTTCGCTCGCGGGATTTCGTCGACGTCGGGTCAATCGCGGCGCGCTTCGGCGGCGGCGGGCACCGGCTCGCGGCCGGGCTCGCGATAGGCGGACGCATCGAGAGCGTGCGGGAACGCCTGCTCGAGGCCTTCGCGGGAGCCTTCTCGCAGGACCGCGCCGACCTGCCCTGAGTTCTGGTCCCGGGTTTCCGCCACCGGCGTTCCAATTCCGCGGCAGGGTTGGCACGGTTGGTGCATTTTACATGGCAAACCTTTTCAACAAGGAGTTGCCATGGAAAAGTCGAGCCAATTGCACCTGGCGGCGCTGCGCGCCGTTTCCGGCGAGCAGGACTTGAGGACCGCCCTCGAGCTCATAGCCCGGGAGCTCTACCGCGATCCGAGGCGTTACGGACTTTCCGGGGAAGATGACGTCGGCGAAATTTTCTGCCGCTACGGGGAACGTTTGGCGCGGCTGGTGACGCGCTTCGAGGACAGGGGCGTTCCCTTCGAGGCTTACCTCCGCTCGGCGACGCGCTACTTCGCGCTCAGCTTAAGGCGTCGCGGCGCGCGATCCGCCGATTTCGAGGCCATCGGTGAGACCGAAGCGGGATTCACCCTCGAGTCTCTCGATTCCGATGCGTCGAACGGGACTGAGGTCTGGATGTGTGCCGAGCGGCCACCCTCCGGGGGGCGCGTCGCCGCCATAAGGCCGACACGTTCGAACCGTTCGCTCGCGACGCGCGCCGGCTATCTCTGCCTGAAATGCGCGCCTTGGCTCGACGATGCCCGCATCGAGCGCTACGCCCGTCGCTCGGGCATGAGCGTCGACCTGCTGGCGGCAGCCGTGCTGGCCGCCCGCTCCTGCGGCGACCGCGCCCGCGCGCGCCTCGAGCGGCGAGCCCGCCTCCGGGACGCGTCCTGGGCCCGATACTCCTGCCTCGAACGACGCTTCCTGCGCGAGGAGGATCCGACGCGGAGGCTCATGCTCTCCGAGCGCCTCGCCCGGGAGCGGGAGCGTTTCGAGAAGGCCCTCGCCCTGGTGCGGTCGACGAGGACGCAGCTTCCGAATCGTCACGTCGCGACCCTGCTCGGGGTGCCCAAGGGAACGGTCGACGCCGGGATCGCGCGGGTGAAGCGCGCGGCACCGGGACTTCCCGAGGACGGAGCCTTCCCGCTAGAATCCGGATCATGATCGTCTACCTTGCCACCAACAATCCGCATAAAGCCGAGGAGCTCGCGCCCCTCCTCCCCGGCGTCGAGCTTCGCCTGCCCCGCGACGCGGGCATCGAGTTCGATCCCGAGGAGGACGGCGCGGATTTTCTAGCCAACTCCCTCATCAAGGCGCGGGTTCTCCACGCCCTCGTCCGCGCGCCCGTGCTCGCCGACGATTCCGGCCTTTGCGTCGACGCGCTCGGTGGCGAGCCCGGCATCCGCTCGGCCCGCTACGGCCAGGTGGAGGGCGGACCGAAGCTCGAGGCGGCCGACCGCAACCGCCTGCTTCTCGAAGCCGTCCGCGGCGCGGCGGACCGCGCCTGCCGCTTCGTGTGCTGCCTCACGCTCGTGCGGTCCGACGACCGGTTTTTCGCGGTCCAGGAAACCTGCGAAGGGGTCCTGCTCGAAGCCCCCCGCGGTTCCGGCGGCTTCGGCTACGACCCCATCGTCTACCTGCCGGAGCTCGGGCGCTCGGTCGCAGAGCTTACGATGGAGGAGAAGTCGCGCGTCTCCCACCGCGGCCGCGCCGCCAGGCGCATGGCCGCCCTCCTCGTCGACCTGATCGCCGCCCCGTAGGAAAATGAACCACGGAGGCATGGAGTTAGGTAGGGATGAAGGAGAAGGATGAGCAAGGGCCAGTTCCTTGCCATGACCTCCGTTCCTCCCTCATCACTCCGTGTCTCCGTGCCTCCGTGGTTCCATCCGTATGGTGGAATGGGAAACAAAACGGCCGCCCGGTGGGGCGGCCGTTCGTTCCGTGAGGAGGGAAGGAGTCTTACTCCTTGATCCCGTACTTCTTCCGGAACCGCTCGATGCGGCCCGCGGTGTCGACCAGTTTCTGCTTGCCGGTAAAGAAAGGGTGGCAGGCCGAGCAAATTTCGACCTGGATGTTCTTTACCGTCGAACGGGTCTCAATGACATTCCCGCAGGCGCACGTGATCGTGGTGAGCTCGTACTTGGGGTGGATATCCTGCTGCACGGCAAACCTCCTTCGTGCGCCGCCATATCGGATTGCCAGAATACCGGCTTTCGCGACGGCGTGCTGATTTTCCTTAGCGCTAGTTCCCGCCCATGGGGCTGTTCATCGAGCGCAGGAAGGCCTCATTATTCTTGGATTTCATCATCTTGTCAATCAGGAGCTCGATGATCTCCACGTCGTCCATCGGGTTGATGACCTTGCGGAGGATCCACACCTTCTGGAGCTCTTCCTCGCCGAGGAGGAGCTCCTCCTTGCGTGTGCCGGACTTCTTGATGTTGAGCGCGGGGTAGAGGCGGCGGTCGGAGAGCCTCCGGTCGAGATTGATCTCCATGTTGCCGGTGCCCTTGAACTCCTCGAAGATGACCTCGTCCATGCGCGAACCGGTGTCCACCAGAGCCGTGGCGATGATGGAGAGCGAACCGCCGCCCTCGATGTTGCGCGCGGCGCCGAAGAAGCGCTTGGGCTTGTGCAGGGCGTTGGAGTCGACGCCGCCGGAGAGGATTTTGCCGGAGGTCGGCACGGTCTGGTTGTACGCGCGCGCAAGGCGCGTGATCGAGTCGAGGAGTATGACCACGTCCTTGCCGTGCTCCACGAGGCGCTTGGCCTTCTCCAG
>Ga0116153_10003390_pt1 | contig 11273 bp, 10 predicted proteins | sample AD_UKC028_MetaG_FD_89896 | JGI IMG/M metagenome (GOLD analysis project Ga0116153, IMG submission 89896) | Active sludge microbial communities of municipal wastewater-treating anaerobic digesters from USA - AD_UKC028_MetaG | ecosystem: Engineered > Bioreactor > Anaerobic > Digestate | place: USA... | reverse complement strand
CAGCAGAACGGGAGTAACATTGAATTTCGCCTTTATGGCAGCCTGCACGGCATCGGCATTTGTGGCGCCTCCGTGAAGGTCAATCGTGAATCCGATTACCAGGAAGATAACCATCGTGATAATCAGTGACGGAGTGGTGGTTATTACCATGTACCTGACATGTGTGAAAAGGTCGGTCCCGGCCACGGCTGGCGCCAGATTGGTAGTGTCTGACAGGGGTGACATCTTATCTCCGAAATATGCACCTGATATGATGGCGCCGGCAATCATTGCCTCATTGAACCCCAGGGCTTTGCCGATACCCAGCAGCGCCACGCCGATTGTGGCCACCGTAGACCATGAACTGCCTGTGGAGACTGATACAAGGGCACAAATGACCACTGCCGCAAACAGAAAGATCTTGGGATGAAGTATCTCGAGTCCGTAGTAGATGAGCATCGGCACCACTCCGCTGACCATCCATGTCCCTGCAAGGGAGCCGATCAGAAAGAGAATAAGGATTGCAGGCATTGCAGTGCCGATTCCCTTTATTACACGGTCACGTATGAAAAGCCACCTGTAACCAAGACTCACTGCAATGACCCCGGCCACTGCGGCAGCAAGAATCAGGGCCATCTGGTTCGCACCCGAGAGGGTGTCATCACGAAAAAACTTTACATTGAATGTAAGAAAGACGATCAGCACGGCGATTGGCAGCAACGACTGCAGCATCGTCGGTGTTTTGTACTGTTTCAGAGACATGAATGCTTTTTAGCGTTGAACTGTGCAATTTACTATTTTCCGCGATTTTTCTTGAAAATGCCACTAAAAGATGTTATTTTGTATGGTCAATTTGGCCGGCTAATGTCCCAATATCCTGACATATTCAGCATAAATCCGGAAGACAAGATCCCGGGAAAAGGCAGGGTGCTGATATCAGAGCCTTTCCTTACCGACCGTTTCTTCAACCGGACCATTGTGTTCCTCACTGAGCACACTACGGAGGGCACTGTCGGATTTATCCTCAACAGGGTGATCGACCTGATGGTCAGCAGCGCCGTGGAGGGGTTTGACGGATGGGATGAACATCTTTCGGTGGGCGGACCTGTTTCTCCTGACACATTGCATTACCTTCACACCCTTGGATCAAAGGTGCCCGGAAGTGTACCTGTGATACCGGGAATATGGTGGGGTGGAGAAATCGATGCCCTCCGCAACCTGATCGCCACCGGAACCGTGGGACGTGACCAGGTTCGTTTCTTTCTCGGTTACTCCGGATGGGAAAAGGGACAGCTGAAGCGTGAGCTGAAGGAGAACTCATGGGTAATAGCAAAGGTACCGCCAGACGTAATCATGAAAAGCCGCGGAAACGTCTGGCGTGATGTTCTGAAGTCACTCAACAACAAATACCGCATATGGGCCGAGTTCCCGGAATCACCGGAGATGAACTGACCCGACCGGCTGCCCTTCGGCCCCCCCCCTCAACAATCCTCTCAGAAACCGGCAACATACTATTGCCGATACCCTCGGTAATCCTACATTGAAGCCTGGAAATCAGTGCATAATCTTGAATACGAGCTCTCTCAGCAGGTCGCCTGTGTCGCTTCCTGCCTCACCGAATCCCTTCGCCTTCAGATCATATGACCGTATCAGCGAGATGATATTCATACATGCCCCCACACTGTACAGGGCCGCGGCAGCCTTGAAATCCCTCACATAACCGGGGTAGGTCTTCAGCATCGCAACAACGTTGCCTTCACTCTTGTCCTTCAGGCTGTGGTAGATGAGCACACGGCTGAAGCTCGAGAACAGCACGGGAAAAATCAGAGGAATGATCTCCTTCTTCGAGTGGCCCGCATAGTAGTTGACAACCCTGGCTGCCTTCAGCGGGTCACGGTAAACAATTGCCCGCCAGAGTTCATTGGGAGTGTAATCCTTGCTGATGCCAATGCTTCTCTCAATCAGATCGGTGGAGATGCGCGGATTCTCTTTGGGAAGCGAGATTATCAGCTTGTCAAGCTCGTTGGCGATTTTACCGAGGTCGTTGCCGAGGAATTCCGAAAGCAGTCTCGAGGCGTCAGGGCCTGCCATAATGCCCCTGTCAGTAAGGTACCTGTCAATCCATCCGGGAATCTGGTACTCCGGTACCTTGTCAGACTCGATGTACAATCCCTTTTTGTTGAGTGCTTTGTAGAGCGATTTCCTTTTGTCAAGGTCTTCGTACTTGTACGCGATTACAAGGATAGTAGAATTGAGGGGATTATCGACATAAACCAACAGATCATCAATTTTCTTAAGTTTCTGTGCCTCGCGGACTATGACCACCTGCTGATTAGCCATCATCGGGAAGCGACGGCAGGTCTCTATCACCTGCGTCACTGACACATCGAGGCCGTATAGCACGGTCTGATTGAATGATTTCTCTGATTCATCAAGAACCTTTTCCTCGATGAAATCAGTAATGAGATCTATATAGTAGGGTTCCTTCCCGGCAAGGAAGTAAACGGGTTTATAGATTTTGTTCCGCAGATCCCTGATTATCTCCTTGTAATCCGTTGCCATCAGAACCGGAGGTGTTTGACCGAGATGCCGTTATCCTTGATTTCAGTAAGTGCTTCTATGCCAATGCGAAGATGTGTGTCCGAAAACTGACTCGTTACTTTCTGGTCACTGGCATCAGTCTTGATGCCGCTGGAGATCATAGGCTGATCAGAGACGAGGAGCAGTGCGCCGGTGGGGATTTCGTTGGCAAAGCCTACTGTGAATATTGTGGCTGTCTCCATATCGATGGCCATGGCCCTTGTTTTGACGAGGTATTTCTTGAATCGGTCATCATATTCCCATACTCGTCTGTTGGTTGTGTAAACGGTACCGGTCCAGTATTCCAGGTTGTTCCGCACGATGGCGGCGGAGACGGCGCTCTGCAGCTTGAACGCCGGCAGCGCAGGAATTTCCAGCGGAAGGTAATCGTTCGAAGTACCGTCGCTCCTTATTGCGGCAATAGGAAGAATCAGGTCACCAAGCTTGTTTTTCTTCTTCAGCCCTCCGCACTTGCCGAGGAAAAGAACAGCCTTCGGCTGGATGGCGCTGAGGAGATCCATCACCGTGGCCGCATTGGGGCTACCCATCCCGAAGTTGATGATTGTTATACCTCCGGCGGTTGCGTTAGGCCAGTTTTTGTCCTTGCCCTCCACAGGTACGTCGTTCCATCTGGCGAAGGTGTCAACGTAATGTGTGAAATTGGTGAGCAGGATGAACTCGCCGAATGAGCTGAGCTCTTTTCCCGTGTAGCGGGGCAACCAGTTGTTCACTATATCTTCCTTGGTTCTCATGTTCTCCGATGCTGTTTGTTTATATTTGCCCTGCCTAAGGGTAACCAAAAATACAACAAAAGTTGAAACCGCTGAAACTGCCGCCATGTTCGCTGCAGATAAAAGAGGGTCCGGGTACCAGGCTCATCTATGACCCGCTGAGAAAGAAGTATGTGGCGCTCACACCAGAAGAGTGGGTCAGGCAGCACTTCATCAACTACCTGACCGGCTTTCTTGGCTATCCTCCCGGACTGATAAAGACTGAAGCATCATTCAGGCTGCACGGGATGTTGCGGCGGGCTGACATCCTGGTGCATGACAGGGCGGGGGAACCAGTTCTCATTGTTGAATGCAAGGCGCCGGAGGTGAGAATCAACCAGGATGTCTTTGACCAGGTCATAAATTACAACTTCAGTTATGGCGTTCGGTACCTGGTAGTCACAAATGGAATAACACACTTCGCAGGGAAGGTTGATACCTCAGGGCAAAGTTTTAATCTGCTCGATCAGATTCCAGATTATGAAACAATTACGCGACAGCAGCCATGATTGACGTTACATGTGCAATCATACGTAACGATGAGGGACTTGTGCTGGCAGTACGCCGGGGCCCAGGGATGGGGAATGCGGGAAAATGGGAGTTCCCTGGTGGTAAAACTCGTGCAGGGGAAGATCACGAAGAGTGTATCCTCAGAGAAATAGACGAGGAGCTGGGGATGGATATAGTTATCTGCGGAAAGCTTAATGATGTGGAACATGATTACGGAGATAAAAAGATCAGGCTTATCCCCTTTATTTGCGATACCCTGACATCGAAACCGGTTCTGCGGGAGCACGATCAGTACAGCTGGATGCAGCCAGATGAGCTGGTGAAACTTGACATGACCGCTGCAGACATACCTGTGGCGATACAGTATGCGGCAGGTCACCGGTATGCGGCAACTAACGAAACAGATGAGGAGACCGCACGGATGACAGCTGAGGCAAGTGAGGAACTTGCAAAAATGATGGCGAGGGTCTCCAGTGTCGAGGAGATAACCATGGTAGCTCAGTCTGCGGTAACTGACACAAACCTTTTATCACAGCTGGTTACCCTGTGTTCCAGCACTGAGAACAGGGTGGGATTTATGGCCTCATGGGCTCTCTCCAAAGTTGTTGATGTAGACGCGAAGGCGATAGCTCCGTACCTGTCACTGATCATCGATTCTCTCCCCGGCGCTCCCAACGAGAGCGTCCAGAGGTCGTTCATGAGGGTTCTGACGAAGAGTGCAATCACTGACATCCCCCAATCGCATCATGCAAAACTGATAGACTACTGTATGACTGCAATGCGCGGGCCGAATGTGCCTGTGGCGCCTAAAGCATACGGAATGGAGATACTCGCATCATTCTGCTCGCTTTACCCGGAAATGGTCAACGAGGTTGCCGGGGCAGTACAGCTTGCAATCAATGATGCTGCAGGAGGGATGAAGGCCGCGGGGCGGAAAATCATAAACAGACTTGGCAGAAACCAGAAATAAAGTCGGCAATCGGCAATAGTCTGAATGTCTTGCAGTCTTGCAGTCTTGCAGTCAAATAAAGAAATCAGCATGACCGCACGACTGCATGACCGCATGACCGCACGACTGCATGACCGCATGACCGCACGACTGCATGACCGCATGACCGCATGACTTTATTTCATCTTCACCGTCTTCCTGATCCAGGAAGAAACAAGATCCAGAGCTGCTGGTGAAAATGTCTCCTCAATCCTGACGTACTCGTCCGGTGAGCCGGTTTCCGAGTGCTGGAACAAGTGATTCAGACCGGGAAGCATTACAGTCTTAATCTTGCGGTTGCCGCCACTGCGCAGAGCCGCCTTTATTGCCGGAAGATTTATTTCCTGGCTTACCTGCAGGTCCTTCTCACCGTTAAGGGCAAGAACCGGGCATTTTACCTGTGACCAGAACGGAGCCGGGTCAGTAGCAATGAAATAGCGCATCCATGGAGAATTGATTGAGACAAGCCCCTGTGTGAATGAGGCCATTTTCTCCTTGCGCTCTTCCTGAGTGAGGTTCAAGGCATCCAGCTCCCTGCCATACCATTCCATGGCATCCTTCGGGAACTTGCGCTGGTCGGGCTCGTCAATGAGCATACTGAAGAGCCGTCCGTTGGTGGCTATTGTCTCGTCAATTTCGGCCTGGGGTGTGCCCGAAGCTCTCATTATATCTTCTGTCTGCCTGATAATGACGTCATATCCCTTTACCCCCGGACCGGCCAGGGAGACAATGAAAGCTATGTTCCTGTTGCGTGATGCCACTATTGGGGCAATCAGCCCGCCCTCACTATGGCCTGCGAGTCCGATCTTGCCGGAATTTATCTCCGGGTGCTGCATAAGGTACGCCACTGCTGCCTCCGCATCATCGGCAAATGACATCGAGGTAGCTTTAGCGGCGTTGCCTTTTGATTTCCCGATGCCGCGGTCATCATAACGCAATACGGCAATTCCGTTCCGGGTCAGGTGATCGGCCAGGACCAGGAATGGCTTGTGCATAAAGACAGTCTCATTGCGGTCCTGCTGACCCGAGCCCGAGATAAGGACCACAGCCGGGAATGGTCCTTCGCCTTGCGGGAGGGTGAGGGTACCTGCCAGGCTGAAGTTCTCTGCGGTGTTCATGAACGTGACCTCCTCCTCGCGATAGGGGTAGGGAGGTTTCGGCTCCTGTGGTCTCTTCGGCTCCACGGGTTTGGCCCCTTTTTTCAGTTCAAGGTCATACTTGCCGCCAAGCTGGGTCCATACCCCGGAAATGACGGAGTCGCTCCGGAATCCTGCCCGGTACCACCCCTTTACAATTGGTATATCAACGAACAGGGTATCATTCAACAGAGTTACTCTCCCGCATGGAATTCCCTTTACGCCCTGATCGGGTGAATCCGCCGTGGCCTGAATTGTATCGGCTTCCGTCATTGAGAAGTGGAGTACCATCTGAAGTTCCCCCGAAGTGGTTTTCATCTTCCCGGCCCATGAACCTTGAATATCATCGAAGGTACGCTGACCGTAAGCGGCTATGCTGATAAAGAGCAATGCCATGACTGAGTAATATATTCTTTTCATGACAGGTAATAATGTATCCCTCAAAAATAACCATTTCTGGCTATATTTGAAGCAATTTCGGACACATGAAAACAGTAGATACAAGAGGTCTTACCTGCCCCGCACCATTGATAAAGACCAGGCAGGGACTGAATGAAGCTGCGTCTGACGAAGCCGTTCAGATTCTGATTGACAATCCCACCTCGCTGAGTAACGTGAAAAGATTCCTGACTGACAACAGCCTCGCATTCACGGTGAAGGAAGAGGGAAATCTTGCCTTTGTGACGGTTACAAGAGGTGAAAAAAGCGAACTGACTGCAAACGAGAAGGAATATTGCACAACTGAGACCACTGGGAACAAAAACCGTGTGCGAAACACTGTGGTGGCCATTACCTCCGAGAGAATGGGCAGCGGCGACGATGAACTCGGCAAGAAACTGATGGTTTCATTCTTCAGGACCCTCGTGCTGCTGGAACCGGCACCTGCTGCGGTAGTCTTTTATAATTCCGGGGTGAAGCTGGGACTTGATGATTCACCAGTGCTTGAGCACATCAGAGAGCTTTCCGGAAAGGGAACTTCAATTTATCTCTGCTCCACCTGCATTAATCATTTCGGCATCCGTGACCGCCTGCCGGCGGGAAGCTTCAGTGACATGTACCAGATACTGAATGTGCTGAAGGATGCAGATCATATTATCCGGCCCTGAAGGTCAACCCGGCAAAGCAGCCTGCCCGGGCAGGAAGGACGGCATCCCTGATGCTGCGACAAGCACCCGGCAACAGAACCAGAAAAAAGAACCAGACAATGTCATTCGATCTCCTTTCAACCGTCGAAACCGGAGGCTGTTCAGCCAAAATACCTCCACGCCAGCTCGAGGAGCTGCTGAAAGGACTGCCTCTGCCGGCTGACCCCGCCATACTGGTTGATATTTCCACCCAGGATGATGCGGGTGTATATAAGATCAATGAGAACACGGCCCTGGTTATAACCACTGATTTTTTTCCGCCACTTGTAAGCGATGGCTACGAATTTGGCCTCATAGCTGCAACCAATTCAATAAGTGATGTGTACGCCATGGGAGGTACTCCTCTTGTTGCGCTGAATATCATGATGTTTCCCTCAACGCGGATCCCGATGGAGGTCTACAGGGAGATCCTCCGGGGAGGCAATGACAAGGCGCGTGAAGCCGGAGTCAGCATCATCGGCGGACATACTATAGATGATTATCCGCCAAAATTCGGGCTGGCCGTAATAGGCACTGTACATCCTGACAGGATCATCACAAATGCCGGTGTGAGGGAGGGTGACGAGCTGATACTTACCAAACCGCTGGGGACAGGTATCATCCTTGCAGGGCACCGGATGGAGATGAGTACTCCTGAACAGATGGATTCCGCCGTAAGGACCATGCAGCAACTCAATGCACAGGGTGCTGCACTAATGCAGAAATACGGCGTCAGGGGCGCAACCGACATCACCGGATTCGGCCTGGCGGGTCATGCACTGAAAATGGCCAGGGCCTCCGGGGTGACAATCAGAATAAACATGAGCATGGTGCCTCTGCTCCCGGGTGTTTACAGCCTGGCTGACCTGGGATGCATTCCGGGAGCAGCGTTCCGTAACCTCGACTATACGGAGGGTGAAACACACTTTGCGGAAGGGCTCGATTACAACCTCAGGATGATTGCACATGACGCCCAGACATCAGGAGGACTGCTGATGGCAGTGACACCGCAAGTAAGCATGGAGCTTTTGAAGGAGTTACATGCATCAGGGCACCCGGAGGCAGCTATCATAGGAAAAGCTGACGGCGCGGAGACGGCTGCGCTGGTGCTGGAATAGATGTCCCCTGGGGCAGCCGGCTGCCGCCGGTACCGGCCCGCAATCAAGTGTCTCTCCGCGAGCCGCTGGCAATTGCCCGTCCGGCTTCCGCCGGTACCGGCCCGCTGCCGGCTGAAGGCAACCGGCTTTCCGGCTTCCGCCGGCGGGAATTACAGATCTGAACGGAATTCAGGCGGGCAGTGAGAAGATGAATTCAGCTCCTCCACCCGGGCGGGTCCGGACAGAAATCTCCCCCCTGTGAAGCAATACTGCATTCTTTACTATGGCCAGCCCCAGGCCTGTGCCTCCGCTCTTGCGGGAACGACCATCGTCAATCCTGTAAAACCGTTCGAAAATCCTTTCCTGGTGCTCTGCAGGGATACCAACGCCATCATCTGCAAAGGAGAATGTACGAAACCCGGATTCACCCGGCAGCGTCCTCACCGTAACGGTAACCTTCTCACCTGCATAGGCGATGGCATTCTCAAGAAGGTTCTGGAATACCGATACAACAAGTGATCTGTTCCCGTTGACCATTGTGCCCGGCTCGATTGAAATATCCACCCTCATCTGCCTGCTCCTGATGTCAGCCATGAGGTTGTCACAAACCTCCCTGACAACTTCTGCAACGTCAAACTCACCAAACGGGAAGTTGCTGCCTGTCTCATCGAGCTTGTTCAGGGTAACTATGTCATTGATCAGGTCGGTGAGTCGGGCAGACTGTCCAAGTGCTTTTTCTAGGAAATGATTGCGCTTCTCCTCGTCCAGATCTTTATTTACGATCAGTGTTTCCAGGTATCCCCTGACTGAGGCAATCGGAGTTTTGAGCTCATGGGCGATGTTGGAGGTCATCTGCTGCCTCATAGCCTTGGTCTGCTCCGTACGGGTGATATCGGTAATTACAATCTCGAAGCTCTTGTCATTGAACAGAATACATCTCACAGAGAAGTATTTGCCTCCTTTTTCTACCCGCATCTCGGTGGACGGATTCTCCTGTTTCCCTCCCCCGGTACCGAGATTACTGTTGAGGAAAGTTTTGATTCCGTTGAATTCCGGGTGATCAATGAAACCCTCGGGTGACAGTGAATGCTCACCGGTAATGGCGTTGAGAAATACAATAAAATGACTGTTTGAGAGCGTCACCCTTCGATCAGGGCTGAAGAACGCCACACCCTCGTTGAGAACATGCAGGTGCCTGATGAGCTTCTCTTTCTGCAGCGACAGTTCAGCCGTGTTGAGGGCCAGGTTATTGTATATCCTGACTATCTCCTTGCCAGTCTCGCCCACCTCGTTCTTCGGGAAGATAATTGACGTGTCGTTACCCTCGCCTCGTCTCATTCTTGCAGCAAAATCACGCAGCATCGTAATGCTTTTTCCCATCCTGCGTGTTACTGCAGCAAGTAGCGCCCAGATCCCTGCGAAGACAATAGCCATGAAGACCAGGAAGATCTGCTCCCGCTTCAGGAATCCCCTGATGTTGATGTTGTGCTCCTCGGCCAGCCTGACATAGTGCGTATTGAAGTACCTTGAAAAATAATAATAGTCCTTGCCGGTCGATTCGGAGTGCCGGATTGCAGTTCCATAGGGAGAGAACAGAGACTTGCCCACCTCAGGCCTGTTCAGGTGATTCTCCATGGAGGACCAGTCGTCCACCGAACTGTCATACAGTACTTTCCCATCTATTGCCAGTACAGTGATCCGCAGGTCCGGAACAGGAATGAGTTTGAAAATCGAGTCCACCAGCCCGTAGTTGCCTGATTCGTTTAATGAATTGACAATTATGTAGTTGTCTACAAGCTTAGCCATGTCATTGAGTCTGGAATCGAGCGCGGCAATTCTGATGTCTTTCTCGCGGTGGTACTGGAAAGCCAGGATAAGAACGGTAAAGAGGAGGAAGATTCCGAAATAGTATAGGAACAATCTACGCCTGAAGCTCATGGGCATCGTTATTTGACTTGTTTTTCATTCGCCTAAATAGTAACCGTACCCTGATTTGTTTCTTATCATGTTACCCCTGTTGCCCAGTTTCTTGCGGATCCGGGCAATTGTTACGTCAACTGTACGGTCGGTGACGATAACGTCATCGCCCCAGACTCTTGCGAGTATCTCGTGCCTTGGGAAAATTTTGCCCTCGTTGCGGATGAGGAGGGAGAGGATATCGTACTCCTTACGGGTAAGATCCAATGGTTTACCCTCAGAGAAGATGAGGTTGTTTTCAGTGTCAAGTGTGAATGAGCCTGCCACAGTCTCCATAGTCATCCGGGCAGGGGCGGACCTGCGGAGGATGGCCTTTACCCGTGCTATCAACTCCCTTACGCTGAATGGTTTGGCAAGATAGTCGTCAGCACCCAGGTTGAATCCGGTGATCCTGTCATTTTCAGTGTCCCTTGCGGTCAGGAAGATAATGGGGGTTGGAAGGCCATGTTCCTTCCTTATCTTTTCCGCAAGGCGGAAGCCGGACATATGGCCCATCATAACATCAAGGATGAACAGGTCATAAGAGTGGAGGTTTTTGCGCATGGCCTCCTCGGCAGAAAGGCTGGTATCAACTATGTAGCCTTCGCCCTCAAGGTTGAATGAGAGGATTTCGAGGATGGGTTCCTCATCATCTACTGCCAGTATCTTCTTTCTTTCGGTCATTTACAATGCTTGATGCCCTACGGGCAACGTACTATGTTACATCCTGCTTCTACAATGCCTGATGCCCTACGGGCAATCACTACTGCCTATTGCCTAGTCTTCCTTCCCTATCCCGGTATGCCTTATATCCGTTCCCTGCAGTGAGTAGATCGATGCCTCAGCAATATTGGTTGCATGATCTGCTATCCTCTCGATATTGGATATCATGTCCTTCAGCTCGATGTAGCTCTGAACCATCGAGCGGGTCCGGTCATCAATGTTCTCCTTGCGCAGGTGGCCAAGCAGCAGCTTATGGTTCATCTCATCAACCACAGTGTCGTTCTTGATCGTCCAGATTGCATAATCAGGGTCTGAATTGGTGAATGAGAGGAGCGCCTTTTCAACCATTATGCTTCCGGATGTGAGCATGTTAGTGATGAGTGACGCGGTTGATGTAAACTCGGTTGTCT
>Ga0116153_10003389_pt1 | contig 11273 bp, 10 predicted proteins | sample AD_UKC028_MetaG_FD_89896 | JGI IMG/M metagenome (GOLD analysis project Ga0116153, IMG submission 89896) | Active sludge microbial communities of municipal wastewater-treating anaerobic digesters from USA - AD_UKC028_MetaG | ecosystem: Engineered > Bioreactor > Anaerobic > Digestate | place: USA... | reverse complement strand
GGCCGAGGCCCTGGAGGCCGTGGAGAAGCAGATCGACGCGGCGAGCCTCCAGGGGCTCTCCCTCTTCTCCATCATCCACGGCACGGGAGAGGGCATCCTGGGGAAGGGCATCCACGACTACCTCAGGAGGCAGCCCGCCGTCGCCGAGTACCACTTCGCCCGTCCGGAAGAGGGCGGCTACGGGAAGACGGTCGTCCGCCTCAAGTAGGGACCGCCGGCCGGACGGCCGCCCTCGCCGCCCGCGGTTGCGCGCCCGCCGCCCGGCTGGGCCGCGGGCACGCCGCTAGCCTATGTCGCCGACGTCCTCCCAGGTTATGCCCTCTCCCGAGGGCACGGCGCGGCGCGCCTTCCGGCCCAGGACCGCGGGCAGGAGCTCGGGGCCCAGGCCGGGGCGGAGGATCTTCTCCGTCCTGAGGAGGGCGAGGTTCTCCGCGGAGTACACCTCGCCCTTCTTTATCGCCCGCAGGGCGTGGATGGAGCGGTTGGTGCGGCTGTAGTTGCCCGCCTCGCTCGGCGCCAGGCGCTTGACCCCGTCGCCCAAGACCTTCTCCACGACGTCGGCGCCGAAGCGGTCGGAGAGGGCGGCTATCGTCGCCTGGGCGGGCAGCTCGGCCGCCTCCCTCACGGCCCTGGCCATCCTCGCGAAGTCCTCGGGAGGGAGGGCGATCGGGTCGTCGAGGCCCTTGTCGACCCGGGAGAGGCAGATGTGCTTCTCCACGCAGGAGGCGCCCGAGGCGACGGCAAGGGAGGGGACGAGGACGGGGTCGGCCGAGTGGTCGGAGACGCCCGTCGGAAGGCCGAAGACCGAGGAGAGGCCGGCGAGCACGCGGAGGTTGTATTCCTCCGCCGGGGCCGGATAGGCGGTGACGCAATGGAGGAGGAGGACGGGGCAGGCCAGGCGCCTGAGGGCCCGCTCGATGTCCGCGAGGGTGGAGACGCCCGAGGAGACGAGGACGGGGAGGCCGTAGGAGGCGAGCTCGTCGATGAGGGGCAGGTGGTTGAGCTCGGGGCTGGCCACCTTCATCGCCGAGACGCCCAGGCGCCGGAGGAGCCGCGCGCTCTTGAGGCCGAAGGGGGTGCAGAGGAAGAGCATGCCCCTCGCCTCGGCCCTCTCCTTCATCGCCGCGTAGAAGTCCGCGCCCAGCTCCAGGTCGCGGAAGCGCTCGAAGATCGGCGTGGGCCCGCCCGGCAGGGAGACGACGCCCGTGTTGGGGTGGACGATCTCCTCGGCGAAGACGCACTGGAATTTCGCGCAATCCGCGCCGGCCTCGGCGGCCGCGTCGACGAGCTCGAAGGCCTTGGCGAGGTCGCCGCCATGGGAGGTGCCGATCTCGGCCACGACGAGGGGGCTGCGGGGTCCGTAGGCGGTTCCGGCGACGCGAAAGTCGTTGTGCATGGCCACTCCGATAAAAGTCTTGCGCAGGCTCTCGACATAGGGTATCATAAATCGCAGAGAGCGACAAACACGAAGGAGCCCCGCATGAAAGTTCTCTACTGCGATGTCTGCAAGAAGCCCATAGAGAATCCCACTCCGACGAGGAACTACTACCATATCGCGGATATCGACATCTGCGAGCCCTGCAAGGACGAGCTCGAGCTCGCCATGAAGTACACCGTGCGCTCCAAGAAGCCCTTCGACTACGGCTGGCACGACGAGCTCACGATGAAGATCCTGCACGACGGCATGCAGCGCGGCAGGATCGACGTCCGCGTCAAGCGCTAGAGGCCTGATCCAGGGAGGCGCGGCCGCGCCGACCTCTCTCGCCATGCTTCGCGCGAAAGGCCGCCTTGAGGCGGCCTTTTCCATTGTATTGCAAATCCGGGACCGGGTGCGGGATATTCTGGAAAAGCGCAAGATAGCGCTAGTCTTACCGACCAATCGTCGAAAAGCGTCGGATAGTTGACAGTATTTTCTCGATTATGCTATCGTTATCCGTACACTGAGAATCCGTCAGACTCGATTCGGGGGCCTCAGGCGGGTCCGAATGCTTGATTTCGGGCCCTGGGCAAGAGCCGTTTCGGGAGGCAAGGAGAGCATATGTCCGGCCACAGTAAATGGGCGACGATAAAGCACAAGAAGGGCGCGCTCGACGCGAAGCGCGGCCAGATGTTCACGAAGCTCATCAAGGAAATCTCCATCGCGGCCCGCATGGGCGGCGGCGACCCCGACGGCAACCCCCGCCTCCGCACGGCCGTCCTCAAGGCCCGCGCCGCGAACATGCCCAAGGACAACGTCGACCGCGCCATCAAGAAGGGCACGGGCGAGCTCGAGGGCGTCAACTACGAAGAGCTCACCTACGAGGCCTACGCCCCCGGCGGCGGCGCCATCCTCATCGAGGTCCTCACCGACAACAAGAACCGCGCCGCGGCCGAGATCCGCAACATCCTCACCCGCTCCGGCTCCAACCTCGGCGCCACGGGCTCCGTCTCCTACCTCTTCAAGAGGAAGGGCGTCCTCTCCTACGACGGCGAGAAGTACACCGAGGACAAGATCATGGAGGCCGCCATCGAGGCCGGCGCCGACGACGTCCAGAACGAGGACGGCGAGCTCGTCGTGTACACCGACCCCAACGCCTTCGAGACCGTGCTCAACGCGATGAACGCGGCCGGCTTCGAGACCGACGGCGCGGAGATCTCCATGGTCCCCGAGACCTACATCACGCCGGACAAGGACAACGCCACGAAGGTCCAGAAGCTCATCGACAGGCTCGAGGAGTGCGAGGACACCCAGAACGTCTACCACAACATCGAGCTCCCCGAGGATCTCGACGAGTAAGCCCGAGCGGGGCGAGCCGGAGGCGGGCCGCGACGGCGGCGCCCTCCGGGAGTCCGGCGAAGGCCGGACGGGGGCCGGGGCGAAGGCGGGCCGCGCGGGGCGCGGAGCCGGAGGCCCGGCCCTTCGCATTATAGGCATCGACCCGGGGCTCGCCGCCGTGGGCTGGGGCGTCCTCGAGCAGTCGGGCGGCCGCCTCGTCCACCTGGCCCACGGCTGCATCTCGACGGGCTCGGGCGAGCCGACGGGCGAGCGCCTCCTCTCCATCTTCGACCGCGTGGCCGGCCTCATCGAGGAATGGGAGCCGCGGGCAGCGGGCATGGAGAGCCTCTATTTCTGGAAGAACGTGAGCTCGGCCATCCCCGTCTCCGAGGCCAAGGGCGTGATCCGCCTCGCCTTCACGAAGGGCGGGATAGAACTCGTCGAGTACAGCCCGACGGCGATCAAGCAGGCCGTCTCGGGCTCGGCCCTGGCGGAGAAGGCCCAGGTGCAGGAGATGGTGCGGCTCATCCTGGGCCTCAAGTCCGTACCCAAGCCCGACCACGCGGCCGACGCCCTGGCCGCGGCCATCTGCCGGGCCAACCACGAAGGACCGCTCCTAGGAGGTTCGACCTGCCCCTCTACCGGCTTCCCCAAGTCAAGCTCCCGCTCCGCTGCGAAGAGGCCGAGCTCGAAGGACGCGTAGCGCGGGCCCTCGGGGTCGGCGCGACGGACTTAAAGAGCCTCTCCATCGAGAGGAAATCCGTGGACGCGCGGGACAGGGACGACATCCGCCTCGTCTACTCCGTCCTGGCCGAGCTCGGGGAGGCGCCGTCGCGGCCCTTCCCCGACTCCGTGGCCCGCCCCGTCGAGAGGCCCGGCTCCTACGCCTTCCCCTCGGGCGCCGCGGCCGGCGCGCCGCGGGAAGGAGCCCCGCGGCCAGTGATCGTCGGAAGCGGCCCCGCAGGCCTCTTCTGCGCCCTCCTCCTCGCCGAGCGGGGCTTCCGCCCCCTGGTCCTGGAGCGCGGCGACGACGTCGAGGCCCGCCACAAGGCGGTGGGCGCCTTCTTCGCCTCGGGGAGCCTCGACCCCGAGTCCAACATCCAGTTCGGCGAGGGCGGGGCCGGCACCTACTCCGACGGGAAGCTCAACACGACGGTCTCCGACACCCTTTACAGGAACGCGAAGGTCCTCGAGGAGTTCGTCGAGGCGGGCGCCCCTCCGGAGATCCGCTACCTCTCGAAGCCCCACATCGGCACGGACTACCTCGTGCGCGTCGTGAAGGCCCTCAGGGAGAAGATCGAGGCCCTCGGTGGCGAGGTCCGCTTCAGGAGCCGGGTGACCTCCCTCCTTTCCGGGGAAGGGCGGGTCCGCGGCGTCGTCGTCGGCGGAACCGGGGCGATCGAGGCGGAGACCGTCGTCCTCGCCATCGGCCACTCGGCCCGCGACACCTTCCTGGAGCTCTCCCGGGAAGGCCTCGAGCTCGAGCGGAAGGCCTTCGCTATCGGCCTCAGGATAGAGCACCCGCAGGAGATGGTCTCCCGCCGCCAGTACGGCGAGAGCTGGCGGCATCCCCGCCTCCCCGTGGCCGACTACAAGCTCACCCACCGGAGCTCGGACGGGCGGGGAGTCTACACCTTCTGCATGTGCCCGGGCGGCCACGTCGTCAACGCGAGCTCCGAGCCCGGCATGGTCGCCTGCAACGGGATGAGCGATTTCAGGCGCGACTCCCGGAACGCGAATTCCGCCGTCGTCGTGGCCGTGCGCCCGGAGGACTTCGGCGGGGACGGAGTCCTCGCGGGCATCGAGTTCCAGCGCCGCTGGGAGCGCCTGGCCTTCGAGGCGGGCGGCGGCGGCCACGCCCTTCCCGTCCAGACCTTCGGCGACTTCCAGGCGGGGAGGGCCTCGAAGGCCCTGGGCGCCGTCGAGCCCTGCGCCAAGGGCGCCTACGCCCTCTCCGAGCTCAACGCCTGCCTCCCCGCCTTCGCCGCGAGGGCGATCAAGGAGGGCATCCTCGCCTTCGACCGGAAGCTCAGGGGCTTCGCGAGGCCGGACGCCGTCCTCACGGGCGTCGAGACGCGGACCTCCTCGCCGCTGCGGATCCTCAGGGGCGAGGACCTCCAGGCCCCCTCCTTGCGCGGACTCTACCCCTGCGGGGAGGGCGCGGGCTACTCGGGAGGGATCATGTCCTCGGCCATCGACGGCATCAAGGTCGCCGAGGCGGTGGCCGCCGGCGCCGCGCGCGGATAGCCTAGGGCGGCCGCCCCGGGGTATACTCGAGCCACCATGTTCAACAGCATCCGCGGCAGGCTCAGCGAGAAAAGGGCCGACTCGATCTGCCTGGAGACGGGCGGGATCGAATGGGAGCTCTCCGTGCCCGCCCGCTCGGTCGACGACTTCGGCGTCCTGGGCGGCGAGGTCCGCGCCTTCGCCTGGCTCCACCACTACGAGGACGGCATGCGCCTCTATGGCTTCCCGACGGAGGCCGACCGCGCCGTCTTCCTGGAGCTCATGAAGGTCGAGGGCATCGGCCCCAAGCAGGCGATGCGCATCCTCTCCGGCATCAGGCCCGAGGCCCTGGACGCCGCCCTGGAGTCCGACGACCTGGCCGGCCTCCAGCGCATTCCGGGCGTCGGCCCCAAGCTCGCGCAGAAGATGCTCCTGGCCCTCAAGGGGAAGCTCGTCCGCCCCGAGGAGGCGCGGCCAGGCAGGCCCGCCTCCGGAGGCGAGTGGGCCGACGTGGTCCGCGCCCTGGCGGACATGGGCTACGACCGCCGGGCCGCCGAGAAGTCGGTCGCCGCGAAGGCGGCGGAAGTCCCCGCCGGCCCCGAGAAGGAGCGCGAGATCTTCCGCCGCGCCCTCCTCGACCTCTCGACGGGGGCCTAGGGCATGGCAGCGACACGCAAGAGGAGCGCGGCCCGCGGCGACGGGACCGCTACCGAAGCCGGCGGGGACTTCCCCGCCGGAACCTTGGACGCGGAGGCTTCGGGCGCCGAGGCCCTTGGCGCCGAGGCCCGGGGGCGGCGCCTCGACCCCGCCTACGATCCCTCCGAGGACGAGCGCGAGACGGGCCTCCGCCCCAAGGTCCTCTCCGAGTTCCAGGGCCAGGCCCGGCTCAAGGAGAACCTCTCCCTCTTCATCACGGCGGCCCGCGGGCGGGAAGAGCCCCTGGACCACCTCTTCCTCATGGGCCCGCCGGGCCTGGGGAAGACGACCCTGGCCCAGGTGGTCGCCAACGAGCTCGGCGTCGACTGGAAGCCGACGAGCGCGCCGGCCCTGGACAAGCCCAAGGACCTCGCGGGAGTCCTCACGACCCTGCGCGAGAGGTCCGTCCTCTTCATCGACGAGATCCACCGCCTCAAGCCCGCGATCGAGGAACTCCTCTACATCGCGATGGAGGACTTCGAGCTCGACTGGGTGATCGGCCAGGGGCCGGCGGCGCGCACGGTCCGCGTCCCCGTCCCGCCCTTCACCCTCATCGGCGCCACGACCAAGTCGGGCAACGTCTCCGCGCCCCTGTCGAGCCGCTTCGGCATCTCCCTGCGCTTCGGCTACTATGAGCCCCGCGAGCTGGAGGACGTCATCCGCCGCTCCTCGCGTATCCTGGGCGTCTCCGTGGACGCGGAGGCCGCCCGCCTCCTCGCCGCCTCGAGCCGGGGGACGCCTCGTATCGCGAACCGCCTCTTAAGGCGCATGAGGGACTTCGCCCAGGTGGGCGGGAAGGCCTCGGTCACGCGGACCGTCGTCGAGGAAGGGCTCTCCCGCCTCGAGGTAGACCGCCTGGGCCTCGAGCGCCTGGACCGCGACATCCTGCGCGCCATCATCACGAAGTACGGCGGGGGCCCCGTCGGCGCCGAGACCCTCGCCATCACCGTGGGCGAGGGGGTGGACAGCCTCGAGGACTACTGCGAGCCCTATCTCATCCAGGCGGGCCTCATCGCCCGCACGCCGCGCGGCCGCGTAGCCCTGCCCGCGGCCTACGCCCACCTCGGAATGGAGCCCCCGCGTGAAGACGGACGATTTCTCTTTTGAGCTCCCGGAGGAGCTCGTGGCCCAGTTCCCGCCCGAGCGCCGCGGGGAGTCCCGCCTCCTTGTCCTGGACCGGGCCTCGGGCGGCCTACGGCACGCCTTCGTCCGCGACCTCGCGGACCACGTCGAGCCCGGGACCCTCATGGTCTTCAACGACTCGCGGGTCAGGAAGGCGAGGATCCACGGCGAGGCCCTGGACACGGGAGCCCGCGTCGAGTTCCTCCTCTTAAGGCGCCTGGGCGCCGATCTCTGGGAGGCCTCCTGCACCAAGATGAAGCGGCAGAGGCCGGGGCGCCGCTACCGCTTCCCGGACGGCGTCGAGGCTGAGATCGTCGGCCCGGCCGGACCTTCCGCGGCGACGGGGCCCTTGGCGGCGGCCGGCGGGCCCGGCGCGGCCGGCGGACCCGGCGGCCAGGCCGGCCCCGAGGGGGGCCGCGACGAGACCCGCGTCATCCGCTTCAGCCCCCCCGTCGACGAGGCCTGGCTCGACCGCTTCGGCCACATACCCCTGCCGCCCTACATCAGGCGCGAGGACGCGCCCGCGGACGCGGAGCGCTACCAGACCGTCTACGCGCGGCAGGCGGGCTCGGCGGCCTGCCCGACGGCCGGCCTCCACTTCACCGGGGAGATCCTCGCCTCCCTGGACGCGAAGGGGGTGGAGCGGGCCTACGTGACCCTCCACGTCGGCCTCGGGACCTTCCTCCCCGTCCGGGCGGAGGAGATCGAGGGGCACGCGATGCACGAGGAGGAGTACTCGGTGCCGGAGGAGACGGTCCGCGCCGTGGCCCGGGCCAAGGCCGAGGGCCGGCCCGTCCTCGCCGTCGGGACGACCAGCGTCCGCACCCTGGAGTCGGCCTGGCGCGAGGAGGGAGCGGAGGGCCCCGCCGGCCTCCGCGCGGGCCCGGGCAGCACGAGGATCTTCATCTACCCCGGCTACCGCTTCAGGGCGGCGGACCGCCTCTTCACGAACTTCCACACGCCCAAGTCGACCCTCCTCATGCTCGTCTCCGCCTTCGCGGGCCGGGAGAGGATCCTCGCCGCCTATGAGGAGGCGGTGCGGGAGCGCTACCGCTTCTTCAGCTACGGCGACGCGATGCTCATCAGGTAGGGTCTCGCAGTTTCCGCGGCGCGGCGTCCGCGCCGCGGGCGCCGCGACGCTCATTCAGTAGGTCGAGGCGTCCATCTTCTCGAAGGCGGCGCGCACCTTTTCAAGTCGCCCAAGCTCGTCCCCGATGATGTCGGCGTAGTCGAGCTCGCCTGAGTCGATCCTGTAGGCCTCGTCGATCCAGAACTGGACCTCCTCGAGCTGGACGAAGCGCATGCCCATGGCCTTGGCCGCGAGCTCCTTCGCCTCCGTCCAGTAGGCCAGGGCCGCGCGGTAGGCACTCTCGGCCGTCTTGAGGCTCTCGAGGTTCTGCTCCTTCCAGGGCGCGTTGTAGAAGTAGGCCACGCGCTTGTCGAACTTGGAGCCCAGGGCCAGGTGCTGCTCGATGAGCTTGAGGGAGAGGTGCATCTCGAAGAGGTAGCGGTAGCGCTCCCAGTGCCGCTCGTCGGCTATCGTCGCGAGGGCGTAGAGCGGATTGCAGAAGTTGGCCTTCTTCGCCTGCTCGAGCCAGTAGATGTTCTCGATGGCGTCGTCGGGGTACTGGATGTAGTGCTGGTGGTAGAGCTTGAAGAACTGCTCTTTATAGTAGACGGGGTAGGCGGAGGCCGCCCCGGCCGCCAGGACGAGGAGGAGGGCCAGGGCGAGGAGCTGCTTGCGGCGCATACCCCTAGAGTATCGGCCGGACAGGCCCCGCGGGGAAAGTGAAACCTTTCCCCCGCTCGGGGGTTTCTAGTCCGTGAGATCGACGCCAAGCACCGACCCGACGGCCGCCGCCACGGCCCCGAAGACCTCCTCCACGGGCAGGGAGGCGTCGATCCGCGCTATCCGCAGGGGCGAGCCCGAGTACTCCGCGAGGACCTCCTCATAGGCGCCGCGGACCCTCTCCTGGAAGGCGCGGTGCTCGAAGATGTCGCGCTCGGCCCTCGTCTCCACGCGGGCCATGGAGACCTCGGTGTCGAGGTCGAAGTAGAGGAGGAGCTCGGGCAGGGGGAAGTCCCCGTTGAGGAGCCTGGGGAGCTCCGGGCCGCAGGTCATGCCCTGGTAGGCGAGGCTGGAGAAGAAGTAGCGGTCGGAGACTACCGCCTCGCCGCGGCCGAGCCGCTCGAGGACGCCGCCCGGGCCGTAGAGGTGCTCGTGGCGGTCGGCGGAGTAGAGCCTGGCGAGGGTCTCCGGGCGCGCGTCCACCTCGCCCTTGAGGACCTGGCGCACGAGGCGGCCGGTGGGCATGCCCGTGGGCTCGCAGGTCGTCCAGTGCGGGACGCCCGCCCGCCCGAGGGCCTCGCCCAGGCGGCGGAGCTGGGTGGTGGTGCCCGCGCCGTCCACGCCCTCCAGGACGACGAAGCGCTTGAGCGTCGGGACGGGATTCGTTTCCATGGCGACGAGAATAGCCGGGGAAAGCCTTTCTGGGCAAGACGAGAGCCGCGGGGCTGTGGTATCGTAGTGTGTCTGGGAGAGGATGGGGGAATGGCAACATTGCGGCGCGCGCCCGCCGCGTTATCGGGCGTCATACTCGCCGGCGGCCTCGCGGCCCTCCTCCTCCTGCCCTCCCTGGACCGGGACCTCCGGGACCGGCTCTCCGGCGCCCTCCAGGGCCTCCAGGCCTCGGTCGAGCGGGAAACGGGCCTTCGCCTCACCTTCGAGTCCATGAGCCCTTCGATCCTCAAGGCCTTCTCCCTCAGGCGGATCGAGCTCAAGGACGCAGAGGGGAGGACGGTCCTGGCCGCCGAGAGGGTCTACGCCTACTACGACTTCGGCGCCCTCCTTTTGGGGAAGGGCCAGCTCGCGATATCCGAGCTCAGCTTCGCGCGCGTCAGGGCCGACCTGCGGCGCGCCGACCTCGAGCGCCTCTCCGCCCTAGCCTCGCGCTTCGGAGGCGGGGGCGGGGGCGGCGGCTCCAAGGGCCTGCCCTCCTTCGCGGTCTCGGGGAAGAGCCTCGACCTCAGGTTGTCCGGCTTCGCCCCGGGGGAGCTCCGCGCCGAGATCGATTCCTTCAGGATAGGGAAGGGCGGGCCCGACGCCCAGCTCCTCCTCTCCGGCCGCCTCTCGGCCCGGGTCGATCCGGCCCTCGCCCCCGGGATCGGGCGGCTCGAGGTTCCCGTCGGCGTCGACGGCCTCGTCGCGAGGGATTTCTCCCGGGCCCGACTCATGCTGTCCCTCAAGGCCTCCTCGGACTCCTTCGCCCTCGAGCGGCAGCGCTTCGAGCTCTCCTACGCCCAGGGCGTCGCCGAGCTCAGGAAGGTCGAGGACGAGGCCCCCCTCGACGCCTTCGTCCGCTACGACCTGCGCGGCCGCGCTCTAGCCGCCTCGCTGCGCATGGAGGGCTACGCGCCCGCGAGGATGGCGACCCTGCGCGGGGGCCTCTCCTCCCTCTCTCCCTGGCTCCGCATACCCCTCTCGGGCTCCCTCTCCTTCGAGGCCCTGGCCGGCGACCCGAAGCGGACCCGCTACTCCCTCGAGCTCTCGGGCGAGCTGGCCGACTCCAGTCTCGGAAGCCTGGCTCGCGCCGCCGTCTCCGCGAAGGGCGGGCCCGAGGGCGCCGACATCGCCTACGCCAGGGTCGAGGGCGGCCTGGGACGCGCCTCCTACTCGGGAAGCCTCGGCTTCCGGGGCCTTTCCCTGGACGGCGAGCTCGCGCTGGAGGCCTCCCTCGCGGAGGGACGGCTGCCGCTCGAGGCGGACTTGCGGGTCCTGGGCGGCCAGGGCCATTACGCGGCCTACTCGGACTCCGTCCGGGCAGCCGGCGTGGCCTTCCGCGATTTCGCCCTGGACGCCTCGATCGGCTCGGGCGGCGCGGGAAGCCTGGACTTCGGCCTCTCCTTCCGCCCCCCCGAGGCCGAGGCCCCGCCTATCCTGGCCCTTCCCCCCGACGAGGCCGCGCCGGCCTTCTCGGGAGAGGCGGTCGCCGCCTCGGGCGGCTCCCCCCGCTTCCGCTGCGAGGGCAGCCTCTCCGGCGGGCCTGAGCCCGTCCTCGAGCTCTCCCTCGGCCTCGAATCCTTCGACCTCGCGGCGGTCGAGCCCCTGGCGGCGGCCCTCGTCTCGTCGGGGGCGGCGGCCCTCCTCTCCGACCTCCGGCTGGACGGCGAGGTCTTCGCGCTCAGCGACCTTAAGCGCCTCTCCTTTTCCACGACGGATTTCGCCCTCGTCTCCAGGTCCTCGCCTGGGGCCTACGCCCTCGTCTCCGTCTCGGGCAGCGAGAAGGGCGTCTCCCTCCGCAAGGCCTCCGTCTCCTACGGCGGCTACCGCGCGGAGGCGAGCGGCAGCGCGGATTTCGCCGAGGCGGGGCGCCTGGGCTTCGAGGCGAAGCTCTCCCTGGAGGACGTGCCCTACTCCGTGAAGGGCACCTACGCCGGCGAGGGCCTCTTCCTGAGCGGCGACTACGGCCTCGAG
>Ga0116153_10003368_pt1 | contig 11340 bp, 11 predicted proteins | sample AD_UKC028_MetaG_FD_89896 | JGI IMG/M metagenome (GOLD analysis project Ga0116153, IMG submission 89896) | Active sludge microbial communities of municipal wastewater-treating anaerobic digesters from USA - AD_UKC028_MetaG | ecosystem: Engineered > Bioreactor > Anaerobic > Digestate | place: USA... | reverse complement strand
TATTTGATCAAGGCTCCGGCATTTAAATTCATATTGATATTCTTGTTTCCTTCAGTGCTGCTGGGCATCATTACCACTTTTTTGCCTGTACCCGACATGACAGGCTCCCTGGAAACCAATAGCGTCATTCTTGATTTGCTGATTGCCATTTTAGTAGCTCCGCTCATAGAAACGATTCTCTTTCAGTCGTTAATTATTGAAATTATCTGTAAGATTATTAAAAGACCACGGAAGAACATTTGGATTTCAGTAATAGTTTCCTCCGCGGCATTTGCACTGAGCCATACATACAGTGTTAGTTACATTTTCATTACGTTTCTTGCGGGAATTATTTTGGCATTAGCATATTACTTGGGAAGATACAGAAAAGAAGGCGCTATCATATTAGTTTTTGTGATTCACTCCGGCTATAATCTATTAACTTCAATCTATAATCTGTGTCTATCGGGGATTTAAAACCAACCAGATTTGTGAACCTCCAACAGGGCTGATAATGATAACTGCCTGGAGACAATGCAAAAGTCTGAAGTAAGGGTGTCCAATTTGTTGAACCACTAAAGAGTAATCATCCACGTTTATTCGGTTAAAACCTCAAAATATGAAAACAGTTTTTCTTTTTGGTATTAAAGGCATACTTGCAGGTATTATGGTTTCTCAAGATGACTATGATTATGTTGATCATAATTCCTTTCCTATTGAAAAGAATGCACTTAATGGAAAGTGAGAGGTCTGGTCTGTCTTTTTTTCATCCTATACCTGATAGCTGTGGTCTTTTTCAATACTCCCGTGTCTGAGAATTACGGTGAAGAGATAACTTTGCTTGTGTCAATAATTACTCAAGGAATAGCATACAGCTTCTACAGGCAAAACAGGGATGAATTTTCTACCAGATTACGTAGAGATCACAAAAAAAATAATATGACATGAGCACAACAAGAAGAAAGAAGTTATTGAGAGCAGGATTAATCTTAAGCCTTATCTGCCTTGCCGGATCAGCTGTAATGCTCACACAACCACTTACCGGCTCATACGGCAGGATTGCTATGACAGGAACCATGATTGTGGCAATACTGACAGGCCTCTCCTTCTTCCTTCAACTGAGACAAAAAGACCCCAAATAACAAAATATGCCTGTTCCTATGAAAACCAAACTCCTTCGATTCGTCCTAGTGTCAGTGATCATGATTATAATGGGTATCCTGGTTCTTTCCCTTTTCGATCTGTTCGAGGGTACGGTTCGCCAAAATCTCCGCGAAAATATGCGGAGTTCAGTAATCATAGGTGTTATGACCGCTGCCGTAATGGTCTTCTTTACAAAATTCTTCCCTGATTCAAAAAGCTAAGAGCTCCATTTACTTAAACATACCTGCATCCTTGCCATCCTCCCCGGATTTTTATAACTTAGCATTGCAACTAACCAATCCCCCGATGAATCAACTTGTGATTCGAGACAAGGCACAGGAATATGTTTTCCGCTTCCTCGGAGGACTGCTGCTCTTCTCTGTGGGCCTGCAACTGTTCATGCACAGCCCCAAAAGAGCCGTCTTCTGGATAATGGTGGTGCTCTTTATCCTGGCTGCAATACTCTTCTTTACCCTGAACTTCGGCGCCCTGATCAACCGCCTCACGGCTGACCACGGCATACTCACAGTAAGATGGAACACAAAAATCTTTAAAAAACATCTCCCCATTGACCAGATCACAGAGATCACCGAGGATAAGCGATATATCCGCATTAAAATGAAAGACGGCCACACAATCCGCCTGCCCGTCAAACTCATGGACGCCGACAAACGCAGAGCCGCACGCAGATTCCTTAAGGAAAATACAGGTCTGTAAGGCATCCTCCCCCCACGTAAAGCTAATTATACAGCAATCTTGCTTCAGTAATTGGCTGACACCGCATCACTCCTTCTGCCGGTTAGCAGAATTTCATATCTTTACAATGATAATCCTCCTGTAATGAAACAGCTCGTACTGCGGAACTCTCTTTATGAACGGATCTACCGCTCCCTGGGAATCGTATGCCTGGTCATGGTCATTGTCATAATCATTACGGGAGACAAAGAAGCGTGGGCATTCTGGATCCAGATTGTTGCCCTGCTGCTGCTGGGCCTGGGTTTCATGACCCTCAACTTCGGCACAATGGTCAACAGGCTGACAATCGATAAGGGAGTACTGACAATCTCATGGTATACAAAACCCCTGAGGATAACAATTCCGATTCATGAGATCGATGAGATCCTGGCAGACGAAAACTCTGTAAGGATTGTCATGAAGACCGGAATAACCCATCGCCTTCCCACCGGCATGCTCGAATTCGAGGAGAAGAGAGCCGTCCGGAAATTCCTGAAAGAGACAACCGGCTTCTGATCCATATGCGCATCCTTCTCTGTACCGCACTAGCAGCATTCGTCCTGGCCCTGCCACTGAAGGCACAGCGGAGTGCAGCCGGCTCCCCGGCAACAACCCCGAGGGTAATTGTCAGCGGCTACGTAACAGACGCCCTCAGCGGCGAAAGGATGATAGACGCCACGGTCTATGAAAGAGCCTCATTCACCGGCACAATTACAAACAGCTACGGTTTCTTCAGCCTCCCGCTCCCGGAAGGCAGGGCTGAACTGATCGTATCCTACCTTGGATACAGCCCTGATACCGTGGCTTTGCAGCTCTCACGCGACACTGTAATCAACTTCAGCCTCAGGATGTCATCAAGCGAGATTGACGCGGTAACCATAACGGCCTCCGGCCGAAGGACAAAGATCGAAAGCACCCAGATGAGCATGATAGACATACCCGTCGAGAAATTCCTCAGGTTGCCTGTTATCTTCGGCGAGGCCGACGTGCTGAAGGTGATACAACTGCTGCCCGGCGTACAGTCGGGCACCGAAGGATCCACCGGCATCTACGTACGCGGCGGCGGCCCTGACCAGAACCTGTTCCTGCTCGACGGGGTACCTGTTTACAACGCCAACCACCTCTTCGGATTTATGTCAGTATTCAACCCGGACGCGGTCAAGTCTGTCCAGCTTTACAAGGGAGGATTCCCCGCCCGGTTCGGCGAACGGCTCTCGTCAGTGGTTGACATACGCATGAAGGAAGGCAATGAAAAGGAGTTCCACGGAAATGCAGCTGTCGGGCTTATCTCTTCCAAACTTTCAATGGAGGGGCCGATATTAAAAGACAAAACCTCATTCGTGATCTCTGGCCGGCGTACATATTATGACGTCCTGGCCAGGCCTTTCATCATGAAATACAACCAGGGACAGGAAGACAAGACTACAGGAGGTTATTACTTCTATGACCTCAATGCAAAGATCAATCATAAGTTCTCTGAGAAGAGCAGACTCTACCTGAGCTCATACCTCGGCCGTGACAGGGCTTATTCAAGGAACACATACAGACCTAATTACGAGGGCGAGCCTGACATGAGGATGGAATTTAAAGACAGCTACGGCCTGGGGTGGGGGAACATAATTACTGCCCTGAGATGGAATTATCTGATTACAAATAAACTTTTCAGCAATACAACAATCACCTACAGCAAGTATGATTTCGATGTGACAATTGAATCATCTGCCGAGGAACTCAATTCACATGTAAAGGAAACGGATTACTTCAGGTATTTCTCCGGGATAGAAGATGTAGGGGCGAAGATCGACTTCGACTATTTCCTGTCGACACGGCACTCGGTCAAGTTCGGAACAGGCTATACTTTCCACCACTTCAGTCCAGGTGTTACAACCTTCAGGTATGGTACGCAGCAGCCCGGCGAGGGGCTGGATACTATCGTGGGAGACATGAAGGTAAGGGCCAATGAGCTCGTCATGTATGCCGAAGATAACATAGACCTTACGTCAAGGCTGAAGATGAATGCCGGGGTGCGCCTGTCATACTTCAATGTTCAGGACACGAATTATTTTGTCTTCCAGCCGCGGCTCTCGCTCCGGTACATGGCTACCGATGATCTGTCGTTCAAGCTTTCATACAGCAAGATGGCCCAGTTCGTTCACCTGCTTACCACCTCCGCCATCAGCCTGCCGACAGATCTCTGGCTACCGGTTACAAGGCGATATGAGCCCCCCGTCTCGCACCAGGTTGCAATAGGTTCAGGGTTCCTTATCCCAGGAGACCTTGAGGTGACGGTGGAGGCATTCTACAAGACCATGGATAACCTGATCGAGTATAAGGAGGGAGCTTTCTTCGGAGGTACTGGCTCAGGGTGGGAGTCAAAGGTTGAAAAAGGAAGGGGATGGGCTTACGGTGCAGAGTTCATGATTGAAAAGAGCTATGGAAAACTGACAGGCTGGATAGGCTATACTCTTTCATGGACTCAACGGAAGTTCGAAAACCTTAATTACGGAAGGACGTTCCCCGCAAAGTATGACAGAAGGCATGATGTCAGCCTGGCACTGACCCATAAGTTCAGTGACAGGGTTGATGCTGGCCTTGTCTGGGTTTACGGAACCGGCACAGCTGCCACCCTGGGTGCATCTGAGTACCCTCCCGGGAATCTCTACACCCGTGGTTCATGGTATGACAATATAACTGATTTTCCGGGGCGCAATAACTATCGTTTGCCCGCTTACCACAGGCTCGACCTGGGTGTTAACCTGCACAAACAGAAGAAACACGGATTGCGTACATGGAGTTTCTCGGTATACAATGCCTACAACCGGCTTAATCCGTTCTTTGTTTACTGGAGTACCAGGTGGATTGAGGAACCTGATCCTGCCAACCCCGGAATGATGCGTTACTACAGCAAGCCGGAACTGAGGAAGATCAGCGTTTTTCCGATCATACCGTCAGTCTCATATTCATATAAATTCTGACGGCCATGAAGATCATCAGGATAGTAAACTCTTTTGTGGCTGCAGCGATGACTGCCCTTGCCATAGTCTCCTGCGAGACTGTTATAGACTACAAAGGTCCGGAGACGGAGCCTAAGACGGTCATATATGCCCTGCTTCAACCTGACAGTCTTATATCGGTATCAGTGTCCGTAAGCCATTCCGTTTTCCAGGTGCCGTGGGAGCCGGAACAGATCAGGGATGCCGTTGTGCGGGTGTACCGCGACGGCGAGCTACTGGAGACGCTCGCATACATGGATTCTGAATCAGGGAATGATGATGCGCCGGTGAGCCCCTATTCGATATACACCTCACAGACCAGCAAACCTGAGTACGGGCATAAATATCGTATCGAGGTACAGATCCCGGGCTTCAGGACAGCTTATGGAGAGACGAGCCTTCCCGCCCCGGTAGAAATCGAGCTGGCTGACACAAGTTCCGCAGATACAGGTTACGGCTTCAGGCAGATGAATGTAAAACTGCGATTCCGCGATCCGGCTGACGAGGACAACTACTACAGGTTCACGGCACCGGCACGTTTTGGTATCTATTACGGTGATCACAGCCAGCCTTTTGATCCTGAACAAAAGGTTTATATCAGGGCAGATGACCTGAGCTATGGCGCACTTAACGATCCGATCATAACACCAGTGAAGGAGGATGATTTTTTTGGCATGTACCTGCAGAATGAATACCTTATCTTCAATGATGAGCTTATTCGCGGCAGGGAGTATACTCTCAGTCTTACTTACAGCGGAATGGATGTCAGGACTGAGTATTATGAGTTTATCCTCGCACTCTTCAGGTTAAACTCAATAACCAGGGATCTCTATCTTTTCCTGCAGTCATACTCGGCTTATGAGCAGACACAGGACAATCCGCTTGCTGAACCTGTACCGGTGTATACAAATGTAACCAACGGGCTCGGGATAGTGGGAGCCCTTTCATTTACCCAGGATTCACTTACTATCGGAGAATACCCGGTTGAGGGGGTGCAGTATGAGATGCAGCTTTATTGAAAAGATTGTCTTCAGGGCTGTCATCACCCTTTTTTAGCGAGCACAAAAAAAAATTCACACTTTTTCTTGCAGCAATTTAAAATGTTATTTAACTTTGTAGCGCAAAGTACTACAAAATACAATGAATAATCAGTCAGACCAGCCCCTGGAGGATATCAGGGTTATCCGCAAGCTCATGGAGGAATCATCCAGGTTTCTCTCACTCAGCGGTTTATCAGGTATTGTTGCAGGAGTGGCCGGTATTGCCGGGGCCATTATTGCACACCTGATAATAACAGGGAACAGTCCGCATACCGACTGGTACCTCAGGCCCCTGGCGGGCGGCGAAGCCGGAACGGCACCGGCAGCAAAACTGTTTGCAGCAATGGCAGTGGTCCTGGTGGTGGCTTTCTCCGGAGCAGTCATCCTCTCTTCGCGCAAGGCGAAGAGGAGCGGGATTAAAGCCTGGACACCGGTGACAAGGCGGATGCTTATAAGTCTACTGATACCTCTTGCCGCAGGTGGTCTTTTTGTGTTGTTTACAGTCAGAACCGTGCCGGCAAACGTGACGGCGGCATCAACCCTTATATTTTATGGTGTAGCTATGATGAGCGCAGGGAAATTCACCTTCGGGGAGATACACTGGCTCGGAGTGCTCGAGGTTGTCACAGGGCTGGCATGCCTCCTCCTTCCTCAGTGGACAATAATAATATGGGCCGCAGGTTTCGGTGTGATCCACATCTGCTACGGCCTGTTCATGCATCTCAGATACAGGGGATGAAACAGATACTTGCAAACTTCAACAAGGCCTTTGAGAGCCGCGTCAGGCTTGGCATCATGTCGGTGCTGGCGGTCAATCAGGGCATGGACTTCACCGGCCTGAAGGAAACGCTTGCAGTGACTGACGGGAATCTCGCCAGCCATCTGCGGGCTCTTGAGGAGGCCGGTTATGTCAGGATGGAAAAGAGCTTCATAAACCGAAAGCCCAATACCAGCTACTCAATTACGGAAGAGGGTATGGAGAGCTTCAGCAGTCACCTGAAAGCCCTCGAGGAACTGATAAGAAACCAATAATTTTTTTATATACAGACTTTGAAACGCAAAGTACTTTAATCAACTCAATAAACATGGAAACAGGAAACTTAAAACAGGAAAAATGGTATGAATCGATGACCATCAAGATGGTCCTCATCGGAGCAATGGGCATTATTCTGCTCATCCCGCTTGCGCTGATTATGGAGGTGATCAGGGAGCGTTCGGCGAATGCAGAGACAGCCCGGAACGAGATAGGTGCCCTGTGGGCATCGGCTCAGACTGTAACCGGCCCGGTCCTGAATGTGCCTGGAACGCGTGTCGTTGCCAATGACGGCTCGTTCGTAACCACTACAATGCACATCCTGCCCGATGAACTAAGGGTCAACGGTGTGCTTGAGCCCGAGATGAGGTACAGGGGCATCTATGAGACCGTGGTCTATGACTCGGACATGGAGATATCGGGAACCTTCACAATTGCCGGATATGAACATCTCAACGATTACACATGGGAGTGGAACAAGGCTTATATATCCCTTGGCGTCTCCGACAATAAAGGTATCAGTGACAGGGCAGAGCTTTCCATAGCAGGAAAGGTCATCAGCGCAATCCCCGGTGCCGGACAGACTGATCTGTTTGACAAGGGAATCTCTTTCCCGTATGCAGTCGACCCTTCGAAACTGGCAGAAGCCGGAGGGGAGTTCAGACTGAAACTGGGCCTTCGCGGAAGCAGCAGCGTGGCATTCTCTCCTGTAGGGCGAAACACAGAGGTTGCCCTTTCATCTAAATGGAATGCGCCCTCATTTACAGGGAATTTCCTGCCGGCAGAACGTGACGTGACAGACAACGGATTTACAGCCAGCTGGGTTGTTACTCATCTTAACAGGAGTTTTCCGCAGGTGTGGGAGGGTAAGCGTTATACCCCTGCCGACGATTCCTTTGGTGTTGACCTGATCCTGGAAGCGGACCATTACACCAAGGCAGAACGCAGCGCAAAATACGGACTGCTCTTCATAGCCCTCACCTTTCTGGTGCTTATAATCATTGAACTGCGGTCGTCACAGAGAATACATATATTCTATTATCTGCTTGTGGCGCTTGCTCTTATCATGTTCTTCTCGCTTCTGACCGCGCTGAGTGAGCACATCGGGTTCAACCCCGCCTACCTCATCTCCGCGGTGGCCACAATCGGTCTGCTCACCTTTTTCTTCAGGTCGTTGCTTGAGAAGGGCTGGATGACGCTGCTGATAAGCGGCCTGTTGACTGGACTATATGTGTTCATCTTCTTCCTGCTTGCAATGAAGGATTACGCATTCCTTGCCGGTAATATCGGGCTGTTTGTGCTGCTGGCGGCGCTGATGATTGTCTCGGCCAGGTACAAGCTGTTCAGGTCATAGAATTCGCAGGGCGAAGCGCCTGCGGCGACCTGCCCGTGAGGTATTTCTGCAATGGTGAGGATCAGTTTCTTCCCGCCTCCCATTTGTTGCGGTTTTCCCCGCTGCGCGACGACTCGCAGCGGGGAAACTTTTTTCCGGGGGAGGAAATGATCCGCCTCATGAGTATTTTCGGCTTTTTCGACTAACTTACAGCGTCGTTTTAAACTGACTGATCAATTATGCTTAAAAGGTATATTGAAGAAGGGGGGCCTGATAAGTTTGACCTGGTTATTGTCGGCGGAGGCATCACCGGTGCAGCCGTTGCTTATATCGCGGCTGCACGTGGCCTCTCGGTAGCACTCTTCGAGAAGAAAGACTATGGCGGCGCCACCTCTGCTGCCACCTCGAAACTCATCCACGGCGGACTCCGTTATCTCGCCAATGGCGAACTGAAACTGGTACGCGAATCGCTCCGCGAACGACGGATACTTGGCAATATAGCCCCGAATTTCGTCTACCCGCTCCCTTTCATCCTGCCCATGTACAAGCGATGGAGAGGGAATATCTGGAAGATGCTGATGGGTATGTACCTCTATGACGCCCTCTCCTACGATAAGAAAGACACATGGGACAGAAGCAAGAAACTGGAGAACCACCGATTGATAAACCACAGGAAAACAATCAGGGTGGAACCCAACCTGAAGAAGGAAAACCTGCGGAATGCCTTCTATTTCTTTGATTATCAGAGTATCTTCCCCGAGCGACTGACACTGGCTTTCATCAAGTCGGCTGCTGAATACGGCGCCTCGGTCTCCAATTATACCCCCGTGGAAGGATTCGTATTTGGTGATGGGAGGAAGATTACAGGAGTAAGGGTGAAAGATATCTTCACCGGCAGGACCAGGGAGGTTCATGCCGGACTGGTAGTCAACTGCGGAGGCACATGGGCTGACAAGATACTGAGCCTCGCCGCCGGCGATGGAGAGTCTAAACACCGCGTCAAACGGTCGGAAGGGATCCATATAATCACGAAGAAAATCGCCGGCAATCATGTGGTCTCGCTGCAGAAGGCTGACGGAGGTCATATGATGATAATGCCCTGGCGCGAACACTCGCTCATCGGCACAACCGACAAGGAGTTCCTGGGTGACCCCGATGAGTACAAGGTATCAATGGAAAGTATTGATGAGATTATTGAAAATGTGAACACCAATTACGGCCGGAAGATTTCGCGTGAAGATATAATCCATGCCTATGGCGGCCTTCGTCCGCTGGTTGATGACCAGACGAAGGGCTCCTATGAAACGTCCAGGAAATATGAAGTATATGACAATGCCGTTGACGGAATAGACGGGATGATCACCGTCGAGGGAGGCAAGTACACAACCAGCCGCAGCCTTGCCCGCGAGGTGCTGAGGCTGATCTCGGTAAAGCTCAGCCGGACCCTGTCGGACCCCGTCTCTGATAACCTGTATCTCTCGGGTTGCGAGATCCGTGACATGAAGCAGTTTATGATCAGGCAGCACCTGAACTACAAGGACTTCAGCCGCAATACTGTGGAGTATGTGAGCCGTAACTACGGCACTGAGAGCCAGGTTGTCTTCCGCATTGCCCGCAGTAATCCCAGGTTTGCCGAAGAGGTAAGTCATGACGGCGAGATACTGGCTGAGGTGGTTTACGCGATACAGTACGAGAGCGCCAAGACCCTGAGGGATATAATGCTCCGGAGGACCGGCATCGGCACATTGGGAAATCCCGGCAAGGCTGTGATTGATAAGATCGCATCGCTGGCTGCCGGCATGATGGGATGGAACGAAAGAAGGAAAGAGGATGAGATTGCTTCACTCATGAGAGTTTATGATTTATTCTGACAACATGCACAAAGAGAATAGTTACCGTCACATCCTGAAGTGGGGAGACAAGAGGGAGGAGGGCATCAGCCATCATATGGCTGACCTGATCAGGGAGAAATTCGGGCTGTCGGATGAGGATTTTAAGGGAAGGCACCTGCCGGGAACAGAGCCTGTGAGGCTTGAGAAACCTCCGATGCTCAAGCCGGTGCAGTTTGACTTTTTCAGGAGCGTGTCGGGTGCGGAGAACGTACTTGCGGATGACCTGTCTCGGGCTCGTTTTTCATGCGGAAAGTTTTACGGAGAGCTGCTTGACCTGCGTCTTGGTCTCGTGCCTGATCCCCCTGATGCTGTAGTGGCTCCCCGAACCCATGAAGAAGTAGAAAAAATTATAAGGTACTGCAGCAGCGAGGCGATAGCCGTTGTACCTGCCGGCGGACTCTCTTCGGTCACGGGTGCAGTACGCGCACCTGCCGGAGGCATTGCCCTCGATCTCACTAAACATCTCAATAAGGTGCTCGCAGTCAATAAAGTCAACAAGACTGTGACCGTGCAGGCCGGCATGTACGGGCCGGCGCTGGAGGAGGAGCTCAACAGGCAGGGTTACAGCTGCGGCCACTTCCCGCAGTCATTTGAATATTCAACCGTGGGAGGATGGATATCTGCCCGGGGGGCAGGACAGGCATCAACAGGGTATGGAAAGATTGAGGATATGCTTGTGGCCGTGAAGGCAGTAACACCCGCAGGGATCATAGAGACGAAAGATTTTCCCCGCACAGCACAGGGCTGGGATATCTTCAGGCTCTTCGCCGGTGCCGAGGGAACACTGGGGGTGATCACCGAGGCCACACTCCACATCTTCAATTATGCCCCCGGGAACACAGCCTCTGCCGCTTTCATCTTCAGATCATTTGAAGCAGCGGTTGAGGCTATGCGCACCATCATACAGGCGGAATGCGGTAAACCCCACCTGTTCCGAATATCCGATCCCGACGAAACTGATATTGCATTCCGGACAAGCGGATTCGACGGCACCATTGCAGACAGGGCGCTGCAGATGCTGGGATTCAGGAAGGGCAGCCGCTGCCTGATGTTCGTGACAGTGGAAGGTGAGAGGGGCTACGCACGGTTCGTTATAAGGAAGATAAAAAGAAAAGCCAGGGCCTGGAAAGGGATGTATATAGGAACCTCTCCGGTTAGGAAGTGGCTGGAACAGAGATATTCAAGCGCTTAT
>Ga0116153_10003354_pt1 | contig 11372 bp, 14 predicted proteins | sample AD_UKC028_MetaG_FD_89896 | JGI IMG/M metagenome (GOLD analysis project Ga0116153, IMG submission 89896) | Active sludge microbial communities of municipal wastewater-treating anaerobic digesters from USA - AD_UKC028_MetaG | ecosystem: Engineered > Bioreactor > Anaerobic > Digestate | place: USA... | reverse complement strand
CCCGAACATTTTCTGCTACAATATTGGGGATGACTAACCCGCAACCAACAATTAGCTGGGAGGTAAAAGAACATGAATATTTCGAGCGTAGTCCTGACTGGTTTTGGGGCGTGGCACTGGTGGCGATTGTCGGTGGTCTGCTAGCCATCTTCTTCGACAACTTCCTCCTCGCAGTGATTATTGCCTTAGCGGCGATGTCGCTCGTGATGTACGCCAAGCGCGAACCAATGATGCTAACGGTTGAACTCTCGGCCGTTGGCGTGAAGATTGGCAAAACTTTTTATCCTTACAAAAATTTGAAAACTTTTTGGGTAACGGAAGCTGATGATCGAACCAAACTATTACTTGAATCGTCCCGCTCGATTATGCCGATTATTGACATCCGAGCGCCGATCGCTCGGCGCGAGGAGATTATGGATTATTTAAACGACTATCTCCCCGCTTTGGAACGAGAAGAGTCGCTGATTGACGCTCTAGGCGACTGGTTCGGATTGTAAGCCAGACCAGCTGATTGCAACAATTTAAAATTAAGATAAATAAGGTATACAACGGAAAAAGCAGACACTAAGCCGGTAACAATGCCAAGGGGTTCTGATATTAATTCCTTGGTTTCTGAACTTAAGCCTATTTTGTTAACAAACCAAAGAGAAAAAATATAAAATATTGTCAACCCTATAATTATTTTAAGGCTACGAAAAGATAGCCTGGTAGTCGTTTTGCGTTGGAAAGCTTTTACTGCTGTAACAATAAAATCAATCAAAACAAACATTAAAGGAAATATAATAAAACCAGCCAAGAAGCCAATTCCATTATCTTCTATCGAGGAAAGATAGTAACCCCACGACCAAAACGATATACCGAAAGTTATAAAAAAAGCAATATTAACGAGTATAAACACGGACCAGATATTCACTGGAAAAGTTTTGTTTTTCATACAATTGAATTATAGCACTTAGTTGTCCCCTCGGCAGGAATCGAACCTGCATTACGAGCTCCGCAAGCTCGCGTTCTATCCGTTGAACTACGAGAGGCAAACCGCTCTTTAAGCGGATTGTTTTCGACTGGCTTTGACGAGGCGCGACTTCTTCCGGGCGGCAGTATTCTTTTTGATCACTCCGCGCTTGGCGGCTTTATCAATCGCTTGGAAGGCGGCGCTCAAATCTTTGGGCGTCACGGCTGGGCCGGCTTGGCGAGCCGTCTTCACCGCCGTTCGCATGGTTCGGCGGCGGCGGTCGTTGACCGCTCGCTTTCGTTTGGAACCGCGAAGAGCTTTTTTGGCTGATTTAATGATAGGCATGGAAAGACTGTAGCACGAGCCGCCGCCGAAGGCAAATTATGCTATAGTAAGCCCATGATTGGCGAATTGCGTGGTCAAATTGTTGACCGAACCGATAAGACCGCGACCCTCCTTGTTGGTGGCGTGGGCTACTTAATCTACATTTCAAGCGGCACCTTAGCCGCCCTGCCGACCAACTCCGAAACGGTTGTTAAACTTCTCACCCACCTCGTGGTGCGCGAGGATGCGCTCGATCTCTATGGCTTCCTTGAGCCGGCCGAGCGCGCGCTCTTCCGCCTCCTGGTTGGCGTGCCGGGCATCGGCCCGCGCTCGGCCATCTCCATCCTCTCGCTCGCCCCCACCAACATTTTGGTCCAGGCCATCCGCGCCGGCAAAACCGAGCATTTGACCCGCGTCTCGGGGATTGGCGCCAAAAGCGCCCAAAAAATTATCTTGGAACTCAAGGATAAATTGGGCGCTATCACCGACGAAACCTCGGACGCCTTCCTTACCGGAGAGGCCGACGCCCTTGAAGCCCTCCAGACCCTTGGCTATTCTTTGCGCGAAGCGCGCGAAGCCTTGAAGCGAGTACCGGAGGAAGTGACTGAAGTGAACGAACGTATCAAACAAGCCCTAAAACAGCTTAGCCGTTAACTAATTATGCTGAACTTCTGCCGCCGTCTAATTCCCAAAAAAATCTTCGCCCGCTGTCAGCCGGTTTATCACGCTAGCTTAACGGCGCTCGCCGCCCTCTTTTATCGTTTGCCAGCCAATCGATTAGTGGTGGTAGCGGTGACTGGGACAAAAGGCAAATCAACCACCGCCGAAATGCTGGCGAGCATTTTGCGCGCGGCCGGGCAAACTGTCTTCCTCTCCTCCACCATCCACTTCGTCATCGGCGATGACGAACGGCCAAACCTGCTCAAAATGACTACGCCTGGTCGCTTCTTGCTCCAACGGCTGCTCCGCGAAGCGGTCAGACGCGGCGCCATGGTCGCGGTGATTGAGATGAGCTCCGAAGGCGCCAAACTCTGGCGACATGTCGGCATTCAATTAGATGGTTTGGTGGTTACCAACCTCTCACCCGAGCACATTGAGAGCCACGGCTCGTTTGAGAATTATCGCGCCGCTAAGCTCCGCTTAGCGCACGCCCTCGTTAAATCCCACAAACCAAACAAATTTCTAATTCTAAACAAAAACGACGAGGCGCTCGCGCCATTTAAGGAGGCAGTAGCCAAAGCTGACATCAAAGTGAGCGAGTTTAATCACGCCGAAGCGAGATATGCCACCACTTTACCCGGCCAATTTAATTTAGAAAACGCCCTCGCCGCCGCGGCGGCGGCTGAAGTGCTCGGCATCCGCACCGATATTATCGCTCATGCCCTCACCCACTTCACCGGCGCCAAGGGCCGACTAGAATCGATAACCGTTGCCGACCCCGCCTTGCGCGACAAACAAAAATTTGCAGTGATTGTTGATTATGCTCACACCGCCGACTCGCTCCAAAAACTTTACGAGGCGTTCGGCGAGCGGCGCAAAATTTGCGTCTTGGGCGGCACGGGTGGTGGCCGCGACCGAGCCAAGCGTTTGGTGATGGGCCGGATTGCCGACGAACACTGCCGAGCGATTATCCTCACCAACGAAGACCCTTACGATGAGGACCCGATCCAAATTGTGAACGAGGTAGCAAGCGGTGTTAGCAAACACCCGCCGCAAATTATTATGGACCGACGAGCGGCCATTAAGGCGGCGCTTAACCTCGCCGAGCCGGGTGAAGTGGTGATTATCTCCGGCAAAGGCACCGATCCTTACATTATGGGCGCCCGCAACACCAAAGAACCTTGGAGCGACGCTGATGTCGCCCGCGAGGAACTTGAATCTCTTCTGAAAGCTAAAACCTAACAGCTAAAAGCTATCCCTATGCCTGAACTCCCAGAAGTAGAGACAATTCGTCGCGATTTGAACCGCGCCATCATCGGCAAGACCATTGCCGATCTTAAGATTAAAAACGCTGGCAGTGTTAAATCAGCCACTTTAAAACAGATTAGAAAAGATTTACTCGGTACCACGATTATCAAGACCGCCCGCCGCGCTAAAATCTTAATTCTCACCTTGGATACCGACCAGCATCTCCTGATTCATCTCAAGATGACCGGCCAGCTGATTTACCAGCCAAGCAAAGTGAAAAATTTGATTATCGGCGGCCATCCCCATCCGCCAACTGGCGGAAATGGTTTGGTTAATCTGCCCAACAAATTTACTCGGGTTATTTTTGAATTCACTGATGGTTCTATTCTCTATTTCAACGACTTGCGCAAATTCGGCTGGTTGCGCGTGGCGAGCGGCGCCGAGTTGGAAGAGATTAAACGGAAACACGGCCCCGAACCGCTCTCTAACGATTTCACTCTCCCTTATTTTGAAACTTTATTGAAGCGCTACGCCAAGCGACCAGTCAAAGCACTCTTGCTTGATCAAAAGTTGATTGCCGGCCTTGGCAACATTTACACGGACGAGAGTTTGTTCTTGGCCAAAATTCTCCCCAACCGCCAAGCCGAATCAATCAGAAAACCGCAAACCGCCAAACTGTTCGCCTCTATCATTGAAACTTTAAAACTGGCGATTAAAAAGAAAGGTACCTCCTCCCGCAATTACCGTCGCGCCGATGGCGGCGAAGGCGGGATGCTTAAATATTTAAATGTTTACGGTCGCGCCGGTCGCCCTTGCCGCGTTTGCGGAACGCCAATCAAGAAAACCAAACTCGCCGGCCGCGGCACCCACTTCTGCCCCAAGTGCCAGAAGTAATTATCCCAAAATTCTAAACACCGCCACGCCGGTGGCGACGGCGACGTTGAGAGATTCTTTGACCCCGGCCATAGGAATTTCTAAGATCTGGTCGCATTGGTCTAAAATTTCTTGGCTAATCCCCTCCACCTCGTTGCCCACAATTAGCGCAGCTGGACCAGTTAATTTAACTTCGCGATAGCTTACTGATTTCTCATCCTGCTCCAGTGCCCAGATTTGGACATTCTCCTGTTTTAATTCATCTATCAATTCAGAGACATCCTTGCGCTTTTCCCACGCCACCGTCTTTTCCGCGCCCAGCGCGGTTTTGGCAATCTCGCTATTGGGGCGTTTGAACTGATCAACCGGCGCCGGCGTGTAGCCGGTTAAGTAAATTTTATCTACGCCGGCGCCATCAGCCGTGCGGAAAATGGCGCCCACATTATGAGCGCTTCTAATATTATTAAGAATAAGTGTAAGCGCTGGTTTTGCCATCATCGCTATGCTAGCATAAATGTATGTTATCGCTATTCCCGGAAGTGTTTTTCTTAGATCAATACGGCGTTACCGTCTTGCGAGTGGCAGCTGGCGCGGTTCTCTTGTGGCATGCCGTTAATCACTTCAAAGCCACAGACACCCACGGCAAAATAAGCGGCTTTCTGCTCGCCGGGCTTGAATTGATAATTGCGGTGCTATTGCTAGTTGGCCTTTTCACCCAAGCGGCCGCAATCTTGCTCGCCGTTTTGATGATTGGTAGTTTGGCGCTTAATTATCGCCACGGTGGCAATCATTATTCTAAGAGCTATTACTTCCTCCTCGCGGCCATCGCCCTCGCCCTCTTCGTCCTCGGCCCTGGCCAATTTGCTTTTGATCTTCCACTCTAAATAGCTTTTAGGTTTTAGCTATTAGCTTATAGACTAAAAAGTGATTTTATAGTAAGATTTTTTTGTTTGCCAAGCCGCCCATAGCTCAGCTGGTAGAGCAGTTGCCTTTTAAGCAAACGGTCGCAGGTTCGAATCCTGCTGGGCGGACAATTAAACACTCAGAATAAACTTTTCCAGCCGGAAGTTGAATTCGTCCGAATCGGGATAAGTTTCGTGATACATCGCCGCGAGCTCGGTGAGCATCGCGGCGAGCTCGTCGGGTCGGAAATTACGGCTCGCCCGCACCGCCCGAGCCGCCACCGTTGGCTTGAGTTCGGTCTTCATCACCTCCGGCGCCGCCGTCACAATCATCATGTTTTTGACCTGCCACCACAACTTCCAGAAGATATCGATTGATTTGAAGTTGGCGCGACGAGCACGCTCATAATCAAGCCACAGGCGCTCGCGATCGCGCGCGCCCAAGTTGTTGGCGAGAGCAAAAATGTTAAATTCCGGCTTAAATTCGGTTTTAAGATTAAAAATCTTGGTATCTTTGGCATACTTCGCTAAAATTTTAGCCAACTCACTATCGCCCGACGGTTCATAAAATAGAAAAGCTGATGAAGACTCGGCTAAAGTTTTGATATTAGCGAGCACCAGTCGACTAGTCGCCTCGTCTTCGCTCAAGCGCCGGGCGGCCACGATGTGTTTGTTGAGGAAGAGCGACTGGCCGAAGATGGCCTCCTCAAACGCCGCTTGATTAAGGTTGTCAGGGGTAAAAACCAGCACTGTTGCCTCGGGCTGCTTGGCTCTCATAATCGCCAAATAGCGAGAAAAGGTTTGGTAAGCCCGAGCATGATCGGAGCCAGCGAAAAGGTAGATCATTTTATAAATCCAAAGTTAAGCCGATCGGTGCATGATCCGAACCGGTCACCTTGCCTAAAATAAACGCGCGTTTAATTTTGCTCGCCAAGTTTTTGCTCACCCAAAAATAATCAATCCGCCAGCCGACATCGCGCTCGCGTGCTCGGCTCTTCAAATCCCACCAAGAATATTCAACTTTGGTTGGATAGAGGTGGCGGAAGGTATCAATGAAACCGGCTTGAGTGAACAAATCCAGTTTCGCTCGTTCCTCAGGGAGAAAGCCAATTTCTTTTTCATTAGCTTTAGGCCGGGCCAAGTCGATGGCCGTGTGCGCCACATTCACATCACCGCCGAAAACCACTTTCTTCCCGCTCTTCTCCAGCCGTCTAACATACGCTCGAAATTGGTCAAAGAATTCCAGTTTATAACTCAAGCGATGATCACCCCCGCCTCCGTTGGGGAAGTAAACGTTAAGTAAGGTAAATTTAGGAAACTCCAATTCCAACATCCGACCTTCGGTCGAGAGATGATTCTGGCCGAAGTGAGTTTTCACCTTCTTAGGCAACTCTTTGGTGTAAACCGCAACACCACTATAACCTTTTCGCTCAGTGGCTAAATTAAAATACGAAGTGTAGCCGTCCGGCGATTTTAATTTATCAGACAACAAGACTTCGTCGTGGGCCTTCACTTCTTGCAAACAAACAACGTCGTATTTGCCTTGCTCTAAAAATTTAACCAAGCCCTTCTTCTCGGCCGCTCGAATACCGTTCACATTCCACGAGATCAAAGTTGTCATTATAAATTTTGTAAAATTTTAAAATCGGCCAAGAGAGTCGCCTTAAGATCTTGATTGTAAATCGCCGCCGCCGGATGGTAAAGCGGCACAAGCGTGATCGGCCCGTAAGAGGCGGCGGCGGCGAACTTTTGGCCGTGAGCTTGGGTGATGGTGCCGAAGTTGGTTAAACCAAATTTAGGCAACAAATAATTCATGGAGAAGCGGCCCAAAGTGGCAATCACGGCCGGCTGAATAATTTCAATCTGCCGCAAAAGCCAAGGCGCGTAGAGCTCAATCTCTTCCGGCAAGGGGTCGCGATTGCCCGGTGGCCGATCCTTGACGATGTTGGTGATGTAGACTTCGGCGCGCGGCAAATTGATTGAGGCCAAGAGCTCATCGAGGAGCTTGCCGGCCGCCCCGCAGAAGGGGCGGCCGGTCCGAGCCTCGTTTCGCCCCGGTGCTTCGCCGACGAACATGATTTTGGCCTCATGACTCCCCTCGCCAATCACCGGCAAGTTGCGTTCCTGTTGTCGAAAAGCGTAAAGCGGCGAGGCGGTAGAGTTGAGCACTTCATCTTTAATCTCTCGCATTCGCTCCTTCTTATCTTTTGGCGATGACATCTTACCGCCAGTTTAACATGACCACCCAGACACAAAAACCCTCCCGGAAACCGGTAGGGTTTTTGTTTCGGTATACCGAACTTAAAGCTAGTTAGCAGCCGCGTCGGTCGCTCCCGCCTCTTCGGCCGGAACCACCGCACCCGCGTCAGCGCCGTCAACAACCACATCAACCGCGGCGCCAGCGGCAGCCGAGGTGTCAGTAGTGTCAGTCGTGGTAGGAGCTTGAGAGTTGTTTGACCACCAAAGGTAGCCAACCACCAAGATGACAATAACGACGATAGCAATGATAGTATTCTTCATGAAGATGAATATCGATTTGAAATGCTTAGGATCGACCTTTTTTCACTAATGATCGTCGGAGACTATGATAGCGGATCGGCCGGCAAAAATCAAGTTTTGACCAATGTGGATAAGGGTTTGTCAAAATAAGGTATCCCCGGGGCTTGATGACTTGGCCTCCACCTCGCTGGCAGCCGCTCGATATTGACAATACTCGCAGGTTACTGCCGATTTGGGAACTGCGTCGCTTAGTAAACATTTTTTGGCCTCAAGCAACTTTCCCTCAATCCACGAATCATCGCCGGTATACGGGATCACCTTAACATTGAATTCAAGTTTGCCATCAAACGCTTCTTTGTCGCGGCGACCATTCAAGTAAACGAAGTAGCCGGTCGGCGCTACCTCAAAACCGTTTTGGCGCAAGAGCCATTGATAAATTTCCATTTGGTTTTTGTAGCCTTGCTGCCACTGGGCATCGAGGTTAACCTCTTCGTCTTTGGCAGTGGCTTTGTAGTCCACCACAATCAATTCGCCGGTCGGATTAACCCACACATCATCCACCGCGCCGAAGAAAATAAAGTTGCTCGGCAAGTGGTGATGTTGGATGCCAACAAAGTTTTCCCGCCACTGGTCCAACTTCTCGTGTTTGAAGGGCACAGCGTCAATTTTGTAATGCTTCATCAGCGGATGAGCGCTACCACGCGCTCGGTGAGCGTCAAATTCCTTCTTCAAGAGCAAATCGACTGCCGAGTTAAGCGAGAAGGGCGGCATGGGCGGCTTCCCCACCCCGAGCCGGCGATCAAGATAGAAACAGCGCGGACAGCGGATGAAATCTTCCAGTTTTGAGCGCGAGAGTTTGAACGGCTCGCTTGAACTGGGATTAAATAGATTGATTTTGCGTTTGGGATTATAACCAAAAGCCATATCGGCTTATTGTAGCACAAAGTTATTTTAGCTCCGCCCAGGAGGTGCCGGTTGAGAGGTGGACGGAGAGCGGCACGGTTTTATCGGTTAGCACTCCTTCCATCGCCTCGCGGATGATCGGCTCGGCTTTCTTAAGCGCCCCCTCCTCCACTTCATAAATCAATTCGTCGTGAATCTGGAGAACAAAGTGGGCCCGATCAATAATCCCCGCCTCGCGGAGCGCCTTGTCCGCTCGAATCATCGCCAGCTTCACCACGTCCGCCGCCGTCCCTTGAAGCGGCGCGTTCATCGCCATCCGCTCGGCGGCCGCCCGCAAGTAGGGCAAGCGACTCTTAAGCTCGGGGAAATAGCGCCGCCGGCCAAAATAGGTCTCGGAGTAGCCGCGGCGCCTGGCGGCGCCAATCACCTCTTCAAAATATTCTTTCACCCGCGGGAAGGTGGCAAAGTAGTCATCATAAAATTTTTGGGCTTCCTCGCGAGTGGAGTTGAGATTAATTTTAAGAGCGTTCACGCCCATCCCGTAGATGATGCCAAAGTTAATCACCTTGGCTCGGCGCCGCATCTCGCGCGTCACCGACGCTTCCGGCACACCGAAAACCAGCGCCGCCACGGCGGCGTGGACATCTTTGCCTTCTTTAAAAATTTTAACCAAAGCCGGATCGCCAGAGAGGAGGGCCAGAATCCGCAATTCAATTTGCGAGTAGTCGGCGGCGATGAACTCGTGCCCAGGCGCGGCAATGAAGGCTTCGCGAATCGCCATCCCCACCCCCTCTCGAACGGGGATATTTTGGAGATTTGGTTCCGAGGACGACATCCGGCCGGTGGTGGTGCCGGTTTGATTGAGGCTGGTGTGGAGCCGCCGTTCCCGATCCACCAGTTTGGGGATGGTGTCTATGTAAGTGGAGAGAAGTTTCTGGAGTTCGCGGTAAGCCAAGATTAAATCAATAATTTCGTGGCTACCTTTGAGCTTGGCCAGCTCCGATTCGCGCGTGCTGCGCGCGCCGCCGGCCGTTTTCTTCAGACCCTTGATATTCAATTTTAGTTTATCAAACAAGACTTCGGCCAACTGCTTCGGCGAATTCAAATTAAATTCGCCGTCAGCCAGCTGATAAATTTTCGCCGTTAGTTCATCGGCTTGCCGGTGGTAATCGGCCGACAACTTATCCAAATAAGCCACATCGATTAAGATTCCCCGCTCGCCCGAGCGCTTGATGATTGGGATGAGCGGCAATTCAATCTCTTCGTAAACCCGTTCCAAATTCTGTTTTTTGATTTCCGCCAAAATCTTCGGCGTCGCTTCGGCGAGAGTCTTCGCCTTCACCAAACTCTTCACCTCGGCGGCAGTTGGGTTGGTCAAGCTGGAATCAAGGAGCCAGGCGGCGATTCTTAGTTCCGGCGGTAAAACTTCTTCAGCTTCAGTCGCCGCCTTGCTTTCACCGCTAGCCGCGCCGTTTAAGTTTTTAACCCGTGTCACCAAACTTTTGAATTCTAATTCGTTGAAAATCTTTTCGGCCGCCGCCGGCGTGAAGCTCTCGCGCCAGGTAGTCTCCGGCCGCTTGAAGTCAATCGGCGCATCGCGGCGAATAGTGGCCAAGGTTTTGGAGAACAACGCTTCCTCTTCATTCGTCCGCAAGAGCTCAATCAGCCGCGGCTTGAAGCCGGCGGCCAAAAACGGCTTCTCATCTTTTTTAAGTTGCCGATATAACTCTTCAATTGAGCCGAAGTTAACAATCAAATCGGTGGCCATTTTCTCGCCAATCCCCTTAACACCAATGATGTTGTCGGACGGATCGCCGCGCAAACCTTTATAATCGGGCAAGCGCTCCGGCCCGAAGCCAAATCGCTCTTTGACCAACTTCTCATCGTAGAGAATCGTGTCGTTAATCCCCTTCTTCAGGGTGTAGACGAGCACCCGATTGTCATCAACCAACTGGAGGGTATCCATATCGCCCGAGGCGATGATGATTCGCAATCCGTCAGCTGGCGGACTTTCCTTTTTTACCTGTTCAACAATCGTGCCGATGATGTCGTCGGCTTCAAAGCCAGGCTGATCGTAAATTGGGATATGGAAGGCGGCGAAGATTTCCCGCGAGCGCTCCAGTTGGGGCAAAAGATTGTCCTCCAGTTTGGCCCGAGTGGCTTTGTAGTCTTTATAAACTTGTTTGCGGAAGGTCTCCTCGGCCCGATCGTAGCAGGCGGCCAAATAATCCGGTTTGAGTTCGTTGATAATTTTCATCAGCATCGTCGCCAAGCCGTAGAGACCGCCGGTCGGCTCGCCGCCGCGCGTGGTGAAGTCGGGCATAGCGTGATAAGCCCGATGCAAAATAGCGTGGGCGTCAAAGAGAACTAAAGTTTTTTTGCTAACCGCTTTAGGCATAACTAATTTCTCTCACTGCTTCGCTGATAAATTTAAAATCAATATAAATCGTTTCGATCGGCAACTTACCTTCCACTTTCTCCGGCCACTCGATTATTATCAAATTTTTAGGATCCTTGAGGAAATCATTAAAGTTTAATCCATCCAATTCGTCTGGCGAGTCAAACCGATAAGCGTCAATGTGGGCGAGGCGTTCAAATTTTTGGCCCGACAAATCGTAGATTTTCATAATCACGAAAGTCGGGCTGGTCACATTCTCGTTCACCCCCAACTCCCGCGCCAACGCTTGAGTGAAGGTGGTCTTGCCGGCGCCCAAGTCGCCGCGGAGCGCGAGCACGGTCGCCTTATCTCCAGGCTCTAAGCTTGCCAAACATTCCGCCGCCACTTGGGCGGTTTCCTCAAGACTTTGGCTTTCCCTTTTCATTACCAAAAAGTGTAGCACGAAAAAGGTCCCGAGCCAGATAGACGGCGTCGGGACCTTGGTTGCGCCAGTGCGCTTATGGAAACATAAGCGTCACCAACGGAAATAGAGGGGATTAATTCTGTGACTGGAGAAAATTCCCCAGTCGGTCACCAAGACGCTGACCAACGCGCTCAGCGCGATCGGCCGAAT
>Ga0116153_10003349_pt1 | contig 11387 bp, 10 predicted proteins | sample AD_UKC028_MetaG_FD_89896 | JGI IMG/M metagenome (GOLD analysis project Ga0116153, IMG submission 89896) | Active sludge microbial communities of municipal wastewater-treating anaerobic digesters from USA - AD_UKC028_MetaG | ecosystem: Engineered > Bioreactor > Anaerobic > Digestate | place: USA... | reverse complement strand
GGTGCCGCGCCCCGGGCACGCCGATTTCAGCGCGGGGCGGAAATATTCCGGTTACGCCGACCTGCGGGGCTCGGGTCACTTCTCGGGGCGTCTCACGGTCGGCCTCGTGGCCGCCGGCGCCGTCGCGAAAAAGCTGCTGCCGGAGCTTGGGTTCGCGACGCGGGTCGTCGAGGCGGGGGGACGCGCCGACGTGGAGGCCGCCGTCGCCGAGGCGGCAGCCGCGGGCGACTCGCTCGGCGCCCTGGTGGAGCTCCGCGTCTCCGGAGTGCCCGCCGGGCTCGGCGAACCCTGGTTCGACGCGCTCGAGAGCCTCGCGGCCCACGCCTTCTTCGCGGTGCCGGGGGTGCGCGGCGTCGAATTCGGCGACGGCTTCCGCGCCGCCCGCCTGCGGGGCTCGGAGCACAACGACCCCTTCGTCGACGCCGAAGGCCGCACCTCGCGGAACGGCTCGGGCGGCGTCAACGGCGGCATCTCCAACGGTAACGCTCTCGTGGCGCGCGTGGCGATGAAGCCGGCGTCCTCGATCGCCCTGCCCCAGGAGACCTTCGACTTCGGGACGGGCGCCATGGGCACGCTCGAGATCGGAGGCCGGCACGACGCCTGCATCGCGCTGCGCGGCGCGGTCGCCCTCGAGGGGGCGCTCGCACTCGTCCTCGCGGACCTCACGCTCCTCGCCCGCGCGAGCGCTCCGTTCGAACCGCAGGCCGCGAAGGGGAACCGGACGTGAGCGCGGCGGATCGCCCCGGAAGCGGCGGCCACGACAAGCTCGGAAGCCTCGAGAGCCTCCGCGCCGCCATCGACGCGGCGGACGCGGAAATCGTCCGGGCCCTCGGCGCGCGCATGAGGGCCGCCCTCGAAACGCGGCGCTTCAAGACGGGCGTCGCCGATCCGGACCGCGAGGCGCGGGTCATGTGGCGCATCCGAACCCTGGCCGAGGCCGAGGGACTTTCGGCCGACTTCGCGGAAGGTCTCTGGAAATCGATAATGGCGGAGTCGCGGCGGATGCAGGAAGCGGCGCGCGACGGCAGCGGGCCGGGCTGAGACGCCGGGGTAGTGGGCGGACGCCGCGCGGCGAGGGGCGGCGACGGGCGTCCCGGGAACTGCAGCTTCGCCTGGGCTTCAGCCCCCCTTCCTTCCCGGCCGTTCGGGCTTCGGGACGATGGGTACGCCCGAGCTCATGCCGAATGCGCCCGCGACGCGGTTCTTGCCGGCGGCCTTTGCGGCCATGACGCGGTCGCTCGCCGCCTGCACGAGCGAGACGGGGTCGAGCGAATCCGGCGCGATATCCTCGAGCGAGGCGACGCCGACGCTGGCGGTCAGCTTCATCGAGCCTCCGCCGTACTTGGGCACCTCGGCCGCTTCGAGCGCGGCGCGGAAACGCTCGGCCACGAGGGCCGCGTCCTTCGCGGGGGTGCCCGGCATGACGATCATGAACTCCTCGCCGCCGTAGCGGGCCACCCAGTCGGTCAGGCGCGAATGGTGCTGCGCGAGCTCCGCGACGGCCTTCAGCGCGAGGTCGCCGGTCGGGTAGCCGAAATCGACGTTGACCCAATGGAAGTCGTCGATGTCGAACATGGCGACGGAGAGCGGCTGCCCGGATTTCACGGCGTTGGCCAGCTCGCGCGCGATGCGCCGGTCCCAATAGCCGCGGTTGTAGAGTCCGGTCAGCCCGTCGCGCTCGGCGCTCTTCCGGGTCTCTTCCATGGCGCGGCGACCCACCGATCGGATCAGCTCGGACATGCGGTCGGTCCAGACCTTCGTCACGTTCTCGAAATGCTCGAGCGCCACGCGGGTCGGGTCGGAATCGGCGGCGTCCCAAGCCAGGTCGTCGCAGACCTGCCGGTCCCGGCCGCGGCTCTTGGCCATGTAGAGCGCCATGTCGGCGCGCCGGTAGGCGTCCTCCACCGTCATGCCCTGAGAGAGGAAGGCGAAGCCGATGCTCGCGGTGACATGGATGGTCGCGTCGCCGTGATGGATGGAAGCCTCGCGGATCTGCCGGCCCAGCTCGGCGAGCAGGGCTACCACGGCCTCGCGCGAGGGCGCGCGCACCAGGCCGCCGAATTCCTCGCCCCCGACGCGGCTCGCGCCCTCGGCGAGCTCGGGGAAGCCCGCGACGATGCCCGCGACGATGCGGAGGGTTTCGTCTCCGGCCACGTGGCCGAAGGTGTCGTTGATGCGCTTGAAGTGGTCGAGGTCGAGCATCCAGACCGCGGCCGCGCCTTCGCGCGGGTTCATGGCGAACCAGGCCTCGAGGTCGCCGCGCATGGCCGCGCGCGAACGGAGCCCGGTCAGCGGGTCGCGCGATTCGGGACCGTGGCGGCGACGGGCCAGGAGGGCGAGCCGGCTCGGCCCCTGGGCGGCCAGGTCGGCCTCGCGGCAGGCGTCGACGACGCACGAATCGCGGAGCCGGGCGAGCCGCGCGAGCAGCTCGCTCTCCGCGGCCGCGTCCGGCACGACCACGAGGATGCCCGCGCGCCCGGAGGCGCCGATCCAGTCGACCAGCTCGGAAAGGGAGGCGAAGGCGCTCGCGAGCGCGACGGCGAGGCCGCTCCGCGGCATGGCGCGCGCTGGAAGCCCTCCACCGGCCGGTCCGGGAATCCGGGATGCCGGGAGCGTCGCCTCTCCATGCCCGTCCCCGTCCGCGAAAGTTTCGGGTTCGGGTTCGAGCCCGGCGGCGCGGAGGGTCTCGATGAGGCGGGGGACGTCCTCCGGCTTGGCGATCAGGCGCAGGGCGGGCACTTCGTTCGGCGCGGTCATGGGCGCCTCCTCGACGTGAGGTTTTATTTGCGCCGAGTATACCATGCTATCCGAGCGCAGGCGCAAGGTCGGTAAAGTAGAAGTCGTCGCTTTTCCGCAGGAGTCTCTCGCCGAGCGGTTTCGCGAGCCGGTATCAGGCGCAAACGCCCATGTTCAAGCCGGCCGGGGGGCGCCCGTCATTCGAACCAGGACTCCAGCATGAGCGAGGGATAGGCGCGGAAATCTGCGAGGTTCCGCGTGACGAGGACGAGGTTGTTCGCGACCGCGGTCGCCGCGATCTGGCCGTCCGCGAACGGCATGAACTCGCCGCGCGCTTCCAGCGCGGCCCGGGCGACCGCATGGTGCCAGGCCGCGTGTCCGTCGTAGGGGAGCACGGGCAAGGATGGCGCGATCACGTCCATGAGGAAGGAGCGGAGCGCGTCACGACGCCTGGAATCGGGAAGGCGGGACATTCCGTACAGCAGTTCGTGCCAGACTATGGAGGGAATCGCCATCCGGCCTTCGCCGGCGGCGAAACGCTCCAAAACGCGCCGATCCGGAGCCGGGCGGACGAGCTCCGACACCACGTTCGTGTCGAGCAGGTAGACCGGCTTCATCGGTTGAAGGGCGCGGCGCGGCCGGACTCGGGAGAGCGGAGCCCTTCGAACGCCGGATGAAGCTCATCGTCCCCGCCGAGAATCGCGCCGCACCAGGCGCGCCGCCACGCCTCGAACCTGGACAGCGTTCCTTCGGCGCGTTCCGAGAGGCGTCCGTACTCCGCGATGCCGATCACTACCGCCGCAGGCTTCCCGTGCCGGGTCAACTGGACAGCCTGGCCTTCCTCCGCCTCGTGCACGAGACGGGTCAAGTGATCCTTCGCCTCGGATAGCGGTAACGAGTTCATCGGCGCCGCGCCTCCCACGGGAACGATACACCCTTTATGGCCATATTTCAATATTCCGGCTATTTTTTCCCCTCACCCTCGCCTCCGGCTCGGCGCGCCACGACCAGCCTGCCTTCGGCGCCGAAGGAAAGCCCCGCGTCCCGGGCCAGGTCCTCCCAGGTCCGGTAGCCCTCGGGCGGGAGGTAAGCCGCGCCCGCGGCGTCGTAGCGGCCGCGGAAGCCCGAGATGGCGTGCATGGCGTCGGTGGCGGCGGCCTTGACGCCGTCGTCGGTGGCGCGCGCGCCGGCCCAGAAGTCGTTGCCGGGCCAGGAGACGTGGTCCCAGGCCACCACGGAGTAGAGGTCGCAGGGCGAAAAGTCGTCGTCACCCTCCGCGTAGTCGCGCGGGGGCCGGAGCTGGGGGAGGGGATTCGCGCTCCGCGCGAGGGGCCTGACGAGGAAGGAGACCGCGCCGAACTCGCGGCGCTCGTCGGCGCACTCGTCGTAGGGGTCGTAGCGGAGGGCGCGGAGGCCGGGGAGCCCAGCCGCGTGCCGTTCGAGAATGCCCGCAAGAGCGTCGCGGAGCAGGGTGCCGAGGGTCCCGCGGAAGGCGCCGGCGAACTGCCCGCAGCCGAGCCCGGGCACGGTGACGAAGGCCGTCCGTCCGCGCGACCGGGCGTCGGCGGCCGCGAAGCGGAGCAGGGGGAGGAGCCTGCGTTCGTAGAGCGCCGCGTAACGCTCCGGGTCGACCCGCCCGCCCAGGACGAGGTCCGCGTCGGCCGCGCGGCCTCGGTCGGAGCGCAGCAGGGCGCCGGCCGAGAAGAGCAGCGTGGCGCCGAAGGGCTTTTCGTGGACCCTCGGCCCGGCATGGCGACCGTCGTCGAACACGGTCACGGGCAGCGCGACGCCCGCGTCGCCGAGCAGGCGGAGTTCCTCGGGCGTCCAGTCGGAGCCGTCGCCGGCCACCTCGCTTTCGGCGAAGATGCGGGGCTTCCGGGTGCGGAACAGGGCGTCGAGGAGCTTTTCGCCGTCGAGCTTTTCGAGGGGCTGGAAGCGCCAGGACCGCAGGACCCCGCGTAGCCTGGCGCCCGCCATCGAGGGGTCGGCCGCGAGGCGGCGCGCATGGTCCTCGAGGCGCGCCCTGGTTTCCTCCGCCACGAGTACGCGGTAGCCGGGGAGCGGCCGCGAAGGCGAGCGCGGGCCCCGTCCGCCCGGCGCCCGCCGCCGGACCGGCGCCGCCGGCCGCGAGGCATCGAGCGCCCTGCCCTCGCGCTCGCGCGCGACAAGTTCGCGCGAAGCCTCCGGCAGGTAGCGGGCGGCGAAGCGCTCGAGCGTCGAGAAGAGCCCATCCTCGAGGCGCGGCAGGACCCAGGCGGCGATATGGGGCGGCACGCAGCCTGAATGCGCCTCCGCGATGCCCCCCGCGATGCAGGCCTGCGTGTCCGCGTCGCCGCCGAGCGAGACGGCGTTGCGCAGCGCGTCCTCGAAGTCCTCCGCTTCGAGGAAGGCGATCACGGCCTCCGGTACTGAAAGCGGGCAGCCGACCTCGAAGCGGTAGGATGGCCTGACGAGCTCGAGGGTGCGGTCGAGGGAGTACCCGAAACGATCGGAAAGGGCGTCCCGAATTGCCGCTTTCCCCCGTCCTTTCCGCGCCAGGAACACGGCGAGCGCCACCGCCTGCGCTCCCTTGATCCCCTCGGGGTGGTCGTGGGTCGGCGCGGCGGAAAGCGCGGCCTGCCCGAGCACCTCGTCCTCGGTGTCGAAAGCCCAGCCGACCGCGGAGGCGCGCATGGCCGAGCCGTTGCCCAGGCTGCCGTACGGCTTCGGGACGGAGGAATGGAGCCAGGCCTTGAAGCCGCCGCCGTAGCCCGCGTCGGGATGGCGCCGACCGTACGCGAGGAGCCTGGCCCGGTAGTCGTCGAAGCGCGGCGAGCGGCCCTCCGCGTCGGCGTCGAGGATGGCCTCGGCCACCGCGAGCGAGAGGACCGAGTCGTCGGTGGGACGGCCGCGGGCGCGGAAGAGCTTGAAGCCTTTTTCCTTGGTAGGGTGGCCCTCGTAAGGCGAACCGAGGACGTCGCCCGCGATGGCGCCGATCACGACGCACCTCCGAAGCCGTCCCGGGCGCCCGTCGGCGTGTCCGGATCCCGGTCCCCGTCCACGTCCGCCGCGCCCGGCGCGAAGTGGAGCGGCACGAGGATTTCCGCGGGGCCGAGGATCTCCTCGTCGAAGCTGCCCGAGCCGCCGAGCGCGTCGAGGCCCTGCAGGTTCAGGTAGACCGTGCGCGCCCCGCGGCGCTTGGCGATGTCGACGAAGAGCGCGGCCGGATAGACCGTGGCCGAGGTGCCGATCGCGACGAAGAGGTCGCAGGCCGCGAGCGCGCGCTCGACGGCGTCCCGCGCGGCCTCGGGGATGGACTCGCCGAAGAGCACGATGTCGGGACGCAAATTCGCGCCGCAGCGGGGGCAGCGCGGCACCGTCTCGCCCGACTCGGCGGCGTCTTCGTAGGGCTCGAGGCCGCAGCGCGGGTCCGAGCAGCGCGTGCGGAGGGCGTTGCCGTGGTATTCGACCAGGGCGCTGCTGCCCGCGCGGACGTGAAGGCCGTCCACGTTCTGGGTGACCAGGGTGAAACGCGTGCCTGCGGGCCGCGCTCGCTCGAAGGCCGCCAGCGCGAGGTGGGCCGGGTTCGGCCCGGCTGCGCGGGCGAGCTCGCGCAGCTTCCACCAATGCTTCCACACCTCGAGCGGCTCCTCGACGAAGGTTTCGATGTCCGCGAGCCGCGCGAGCGTCGCGTCGTTCCAGAGCCCGCCGGGGCCGCGGTAGGGGCGGATGCCCGAGGCCACCGAGACGCCGGCGCCCGTGAGGACCACGACGTTCCGGTACGCGCGGGGGTCGAAGCCGGGCAGCCTGCGACCGCCCCTGACCGTATGGTTCATTTCGCTCATACGCTGAAACTCCCTCCCGCGTCGCGGAGCCGTTCCCAGGCGTCGCGGTCGAAACGGTGGAGCCGCGCAGCCCGGTGGGCCGCGCCGGCCTCGAACTCGTCGAGCTCCTCGAGGATGCCGTACGAGAGGACTTTCTTGCGGAAGTTGCGCTTGTCGAGCGGCGCGCCGAGCACGGTCTCGTAGAAGCGCTGCAGCTGGGTCAGCGTGAACGCGCGGGGCAGGAACTCGAAGGCCAGCGGCTCGCGGCGAAGCTTGCCGCGGAGACGGTCGAGGGCCGCGGCGAGGATGTCCGCGTGGTCGAAGGCGAGCGGCGGCGGAGCGTCGGCTTCGAACCAGGCGGCGGCGCTGGCGTCGGAGCCGCCGCGCGCCGGGTGGTCGAACAGGTTGACGATCGCGAAGTAGGCCACGGTGACCACGCGCTCGCGCGGGTCGCGGCCCGGCTCGCCGAAGGCGCCGAGCTGCTCCAAGTAGAGCTCCCGGACGCCGGTCTCCTCCTCGAGCTCGCGGAGCGCGGCCGCTTCGAGGCCTTCGTCGAGGCGCACGAAGCCGCCGGGCAAGGCCCAGGCGCCCTTGTACGGCTCCTCGCCGCGCTCGACGAGCAGCACCTTGAGCCGGCCTTCGTCGAGTCCGAAGACGGCGCAGTCCACCGTCAGCGCCGGATGCGGATACCGGTAGCGGTATTCCATGATCGGAGTGCCTCCCCCGCGGCTGCGCCATAGCTGAGGCCGCTTGATAGTGTATATATTACACTATAATTTCGGCGTCAAGGAACATTCGCGGAAATCGTTCACGGGACCGGGACCGGCCTTGACAGTTCCCGCGCGGGGCATAGGTTTTGGCGCATGATTCTTGATGGACCGGGCACCGGTCCCGCCACCGGCGCCTTCCGGGCAGGCTCGCCAGATGGAAGCGGAACGCTACCGCCCGTCCAGGTCTTCGGCGAGAACGAGCTAGCGGATCGCCTGCGCCGCGGAGGCGAGGTCGGCCGCTTCCTCGTCTCGATCGGCAACCCGCGGGGCTTCCTCTCCCCGAAGGTGCCCGGCACGCGGGTGCCGCCGATCTTCCGGGAGCGCTTCGAGCGCGTGCTCAGGCTCGCCTTCTTCGACGTCGACGACGTTTCGCAGCTCGGCCGCATGCGCCCGAGGCGCGTGGCCGAACGTCGCGACGTCGAGCGCGTCGCGCGCTTCTTCGCGGAGACCCGGGCCTCGGGCGGCGGCTGGACGGTGCACTGCTGGCAGGGCCTCTCGCGCTCGCCGGCCGTGGCGCTCGGCCTCCTCTACCTCCAGCTCGGCGACGAGGGGGAAGCGGGCAAGGCGCTGCGCTCGATCCGTCCGGAAGCCCGGCCCCTCCAGCGCGTGGTCCGGCTCTTCGACGATGTGCTCGGATCCCGGCTCTCCGAGGTCAACGAGGGCATCCGCGCCGCCCGCATCGAGGAGATGCGCGTCGAGCTCGACCTCCACGAGGACGCGCTGCTCGAGGAACTGCCCGCGGCGGAGTAGCGGGAACGCCCCGCCGGACCGGCGCGCGGACCCGAATTCCGCCCTTCCGCGACATTGCGCGCATGGGGGTATCTTTCTTTTCGCGCCCGTGCTACGCTCACGGTGAACAAAACCTTGGACCCTGCCTGCCGACGCGTTCGCGCGAACCGCATACCCACCGTCCATGATTCTGCTCTGCCCGCGATTTCCGCGGGCACATTCGAGACGCCCGGAAAAACCGGGCGAAGGATTCCAGTCATGGGCAAGAAACTCTACGTCGGCAACCTCAGCTTCAACACCTACGAGGACGGCCTCCGCGACCTCTTCCAGCAGTACGGCAACGTCGTGTCCGCGAAGATCATCACCGATCGCGACTCCGGCTCCTCCAAGGGCTTCGGCTTCGTGGAGATGTCGAGCGACGCGGAAGCTGCCGCCGCCATCGCCGGTACCAACGGCATCGACCTCGACGGCCGCAACATCAAGGTGAACGAGGCGATGGACAAGCCCCGCCGCGACGGCAACCGCTACTAGGCCGAAGGGCGGTCCTCCGCCCCTTCCCCCAAGACCGCCCGAGAGGGCGGTTTTTTCATGCCCTGATGACGCCGATGCCCGCGCTTCCCGCCGGTCCGAGGCTGGCGGGAAGCGGAACCGCGGATTATCATCCCTTTACGGAGGTTCCCGTGGGCGAACGGACTGACAACGAAGCGCCGCTGCCGACCCTGCTCCTCGTCGACGACGAGCGCATCATCCTGCTCGCCCTCAAGCAGGAACTCCGCGCGCGCTGGTCGTCCTCCTGCGAGATCGAGACGGCAGGCTCGGGCCCCGAGGCGCTCGAGGTCGCCGAGGAGGTCCGGGCCTCTGGCGGACGACTCGCGCTCGTGCTGGCGGACTACCTGATGCCGGTGATGAAGGGCTCGGAGCTGATCGCGAAGCTGCGGGGACTCGATCCGGGACTCAAAGCCGTCATCCTGAGCGGCGGCACCGACGACCCGACCCTCTTCGAGCGCTTCAAGTCCGAGGGGCTGATCGACGCGTACCTCGCCAAACCCTGGCGGATCGAGGAGCTGGACGCGCTCATCGCGCGCCTGCTGGACAGAGCTCCGCCCGGCTGATCGGCCGGGCCCGCGACCTAAGTACCTGCATCCGGTCCCGGCGGCGCCAGCCGGGGCAGCCGCAAGCCCGGCCTGAGGGCAGGCGCTTCGCCCGTGAGCGGCTTAGCGACGCCCTTCGCGGCGTGCTATCTTCTCGACCGCCGGATCCGCCGGCCGAGAGGAAAAACGATGATCGCACGAAGACCCGCCAGTTTCAGCCATAAAAAAGGACTGTCCGCGCTCGCAGCCGTCGCGGCGGCCCTCCTCGCCGCCGCCTCCTGCGCCGGATCGCCCGGCCCCGCCTCCCCGGGCTCCGGGGACGCCGCTTCCCCCGCCGCCTTCGAGCTGACGGCCGCGGAGCTGCTCGCCCGCTACGCCTCCGTTCCCGTCGACTCCAAGGCATCGTGGCAGGTGCTCGACGAGGAGATCCACGTCAGCTTTACCGACGACGGCTACGTCGAGAACGACATCCGCGCCGTCGTGCGGGTGCTGACTCCCGACGGGGTCGAGGCCTGGTCCATCCTCAACGCGGGCTGGCAGCCCTGGCGTTCCGATCGCCCCATCCTGAGCGCTCGCGTGGTCCACCCGAGCGGCGAGGAAGCCGCGCTCGATCCTTCATCCATCGTCGAGACCGGCGGCGGAGAACAGGACGGCAACCTGCGCTCGGACGCCCGACAGATCTCCGCGCCCCTGCCCCGGCTCGAACCCGGAGCCTTGATCGAGTACCGGCTCCTTGAGCGCACGCGAGAAGCCAGGCCCGGCGCCGGCCTCTCGGGCCGCATCCGCGTGGGCCGCTCCGCCCCCGTCGCCCGCTTCGCCGTCAGCTTCACCCGGCCCGAGGGCCTGCCCTTCGCCTGGGACATCCTCGAAACGGCCGCGAGGTCCACCGAAACCGTGGTCGAGGACGGTCTCGAGACCTTGACGATGGAATTCGGCCCGCTGCCCGCCTACACCGACGAGCCGCCCCTCCTTCCCTGGGACGAACCGTTCGCGCCGCTCGTCGAATACGGCAGCGCCGCCTCGTGGAACGCGGTGGCCCGCGCCTACGCTGAAGCCGTCGAACCCTACCTCGACCCCGCTCCCGTCGCCGCCTGGGCGCGTTCCGCGCTGGGCGGCATCGATCCCGCCGCCGACCCGGTCGCGGCCGCCAAGGCCGTCGCCGACGCGGTCCGCAAGACCATCCGCTACACCGGGGTGCTCTTCGGCGAGAACGCCGTCATCCCGCACGCGCCCGCCGAAACCCTGGCCGCGGGTTACGGCGACTGCAAGGACCAGGCCACCCTGCTCGCGGCGGCCCTGCGCGCCGTGGGCGTCGAGGCGCACCTGGCCCTGCTCGACTCCGGCTCCGGCTATGACGTCTCCGACGCGATCCCCGGGCTCGAGCTTTTCGACCACGCCATCGTCCGGGCGCCGGAGCTAGAGCTCTGGTTCGACCCGACCGCGTACTACGCGAAGCCGGGCGAGCTGCCCCGCGGCGACCGCCGGCGCAAGGCCCTCGTCGCATCCGCCTCGACCACAGGCCTCGAGACCCTGCCGGGTGCCGCCGACGGCGCCGACTGGTACCGCGAGACGCGCAGGATAGTCCTCTCCGAATGGGGCGCCGCGGCCTCGATCGAGGAGACGAGCGCCGCGGGCGGCGACGTGGAACAGTGGCTGCGCTCGATCTGGGACGACGCGTCGCGCGAGGAGCACCTCGAGTACCTGCGCGACTACGGCAAGTCGGCCTACGAGGGCGAGGTGGTCGAGGTGGATTTCGACAACCCGCGGCTCCTTGCCGAGCCCTTCGAAATCCGCCTGAAGGTCACGGGCTCGGGCGAGGGCTGGACCGACGAGCGGCGCGCCGAAACCTCGCTCGCCGCAGGCGCCCTCTTCCAGATGCTCCCGGACGCGCTCAAGGACGACGAGGCGAAGGCTACACGCAAGCGCGACCTCTACTACCCCGACGCGCCCGTCACCCTGCTCGAATTCATCGTCGAGGCGCCGCCCGGCTTCCGCGCCGTCGACATTCCGGATGATTTCGAGCTGGACCTCGGACCCGCGACGCTCAGCGCCGAGTTCGCGTCACCGGATCCGCTGGTCATCGAAGCCCGGTACCGGCTCGAGTTCGACGTGGACCGCCTGGGCCCGAAGGCCTACGCCGACTACTCGCGCAAGCTCGGAACCTTCTTCAAGTCCAAGGCCCCGAGGGCCGTGTTCGAGAACGTCGCCGCCGCGCTGGCCGAGGAAGGTCGCTTCCGCGAGGCGCTCGACGCGGTGCT
>Ga0116153_10003347_pt1 | contig 11389 bp, 5 predicted proteins | sample AD_UKC028_MetaG_FD_89896 | JGI IMG/M metagenome (GOLD analysis project Ga0116153, IMG submission 89896) | Active sludge microbial communities of municipal wastewater-treating anaerobic digesters from USA - AD_UKC028_MetaG | ecosystem: Engineered > Bioreactor > Anaerobic > Digestate | place: USA... | reverse complement strand
CGGAGGAAATTCTTGTAACTCCTTTAAACACAGCAACATGCGGCATGAAATAGAAATGCAGAGAAATTGGCAGAAAACGCTCTGGGAAAATTAGAAGGCAGGTGCTCTATCCACCTGAGCTACGGGGTCATTTCTTGACAATCTTTTTGAGCCAGCAATGAACCCCTGCCGTCTTGCAATCTTTCTTTTCGGCGGATCCTAACGGGCAAAAACGGGCTTGATCGGGCTCTTTGAGACATCCCTTAAAAGACGGTTCACTCTCAGCGCGCCGCGCGGCTTATCAAGGTCTTGGGGCACAATAACCTGATTTTTCACAATGGTCGCCCCGACTACACCTTCCATGGCCTGCCGCAGCATCCAGCCCGCTGCGCCGGTGTACCCGTGCCAGATCATGCGCCCGGGTTCAAAGGTCGTTAGAATATCGGCCGATTGCTTGTTTGGCTGACCGCCGTAAATCTCGACTTCTTTCATATGCGCGATCGGTGAGATCTTAAGCCACAACCGGTAGGCGGCTTCGCGATAAACGCCGGCCTGGGCCTGATCGCCGCGTTTTTCAAATTCTTCGGCGATAAGACGCGCGGCGCGGACCAGCCACTGGACCCCGTGGCAGTACATGCCGTTCTCGCGGACCCCTTCGGGATACTTGCTGCTGCGGCCGAGATAAGGCTTCGTGTCTTCCCGGAGCGCCGGCCAACCCAGAAGGATCGCGTTGTCTTTTTCAAGGACTTGAAGCGCGGTGTTAAAGATGGTAACCCCGCGTTCAAAATTAATGCCGGACATGACCGACCAGGCGGCGGTCAGAGCGTCGATCTCCCACACCCCGCTGCCCTTAATGCCGATCTCCGTCCCGTCGTCATGGATCGCGCGCAAATAGCGGTCGCCCCGCCACATCTTCTCGAGGGAAACCTTAAGCGCGTTCATTTTGTCGACATAGTACTGTTTTTTGGCACTGCCCTCTTTTTGACCGATGATATCGACCATCCTCTGCAGGATATAGTAGAGGAAGAAACCGAGCCACACACTCTCGCCCTTCCCCTCGCTGCCGATCTCATCCAAACCATCGTTCCAGTCACCCACGCCCATGAGTGGGAGGCCGTTCCGGCCCGTGCGTTTCTTGATCACAAGATCGATCGAACGCATACAATGCTTGTAAAGCGTGTCCGCCCGCGTCACGCGGTGATAAAGATGTCCCCACCCCTGCTTGTTCTTCGGAAGCGGTGAGAATGGGAATTCGGAAACCGCATAAGGCGTCATCTCATCAAGGATCGTCTGATCGCCCGTTGCGCCGACATATTCCACAGTACCCCAGGCAAGCCAAAGCGGATTGTCGGAAGCGTGCGAGCGGCATGAAAAAGCCATGCGTCCGTCCGTCAACGTAAAGAACCAGTGGAACACGTCCCCTTCAATGAACTGTTGCGCGGAATGGAGAAGGATCTGCTTACGCGCAAGCGCCGGATCGATCCACATCAAATTGACCGTATCCTGCAGCTGGTCACGGAAACCGTAAGCGCCGCTCGTCTGATAGAAACCGCGGCGCGCCCAAATGCGTTCGGCCAAGGCCTGATACTTGAGCCAGTTCTGATAACGGTCGAACTCGGGCTGATTAGTCTCGACTTTAAGCGTTTCCATCAAGCTAAGCCACCATTGGCGGGTTGCGTCAAGTTCTTTGCGGACAGTTTCGAGGTTCTTGTACTTTTGGACCAACTCGATCGCTTTTTTGCGGTCTTCGGCCTGGCCCAGTACGATCGCGACAGTGGATTCGCCATGCGCCGGGACCTCGACCGTTCCTACAAAACCCGCGATCTGCCCGTCATCGGTCAATTGGGTTTCATCCGGACGGACATTTTCGACCATGAACGGGCGCTTGACGCCGCGACCGGATCCAAAAAAGCGGCCACGTTTTGTTTCAACCCGGTCCGCCGGGATCGACATGGAAGCGAACGCCCAGCCCGAACGGAAAATGTTTCGGGGATTTTCAAAATAAAGCGCGTCCGAGGCCTTGTCGTGACGGACCTGGAGCGGCCCCGAGCGTTCCGGCTGGAACGCAAGCACCATTTGAAAATAAGGCGCGATCCGCATACGGCGGGGCTTGTCCTCGTCGTTGCGGAGGGTCAGCATATAAACTCCAAGCGGATCCTCGGGCGGAACATAGACCGTCAGCTGTGAGGAAAGGGTTCCGTCCTTCATACGGAAGACGGCGGTCCCGTCGACGCTAAATTCGGATTCATGTTTCGCGTTATTGTCATTGAGCGGTTGATAGGTCGGCGAATACCATTCGTCCCGGTCGGGATCATAGAGGTAGATCGCCTCGGTCGGCGTTTCCTTCGTAACCGTATCCGGCCAATCCGGCGTCACGCGATTCTGCTGGGAATTGCCGTTGCAGGAAGTGTGAAGGCCGCGATTGGTCACCATGACGGAATGGATGGTATTGGACATCGCATGATCGTAAGGACGCGGCGTATAAGGCGTCAGCACCTTGAGCTTGTTGCCGTTATCCAGGAACTCATAATAGGGTTGCGGCGTGCCGGGCGGGATCTCGCCATGCCCGATCAGAAGCCCGCGATGTTTTTTCTCCGGCAGAGATGCGTTCTGGGCCGGATTCGGCTTCAGATATTTTGAGATCATATCCAGCGCCGCTTTTTTGTTCTTCGAATAACCCATCATGAGACGCACGGTCGCCGAAGCTTTTGGCGCCACAAGCGCGTTCACCATCAAGCTGCCGATCGGATCAAAAGTGGGATAAGGAGCGGTATCTTTAGCCGGAAGGAAATCGAGCGTTTCAAGGATGCGCGGCGCCCAAATACTCTGCGCGCGGCCGATGAAATCGACGCGGCCGGTATGGAACCCTTCAGGCGCGACATCGGAGGCCAGAAGCCCCATCGATTTCGTGGCTTTCTGCCAGGTGATGATGGCGTTGGCGCCCGAAACATATTCCATTTCAGGATAGAGGCGCTGGTATTGCGTGTGGAAACGGTCGTGAAGGCCGCCGTTTAAAACCCACTCGAGGTAAGGAACAACCTTGAGGTGACGGGACCGCTCGGTCATGTTCTCGATCGTGATCCTCCAAAGCTCGGCGGTGCTATCAAGATCCGGCAAGGTGATCTCGATCGTGGTCCGGATGCCGTGGCTTGAGTTCGTGATCTTCAGTGCATCTTCGCCGCGGACCACCTGGGAGGGCTCGAATTGTTCCATCGGAAAATTGCCGGCGACCGGCCACGCCTGGGGTTTTCCGTCCCCTCCGGCGACGGTATCGACCAGAAAGAGAATACGGCCGCATGGGTCGATGGTATCGTAAGAGCGGCGGGTCACATCGCATTCCTTGCTCAAAAGCTCGCTATAGACTTCGCCGTTCTCCTTGGCCACCACCTTATATTCGCGATTTTCCAACTCATAATTTTGAATGCGCCTGGCGCGCGCCCTGCGGCGCAGCAACCGGATCACAAAGGAAAGGCCGGTACAGACGATGATACTCGCCAAAATCAGCAATAACATCTGGGGCAGCGAAAGCGACTGCAGCGCCGGGATCAAACCTTTTCCCCGCGACGCGTTCTGCATGTTCTCCGCGGTGCTCCAGACATAATCCCACTGCTCCCCGCGCGGAAGATAGAACGGGATCAACAGCGGGGCCCATGTCGCGAACCGTTTGACGCCTTCAGGGATATAGCGCTGCGCCGCGGCCGGCCCGATGAACTTGGAAACTTTTTCATCGAGCTTGTCCATACCCAAAAAGCTTAGGTTGACAAGCGTTGCGACGCGCAAACCCATGTGATCCATCCAGATCAGAATGCGGAAGAAATCGAACGCCAGGATCCAGACAAATAGTTTCAAGCTCCATTCCTGGAACGCCGCCGCCGACATCGTCGCATTATTGTAAATGGCGAACATCGTGCGGATCGCGCCGTCCTGGTTGTACCAGGTCGGGTTCGGCATCATGCGGAGGAACGTATAGATGATGGGCGACATCCAGAGACCCCACCGTAAAACATAGATCATCAGTTCCGTAAGCTGGGCCAGACCGGCCTTGGAGAAAAAGAACTTGATCGGCGTTTTATCTTTGTCAAAGAACGCCTGCATGAAGACCTTGTTGACGGCAAAAAGCCAGGTTGCGACCGACCACTTGATAACACCATCCAAGGATTCGGTGAAAAGCAGCTTCACCCCGCCCGTACAAGGCCCGAGATCCATCTGGCCCCATTTACTGATCAGGACCGGCTGGACGTAATGCCATGACCCGTTCAGGTACGGATAGGTCGTGGTTGACATTTCCCCCGCCGCGTTGAATGTGGGATAAGCGTTATACTGGGCGTTGGAGAAAATGGAAGTGATGTAAAGTTTGAATTTGTAGAGGATCACCGGGACTTGCTGGGCATCCAGATAAAAGGCCAGAGCGCTTCCGAGGAAAATGCCCAGGCACGAATCGACCAGATAAAGCCGCCAAGACTGGATCTTCCCGCAGCCGCGCATGGAATAAACGGTATCGCGCAGGATGCTGACACCGCCGGAAGCGACGAGCCCGACCATGAGGCCAAACAGGATCCGGTCCGGCATCGCCTTGTTGATAAAACCTTGCGCGATCATGTAAGCGAATCCGAAACCGGCGACGGCGCCGCGCGCGTAAAGCGTCTTGCTACGGTAACTGTAACGGACGCGATCGAAGAAAGCCAAGCTGCCGTCAAAAGTCTCGATGATGGTCTTGAGGAACGGGAAAAGCAAAGCGCCGACCAGGATCCCGATCGCGTACGGGAACGTGGCCATGACTTTTTGCGCGGCCGAAGTCGTAAAGATCGCAGCGGTGGCAAAAAGAATGGCCATAAAGATAGCGCTATAAGCCATGCCTTTTTTCATACCGGTCGTGACGTTCTTGAAAATATTATCCGCCGACGGAGCAATGCGTTTGCCGCCGTCAAGGAGAATACCGGTGATCAAATAGACTTCTCCCCACAACCCGCCGAAAGAAAGGGCCGTCGTGACGATAGCGACCAACGCCCTGAAAAAACCGGGCAATGCGGCGACCGCCGGAAGCGCGGCCAGGTTCGCGATCGAAGGAGCGATCACGGCAAAAAAAGAAACGGCCAGAACAAAAAGATGCGCTTTCGCCGTTTTGAGCGTACGGCCTTTGATCACATAGCCGATCCCGTTAGCGAGGATCTCGTTGAAAATAAAAATGACGAAAAGCCGCCCCAATCCCTCAAGAAGGGCCGGCCATGCCGCAAAGATCCCAAAAGTAAGATTGAAAGCGAGAGTTTGCAGCAGCGTCACGTTCTCAAGAAGAAGCAGCAAGCCGATCACATACGGAGTACCGGCAATAAGGGCGCTCGGAACGGGCTTGATATGTTTGCCCGAAGCCGCCAGGGCATGCGCGTTGAAGACCTGGTAGATCAAAAATGCGACTGCTGCCGTGAGCTTATTAAGCATGAGCAGATTGCTCCACATGGTCGGAGCCTGCAGAAGCTCCAAACGGCTTGAGGACGCCGCAAGGAATCCCGCGATAAGAACGTTCTGGAAAGCTTCGGCCGGCGTCAGGTGCTTGCCGGTATATTTGAATTTCAAACAGGCGGCAATGACCGCTCCGATAGCGCCCGTGATCAGAATATCCCAAATGATTTTCCCGCCGGTTGCCGCACAGGTGCCCAGGGCATAGATCCAGATCGCGGTCCCAAGCACAAGCACCATCAGCGTTCCATACATAAAATCGCGCTTGATCCTCGCGAGAAGCGACGTCTCCTTGGGAAGAACGATGCTGGGGCCTTCGGAGCCGGACGATGAGTTTCCGCCTTGATCCTGCCCGCGCGGAAAAAGCTTTCCTAAAAAGCCGGCCAACAACGCGAAAAGAAGGCCTAAGAGAACTACGGAGCCGAATTTAACGGCAATAAGATATTTTTGGAAAAAGGTCGTTTTAAGAAAATCGAAACCGAGATACAAAGTGCCCTTCAGGGATTTCGTTCCTTTTTTAGGGGTAATGATGAAATCCACTTCGCTCAATTCGCCGATCGTTTCCCACCGGACCGATTTTTGGATCGTGTTAAGACCGGGTTTCAGACGGAGTGGAAACGATTGTTTGCCTTTCGTCCCCTGAAGTTCCGCTTTGATGGAAACCTGGTTCAGCTGCTCGGGATCAAGCAGCCGCAGACCGATCTCAAAAGTGTTCAGATTTGCGGAGGCCAGGCCCGCCGGAAATTTTTTGGCCCACACCGTGATCGCGGCCCCGTCTTCGAGGGTATAACCGAGGTCATAAACGTCTTTTTTCGCTTCTTCATCGAACGAGAAGGTGATCACGCCCTTGGAAGATCCGGTATTGATCACGCCCTTATCGCCGGCATCCAAGAGACTGTAGGAGGCCTGGATCTCGACCGGTACGGCGGGAGCGGAAACTTTTTTCGGAATGGAAGGAACGACGGGAAAATCCACATCGACTGCCGCAGCTTGGGAAGCGGCGGCTTTTGCGGCGGCCGGAGCTTCCGCGGCTGCCTGGGTTGCGGCGGCCACGGCCGTCGCTACGGGCTTGACGGCGACAATTTGCTGCATGAATTCCAACGAAAAAGAAAGGGTCCCTTCCACCGAAGCCGCGACGCCTTTAGGGCTTACGATAAAAACCACTTCGTTCAAACTGCCGACTTTTTCCCAATCGATCTTCTCTTGGACGGAACTCCAACCGGTCTTGAGGCGGACCGGGATCAACTGAACCCCTTGCGCTCCGCGCACCTCGGCCGTGACGGAAACCTCCGCCATCTGTTCGGCGTTCAGTGTTTTAACGCCAAGTTTGACCGTGTTGACGGCGTCCGCGGCAAGTCCCGCGGGAAAACCCTTAAGCCACGCGCTGACGCTCGCACCTTGGGTGATCGAGTAATCGAACTCCAGGACGTCTTTTTTCGCCGCCTCGTCAAAGGTCGGGGTTAAAGTGCCTTTCGCCGTCCCGGCGATCTTGGTTCCCCGCTCACGGGCGTCCAGGATATTGAATGTCGTAGCTGCCCAGGCCGCATGCAGGACCAAGGTCGCCGAAAAAAGAAACGCCAAAACCGGGATCATGGACCGATGTTGGCTTTTTTTCGTGGGGTTTTGAGCGGAAGGTCGAAAGGTTTGAGGGGTGCGATGCATTTCATCCATCCTATTTTTTAAGGGTTTAAAAACTTGTCAAAATTTTTTTGTGTTTCTGGAACCGGGTGATTATGGAGCCCCACGGCTTTCACCCGTGGAACTTCAAGCTTCGGCGACATCCCGCCGAAGCATCCACGCCAGAAAGCGGCGGGATTATCCCTCGCATTCAACTCCGCCCATGGGGCGGGATTTCCGCGAAAGCGGGATAAAAAGGCAAAAACAACGCGCATTTCCTGCTTAAAATCCCGAACTTAGGAGGGTCGTATTATACCAAATTAACGATTTTTCCAAAGTTTTTGTTTACCGTTCCACGCTCTTCCCGACTTGGCAGTCAGGAACCGCGCTTCCTCGAATAAGCATGCGCCGCGTGGCCATAGAACATCTCGGCGCATTCCATGAGGGTTTCTGAAAGCGTCGGATGCGGATGAACGATGCGGCCAAGATCTTTGGCTTTAAGTCCCGCTTCCACAGCCAAAACGCCTTCGCTGATCAATTCCCCTGCCCCTACGCCGCAAATACCGACCCCTAATATCTTCTCGCTTTGAGGATCGACAAGAAGTTTTGTAACCCCATCCGGCCGCTCCAGCGTCAGCGCCCTGCCCGAAGCGGACCAGGGGAATTTAACGATCTGGACCTGGATATTTTTCTCCTTCGCTTCGCCTTCGGTCAGCCCGCACCAGGCGACCTCAGGATCTGTAAAAACAACCGCCGGAATCGAGGGCTTTTTCGTTTCCTTATCTCCCAAAAGAGCGTCTACGGCGATCCGCGCGTCGCTTGATGCTTTATGCGCAAGCATCATACCGCCCGTCACGTCCCCGATCGCATAAATGCCCGGCTCTGAAGTTTGTTGCTTTGCGCTTACTTCGACAAATCCTTTGGCATGGATACGGACTTTTGTCTTTTCCAAGCCAAGATCCTGACTTGCCGGGACCCTCCCGACCGAAACAAGCACCCGGTCATAGACAGCGTTGCCTGATTCCGTTTGGACTTCGACCCCATCCCGCAGCGGTTTTAATCCCGTGATCTTGGTATTGAGTTTTATGTCTTTGAAAGTTTTAGAAGCGCGCTCCTGGACAAGGCGAACAAGATCCGGATCCGCGCCGAGAAGGATCCCGTTGAGAGCTTCGGCGACGGTCACTTCGCTCCCAAGCGCCGCATAGACGGTGCCAAGCTCCATGCCGATATAACCGCCGCCGACCACAAGCAATTTTTTAGGGATATCCTGCAAAACCAGGGCCTCGGTCGAGGTCATGACGCGGGGGTCTTTAATATCAAAGAGCGGCGGAAGCGCCGCGCGGGAACCGGCCGCGATAACGGCTTTATCGAATTTAACTTGTCGAGGACCTTCCGGCGTTTCAACGCGTAAGGTCCTCGCATCCTCAAACCGCGCCGCCCCCTGAATGACCTGAACGTTGCGGCGGCCCGCGAGATTCGCGATCCCCTGGCTTAATTTTTCCAGGACGGAATCTTTCCAATTCCTTAATTTTTCGAGTTGGACGACCGGCTTTTGGAACAGGACGCCGCATTTTTCCGCTTCCGATGTTTCACGGATAAGCTTCGCGATATGAAGAAGGGCTTTAGAAGGAATGCAGCCCCGGTGAAGGCAGGTCCCGCCAAGCTTGGCGTCCCGCTCGACTAAAGCGACTTTTTTGCCGTGGGCGGCGGCATAAAAAGCGGCTGCATAGCCGCCCGGCCCCGCTCCGATCACGACGATTTCGGTTTGCATTGATTCCATGGATCTTCCTCCGGATAAAAACGGGATATTGTAACAAAATGCGGACGGAAATGAACGGGTTTCTTGTCCGGTTCTTGGTTTTTACCCGGAGCCGGGATCAGTATTTTTGTAGAGGGCGGCCGCCCAGCCGCGGCCGCGAAGGATCTTAAGGCATTTAAAATGAGTATTTGAGAATCTTTTCCGAAATGCCTCTAAACTCCCGATGCCGATCCCGGAAACAAGAAGGTAGCCGCCTCGACGCGCAAAACCGGCGATCCGGGCACGATATTGCAAAAGCGTCTTGGAAAGCAGGTTAGCCCCGACCGCCTCAAAACGGCCTGGGATCTTGACGCTCTTAAGCTGAGCGCAGAAAAATCTCCCGTTCTCGCAACGGTTCAACGCGAAGTTTTTTCCGGCGACAAGCGTTGACGGTTTGTCGTTATCAAATCCGACGACCCTGGAAGCGCCCAACTTTGACGCGGCGATCGAAAGGATCCCCGTTCCGGTCCCTATATCCAGAAAATCATGGAACTTCCCTTCGATCGATTCCAAGAGGCGAATCATCAAGCGTGTTGTTTCGTGATAACCGGAACCGAACGCGCTGCCCGGCTCGAGAAAGATCGGCAAACGACGGTTGTGTTTAAATTTTTTCCGCTCCCACACGGGAACGATCATAAATTTTGCGCCTAAGGAACGCGTGTGATAATCCCGCTTCCACTTGTCAAGCCAGTCACGTTGCTGAAGGACTTTGATTTTAAAAGTAAACGGCCGATAAGGCAGATCGGCGTATTTTTTTCGTATGGCATCCGCTTTTGCGGCGGAGCGGATATAGCACGCGAGGCGGAAAAGACCCTTGTGGTCGGAAGAAACCAGGCTTTTTTCGGGGATGCCGCAGAGGAAAAGAAAAGCGCACGCCGCAGCTTTATCTTTTGCGGAGAGATTCCGGCCCGTCAGGGCGACTTCGATCACGGAATATCTGCCGGAGATCTTTGAGACTTTCTTCATTCCAAAGGATAGTCGGAAATTTTGACGAACTTATATCCCTTGGAACGAAGCCGCCGGATGGATTCGATCGCGCCTTCGACAAAAGAGCTCTGAAGCGAAGGGCCGCCCAGGATCGCGATCGCGCCCGAAGCGGGATTGATCATCGCGTTGAGAACTTGTTTCCGGTCAAGGCCTTGATCGCGCGGCCAGCGTATCCCCGACCCCAACGGCTCGTAGCCGAGCGCTTTGATGATGCGCACTGCCACTTCGTCATAATAACCGGCACCGGCATGGTAGTACTGAGGGAGGATCCCGGTCACGGCTTCGATCTTGCGGGCGTTCTTTTCAACCTCGGCAAAAAGTTCTTCGATGTCTTGCGTGCCGGAGATACTGCCGGCGGTTTTTCCGCTTACCGAACAGGCCTTACGGCGAAGCCCCTGATTGGCGATCTCAAAAAGCGGATTTGCGGCAAGTTTGCGGAGGACAGCGCTGTTCTTATCGACCCATTCCCCGCACAGGAAAATGGTCGCGGGGATACCTTCCGCTTCGAGGAATTTGATGAGCTTGGCGTCTTCGCCTTTTCCCATCAGATCGCAGGCATCCACTCCGATCGCCAGCACCTTATCATCGGTCTTAAGGCGCTCTTTGACCCCCGAGACCGATTCGCCCCACTCATGCGGGGCCTGGCCGGCAAATTCGGCGGTAATGATCTCCTTCAGAAGCCGGTAATCTTCGGGTTCCGCGGCCGGCTGAAGCTCTTCGGCGAAGCCAGGCTGCGCCGCCTGCATGATACCAAAGATCAGCCCCGCAAGAACCCAGGTTCTACTTGTCATCCGCCGCCCCTTTATAGGATTGTTCGTCTTGGTCCCGGTTCCTTACAAGCATCGGACTTTCGGCCTATTTCTTTGAGCATCTTTCTCAAGAGCTCCTTGGGCAACCCTACAACATTCGAATAGGATCCCCGGATCTTGCGGACGATCTTGGGACGGCCCTGAATGGCGTATGCTCCCGCCTTGTCCAGAGAATGCACAGCATCCCGGTAAAACCGGAGCCATGTCGCCGAAGCGGATCTCATCCACACATCTGTTTTGGCGCATCCAACAAGCATACAGCCCGCTTTGCGATCCCAGAGCGCGAGGCCGGTATAAACAGCATGTTTTTTTCCAGACAAACTTTGAAGCATTTGGAGGGCCTGAGCGCGCGTTCTGGGCTTTCCGAGGGAGCGGTTCTGATGCCAAACGATCGTATCGCCGCCAAGAACGAAGCGCGCTTTTTTCGGCAGAATGGCTCCGAGAACCTTTCCGGCGGCGTGGCGCATGCAAAGGATTTCGGGAAAAACGCGGGAAGATCCGCGTTCATGATAAGCGCTCGAAACAACGCGAAAGGAAAGTTTCATGGCGGAAAGAAGCTCCTGCCGCCGGGTGGATTTTGAGGCAAGATAAAGCTTAAAAACGCGTGAAGGCATCGTTGGGATCCAAGAGTTGAATTGCAAGGATGGAACGGCCCTGAAAACAAAAATGCCCCGCTTTGTAGCGGGGCATTTTCGTGAAAAACAGAGATTCGGCTCTTATTTCCCGCCGAGATCCACGCCACCAT
>Ga0116153_10003336_pt1 | contig 11412 bp, 9 predicted proteins | sample AD_UKC028_MetaG_FD_89896 | JGI IMG/M metagenome (GOLD analysis project Ga0116153, IMG submission 89896) | Active sludge microbial communities of municipal wastewater-treating anaerobic digesters from USA - AD_UKC028_MetaG | ecosystem: Engineered > Bioreactor > Anaerobic > Digestate | place: USA... | reverse complement strand
GACGGCGGCTCCGGCGTTTCCGCGTCGGACCTCGCCGCGCTGGCCGGCACGATCCCCTACGAGATAGCGACGCTGATAACGGCCAGGGTGCCGCGGGTATACACTATCCGGAAGGAGGCGGCCGCGGAAAAGGTCCGGGCCGCTGGAACATGACGTCTTTCTTCTTCAAAAGCGTAGGGGAACGCTCGCTGCTGCTGGCCCGCAAGCTCGGCGCGGTGGCCCTCATGCTCAGGTCCGTGGCCGTGTGGCTGTTCCGGGCCCCGCTGGAGACGCGGGAAGTGGTGAGGCAGTCGGTGCGCATAGGAGTGGAATCCCTTTCCGTCACCATCCTTACGAGCTTCTTCACAGGCATGGTGCTGGCCCTGCAGATGGGCTACACTTCCAGGAACTGGTTCAACGAGCCGCTCTATATCGGCACCATGGTGGCCTTCTCGCTGGTCAAGGAACTGGCGCCGGTGCTGACTTCCATAGTCGTTTCCGGACGCGTCGGCGCCGCCGTCACGGCGGAGATAGGCACCATGAAGGTCACCGAACAGATCGACGCTCTCTACACCCTCGGCACCAATCCGACCCGCTATCTGCTGATCCCCCGCTACATCGCGTTCATGATCACCCTGCCGCTGCTCACCGTGTTCGCCGACTTCACCGGGGTGATGGGCGGCTTCCTCGTCAGTTCGGTGAAGCTCAACGTGCCCAGCTCGGTCTACTGGAACGATATTTTCACGTTCATGAAAATAAGCAACTTCATGCACGGCTTCATAAAGACCTTCGGCTTCGCGTTCATGATAGCCACCGTGTCGTGCTATAAAGGGCTGCATTGCGAGGAGGGCGCGGAGGGCGTAGGCAAGGCCACTACCGAGGCGGTGGTGATGAGCATGGTGCTGGTGCTGGTGCTGGATTATTTCGTCAGCGCCATGCTGGTCGCGGTGGGGCTGATATGATCCCCGCGCGGCCCGAGGCCGGACGGTTCCTTATATGATAGAAGTTAAGAACCTGACCAAGATATATTCCGGCAGGAAGGTGCTGGACGGCGCCGGCGCCGTCATACTCGACGGGGAGACGTTCAGCGTCATCGGCCCCTCCGGCTGCGGGAAGAGCACTTTCCTGAAATGCGTCGTCGGCCTCACCAGGCCCGACTCCGGCGCCATTATCGTGGACGGCCGGAACGTGGCGGAGATAGAGGACGAACTGGAAATGGCCAGGGTGCGCCGGAACTTCGGCTATCTGTTCCAGGGCGGAGCTCTTTTCGACTCCCTGACGGTCATGGAGAACGTCACTTTCGGGCTCAGGTACCTGACCGACATACCCAAAAAGGAGCACGAGCGCATAGGCAGGGAGAAACTGGCTCTGGTCGGCCTGGAGAACGCCGAGAACCTTAAACCGGCCGAACTGTCCGGCGGCATGAAGAAAAGGGCCGCCCTGGCCCGCGCCATAGCCGCCGAGCCTAAATACATACTTTACGACGAGCCCACCACCGGCCTGGACCCGATAACGTCGGAGCTGGTGCTGGAGCTGATAAGCGATATGGCCGCCAAGCTCAGGATCACTTCGATCATAGTCACGCACGACATCAAGCTGGCCTTCACCATTTCGGACAGGATAGCCATGCTCAACAACGGCCGGTTCGAGGTCACCGGGACTCCGGACGAGATGCGGGCGTCCGCGGACCCGGTCGTAAAAGGCTTCATCGAGGAGGGGTTGTCGTCCGGCGCCCATCAGCGCCCCCCAGGCGGGAGAGGCCGCTGACAGTGCTATTGATGTCTTTAATTATTTATAATGATAAGTCGGACCTCTTAACGCTATGAACGACGAGACCAAGGTCGGACTTTTCGTCCTTATCGGAATGGCCATGCTGGGTACGGCCATTTTCCTGCTGGGCGATTATTCCTTCCAGAGCTATTATCCGATCTACGTGGAATTCCAGGACGTGACCGGCCTGCCGGATAAATCCGTGGTCAAGCTTTCCGGCGTGGAAGTGGGCAAGATAGACGATATCGGCCTGCAGGGCGACAGGGTCCGCGTCAGACTGGCGGTCCGGGACGGCGTCAGGACATACGCCGACGCCAGGTTCCTGATAGGCGCCACCAGCATGATCGGTTCCAAGTTCCTCCAGATAGACCAGGGCAGCGCTTCCGCCGGCCTCCTGAAGCCTGGGGACGTGGTGCGCGGGTCCGATGAACTGCCTATAGACCGGGCCATGGCCAAGGCCGTGTCCGATATACAGAGTTTCGTCCACGAGCTCAGGGGCGACGGTTCGATGGCCAGGAACCTCAACGAGATCCTGGTCAACCTCAGGGAGGCGAGCGACGGTCTGAACAAGATCGTCTCGGCCTCCGAGGAACACGCCGGCAGCGCGGTCGCCAGGCTGGACGAGATCACCGTGAAGCTGGACAGCGTCATGACCAAGGCCGACGCCCTGCTGTCCAGGATAAACGCCGGAGAGGGGGTGGCCGGCGCCCTGATAGCGGACGACAAGATGAAGGAGAACGTCACCGCCACGCTCAATAATCTGAAGGACGCCAGCGCCTCGGTGAAGGATATAGTCGGCCGGGTCGGAGGTTTCAAAACCTACTGGGACCTGCAGCTGAGGTACGAGCCTCTCGCGCACGCCACCAAGAGCGACATGGGCATAAAGATCTCCCCGCGTCCGGGGCGCTACTATTATCTCGGCATGTCGAACCTGATGAACCTTAAGGACAGGGCGCGCGGCGTGAACTACGAGGTCCCGAATACCGTGGACGCGCGCATGGGCTGGGAAACCCCGGCCTTCGAGGTCTACGCCGGCGCCATCCGCGGCACCGGCGGAGCCGGCGTGAAGTACCGCCCCTTCCACTACGACCCGAAGTGGTCCAGGCTCAAGTTCCTGATGGAGGCCTCGGAGTTCTCAAGGCGGCGGACCATCCAGGGCCGCGACTTCGACAAGCCCCGCTACGACGCGGGCCTGGAGGTCGATGTCAATCGTTACGTCTCGGCCGGGCTGCGCGTGAACGACCTTCAGGAGGTCAAGCGCGTCAATTACACGGCGCGGGTCATTTTCGAGGACAAGGATATCGCGTACCTTCTCGGCCTGGCCTCGCTGAGTTCGGCCGGAGCGCGGAGCAAATAGCGTCCCCTTTCTATGCAGCTTAAGACCGTTTATCGGTGTCAGGAATGCGGCCAGACCTCGCCCAAATGGGCCGGGCAGTGCCCCGCCTGCTCGCGCTGGAACACTTTAGTGGAGGAAGCGGAAGAAGTGTCCGCGCGGACGGCCGCCAGGTCCAAGGCGCTCACCGAATTTTCCTCCGAGCCGGTCCCGCTCTCCGAATCCGGCGCCGCCGAGCAGCGCTATATTCCCACCGGCGTGGAGGAGCTGGACCGCTCCCTGGGGGGCGGCCTGATAGAGGGGCAGGTCCTGCTGCTGGCCGGTCCGCCGGGCATAGGCAAATCGACCCTGATGCTGGAAGTTTCCCGCTCCATGGCGGAGGGGGCGCTTAAGGGTTCCACCGTGCTCTACGTCTCCGGGGAGGAGTCGCTGGCGCAGGTCGGAGCCCGCGCCCGCAGGCTCGGCGCCGGGGCCGGGAACATCTACCTGCTTTCCGAGAACAATCTGGCGAAGGTCATAGACGCCTTCAACCGCATCAAGCCCGGCCTACTGATAATAGACTCCATCCAGACCGCTTTCCATCCGGAATTCGTAGGGAGCCCGGGTTCGGTGGCGCAGATACGCGAATGCGCGGCCGAGCTGCTGAAGATCGCTAAATCCAAAGGTGTGCCCCTGTTCCTGCTGGGCCACATAACCAAGGACGGGGACCTGGCCGGTCCCAAAGTGCTGGAACATATCGTGGACACCGTTCTTTACTTCGACGCGGAGAAAAGCAACGTCTACCGCATCGTAAGGCCCCACAAGAACCGGTTCGGCCCGGTCAGCGAGATAGGCATATTCGAAATGACTGGCGAAGGCCTGGTCTCGGTAAAGGACTCCAGCGAACTGATGTCCAATACCGACCGGGGCAGGGCGCTGGCCGGCCGCGCCTTCTCCATAGCCTTCGAGGGCTCGCGCCCGATGCTGGCGGAGATACAGGCGCTGGTCTCGCGCTCCTACTATCCCTATCCGCGCCGCACCGTGACCGGCCTGGACCTGAACCGCTCGCAGATCCTCATCGCCGCCATAGAGAAGAACGCCGGACTGAGGCTCGATACCATGGACGTATTCGCCAGCCTTCAGGGCGGGATAAGACTGCGCGACCCCGCGCTGGACCTGGCCTACTGCGCGGCGGTGATCAGTTCGGCCAAGGACCTGGAACTGCCCCCGGATTCGGTCTTCCTCGGTGAGGTCGGCATACTGGCCCAGACCTCCTCCACCGCTTTCATGTCGCGCAGGCTCCAGGAAGCCGAACGCCTGGGCTTCAAAAAAGCCTATACCCCGCGCGCGTCCGCGAAACAGGAGCCGCTGAAGCTCAAGCAGCTCGAAGTAGTGCAGGTGTCGGATATCGCCGGGCTCTATTCCGCGCTGATGAAGACCCAGGCCGCGAAAAAAAGCGGGGGGCAGCTGCGGGACTGACCCACGTGTCGTGGTGAAGCAGCCGGTTTTGTGAAGGTGAGCGGTTGACGGTTTCAGTACCGTTAAAGAAGTTGCCTTGCCGGGAGGTTCAGCGCAGCGACCGAGCAAGGCGAAGGGAGCAAGCGCGGAAGGAGGGCGGAGCCCTCCTCCGGGAGCACCGGGCCGGTACCAATAAAGGCCCGGCGATAATCGCCCCGGGCGCAAAGCGCGCCGGGGTGCGACAGAGGAAGGAGAACAACATGACTGCATGGATCTTCAGAGCGGTAGCCATTCTGGGCACGCCGGCCCTGACATACTTCGCGGTTTCCAGGGATATGGGCGGGCTCATGCTCGGCGTGGTGATAGGACTCGTCATTATCGGCGTGGAATACGTCCTTGAGAGCGTAAGCCTGTTTTCGCTGATAGTCGGCATAATAGGCGCCGTGGTCGGCATCATCGTGTCGAAACTCCTGGACTACACCGTCTCGCAGGTCGGCAACGACGCCCTGAACGACTTCTGGCTCAAATACAACGTCATAACCCGCTATGCGCTGGCCCTGCTCGGCCTCATGATCAGCATCCGGAAAATACCGGAACTCGACGACCTGGACAAGAACATTCTCTCCATCGGGAAACGCCAGGGCAGGAACATGAAGGTCCTGGACCTCTCCGCCATAGTGGACGGACGCATCTTCGACATCTGCGAAACGCACTTCGTGACCGGCGGCGTGGTCACCCCCAGGTTCGTCGTGCAGGAGCTCACCCGCCTCGCCGAATCCCCGGAACACATACAGCGCGCCAAAGGCCGCAGGGGACTCGATATCCTGGCCCGCCTCCAGGAATCCAAGATAGTTCCCTTCAAGGTCCTCGACCGGGACTTCAAGGACATCAAGGACCCTTCCGCAAAACTGGTGAACATCGCCCGCGAACTCTCCGCCTGCATCGTAACCACCGACTTCAACATAAACAAACTGGCCGCCCTTGAGAACGTGACCGCTCTCAACATCCACGACCTAGCCATAGCCCTGAAACCGGTGGTCCTCCCCGGAGAGGACATGCCCATCTTCATAATGAAGGACGGTAAGGAGAAGGAACAGGGCATCGGCTACCTGGACGACGGCACGATGATAGTCGTGGAGGACGGCCGCGAATTCATAGGCAAGAAAGTGGACGCCGTGGTCCAGTCCATACTCCAGACTTCGCAGGGCCGCATAATCTTCACCCGCGTCAAGAGCGTGAAGGCCAACCAGGCATAGGCGGCCGGCGCTCTTTATCCGACCTGGGACTATATGGCCGTAAAAAAAACCACTATCCCCGGACGCAGCGCCGCCATAATCCTCGCCGGCGGAAGCGGGAAGAGGATGGGCCGGGAGAAACAGTACCTCGAACTCGCGGGCCGGCCCATGCTGGAATGGACAGCCGAGGCGTTTTCCGGCGCCGGCGGTTTCGAGGAACTTATAGTGGTCCTGGGGCCTGAGAATATGGCCGCGCACGGCGCCGAGTGGCGCGCCCGCGGCTTCAAGGTCGCTCCGGCCGGCCCCACCCGCACCGGCTCCCTTAAGAACGGCTTTAAAGAACTGTCCGGGCGCGTGGAACTCGTGGCCGTGCACGACGGCGCCCGTCCGCTGGTCGGCGCCGGCACGATCGCGGCGGCCCTGGAGGCCGCGCGTGAACACGGCGCCGCAGTGCCCGCCGTGCCCCTCAAGGATACGGTCAAGCGCGTTTCGGAGGACGGGGCCTTCTTCGAAAGCACCCTGGAGCGGTCCCGCCTCATGGCTGTGCAGACGCCGCAGTGCTACCGGCGGGAGGTGCTGGAACGCGCCCTCTCCGCCGCTACCGGGAAGGATTACAGCGACGAATCCCAGCTGCTTGAGAAACTGGGGGTGAGGCCGGCAGTGGTCCTCTCGGACCACAGGAACATAAAGGTCACCACCCCTGAAGATATCGTGATCGCGGAGGCATTTATGAAGGAAAAAGCACCGGCGAAGAGCGCGGACGCCAGGACCGCCAGGGCGGCCGGGGGCGGATCCGTCCCGCGCATGCGGTTCGGTTTCGGCTACGACATCCACCGGCTGGTGGAGGGCAGGGGCCTGATCCTGGGCGGGGTAAAAGTGGACCACCAGAAGGGCCTGCTTGGACATTCTGACGGGGACGTCGTCCTTCACGCCGTCTGCGACGCGCTGCTAGGCGCCGTCGCGGCGGGAGAGATAGGCGTCTATTTCCCGCCCACCGACCTGACCATAATGGGCCTGGCCAGCACCACCATAGCCGACAAGGTCATGGACATCCTGAAGAACAAGAAGGCCGCCATAGAGAATATCGACGTCACCATAGTCGCGGAAGAGCCCAAGCTTAAACCCCATTACGAGAACATACGCAAATCCCTCGCCCGCATACTTAAGCTGCCGCTGGACAGCGTCAGCGTCAAAGCTAAGAGCCGCGAGGGTCTGGGCGAGGTCGGCCACGGCGAGGCCATCGTCTGTTACGCCGTCGCCGGCGTGCAGGTACGGGGGTAGGCGCGGTGGCGCTCCGTCTACGCAGATTCGGCGCGGTCCTGGCCTGCGCCTGCCTTTTCGGCTGCCGCTCCGGCGGGCCGGTCCCGGAGGAACCGCCGGCGCAGCAGGCGCTCGTGCAGTCCTCGCGCAGCTACCGTCTGGGCCGGGAGCCGGACCAGGAGCGCGAACGGTCCTTCCAGGAACTATTGGACTCGGCGCACGCCTCCGCGCTCGTAAGCCGCGCGGCCTTTTCGGGCGCCGCTTTCTCCTATACCGTGTCCCCGAAAGGAGCGGTCTACCCCTTTTCGGAAGTGGAGGTGGCCTGCCTGGTGAAGAAGACGGAGTATTCGCGCGGCAGGGCGCTTTGCAGGGAATTCTTCAGAGCGGTGGAAAAAGGGCTGTCCGGAGTGGCCGCCCGATGACCGGAGCTTAAATCATGGAACTGCGGCTATACAATACTCTTGCCAGGAAAAAAGAGGCTTTCAGGCCGATAAAGGAAGGGGAGGCGGGCGTCTACACCTGCGGCCCCACGGTCTATTTCTACGCGCATATCGGCAACATGCGCACCTATATCTTCGAGGACGGCCTGGTGCGGGCCCTGCGCTTCCTGGGCTACCGGGTCCGGCGCGTGATGAATATAACCGACGTCGGACATCTGGTCTCCGACGGCGACGAGGGCGAGGACAAGATGGAAGTGGGAGCCCGGCGCGAGGGCAAATCCGCCTGGGACATAGCCCGCTTCTACACCGAGGCATTTTTCAGGGATTATAAAGCGCTCAACTGCCTGATGCCCGACGTGCTGTGCCCTGCCACGGAGTACATCAAGGAGATGGTTGACCTCGTCTCCACGCTGGAGAAGAAGGGCTTCGCCTACCGCATAGGCGACGGGATATATTTCGATACAGCCAGGTTCCCGGAATACGGCCGGCTTGCCGGAAAGAGCCATATAGAAGGCATAAAGGAGGGCGCCCGGGTGGAGGCCAACGCCGAAAAGCGGAACCCCTCCGACTTCGCGCTCTGGAAGTTCTCGGCTCCCGGCGAGAGGCGCCAGATGGAGTGGGACTCTCCCTGGGGGAGGGGCTTTCCAGGCTGGCATATAGAATGCTCGGCCATGGCCATGAAGCATCTCGGAGACACTATCGATATACACTGCGGCGGCGAAGACCACGTCGCGGTCCATCATACCAACGAGATCGCACAGTCGGAGGCCGCCACCGGCCGCCCCTTCGCCAACTACTGGCTGCACGGACGTTTCCTGGTCACCGGGGACGCAGGCAAGATGTCTAAATCGGCCGGCGGTTTCCTGACCGTGGAGACGCTCAGGGAAAAGGGCTACGACCCGCTCGCCTACCGCTATCTCTGCTTCTCCGCCCATTACCGCAAACAGCTGGAATTCACCTGGGAGGCGCTGGACGCGGCGGCCAGGACGCTGGACGGACTGCGCGGCATGGTCGCCAGACTCTCGGAAGAGGCCGGCGGCGCCGCCGCGGCCGCCCCCGACAGGTTGTCGGCGTCCTTTGCGAGGTTCTCCGAAGCCCTGGCCGACGACCTGAACATGCCCCAGGCCCTCGCGGCGCTCTGGGACGGACTGCGCGCCGCCGACGCCGGACCGGCCGGGAAGCTCGCTTTCGCGAAGACCGCGGACGAGGCGCTGGGGCTGGACCTCTTCAGGGCGCCGGCGGTCCAGGACGTGCTGCCTCCGGAACTGATGGCCATGGTGGAGGCGCGCCGCCAGGCCAGGCAGGAAAAGGATTTCAAAAAGTCGGACGAACTGCGCAAGGCCCTGCTGGAAAAGGGCGTGCAGGTGGAAGATACCCCGAAAGGCATGCGCTGGAAGCTGGCGAAGTAGCCGGCCGCGCGCCGCATCGCAGGAGATAAGATGAACAACAACATGTTCTTTTCCGGCCTGGTTTTCCTGTCCGCGGCTTCGTTCGCGATGGGCAGGGCGTCGGCGGCCGAACGTTCCGGCATACCGGAGAAATACAGATGGAACACCGCCGACCTTTACAAGGACGACGCCGAGTGGTTCCGTAAGAGGGACGAGATAGCGGCCCGCATTCCGGGGCTCTCCTCCTATCAGGGCAAGCTTGGAACGTCCGGCCGGGATCTCTTCAACGCCCTGGAAGACATAATGTCGTTCATGCAGGAGCTGGACCGCCTGTCGGTCTACGCCAGCATACGCAGCGACGAGGACACCCGCGTCGGAGCCGCCAGGGAAATGGACCAGAGCGCAAAGGACACGGCCACCCGCGCCGCGGCGGCCACGGCCTATCTGGACCCGGAGCTTATCGCGCTTGGACGGGAGAAGATCGATTCCTTCCTGAAAGAGGAGGCGCGGCTCGCCCCTTACGCGCCCTGGCTCGACAACGTCCTGCGCTACGCGCCGCACACCCTCGGCCCGGCCGAGGAGAAGATAGCGGCGCAGGCCGGTATGCTGGAAGAGGCGCCGGACACTATCTACAACGTGCTGTCGAATGCGGACCTGCCATATCCGACTATAAAGATAAACGGGAAGAAGGTGCGGCTGGATGCGCAAGGCTACACCCTCTACAGGACGTCCCAGGACCGGGCCGTCAGGCTCAAGGTCTTCAGGGAATTCTGGTCCAAGTACAAGGAGTTCGAAAGCACGTTCGGCGCCATGCTGAACGCCGGGGTCAATACGCATATCTTCGACAGGGACGTGCACAAGTTCGGGACCTGCCTCGAAGCCGCCCTCTTCAAGTCCAACGTGCCGGAGGCGGTCTACCGGCGACTCATCTCCGACACCCGCGAGAACCTGCCGACGCTGCACCGCTATATGGCGCTCCGGCGGAAGATAATGGGGCTGTCGGAAATCGGCTACGAGGACCTCTACACGCCGCTGACGCGGGAAGAGGAAAGGATCTATACCCCGGAGGAGGCCAGGAAGCTGGTGCTGGAAGCCACGGCGCCGCTCGGTCCGCAATACGCGGAGGACATGCGCAGAATGTTCGACGGCCGCTGGGTGGATTTCATGCCCACAACCGGCAAGAAATCCGGCGCGTACAGCATCGGGGCCTACGGGGTCCATCCGTACCAGCTGCTTAACTTCACCGGCATCCTGGAAGAGGTGTCCACGCTGGCGCACGAATCCGGGCATTCCATGCATTCTCTGTTGTCCTCGCGGCATCAGCCTTATGCGACGCACGGCTACAGGATCTTCGTGGCCGAGGTGGCCTCCACGCTTAACGAGGCGTTGCTGTTCCGCCATATGCTTGCCGGCGCGAAGGACAAGGCTTTCCGGCTGTATCTGCTGGGGACCAGGCTGGAAAGCCTGCGGACCAGCCTTTTCCGGCAGACCATGTTCGCCGAGTTCGAGCTGCTGGCGCACGAGAAGGCCGAGAGGGGGGAGCCGCTGACCGGGGAGAAGCTGTCGGCGCTCTATCTGGACCTGGTCAGGAAGTATTACGGGCACGACCAGGGGGTGTGCAAGGTGGACGAGCTGTACGGGATAGAATGGGCGTATATACCGCACTTCTACATGGATTTCTACGTCTACCAGTACGCTACCAGTATAATAGCTTCGTCCCTTATAGCGGACGATATCCTGGCGGAGGGCGCGGCGGGGGGTACGGCCAGGCGTGACGCCTATATCAAGATGTTGTCTTCCGGTTCGGTGAAGGAGCCGATCGAGCTGCTTAAGGACGCGGGCGTGGATATGACCACCTCGGCGCCGTTCAAGTCAGCCATAAAGGAAATGAATTCCATTATGGACGAGATAGAGAAGCTGCTTTAACCCTGTCGGCGAAGTCGTGTCGAATTGGAAAACCGGGGTCAGGTTGTGCTAGAATATCAGTGTAAGTAGCGCGGGCGTGGTTCAGTGGTAGAATGCCACCTTGCCAAGGTGGAGATGAGGGTTCGATTCCCTTCGCCCGCTCCAGATTTAAAAAACCGGCTTTTAGCCGGTTTTTTTATTCCTTAGGCCGTTGCGGGCGAGGGGATCGAAGCCGACACCGGCGCATCCGGTGGATGAAAAGCGAGTCGGCGAGCGTCAGCCGGTGCGGCCGGCTGTGGATGAGCGACCGGGAGGGAGCGAAGGAGCAGGATTCCCTTCGCCCGCTCCAGATTTAAAAAACCGGCTTTTAGCCGGTTTTTTGATTCCTTAGGCCGTTGCGGGCGGGGGAATTGGTGCAGAGCGGCGTATGGCCATCGGTCCAGGGGTCAGGTCTTATAGCTTTGTAATTCCGTCAGGGAAGTTTAAAACAAGCTCATCTATTAAGTTTTGTTGGGCGTGATATGCATTTAATAAAGAGGTTCTCGGTTTGACATCTTGTATTTGCGAGATAGTATCCACGAAGTTATCTTTTATGCTAATTTGCCCCCCCACAAAGTTGTCATGACATCTACATATTTGAGACTGAAGTGTTTGACTGAGAAAAT
>Ga0116153_10003334_pt1 | contig 11417 bp, 3 predicted proteins | sample AD_UKC028_MetaG_FD_89896 | JGI IMG/M metagenome (GOLD analysis project Ga0116153, IMG submission 89896) | Active sludge microbial communities of municipal wastewater-treating anaerobic digesters from USA - AD_UKC028_MetaG | ecosystem: Engineered > Bioreactor > Anaerobic > Digestate | place: USA... | reverse complement strand
TGTTGATCCTTTTCCCACTTAATTATTTCTTTATTATTTTACCGATGCTGAACCAGGTGGAAAAACGTTTTCTGACCGACCAGGAGTTGAGGAATACTAACGAATTGCTTGAAGGATTTTTTACGATCTCGGATGTGATGATCGCTTTTTTTGATCCGGATTTCAACTTTATCAGGGTTAACAAGGCTTATGCAGAATATAACCAGCAGCCTCCGGAATACTTTATTGGTAAAAACCATTTTGACCTGTTTCCCAACCAGGAAAATGAAGAAATCTTTAAAAATGTAACACGGTCTGGGCAGGCTATCCATGTGATGGAAAAATCGTTCATCAATGCAATCCATCCTGAGTATGGGACAACCTTCTGGGACTGGAGTTTAATTCCGATTGTCAATGCAGAAAAGAATACCCATGGCCTCATTCTTGCCCTGATAGACGCCACTGAACGGAAAAGAAACCAGTTCGCCCTTGAGGAAAACGAATATCGGTTCCGGGGCGCTTTCAACCAAACCTTCACTCATCTGGTATTGCTCAACACAAATGGCCAGGTACAGCTTATCAACCAGAGCGCGCTGGATTTCCTGGGTCTCCAATCGAACGAAATCAACGGCAAGTTCTACTGGGAAATTCCTTGGTGGGACTCGAACCCTGTATTCCTGGAAAACATTAAATCCAATTTTCAGCAAGCGGTGATGGGTGAAGTTGTTTTCTGCGAACATAAAGTATATTCATCGAAACACGATCCAATGGTCATGGACATTACCCTTAAACCATTGTTGGATGAGCAGGGAAAAACCTTATTGCTGGTCTATGAAGGGCATAACATCACAGAACGCATCAATGCTGAAAACGAGTTGCAAAAAAGTAAGGAGGCAATTGACAGTCTGTACAAATCAGAATCTCAAGCCAGGCAGGAAGCTGAAGCTTTGCGAAACGCCGCGCTTTCCCTTTCCAGCACCCTGAGCGAGGATACCGTGCTCGACACCTTACTCGATCAATTGTTTGAATTGATGCCTTATACCAGCGCTCATCTTTATCTTGTGGAGGATGAAGACCACTTGCTTGCCCGAATTGTCCGGGGTGATGAAGATTGGCCAGAGGAAAAGAGATTACAGGGAAAGATTCTCGACGTTACCACAGAGCCTAAGTTTGATATGTTAATGACACGCTCAACCTACTATCACATCCCGGATACTTCTGAGTACAAAGGAACTTCTTATTATCCCGGGAAGGAATTCATCGGAAGCTGGGTGTCATTCCCTCTCCGGGCAGGTGAACAGGTGGTCGGTTTATGTATCCTGGAACACAAGGAAGCGCATTTTTTTACACCTAAGATGCTTGAGCTGGCTACAACTCTTACCAATCAGGCCGCTGTCGCGATCCAAAATGCATGGTTGTTTGAGCAAGTTGCCGATGGACGTGAGCAGCTGCAAGCGTTATCGCGACGCCTGGTACGGGTACAGGAAGCAGAACGCCATTACATTGCCCGCGAGTTGCATGATGAGGCAGGACAATCAATTGCTTCGCTAAAAGTTGGCCTATCACTCCTGGAAAGAAATAGTAAGAACCCTGCGGAGGTGGTTTCAAGAAGTCTTGAACTGAGAAATGTTGCGGATGATGTGATGGAGAACCTTCATCGTTTGTCATCGGCTTTGCGACCACCTTCACTCGACCACCTTGGGCTGGTTCCCGCGATGCAAAACCTTGCAGACACAGTAGGTAAACAGAACAATCTGGCTATTCGCTTCTCATTGAAGAATGACGTTGTTCGTTTTACAGACGAGGCCGAAACCGCGATTTATCGAATTCTGCAGGAGGCATTAACGAACGTGGTGCGTCATGCCCACGCGACACGGGTGGACATTATTGTCGAAAGTCAGGACGGAAAAATGTGTGTGATTATTGAGGATAATGGAATAGGGTTTGATCCTACAATTTCAAGATTAAACCATTTGGGACTCATCGGGATGAATGAAAGGGCATTAATGCTGGGTGGTGCAATCAAATTTATCACACCACCAAACGGCGGAACAAGAATTATTTTGGAGGTGCCATGCCAATCCGTATCCTGATCGCAGATGACCACCGTATCTTAAGAGCTGGATTGAAATCCTTAATGAATTTCGAGGAGAACCTGGAAGTTGTAGGAGAGGTCACTTCTGGCCTCGAGGTAATCGAGTCAGTCCAATCCTTAAACCCCGATATTGTCCTGATGGATATTGGCATGCCCGGGAATGAAAACCTTGAGGCATTGAAACAGACTGTTAATATTTCTCCCAAAACCCGGGTATTGATTCTAACCATGCATGAAGACCTCGCCCTCATGCAGGAGTGCCTCCTATTAGGTGCTTCAGGTTACATCATCAAACGCGCCGCGGAATCTGAGCTCATCGACGCCATTAACGCGGTGCATAAAGGGATCATTTATGTTCATCCATCGCTGATGCGCGCGCTGGTTGAGGTTCAGTCAAAACGATCCAGACAAGTGACACCTGACCCTGACCAGTTGACCCCCCGGGAAATAGAAATACTTAGATACATAGTTCAAGGATACAACAATCGGCAGATCGCTGATGAATTACAGATAAGTGTACGCACAGTCGAAACCCACCGTGCCAACCTTATGGAAAAACTTAACCTGCATAACCGCCTGGATTTGATCAGGTATGCGAACCAACATAAGTTAGGCCAATAAGGAAATCCAACCAGGCATCCATATCTCGAGATTCAGGTGGGGAATTGGGGTACGTATTAACTACGGAATCCTAATATAAAAAACTGACAGCCATTCAGTAATATCCGGCAAATTAAATACCCAAGTAGTACTGTTTATTAACCGCCTGGAATCTTCTAATCTTTAACCAGGTGTATTTTTATATTCCCGGAGTCTGATTGATGATGCCTGGTGAAAGACTAAGAATCAATAAAACCTCCAATACTACTCGCACCGCCCTGGAGTTGTATAGTCAGAATAATTGCTACATGCGTATTGGTGACGACATTGAATCGATCGTAAGTTCAGTAGATATATCAAAATTCGACCCTGCAAATCGTCTGACTCTGGAATCCAGTATCCGGTTGATCCTGGTGACTGCCTTTCAATTGGTTGAGTGCCTGCCAGATGCGCTAGCTGTCCGTGGAGTTCTGAATCGTGTGGATTGGAAGTATGCACTGGACCTTCCGATGGGTCATCTTGGGATAACAGCTTTCGACCTTTGCTGTTTTCGCCAGGATCTATTCTCCTCAAAAACAGCCCTGAAAGAATTTGGCAGACTCCTCAACCATTTTCGGGCTGTGAATCTTTTTTCCAGTAATCCCGGTTTAAGGATGAACCCTGTAGATGCCGTTATCACAATTTGCCTCGTCAACCATAATTTTGCGTTGCATGAAGCGAGAAAAGCAATACTAAACCTGCTTATAACAACTGAATCTGAAGGGGCCGTGAGAAGCATAGGGTCTTGCTGGTATGACCGCTATAAAATCGGAACCCTTACACCGAGTGTCTATCCATCAATCGATGATCTAAAGAAGGAGAATGCCAGAACTAGAAGCGATATTCAACAACTGGTTCTTCTTGTCCACAACTACAAGAACTCCAGTGTTTCTGTTCATGTGGAAAGCCTAACAACCGATCGATCTTTGAAAGGTGGTTTTACGGTGGTAGATGATCAACTTCAATGGGATCTGCCTGTTTGTGATCCATCAGTGTGTGTTCTCCAATTAGCCGATATTTAATCTTTTCAGACAGGTTCTTTGCCCATCAGAAAAATTTAATAAATGAAAGTAATTGGATCAAAGTCAATTAGCAAAACAAACTATTCAACTGAATTAAACAGGAGGCTTATCGACATGAAAAACGAATTCAAACTACAAATCAGAATTTACTTAACTTCTTTTTTGATCCCAGGATGAAAGGAAATATGATGAAAACAGGAAAACTATTTAATTGTATTATCGCCTTACTGATGATTACCACTTCATTCTTAGGAATGAGCTCACCGGCAGAGGCCATGCCAATGAGCGCAGTGGACGAGACCCAGGTACCCCACTACTTTGGGCCATACCCGAACTGGGCGAACAGCCCGTTCACGCTTTCGGATGCAACCGTGCAGATCACCGGTGATGGTGCTGGTGCGCAGGCTGTTGCAACCGTTGGAGGGAATGGTGCTATCACCGGTATTACGCTCACCAATGCGGGTGTAGGTTACACGACCGCTGCTGTCAACATTCTCAGCACCAACGGAACAGGTGCAGCAGCTACCGCCGCGGTTACTCTGACAGGTTCTGTCACCAGTATAGCGGTCAACACTCCAGGGAGTGGTTACTCCAATCCGGTAGTTACACTTACAGGTGGCAGTGCGGCAGTTGGCGCACTGGTAAACGTCGGAAATCAATTGATCCCCCGGCAATTTGCTACCGATTCAATAGCTGCGCCCGGAAAATTAGGACGCGTGTTCGTGGTAGTTCCTACGGAGATGCCGGTCAAAGGATATGTTGAGAATATCCAATATTTCAACCAGGCCATGCCAGGGGATAGCCCCACCGCATCTGAGGGGAACCTCTTCCACGCTTATATCCTTCGCCCAATCGGCACATCGGGTCAATATTCCGTCCTGTGGGATAGCGGCGAACAAACCGTACCGGCCGCAGTAAACCCGGAGGGCGATATAGTGACCATCCCGGTGCCTAAGATCAGCGTGACCACCGGCGATACTATCGCTTTTTATGGAGAAGGCATTCCGGTCGATTCCGGGTCTGGGCTTGATATTCAAAGTTCCGCCCCCCGCTCAGCCCCTGCGAAAGGCGCTTCGGTAACCCTCGGCGGAAATGATTTCTCGCTTATTAGTGACAATCGCACTTACTCGATCGCCGCTAATGTCGTGGACCTTAGCGTTATCACCCCTGATGCTGTTGTGGATGCCACAGCAACCGCCTATGGTTCGGTCGATAGCCTGACCCTGACCAATGCCGGTTCGGGTTATACCTTCCCGACAGTTGACTTTGATATGCCTGATGACCCGGCCGGAACACAAGCTACCGGGTATATCACTTGGGATGCCGGGACCGGTTCCATTACGGGTATTGTGATCAACAACCCCGGCTCCGGATATGCCCACGCGCCAAACGTGATCATCCGGGATGGCACCCTCTCTGATCCGATCAACGGCGGCACCGGTGCAACCGCTGTAGCAACCATTTCCATCTCCAACATCAATGTTGACACTTTCGGTTCAGGTTATGTGGTTGCCCCAACGGTCACCATCACCGACTCACTCGGAGGAACCGGAACTGGAGCAACGGCGACTGCTTTTGTAAGCGCTGGTGGGGTAACCTCCATCACGCTGACAGCACCGGGAGTGGGTTATAACACCCAGGGCGGTATCAAGAAGTTCCAGGATGGGCTGCCGGTACTGTGCATCCCCGGAGTTGGCCAAACCTTCGCTGATTGCACGGATAACAACCTGGGGCAGCACATCCCGGTCGCAGTACCAGACACGACTACTTTCTCCATCGCCAATGGTTTCACTACTGACGCGGATTACTACGTGATCGCTGTCGTCCAGCACCGCGAGCAGATGAGTTCCTCTCTGCCCGCTTCTGGAACCTTGTTGCGAGAGTACGTGCAGCTGGAGACTCCGGCGAACGCCGCATTCAGCAAACATGTTGCCCTGCAAACTGATTTGAAAGACGGCACATCCGTCCCCACTCTGATGCCGGATGGGTCGCAGGCATATGCAGTGGATGACCCGCATTACCTGGGACCGATCATCTCCGCGACCAAGGACAGGGCAGTCAGGATCGTGTTCTACAACCTGCTGCCCACTGGCGCCGAAGGTGACCTGTTCCTGCCGGTTGATTCCAGCATGATGGGATCTGGTATGGGACCCATGAACATGATGGCAGCTGTGGATGAAGGAACCGTATTAGACATGGTCCGCAATCCGGAATGTACATCTAACCCGAAAGGACCTATGTGTTTTAAGGATAACCGCGCCACCTTACACTTACACGGTGGAATAACCCCCTGGATCAGTGATGGCACCCCCCATCAGTGGATCACACCAGCCAATGAAGCCACTGACTGGCCGCAAGGGGTTACGGTTGAATCCGTGCCTGATATGGCGCCTGTTGCCGGTGTACCTGACTGTACACTTGAAACTGATGGTTGCATGACCTTCTTCTACACCAATCAGCAGAGCGCGCGCTTGATGTTCTACCATGACCATGCCTGGGGCATCACGCGCTTGAATGTTTACGCTGGCGAAGCCGCCGGGTATATCATTACCGACGATACCGAGAAGAAATTAATTGCCGATGGAACCATCCCCGGTGCCGCGGATACGATCCCCCTGATCATCCAGGATCGCACCTTCGTGCCGGACGCAGCGCAGCTTGCTGAAGCAGATCCCACCTGGGACTCTGCCCGTTGGGGTGGTTACGGCAACCTGTGGTATCACCATGTTTACATGCCTGCGCAGAACCCCGGTGATCCGGGCGGTATGAGCGCATACGGGCGTTGGATGTACGGTCCCTGGTTCTGGCCTCCTGCGAGTCCGATGCATGGACCTATCGCAAACCCGTACTATAACATGGACCCTGCTACGAATTTCTCCACGCCCCTGGCTGTACCATGCAACCTTGATGACCCCGCCACCTGGCAGTATCAGACCGACCCGTTCTGTGAGCCGGAGTTCATCCCCGGTACCCCCAATATCTCGGTCGGTATGGAGCAATTCAACGATACACCTCTCGTCAATGGCACAGTTTACCCGACCACAACCCTGCAGCCAAAGACCTATCGCTTACGCATCTTGAACGCAGCCAACGATCGTTTCTGGAACCTGCAGTGGTACGTGGCTGACCCGACCACTGGCACTGATAGTGAAGTTGCGCTTAATGCTGCTGAACTGGCTGCCGCGCAGACGGATCCGAATGTGTTCCCAACACCAGACACCACGCTCAGCCCGGCAGGTCCAAGCTGGATCCAGATCGGTAATGAAGGCGGATTCCTGCCTGCTCCGACTGTGGTCCCGAATCAACCCATCACCTGGATCACTGACCCGACCCGGTTTGATGTCGGAAATGTGGACCTTCACTCTCTTCTGCTCGCGCCGGCTGAACGCGCCGATGTGATCGTTGATTTTTCAAAGTACGCTGGCAAGACGCTGATCCTCTACAATGATGCCCCGGCGGCTTTCCCGGCTCGCGTCCCCAGCTACGATTACTATACCGGAGTCTCGGACATGAGTCCGAATGGTGCACCGGCAGTCCTGCCTGGTTACGGCCCTAACACCCGCACCATCATGCAGGTCAAGATCGCTGCTGCGGCACCAGCTGCGGCATACAATCTATCCAAGCTCCAGGCTGCCTTCCGGCACCACGCGGATGGCTCTGGTGTGTTCGAATCTGGTCAGCACCCGATCATTGTTGGCCAGGCTGCTTACAACTCGGCTTATGGCACCAACTTTGCTTCCAGCAGTTGGTGTAACGCCCCGGGCAGCACCACTACCAGGTGTGATGGATACGCACGTATCCAGGAACAGGGCGGTTTTGACTTCGCTTTCAACACATTGAAGTCTCCAAACGCCAAAATCTCTGTTCCACTCGAACCAAAAGGTATACATGATGAAATGAACTCTGCTACCTTCGATGAGTTTGGTAGAATGACAGCCAACCTTGGATTGGAGGCACCGGGAGCGACCCCGCTTCTGCAGAACATCATCCTCTATCCTTACGTAAATCCACCGACAGAAATTATCGATGCCACCAATTTACCCAAGGGCGATATCGATGTAAAACCGATTTCGGTGGGGACGGATGGGACCCAGATCTGGAAGATCACCCATAACGGTGTGGATACACACCCGATCCACTGGCACCTGTATGATGTGCAAGTGCTCAACCGCGTCACCTGGGATAACATCATCATTCCACCTGATCCGGCTGAGCTCGGTTGGAAGGAAACGCTGCGGGTCAGTCCGCTTGAAGATACCATCGTAGCCATCCGGCCGATCGTTCCCACGCTTCCATTTGAGGTCCCGAATAGTATTCGAAACCTCAACCCGATGATGCCGACAGGTGACACATCCATGTTCAACCCCACAGACGCAGCTGGCAACCCGACAAGCGTGGTAAGCAACATACTGGTCAACTTCGGATGGGAATACGTGTACCACTGCCACATCCTCAGCCATGAAGAGATGGATATGATGCGCCCGGTTACGTTGGCAGTTCCGCCGATCGCACCGGATAATCTATCCTACTCGCTCTCTGGTACTGATCTCATCCTGAATTGGAATGACAACTCCATCACCGAAACTGCCTTTGTGGTTCAGAGAAATGATGGCGGTGTCTGGACGGATGTGACTACCATCGACTCACCACTGGACGCGCCCAATATCCATGAAGCGCGTTCCTATACCGACACAGGCTATGATGCTCTAACAACTCTAAGCTACAGGGTGGTAGCCTTGAACGAAGTCGGTTATGGCGGTCAGTTCATGAGCCTGACTGTCAAATCTGTTTCCCCCGAAATGCCTATAGGAGCTCCAGTACCGGCGGCACCAACCAACTTGACAGCAAACGTAGGGACGGTTCCTGTGGGTGGTCTGCAAGCGGGCAGTGTGAGTGAATTAGATGCCGTCCCTGAAGCGACTGTGGATGCTCTTCAGGTTACCCTAAACTGGACGGACAACTCCATCGACGAGACCAGTTTCGTTGTCGAACGGTCTTCCAGCCCCAACTTAAACATGTTCCAGGTCATCGCTACACTCCCGGCGAATACTGTCACCTATACTGATGCCAGTGCACCTCTGGGGGCGGCTTCCAACTACCGAGTCAAGGCTGTAAATAATACTGGTTCGTCACCGTATTCAAACATAGCCACCATTGTCATCGGTGCACTCCCCGCGGTTCCATCAGGTCTCACGGCAACCCTGCAAGCTGGACCGCAGATCAGTCTGGCCTGGAAGGATGTTGATCCCAGCATAACCGGTTTTATCTTGGAACGTAATGTCAACCTCGGTGGATGGCTCCAGATCGCGACACCTGCTGCAGGAACGTTTACCTACCTGGATACACCGGTGGTCCCGGGTTCAAACTACCAATACCGCGTCGCAGCGGTCAATCCCAGCGGTAATTCCGCGTACTCAAATATCGTGAGTGTGGATGTGCCAACCCTCCCGGCTGATCCGACCTTGTTGACTGCAACACTGCTGATCCCTGGGCCCCAAGTGAAGCTGGATTGGGTAGATAACGCCACCAATGAAGATTCCTACATCGTGGAACGTGATGTCAACGGCAGTGGTACATTCACTGTAATCGGAACCCTCCCCGCTGGAACCATCACCTATACCGATACCGCAGTCGTGGAAAACACAACCTATGATTACAGGATTGCGGCTGTCAACCTCAGTGGCATGTCTGCCTACGCTACAGTCCAAATCATCATACCAATCTTACTGCCCACTGCACCAAGCGGTTTGTCAGCTACGCTGCTTCCTGCTTTGCAGGCCAGGCTCGATTGGACGGATAATGCTACCAATGAGACTGGCTTTATCGTTCAGCGCTCTACGGATAACTTTGTAACATTCACGGAGATCGCTGCTCCCGCGGCTTTCACTGGCACCGGTGCTGTCAGTTTCATCGACCCGGTGGTCCTGCCCGGCACAACTTATCAATACCGGGTTGCCGCGGTCAACACCGCTGGTCCGTCCGCCTGGACCAACATCGCCACCCTGGTGGTACCGAAAGGACCCAAGGCTCCCACCAACCTGGTGGCAAGTCTCAGGTCCGGACCGCGTGGCCGTCTGAACTGGGTGGATAACGCCACTGGTGAGAGTGGCTTCATCATCGAGCGCTCTGAGGATGGCGGCGTTACCTTCGTGCAGATCGCAACCGCCCCCGCCTTCGCAGGTACCGGAAATGTCAGATGGTTTGACACCAGCATAGTACCTGGAACCACTTACGATTACCGCGTAGCCGCGTTCAATGTAACTGGTCAATCCACATACACGAACACGGCTAACCTGGTCGTGCCGGCGATACCTGCCGCCCCGTCCAATTTCACCGTGGTCAAGGGAGCCAATAATCGAACAGTGATCCTCAATTGGACCGATAACTCGGGTACAGGGTTTACCATCCAACGCTCAAACAACAAGAGTTTCACGAATAATGTTAAGACGTATACGATCGCTGCAGGAACGACCACCTTCACCCAATCGAATCTGAGTCGGGGAACAAAATACTTCTACAGGATCAATTCTGTTGCAGGTACTTTCGTTCTCTCATCGTGGGTAAACGCAACTCCGTTCCCGTACATCACGCCGTAACTTTTACTGGTCGACACTTTGGGGGAGAGTTATCCTCTCCCCCAAAACCTGATCACAAAATTGAGAGCGCTGGTCATTGATGACTGGCGCTCTACTATTAAGTATTATGTGGTTGGCTGCTGAATTTGAAAATTTGTAATGTTCTTATCGCCCGGGTTTCATCCAAGCAAATTCGTGATCATTCAGCGCAATTTTCGAATTGACTCGTTCAGAGATGGTCGTCGAAAGCAAACTGATACCACTACAACCCCATAGAGTACAAATCTTGATCGAAAAAGCAGATCCTTTCCTATCTGCCGGTAAGAGGTAGTGTCGGCTGGAGAATCAATGTTGCAAATTTATTAATCGCTGTCCACGATATTCCTGGTCTCAGGCGTCACCCATAACGCCGCATTGGTCGTATCCACAAATATATCACTCAGCAGCAGCTGCGGTTGATAATTCTTAACCGCCATGGGAGGCTGTTCCTTGAAATAACGGTTGCGCAGATAATAAGGATCATACTTTTTGCGATAGTCGATGTCGCGGCGCCATTTGCGTTTGAGGCGCACTGGATCATCGGTCAAATACACCACTTTGATTCCCACAAACTCCGCCATACCGGGCAGCAGGAAAGGGGAGTTTCCCTCGATAAAGATAACATCGGCAGGTTCAATTGTCACCGGTTTGCCATCCGGCTTTAGGTTTCCCTGCAGGTCGTGACTGGAGGTGGCATAGATGAAGTCATAACGCGGTGTCTGGATCGCTTTACCTGCCAGGATATCACGGACACAGGTATTTAGCAGCTCAAAATGTAAGGCTCGCGCACCGAATGAACCGATATTGTGTTCTTCGCGGTAATCACGGTCAAGTAAAAAATTATCCAGCTCGATCGCCGCAATTCGTTGATTCTTCTGCGCAAAACGCTCGCGCAGCCTGTCCACGATCTCGGTCTTGCCAGCGGCTGTCGGGCCGGCGATCCCCATCAGGATTGGTGTGCCTTTGTGATCGATCAACTTGAGCACGCAATCGATGAAAGCCTGGTCTACCTCCCGGTTGGCAGCCATGAAATCCTGGTAACCGACTTCATGCACTAGTTCAAAGTGT
>Ga0116153_10003324_pt1 | contig 11446 bp, 4 predicted proteins | sample AD_UKC028_MetaG_FD_89896 | JGI IMG/M metagenome (GOLD analysis project Ga0116153, IMG submission 89896) | Active sludge microbial communities of municipal wastewater-treating anaerobic digesters from USA - AD_UKC028_MetaG | ecosystem: Engineered > Bioreactor > Anaerobic > Digestate | place: USA... | reverse complement strand
TGTATCTGGAGGACGCCGAAAAGGCCTCCCACTGCGCGGCAGACCTTTGTCAGCAGATACTTGCCTATGTCGGCAAGGCTCCGTTGTCGCTCAAGCCAGTCGATCTCAACGATCTTCTTCAAAACATGTTTCGTCTGATTGCCGCTTCCGTATCGAAGGACGCGCAAATCTGCGGGGACCTTGCTGATGCCCTGCCTCTCGTCCAAGCCGATCCCATCCGGTTGAGGCAGATCATCATGAGCCTTCTGATCAACGCGTCCGAAGCCATTGGAGAACAGCCAGGCCGGATCACGATCAAGACCGGGTCGGCCTTCTGCAATTCGAATGACCTCCGGAGCCCTTGGTTGAGAGATAGTCTCCTGGGGGGGCAGTATGCATTTCTGGAAGTGACGGACACCGGCTGTGGCATTGAAGCCTCTTCGTTGAAACGGGTGTTTGACCCATTTTACTCGACGAAGTTCCTTGGGCGAGGTTTGGGATTGCCGGCGGTCTTGGGCATCGTGCGGCGTCATGCTGGAACCATTCAAGTTCGTAGCGTACCGGGACAAGGCAGCACATTTCGTGTGTGGCTGCCGACCATCGGCGGCAATCGAATCATTCCAGCAACGCCTCCAACTGCTGCGCCTCTTTGGCGGGGCTCCGGTACGGTCCTGGTGGTTGATGATGAAGAGGGAATCCGATCCGCCGCGAAAAACATGCTTTCTCTGCTCGGTTTCGACGCCATCACGGCTGCGCACGGCAAAGAAGCGCTCGAGATCTATCGCGAGGATCCCGATCGGATCTGGTGTGTTCTACTCGATGTCACCATGCCCCAGCTCGGAGGCGAGGCCACCTTTCAGGAACTTGTTCGCATCCGAAGAAACGTTCGCGTTGTTCTGACCAGCGGTTATGCCAAGGCGGACGTTCTGGCGCGTTTTACCGGCGCTGGTCTGGCTGGTTTTCTCCAGAAACCCTACACGGTGCAGCAGTTTGCCGCGGTTTTCCAGAGCTTGAGCGGCGAGGATTCTTGCCGACCTACTCGAGGTCAGGAGGGAGAATGACCGTGGGGATCTTTGACCGCAGCCCGGAGAATCTTGCGGACGATGCAAGATCATAAGATGCCTTGTTTTCTTAAGGATCTGTGTAAAAAACAACTTCCGGTATCTTGTTTTCGCAGACCCTAGGCCAATTTCCTGAGCAACGCCACTTCCTTCTTCAGGATGTCGGCGTGCTGTTCTTTAGAGAATCGGCCCAGGCACTCGTTCTCCAGACACAAGTCACCGGCATATTTCGCCCGGGCCAGAATGCCAACTATCCGCTGATAATCGACATCGCCCTCATAGAGAGGCGCGGCGTGCTTCTCGTATTCCCAACCTATGGGCCGCGGGGAGTTCTTCTTGTCATCCGGGTAACTCAGGTTCTTGCAGTGCGTGTGAAACACCCGCGAGGCGAACTTCTCACAAATGCCATAGACGTCTTTGAGCGGATGTCCGAACCAGTAGAAATTCATGGCATCCAACGTCAGCCCTAAATGATCCGAACCGACAGCGTCAAACAACTCCTGCAACACTTCCGGCCGGTTCGTCCAGTGCCCGTGGTTCTCAATCCCAAAGCGGACAGGGGTGTCCTTGGCCAACTCACAGAGCTGTTTGCAGGCCTGAATCGCAAAGGGCATATAGTCTTCGGCCTTGATCGCGCGGGGGACGACATCGATGCGGATCGCCCCGACAGCCATGATTTGGGCTACCGCCACCAGTCGTTTGGTCCAGGCAACCTCACGCTCCAGGCGTTCGTCTAACCGGTTGCTCATGCAGAATGCCGTAATTTGCAGACCATGATTCTCGACGTCCTCGCGCAACACGCGGATGTCCTCGGCGGTGGCAATGCTGTATTTCTTCTGGGGATGAAAGAGGCTGGGACATTGCAGGTCCTCGTTGACCACGATTTCCACCCCATTCGCCCCCAATTCCTTCAAAGCGGACCAGCTGTCGGGTTGCCCCATCGCTTTCAGATGGCCATCTCGACAAGCCACCGGCCAACCGGGCTTCTTTTCGGCTCCCTGACAGGGCTCTGGATTCCCCAGGATCGCCGTAGCCACGCCCAGGCTAGCCGCTGTTCCAATAAACTCACGCCGCGTATAGGAATGTATGGGATGCATAGTTGACTCGCCGAAAATCCTAATCAAACCCACCAACAATCCAAGGCCAAAGAATACAGGACCTTCGTGTTTGGCCCGCCATGGTTCGTGTTGATTGGCGTCCATTCGCGGTTAAGTGGTTTTATTTGCGGTTCAGGAATCCTCCGTCGGGGTTGGATTGGCGGTAGTCCGGCATCAAAAATGCTCATTATTAAGGCATGGACCTGCACCTGATCGATAGCTCATGCAAAACACGGATCCTTGCGGCGCTGGCGCGTCAACGGGAAAAACGAACGGCTCCTCGAACAGCTGAGCATGCCACCAACAAAGGCCGCAAACAACAGATGGTTTGTGCTCAACCGACCTTAAGGTAGTTGGCCAAGGCTTTTGTCAGTCACCCCACCTCCGGATGGATTGAGCTGACAACTCGATCCCTCATGGATAAGCCCGGAATCCCCGCGACTTCGATATTCGTAATTTTCTAATAATGAAAACATTAAAACTAATCCACGTCCTGGTCTGCGGCTGTATTCTTGGCTCTTCCTGGATCGTCCAGGCGGGGGTGCTGTTTCCGGCGCATTCCTCATGGAGATATTACCTTGGCCGGTCTGAGGCTTCCTACCCGACTGATGCCTGGCGGACGATTGATTACGGGGATTTCTTCTGGACCACAGGCACAACGCCGATCGGCTATGGCGAGACGAACATCACCACCACGATTCCCACCAGCAGCAACCGCCGGTGGATGAGCGTCTTCTTGCGCAAGACGTTTAACGTCAGCAATCCGGCTAATCTCTCGGAATTGATCCTGTCCGTTTGGATCGATGACGGCTGCGCGGTTTGGATCAATGGCCGGCCTGTGGGACGATACAACGTTCCGGAAGGTGAACTGGCGTATGACACCCCGTCTCGCACCCCCCTGCCCCTGGGTTCGATTGAACAAACCTTGACCGTATTCCGGATCACGAACGACCTCAGCAGTATTTTGGTCCCCGGGCAAAACCTGATCGCCGTTCAGGCCTTTAACGTCAACCGGAACAATGACGATTTCCTGTTCGACGCCGCCATGGAATTTGTGCCGGACCAGAAGCCGCCGACGGTGGCTGGCTTGATCCCGCCAACTGGAGCCAAGGTTCCCGTTCTGACTCATGTGGAGGTGACCTTTGATGAAGGAGTCAAGGGGGTGGACGCGGCCGATCTCAGGTTGAACGGTTCCCCGGCCCGCAGCGTGATGAGCCTCTCTGACTCGCAATATATCTTCGAGTTTGATCCGCCAGTTCCTGGCGAGGTCCAGGTGTCCTGGATCGACACTCCTGGGATCTCCGACTTGGCCAATCCTCCCAACCCTTTCGCAGGCGGCAACTGGACATATACCTTGGATCCCAACGTTGTTTCTCCGGATGTGGTTCTGTCGGAATTCATGGCTGACAACGACAAAGGAATCCATGATGAAGACGGGGATGATTCGGACTGGATCGAGATTTACAATCCGGGCTATGGGCCAGTTGATCTCTCGGGCTGGAAACTGATGATCCACCCGGGCGATTCGGCAGCCTGGGTATTCCCCAAGATCAGCCTGTTGGCCAACCGATTTCTGGTGGTGTATGCCTCCGGGAAGAATCGCACGAGTCCGGCGGCCCCACTTCACACGAATTTCAAGCTCGATAAGGGCGGCAGCTACTTGGCGTTGGTCAATCCCGAGGACCGGGTGATTTCCGAGTTTGCCCCTGCCTACCCGGCCCAGCGAACGGATGTATCGTATGGCCGCGACCGGCTGGACACCAATCTCCTGGCCTTCTTTACCACACCGACTCCAGGCGCTCCAAATAGTATTGGCGGCCAGGGATTTGCCTCGGCGGTTCAGTTTTCGGTCCCGAGCAAGACATTCACCGGTTCCTTCGAGCTGGTTTTGTCCACAGCCTCGAGCAATGCGGTCATTCGCTACTCTATCGGCACCAACCTGCCCAGTGAATCATCTCCGTTGTACGAAAAGCCAATCACCCTCTCCGGCAGCACCCACTTGCGGGCCAGGACCTTCGAACCCGGGCTCCTCCCAGGACCGGTCCATAGCGAAACCTATCTTTTGCTCTCCTCGGAGGTAAAAAGCTTCAGCTCAGACCTACCCATCATGGTTCTCCATAACCTGGGCAAAGGCCAAGTGCCCGGTAGCGTGGACCAGTTCGTGGCCGTTCAGCTCTTCGAACCCCGGACCGGCCCGAGTTCGATGACGAACGCACCGGTTTTGGCAACGGCAGGGATCTTTCATAAACGCGGACGGAGCACCGGGGGGCTGCCGAAGGCCAGCTTCTTCGTCGAAATCCAAGACGAGCTGGGCGATGATAAAAAAGTATCGATCGCCGGTCTTCCCGAAGAGTCCGATTGGGTGCTCTACGCCCCGAACGACTTCGATCCTGTGCTGATTCATAATCCGATGGCCCATGAACTCATGCGCCAGATGGGCCGTTATTCGCCAAGAACGCGGTTTGTCGAAGTCTATCTGAAGGACGACTCCGGATCACCCGGTCCTATTACGCCGGCCGATTACAACGGCATCTATGTTCTGACCGAGAAAATCAAAATCGACCAGAACCGGATCGACATCGACAAGCTCCAACCCGAGCACAGCTCGATGCCCAAGGTCTCCGGGGGTTACCTGCTGAGCATCGACAATGCCCCGCCCAATACCCGTCCGTTCTCGGGCGCGGGCGCCGAAATCAATTACCTGGATCCCGATTACTTTGAAATCAACACACCCCAAAGAAATGCCCAAAAGAATTATCTGAGCGATTACTTCAACGCCTTCAACCAAGCCCTGCAAGGGGCCTCCTGGACAGATCCCGTCCAGGGCTACGCGGCTTTCATCGACGTGGCCGCCGCCATTGATCACCATATCCAGGGCGTGGTCACGTTCAATGTCGACGCCCTCCGATTAAGCGGTTACTTCTACATTCCCCGGAATGGCAAAATCACCATGGGCCCGGTCTGGGACTTCGACCGCACCCAGGGATCAGCCGATGGACGGGATTTCAATCCCCGGCTTTGGCGCTCGACCGTTCCGGATTACGGGACCGACATGTTTAACTCGGATCCTAGGATTTTTACGAATCCCTGGTATAGCCGGATGTTCAAAGACATTGATTTCTGGCAAAAATGGATTGACCGCTACCAGGCACTGCGGCGGGGCGCGCTGAAGTTATCCAACATCGAGGCCACCATCGATTCCCTCGCGAACGAGGTTCGCCAGGCTCAACCTCGGGAAGTCAATCGCTGGCGGGGATCCAATGGGTCCGATACGTCGCCGCGCAATGGAAGCCGGAGTTCGGGCGGTTTTACCCATGTCTTTCCCGGCACCTACCAAGGCGAGGTGGACTTCATGAAACTGTGGTACTCGAACCGCCTCGAATTCATCGATGGGCAGTTGCTCTCAGCGCCTGTCATCACCCCGAGCGGTGAGTTTCCCTCCCCCGGCTCGACCTTGACGCTTGCAGGCCCGCCTGGTGCAACCATCTACTACACCCTGGATGGGCGCGATCCGCGTCTGCCGAGCGGCGGCGTCTCTCCAACCGCCAAGACCTATGACTCGCCCATCCCGGTAACCGCCAACCTCCGCCTCGTGGCACGCTGCCAGGATCTCAACCACAAAAACCTCACCGGTTCGGGCAATCCGCCCCTCTCCAGCCCTTGGTCGGCCCCCGTGGAAAAGACCGTGGTCATTCAGATCCCGGCTTTGGTGATTACCGAGATCATGTACCATCCCCCCGCCACTTCGGGTGATCCGACAGATCCCGGCGAGTTCGAATACATCGAGCTGAGGAACACAGGAACCACCGAACTTGACCTGAATGGATTTCGTTTGAGCGGGGGGGTCTCCTTTGTTTTCTCGAACCTTGCCTTGACCGCGGGACAATCGGTCTTGGTCGTGCGCAATCAGGCGGCTTTCGAAACGCGATACGGCACAAACCTGCTCGTTGCCGGAGTCTTTGATGGCCAGCTGGACAATGCCGGCGAACGGTTGGTCCTGGAAGGTCCCTTGGGTGAGTCTATTCTCGATTTTGCCTATAATAACTCGTGGTATCCCATCACGGATGGACACGGGTTCTCCCTGGTCATTAGGGATGAAAACGCGCCGCCGGAATCCTGGAACCTCCCCCCAACCTGGCGGCCCAGCAGCATACTCGGAGGATCGCCCGCCCGAATCGATCCGCCCTTGCCACAATTCCCCATGGTTGTGATCAACGAAGTGCTGACCCACCCGGATTCCACCCAGATGGATGCAATCGAGCTTTATAATGCCGATACTGCTCCAGCCCCGATCGGAGGATGGTGGCTGAGCGACGATTTCAGCCAGCCGCTCAAGTTCCGAATCCCGGATGGAACCTTTCTCGCCCCGAACAGTTACCAGGTCTTTACCGCAGCCGACTTCGGTGCCGATGCGATTACAGGCTTTGGTCTCAGCGCACTCGAAGACGAAGCTTATTTGTTCTCCGCGGACACCCAAACAAACCTGACCGGATTCATCCACGGATTTCACTTTGGCGCCGCCGAAAGAGAGGTGTCTTTCGGCAGACACATCACCAGCACGGGAGCGGAACATTTTGTGGCCCAATCCGAGATGACATTGGGCGCCTCCAACAGCGGGCCAAAAATCGGACCCGTTGCGATCACCGAGTTTATGCACGATCCTCTGCCCGTTTATCTCTCCAACAATAATGCGCGGGATGAGTTCATCGAGATCCACAACCTCACCTCGCAGGCCGTGCCGTTGTTTGATACCAACGCCCCCGCCAACACCTGGAGGCTTGAGGGAGGGGTAACCTTCTCGTTTCCCACCGGCCTTATCCTGCCGCCTCAAGGTTATCTGGTGATCGTCGGATTTGATCCAGTGAATCATCCCGCTGATCTGGCTGCCTTTCAACAACAGTTCCACATGGACTCCCAGGTCGTCATCCTGGGACCGTGGTCAGGGCAACTCGAGAACCGGGGCGAATCCATCAGGCTCCTCAAACCTAACCCGCCTGAACCTCTGACCGCGAATAATCCCGGCTTTGTTCCATTTGTTTTGGTCGAGGAAATCGACTACTCGAATCAGTGGCCCTGGCCCACGAATGCCAATGCCACCGGCAACTCGCTCCACAGGATCGCCAGCGGTTATGGAAACGATCCGGTCAACTGGCTGGCCGCCACCCCCACGCCCGGCGGACCTAACGAAGCAGGAACTTTCGATCCCGATGGCGATGGACTGCCCACAGAATGGGAATTGGCTTACGGCCTCGATCCGAACGATGCCACCAACGATCAAGGCGCCGAGGGCGATCCCGACGCGGATTACCTGACCAACCTGCAGGAGTTCATCTGCGGCACCAACCCAACCGATCCCGCCAGCCTCCTGCGCCTCGACGCAAACCGCGACGAAGACCTCTCGGTTCGACTGCAATTCCAGGCGATAGCAGGGAAGACTTATTCCATTCTTTACCGGTTGGAGGCAGGCTCGGGACCCTGGCTCAAAGTCACCGATGTCCCCGCATCTCCCACGACGATCGAGCAGCAAGTCTGGGATCCGCTGGCCGTGGACGCAGCACAACGATTCTATCGCCTCGTAACCCCCGCGCTGCCGTAGCCGGATTCACTTGCCACGAACGGCAACGCTGCGCTGGATCTCAAATGCAGGATTTGAGATTTCAGATTTCAGAATAAAAGGGCGGGACGTTTACTTCTCGTTTCCCCACAGCGTGGGTTTGGCCTCTTTTTCCTTGCGCCATTCGTGCCGCCACTTGTGCATTTCAACCGCTCCGATCACAGGCTTGGGCTGACGCTCCTGCCGGCCGGGAATCGGTTTCACCCCGGTGGCCTTGTCGAGATACCAATAAGCGACACTGGCCAGATCCAGCGTGAGCACATTGTTGTGTCCATGCTCGATGCCGCACTTGAGGGATTGATCGAAGTAAATCGGATCCGAGATATGGAACCGATACACATGGGTGCGCCCGAGCCAGCCGGTCTCGCCATTCACCCGGGCATATCCGAAATACGGATGGCTCAACTTGTCCTTCGGGCACCAGGAGGTGTTGAAGTAATCCTCCGTGCCTGTGCCATGCAACGTCGGCGTCTTGGCGCCGTCGACAAAGAACATGTCATCCCCTTCCCCATACCACATGGGCGAGGGCGAATTCACATAGTAATTCACGCCGACAAAGTGGCCCTTGCCTGTAATATCGGCAAAGAGATAATTGCGTTCGCCGGTCGTGTTTTTTCCGCCGGGCCCCAGGGTGTCCCACTCGTTCTCGCCCTGCGGATCCGCATCGGTGAGCTGGTGATTGTACCAGGCGTGAAAACGCCCGAGGTGATCGGGCAGTTTCTCCATCTCGACATAATCGACGTAATAATAGAACGCGTCGACCTTGCGGTTCGATTGGTTTTCGACCTCGATTTTGGCGCCCTTCGCAAAGGGCATCTGGAAATAAGAGACCAGAGCGCGGCCTTCGACCGGATTCGCGCTCAACGGCAGGGAAACGAAGTTGTAGGCCTCGTCCCAGCCCTGGCCGAAGAACGGTCCCAGCGGCGAAAGCACGGAAGGCTCCGAGTTGCCGTCCCAATACATGCGCAGGACCAGGTCGTTGCGGCTCAGGCCGGGCGGAGGCGGCGCGATGGTGATCCAGATGTGATTAATGATGCCCGCGCCGCTTACCTCGAATAGCGTGCGTCGCTCGCCAGCGGGAATGTTCTCGAACCGATCGTTATTCCCGCCACTGCGATCGTAGCTGCTGATCCGTTTGCTCTTCACGCCCGACCGAATCATGGTGAGCGATCCGAGATCGTTCATGGCGGTCTGGGCGCAGAGTGCCAGCGACGCCGAAAGTAGAACAGAAGACACCCGGACAGATGTGTTCATATTTGTGAGCAGGCGGCAGGTTTGAGAGACAGGTTCACGATCCCGCAAAGGATCTTTTTGTCTGCATATTCAGGGATGGCTTTGAGCCTCTGCCATTCGGGATGGCCGCCGAACTTCTTCCAGGCTTCCTGTTGCGCTGCCATGCTCTCAAAGCCGAGCATGTAAGTCAGGTTGGGCATGCCCGTGCCTAGCATCGCTTCGCCGAAGAAAACCGGATTCAGACCGACTTCACGGAACACCTTCAGCTCTCCGATATTGAACATTTCGATTTTTTTGTGGCCGGTCTTGACGCTGGGACTCTGGTAGATCCGGAGCTGGAACACACGAGCGGGATTCTTGACCGGCGTCTCGATCTGCGGCATGCCGGTTATCGCCAGCAGAAGGGCGCTTTCCATGCGTTTGAAGGCGGGGGCTTCCGCGGGTGCATCCAGAAACTCGGCGCCTTTGCTCAGGTATTCCGAGTCGGCCAAGAGCCGCTGGGTCAGCGTGGCGAAAGACTCGAGGGTCTTGTGCCGGAGCAGCACATACAGCGGGCTGATCCCTTCCGCGGGAACAAAAACGCCCACAGGCTGGATGCCGAGGCGGTTCATCGCCGGAATCGCCGCCTTCTGAAAAAAGGCCTCGAGCCCGGTCTTCTGGGCCTCGGTATCGACGGTGTATTGGCGGAGCTCCAAAAAATCCCGGGCTCCCGAAGCGGGGAGTTGCGCCAAGGTATTCATGGGAACTCCAGAGGCAAGGCCCGCCAGGCTGGTTGTCGTGAGAAAAGTGCGTCGGTTCATAGTATTTTTCTGTGTTGGTGATCGTTTCGGTTCAACGAAAATCAATCCTTTACCCCATCGTGATCGTCAATCACAAAAAAGGGACAAAGGCATACCAGCACACCATCCGAAGAGTCGTTGTAGTGTCAAGCGACTTGAGGGGCGGGTTTGTCAGGCCGACAAATTGTCCCAGCGCAAACCCAGTTTTCGCGCGGCGTATCCGGCTTCCTTCAAGTAATCTCCGTAGACCATCAACCAATGGGAATCCCGCACTTCCTTCAGCAGCTGACGCCAATTCCCCATGATCTCGACCTCCTGCTGGGAACGGCAGATCTCGAGGAATGGATTGTCCCGAACCACGCCCCGAAAACCCACCCAACGCCCCGCGCTGTATTCTGGATTGATAAAACAGACCGGTTGTCCGGGCGGGATGGTCACCTTCGGGGCGGCGCCATATTCCGATTCGTAATGGGTGACCAGGATTGCCGGCTCATATCGTTGCCCATCCATCCGGCGCGGGGCGGTGCAGTGGGCGCAGGTCACCCGGCCCTGATGCGGAAAGGTCGAGTTATGCAGAAAAACGGGTTTGCGAGCGAGGTAACGCAGCAAAATTCCTGCCGGGATGACGACAAAGTCGGATTCGCAGAATGCCAGATGGCCTTCGTCATTCAACAGGCTCAGGCTCAGGCAGGCGGTCGTTTTGGCCTGAGGAATGATCGTGCCCATACAGCTCTTGATGGTAAAAACTTCGGCCTGGTGTTCTTGCATCAGCTCTTTGAAAAGGTAATAGAGCAGAAACGCATTTTGCACAAAAGGCCTTTCCGTGCGCAACGTCGTCTCCGACAATCCCAGATAGCGCTCCATCCATTCACGGGCCCTCTCCATCAATTGTTGGTCCTGCTGAGCGCGCCGCAGACGCGGACCGAATTCCTCGTAGCTCACTTCGATCGGGGTCAGCCCGAACTGTTCCCGGGCGATCTTGGGCGCGTCAGGGCTGTATTTGCCCCAAACTCCGCCCAGGGCGATTACGCGGGAGCTTCTGAGGCTCTTGCAGGCCGCCAGGGCCCGCAATCGCCAGAGCAACTCCCGGTAATCATCCACCACGACATCCTCGACGTGCGGACGATGTCGTTGCGGAACCAGGCTGGCGTCGGACAGGTCGTCCCGAGTCTCCAGATACTTTACGCTCAAGGCTTCATACCAGTAGTAGACGGGTCCCGACCGGTGGCGAACGAAGATCAGGGTGTCTTTGCCGGGACTGAAGCAGGCGCGTAGCAAATCTCCTCCCCCAGTGCAGGCATAGACCAGAACCGCGTCATGCTCCGATTCGTGGACACGGGCCGCATCATCGGGCGTCTGGACCTTCAGGACAGGATTGAACTGGACCTTGAACTCGCACTCGAGACGCAGATCCGACAGTTCCTTCTCGATCCGCGTGATCTCCTCGCAAACGGCATCCTCGGTTTGGACGCCGCCCCAGGATTTCCAGGAGGTCTGTTCCTGGCGAACCGGCAGACGATACATGAGCACTGGCTGGACGCGCAGCGATTTGGCGCTATCCAACAGGGGACGTGTGGGATCCCATCCACCGATGGGATCAGCCGCCCAGGCGAGGGTATGGCGGGACAGGCATCCGCCCGCCATGCCCAAGGCGGTTAAGCGCAAAAAATGCCGTCGATTCAG
>Ga0116153_10003323_pt1 | contig 11448 bp, 9 predicted proteins | sample AD_UKC028_MetaG_FD_89896 | JGI IMG/M metagenome (GOLD analysis project Ga0116153, IMG submission 89896) | Active sludge microbial communities of municipal wastewater-treating anaerobic digesters from USA - AD_UKC028_MetaG | ecosystem: Engineered > Bioreactor > Anaerobic > Digestate | place: USA... | reverse complement strand
CTTTTGCGCTCTTTGGAATTTGAAAATCGCAAATCAAATCTTTTGTTAGCATTAGGAAAAGATGTAAATGGAAATTATATTTGTAGCGATCTCAAAAAAATGCCGCACCTCTTGATTGCCGGATCGACTGGCAGTGGAAAGAGCGTTTGCATAAACACAATTCTACTTTCTATGCTTTATCAGAATTCTCCGGAGGATTTGAAGCTCATCTTGGTTGATCCTAAGAGGGTTGAACTGACTCCGTACAACGGTATTCCGCATCTTTTGGCTGACGTGGTAGTGGACAACGGAAAAGTGCTGAGCGCTCTGAAATGGGCAATCGGTGAAATGGAACGCCGATACAAATTGCTTCAGGAAGTTGGGTCTAAAGATATCGCTTCTTTTAATGCGAAAGCTAAGAGCGGTGAAACATTCCAGCGTTTGAATGAAAATTCCGGGGAAATTATAGAAGAAACAGTGCAAAAAATTCCATATATTGTTATTGTGGTTGACGAATTGGCCGATCTCATGGCTTCGCATGGCAAAGAAGTTGAAGGCGCTGTCATTCGCTTAGCGCAAATGTCCCGCGCAGTTGGCATTCATCTGATACTCAGCACGCAGAAACCGACAGTGACCGTTATAACGGGACTTATCAAATCCAACATTCCGACTCGCATTGCTTTCCGGGTTCCGGCGCTGATGGATTCGCGCACGATCTTGGATGCCAGCGGAGCTGAAAAATTGCTGGGTAATGGCGACATGCTCTATTCAGCGGCTGAAGCTGTTGACCTCAAACGCGTGCAGGGAGCTTTTGTTTCCGAAGAAGAAATAAAGCGCGTCGTCAAATTCATTAAGGATCAAAAATTTGAAAAAATAGAAGATGATTTAAGTGATGATATTGTCGCGGAAGACAAAAAATCTCTGGGACATAAAAACGGAGAAGTCACCACAACCTATACGCCCGGCGGAAAAATTGATTTTGCTTCAATTCCGGAAAACAATAATGATATGGAAGACGAGCGTTATGAAGAAGCCAAGGAAATAATATTGCAAGCCGGCAAAGCTTCTTCTTCACTGCTTCAAAGACGCATGCGGATTGGATATTCACGAGCAGCCAGATTAATAGATATTCTAGAGGATCGCGGAGTGATTGGCCCATCGGATGGCGCCAAGCCGCGTGAAGTCCTGATTGCCGGAGAAAATGATCCAGCCTATGAAAGTCCGATAGAAGATCAGGTTGTCCGTGATAAATGGCAGATGTAATGCGCCAGAAGCGCAAGTCAAAAGTTTATCAAGTTTTTAAGGTTCATAAAGTTGGGCTTAAAACATAAAAACAAAAACACAAATTTTACTTTGTAACTTTTTACTTTATAAACTTGTAACTTCTGTATGGTTCGATTCACTACCAAAAAAATTGATTCACTGACTTTGGGCGAACGGATGAAAAAAATCCGCGATGAACGCCGGTTGAGTTTGGCGGAAATTTCCAAAAGCACCAAAATCCAGGCCAAGTATCTCGAATATATCGAGCAAGGGGAATACATGAAACTGCCGGCGGATGTTTATGTCAGGGGTTTTCTTCGCAGCTACGCTGTGTTCATGGGGCTAAACGAAAAAATGCTGATTAAACAATATGAAAGAGAAAAAGGCATTCAAAAAAACATTAAAAAAATTGTTGATACTGACAATCCCGGAACGCCCATAAAATTTTCCAGTTTCGTAGTTACTCCAAAGGTGATTATTGCCAGCGGTTTGGCAATTCTGATTCTGGGCAGCTTCTTATATCTCTATATTGAAGTCAATAATTTTATTTCCAAACCACGTTTGTCAATAATGAAGCCAATGGCAGGAGAAACAATTGAAGGCAACTCTTCCCATGTGGTCGGCATTGCCGAAAAAGACGCGCTTGTTTTCATTAATGATCAGCCGGTGATGGTCAGTGAAAATGGAGAATTCGGCGAAGATGTTGGCTTGAAACAGGGGTCAAACACAATAACAGTCAGGGTCAAAAGCAAATTCGACAAGGAAACGACGCAGTCCATAACAGTCAATGCTAATTTCCAAGATGCTTCTGAACAAACAGGCGGGGATATGAATATCCCAGATCAGGCAACAGTTGCAGACAAGACTGAAAATGCCACGGCAATATCTGCTCAAGTTTATGTCAATCCTAATCCGACTTGGCTATCAGTTAAAGCAGATGATAATTTAGTATACAGCGGAGTGCTCCTGCCACAATCGGTCCAAAATTTTGAAGCCAAAGAAGTCATAAGCATAACTTCCGGCAAAGGCAATGAAACGTTTGTGAAAATAAATGGCAAAGATATGGGATTAGTCAGCAGTGATCCGGGAGTAGTGAGAGATGTGCAATATAATGCGAATGGGAAAGTAACCAGTAATCAGTAACTAGTAACTAGCAAAGAGTAATTAATATAAAAAATAAAAAAAGTAAATAAAAAAATATGATTAATAAGACTAAGAAAGCTCCCAAGGAGCTGGTTGAAAAAGTAAGGAACGCAGAAAAAAAAGAAGTCGACAAGCTGGTTGAAGATATTCAGGAAAAATTTGGCGAGGGCATGATAATGAAGCTGGGCGACGTGCGGCACGTGGATGTAGAATCAATTCCGACCGGTTCTATTTCTCTGGACATTGCCATTGGCAATGGCGGCGTGCCAAGAGGCAGAATTATTGAGGTTTATGGACCGGAATCTTCAGGCAAGACAACCCTGACTTTGCATATCATTGCTAATTCGCAAAAATTGGGCGGCACTGCGGCTTTTGTGGATGCGGAGCATGCGCTTGATCCGGAATATGCCAAAAAGATCGGCGTGAATATTAAAGATCTTTTAGTGTCGCAACCGGATACCGGCGAGCAGGCTTTGGATATTGTGGAAACGCTGGTGCGTAGCGGAGTAGTGGATATGATTGTCGTGGATTCAGTGGCTGCTTTGGTGCCTAGAGCGGAAATAGAAGGCGAGATGGGCGATCAGCATGTGGGCCGTCAAGCTCGGCTCATGTCGCAGGCTCTTCGGAAACTAACGGCTATCATTGCGCGGTCTAATGCGACTGTCATTTTCATTAATCAGATCCGCATGAAAATCGGGGTGATGTTCGGCAATCCGGAAACGACAACCGGAGGGCAGGCTTTGAAATTTTATTCCTCAGTGCGCATAGAAGTCAGAAGAAGCGCGCAGATTAAAAAGGGCGAAGAAATAGTGGGCAACAGGACAAAAGTAAAAATTGTTAAAAACAAAGTAGCGGCTCCGTTCAAAACAGCCGAATTTGATATTATGTATAATGAAGGCATTTCTCTTCCTGGCGATCTTCTGGATACGGGTGTTAAATATGAAGTTGTCAAAAAATCAGGTAATGCACTTTCATTTGGAGAAGAGAAGTTGGGAGCCGGCAGAGAAGCCGCCAAAGCTTTTCTCAAGGAAAATCCGAAAGTGGCGGATAAAATTTTCAAGGAAATTTCAGCGAAAGCTAAAATTCAAACAGTCTAATAATATCCCGGCATTTGACTTTTGCCTTCGAATGGTGTATAATGAATCTATAAGGTAAAAACGGGTGTCGAAAGCCCCGTTTTTATTTATTTTATTAATAAATTTATTAAATAAAAAACCATGGAAACAAAACAAAAAAAATGTGCCCATTGCGCCAAAAGAGCGCAGGAAGATGAGAAAGTTGAGGAATTTAATCTTGCCATACTATTGGCGCTGGTTCCCTTAATGGTCTTCACATTTTTCGGGCAACTGGGACTATTCTAAATAGTTTTACTAGTAGCTTTTAGCTGATAGCTGTTAGTATAAAAAACTTTTTTATATTTTTAAAACCGCCTTTTGGCGGTTTTAAAAATTATCATTAACTAAAAGCTAGCTTAGGCGCGGGATACGTATTCTCCTTTTTCGGTATTGATGATAAGTTTGTCTCCCTCATTGATGAAGAGAGGAGCAGAGACTTTAAGACCGGTTTCCATAATCACAACCTTGCCGCCTGTGCCGGCCGTGTCGCCTTTAATTCCTGGCGGAGCTTCCACTACAGTCAAAGTAACTTTGATCGGCAGTTCAATGTTGACAGGCGTGTCGTTGAAGTTCAAAACAGTGACTTCGGTGCCTTCCAGCAAGAAAAGGTTGGCTTCTCCAATGACATCTTTTGACAGGGAAAACTGGTCATAAGAATTCGTGTCCATAAAAACGAAACCGTCATGTTCGGGATAGAGATACTGCGCTTTGGTTTTCGACATGTCAGCTTCATCAACCTTGTCTGATCCGTTGAATGTTTTTTCCAAAACATTTCCGGTTAGAAGATTTTTAAGTTTGGTTCTGAGCACTGCTCCAGCACGGCCGGTTTTGGAATGTTCCGCATTTAAAACGACATAGGGAGCATTTTCCCAAAGAATATTTTTTCCACATTTAATTTCTGTTATTCCTAACATGATTTAAAATCGATACTAATCTACGAATTTATACGAATGCTACGAAATTCGTATTATTCGCATGTAATTTGTATAGTTCGTATCGCGCTTATTATTTAACTACAAACGGTGCAAGTGCCATCACGCGAGCGCGTTTGATTGCCTGAGCCAGAGTCCGCTGGTGTTTGGTGCAGATGCCATGGCGTTTTGGCGGATAGATTTTTCCTTGCGAGTTCATGAAACGGCGAATAAGATAGGCATCTTTATAGTCTATTTTATCCATTTTCTGTTCACAAAAATAACATTGCTTTCTTTCCATAGTTATATTAGTTATAAAGTTTATAAAGTTATAAAGTTTATAAAGTTCGGAGTGGCATTCTTTTTATGAACTTTCCACTTTTTACTTTATGAACTTGTTTTAAAAATTATTTTAAATAATTTTTAAAACGGCACATCCTCAATTTTTACTTCCTCTTTTTCATCATCAAGATTGATGGTTGGAATTTCTTCGGCAATTGGAGCATTTTGATTGGCGGTTACGGCTGCTCCGCCGGCTACAGCTCCGGTGGCGGCGGATGCGGCAGGGCGATTGTAATTTCCGGATCCTTGCGGACGGGAACCCATCTGCATATTTTCAGCGACCACTTCCGTTGTTCTTCTTTCAATGCCATCCTTGCCGGTATATGAACGCGTTTCCATTCGGCCTTCGAAATAAGCTTCTTGTCCTTTGGACATATACTGTCCGATGATTTCAGCCAGGCGTCCCCAGGCAACGATGTTGTGGAATTCAGATTTTTCCTGCTTTTGACCGCTTTTGTCATTCCAAGTTCGGTTGGTGGCCAAGCTGACAGTAGCCACAGTCTGGCCGGAAGGAGTTGTTCTGACTTCGGGGTCGCGGGTCAAGCGGCCAATGAGTTGAACTTTGTTTAGATTCATAAGATTTTGTGCGAATAGTTGCGAATATGCAAACGAATTAATTCGAATGTCTTATTCGCGAATATTTGCAAGTTTATATATCTAACAATTTATCAAGTTGCTTATCGATATCTTTTGTTTCCTCTTTTGTTATCGGCTGGTTATCTTGTTTTTGTTTTGGCGGTTCCTGTCTTTTTGGCTGGCGATAGGCTGGTTGTTTTTCAGCTGAGCGCTGTGTTCTTTGCGAAGATTGGTTTTGAGCTGCCATTTCACGCGCTTTTCTTTTTTCCTTCGAATCCAATTCGGGCAAATCATCAGTCTTAACAATCATAAATCGGAGAACTTCATTGGTTAAGTTTAATTTTTTGGTCATTTCCTCAAAAAAGGATTCTTTTTTGTCGGCAACTTCATCGACTTCCGGCAATTCAAAACGGCGAGTCACATAGACTCCTTTTTTCTGGTGCTTGATTTCATAGGAAAGCTTTCTTTTTTCAGAAAGTTCCGGTTCAAGCAATTTGGCCTGGTGCGAAACCAGAATAGATTTCACATTTTCCTTGATCGCTTCCAGATTGGCTTCCTGGCGTTCACCTACGAGATAGAACAGTTCGTATTGCATATACGTATTATTATTTATTAATGGGTTAACGGGCTAACGCGTTTTTTCAAACTCGTGAACTCGTGAACTCATTAGTTGAACAATAAAAAATTCCACTAATCAAGAAAATCCCTTCTTCTAGTGGAAGCTTACCAACTTATCCCTTTATTAAGCTAAAAAGGCGAGTTGGAGTAGGACTTTCTAAGTTGTATAAAGAGTATAGCAGGCAATTTGGAATTTGGCAACCCCGCACCAAATTGACACTACGCCATAGGCGCAAAAAGAAATATTGAATTTTTATATCAAATTATTTTAAACATAAAATAAATTTATTAAATTGGCTGAAAATAATAAAAAGTGCCAAATTGGTGCGGGGCAAGCTTAAAAATAAAAAACCTCTTGAGCGTTGCAAGAGGAGAGGTTATGGCAGTGAACAATGCCTAAACATTGTCACTGCCATACCAAGGGTTGTCGTGGCCGTCCTTCTCTTTGAGCTCATGTTTGGAAAAATAGTATTGGATTATTGTCCGCTACTCTTTTCTATAGCCTCAAAATCTGATGACTGCCGCCAGCCGTGAGCATTGTGGTGCCCACATTTTTGTGCCTCATTAGAGGCTAAGCGTTGAGAGCAGTATATAAAACTTTATAAATTATGTCAATAGGTATTAGTTTTTAGTTGTATTAATGGACAAATTTAAGATAGAATTGTAACATATAGTATCTAGTCTTTGGTATCTCGTATGAATACTAAATACAAAATACGAATTATGAAATTTGAACTAAACTCAAAATTTAAGCCAAGTGGCGACCCCAGCACCAGAGCTAAGCTCGGTGCGGGGCAAGCCAACCTAATTCTATAAAGTATAGCAATGAAATTTAAATTAAGCAGTAAATTCAAACCGGCAGGGGATCAACCACAGGCGATTGAGAAGTTGGTTGAAGGCATAAAAAGGGGGCAAAAATTTCAGACGCTTTTGGGTGTGACCGGATCCGGCAAAACATTCACGATTGCCAACGTAATTCAAAAAGTGCAAAAACCCACGCTCGTTATCGCACCCAACAAAACTTTAGCAGCGCAATTGGTTCAGGAACTGAGAACCTTTTTTCCCAAGAATGCCGTGGAATATTTTGTTTCCTATTACGATTACTATCAGCCGGAAGCCTACTTGGCCGCATCGGATACATATATAGAGAAGGAAGCACAAATTAATGATGAAATTGATCGGCTACGCCATGCGGCCACTTCAGCCTTGCTTTCGCGCAGCGATGTTATTATTGTAGCGTCAGTTTCCTGTATCTACGGTTTGGGTTCGCCGGAATATTACCGCGATATCAGTTTTGAAATTGCATTGGGCGATGAATTCAAACGAGAAGAAAAAATGAAAGAACTTCTTGAATTGCAATTTCAAAGAAGCGATCTGTTGAGTCGGGGGAAATTCCGGGTGACTGGTGACACTTTTGAAATAATGCCGACCGGGCGGGAAGTGGTGACGCGCATCGAAATGAAAAATGGAAAGGTAGATCGCATTCAGGAATATGATTTTTTGACAGGTGAAAATCTGGGCAATCTCGAAAAAACTTTGATCTATCCGGCCAAGCATTTCGTGGTACCGGAGCCGGTTATGCAGGAAGCGTTGGATAAGATAGAGAAAGAGCTGCGAGAAAGAGTCGCCGAGTTAAAAAAGAAAAATAAATTGCTGGAAGCGGAAAGGTTAGGGCGTCGGACGAAGCAGGATCTGGAAATGATGCGCGAAATCGGCTATTGCAACGGGATTGAAAACTATTCCCGCTATTTGACCGAACGGAAAAGCGGCGAAATGCCCTATACTCTCATGGATTATTTTCTCGCCTCGACTCGCGGAAACGACCGCTCCTCGACGCGAAGCGGGGGAAGAGATTTTTTGTTGGTGATTGATGAGTCTCACGTGACTGTGCCGCAATTAAATGCGATGTACAATGGTGACCGAGCGCGTAAAGAATCATTGGTAGAGAATGGATTCAGATTGCCGAGCGCGTTTGACAATCGCCCGCTCAAATTTGCGGAATTTGAAAAGCACATTCAGCAGCTGATTTTTACTTCGGCGACGCCAGGACCGTATGAATACGACAAATCACAAGATACAAACAACAAACAACAAACAAATTATAAATCGCAAATTATAAATAAACCAAAAAATACGAAATACAAAATACGAGATACGAAATACAATATCGTGGAGCAAATCATTCGTCCAACGGGATTGCTGGATCCGGAGCTGGTTGTTAAGTCAGCCAAGGGGCAAGTAAAAGATGTTTTAAGTGAAATAGAAAAAGTTATTGAAAGAAAGGAACCTGCCCGCAATGCTACGCTTCTGAATAAAAATAATGAAGTTGTTGGCTCTAAGAAACAAACAAAAGAAAGTACTAATGAAATGCAGCATAGCGTTGCAGGCGGGAGGGTTTTGATCACGACACTGACAAAAAAAATGGCGGAAGACCTGTCGGATTTTTTGAAAGAGCACAAAATAAAATGCGAATATGTGCATTCGGACGTGGAAACTTTGGATCGCATCCGCATTTTGGAAGGACTTCGGCGCGGGCAGTTCGATGTTTTGGTGGGCGTCAATCTTTTGCGCGAAGGTTTGGACCTGCCGGAAGTTTCCTTGGTGGCTGTTTTGGACGCAGACAAAGAAGGATTTCTCCGCAGCGAAACTTCACTTATTCAAACAATCGGACGGGCGGCCAGAAATGTAAGCGGGCGCGTGATTTTGTATGCCGACAGCATAACCGGTTCGATGCGGCGCGCAATCGATGAAACAAACAGGAGGCGGAAAATACAGGCGCAGTATAATCAAAAACATCGCATAACACCGACAACCATCAAGAAAAATATTAAATCCATTGTGGATCATGAAATTAATCCGATGCCGGCACCGGACTTCACTAGATTGGAGTCGCTAGAGGATATTGCCGGATACATCAAACAAAAGGAAAGGGAGATGAAAGACGCTTCGCGCGCGCTTCAATTTGAACGCGCCGCAATTATTCGCGATGAAATTTCGCAGCTTAGGAAATTGCAGATAAAGTAGTATTTTAGTATCTAGTATTTTGCATTCTCCGGCACACTATAAATTTTGTGTTTTTCTTTTTTTAAAAAATAATTCAAAATTATGTTTTTCGGTGCACGCATTTTTTCTACTGAAAAAATGCTCCGAGCTCGTGCCGTCGCACTCGCTAGCCACCTCAAAACATAATTTTGAATTTTGCAGAAGAAGAAAGTGGAAATTAATTTTACTGAAAAAGCAAAAGTACAAGCTTCCTTGCGTGTTTTTGGAGTATATAATATAATAGACAAAGGCTGAAAAAGCTTTTTAATTTGTAATTTTTTATTAACCTCATCCGGTCTGATTACAGACCACCTTCTCCTTGGTCAGGAGAAGAAAATAAGGGAAAAATTAATTTTATGGAAAATGAAAACAAACCAATAGAAGAAAAAGCAGAGGAAGTGAAAGAAGCGCAAACTGAAGAAAAAGTTTCTCCGGTTGCAGCGCTGAAAAAAATGTGCGGGAAGAATTGTCAGTGCGGTGAAAAATGCTGCGCAGTTTGGAGCAAGAATAAAAAGATGATTGTGGCGGCAATAATTTTAGTTGTTGTGATTGTGGGAGGACTAGCGCTAAAAAAGTATTGGACAGAAAAAGTGGATGTCGGACAAGACGTTATTAAAGAAAAAGTCCAAAATTTTATCAAAGAAAATGCTCCAGCTGGCGTGAAAGCTGAAATAAAGGAGGTCACGAAAGAAGGAGTTCTCTACAAGGTGAATTTGGAAATCAGCGCAGAGGGAGCGGGTTCTCCGCAGAAAGTTCCTTTTTATGTGACTCGCGATGGTAAAAGGCTTACCCAACAGGTTATCGAGCTGGATGCTAAAAAAGAAGAAGCAAAACAGCCCGCCGTGACTGAAAAAACAGAGCCGGAACAGAAAATGGACATCCCCGAAGTTGATTTGTTTGTTATGAGTTACTGCCCATACGGAACGCAGATTGAAAAAGGCATTTTGCCGGTAGTTAAACTTTTGGGCAACAAAATAAAATTCAATCTGAAGTTTGTTGATTATGCGATGCATGGAGAAAAAGAAGTGAATGAGAATTTGCGCGATTATTGCATTCAGAAAACTCAACCAACCAAGCTTAATGCTTATCTGGAATGTTTCCTGAAAAAAGGCGAGGGCACCGAGTCGGCTTGCATGAAAACCGCCGGAGTTAATGTTGCGCAAGTAAACATCTGTGTTTCCGCGACCGATAAACAATTTAGTGTTAAAGCCAACTTGGCTGACAAAAGCAAATGGAGCAATGGAACATACCCACCATTTGATGTGGACAAAGAAGCTGTATTAAAATACGGCGTGCAAGGATCACCAAGCCTGGTTATCAATGGCACAAAAGTTGGCGCGGCAAGAGATTCAGCCAGCTTGCTTAAATTGGTTTGCTCCGGATTTAATACTCAGCCCAAAGAATGCTCGCAGACTCTTTCTACAACTGCCCCAGCACCGGGATTTGGGGAAGGAACGACAACTGGAGCCTCAGCAGAAGCTAATTGCGGAAATTAAAAATTCTTAGAATTAGAACAAAAAGACTTGGCGCAAGTGCTAGGTCTTTTTTTATTGCTTTTTATAGAATTTCCTGTATTATAAATTAGATTTCCTTCGTGGGAAATCTAAAAAAGAATAGAACGTAGTAGTATATGAAGTACCCTTTTTGGGGAAGTTTTTGGCATCCCTACAAAAATACAAATCTTTTACAAATGTACAAATATATAAAAAGAATACTTTCGGGGCAAGCAATTAAAAAATATGTCTGATGAAATTATCATAAAAGGCGCAAGGGAGCATAACCTAAAAAATGTCGATTTAATTCTGCCGCGCAATAAGTTTATTGTTTTTACGGGAATTTCCGGATCAGGAAAATCTACGCTGGCTTTTGATACCATTTTTGCCGAGGGGCAACGGAGATATTTGGAGAGTTTGTCGAGCTATGCGCGGCAATTCTTAGGGCAGATGGATAAGCCGGATGTTGATTATATTGAAGGACTTTCGCCAGCAATTTCAATTGATCAAAAAGCGGCGTCGCACAATCCGCGTTCAACCGTCGGAACCGTGACGGAAATTCATGACTATTTGCGTCTTTTGTATGCTAAGATCGGAATTCCGCATTGTCCCGTTTGCGGCCGGGAAATTTCCAAGCTTTCAACAGATGAAATTGTAAGTCGGATTTTGGAAATTAATCACCCTCTCACCGACTCTCTCCCTAAAGGGGAGAGAGGGAAAAACGAAAGCGCTTCGCGCAGTGTTCAGATCGAAATTCTTTCACCGATTGTGCGCGAAAGAAAAGGGGAATATCTGGCGCTCTTGGATGATATGTGGAAGCGCGGATTCTCCGAAGCGATTGTGGACGGTAAATTATGCAGATTGGAAGATTTTAAGGACGTTAAATTGGAACGCTACAAAAAACATAGCATTGATTTGGTAATCGACAGAGTAAAGATTAGCGATGAAAATTTAAGCCGAATTTTT
>Ga0116153_10003320_pt1 | contig 11458 bp, 8 predicted proteins | sample AD_UKC028_MetaG_FD_89896 | JGI IMG/M metagenome (GOLD analysis project Ga0116153, IMG submission 89896) | Active sludge microbial communities of municipal wastewater-treating anaerobic digesters from USA - AD_UKC028_MetaG | ecosystem: Engineered > Bioreactor > Anaerobic > Digestate | place: USA... | reverse complement strand
GTGGGCTTGAAATCTGTACATTTTGTGTTATACTTAAAGTGTAATAAGCGAACTTTGACAGATCAGTTCCTACTGATAAAGGCTAACTAGCAGTAATGCTGGGGCGCAAAGCGACAGTTCTTCTGTTTGTGCAGAAGAAGGCTGCGTTACCAAAGAGGACGTATTCCTGAACCCAAGGATATCTCTCTTGGGTTTTTTTGTTCTCTACCCCGGTATTCTGCCTGTCTGCCCATTCGGGCAGACAGAACCTGTTGCCGGGGTTTTTTATTGAGAGGTTGCAATGAACGAACATGACGAAAAAAATCAGCGCGTGGTGACTTTTTTGAACCGGGATGAGGTCGATTTCCTGGATAAACTGGGCAAAGACGCTCTGTTTTCCAGCGGCTCCAAGCTCTCCCGCGCCAAGCTGATCGCCTGGTTGATCGATATGCTTAAAGGTTTGGGGATTGACGGCAAGGATCTTAAGTCGGAAAAAGATCTGGAAGCTCGGGTCCTGGGGGTGTTGAAACAGATTTCCGAACAAAAAGAAAGCTACCCGCCACGGTAGATGCGTAAGAAAGTCGAGGCCCTGGGGAGGGGAATATTTGGGGTCACTGGATTACCAGGGGTCAGCCTGGGATTGATTCAGGGGGCAGTAGATTTAAGCGTTACGGGGATGGGGTCCCCGACCACACCAGCCACGGTTAGCAATGCATGATGGACAGCCCGGAGGTAGGGCTCAAACTTGCAACGCCACCAGCCACGGTAGAGTTTCATTGTGCGAGAGCCATCGAAAGGTGGCTCTTTTTATCACTCAACTAAGGAGGAATGACTGATGCGTAACGTACTTCTGGCCGCAGTCCTGGCAAGTGTTTTGTGTTCTTGCGTATACGCTGAACAAGCCACTAAAATGCTGGTAGAAACACCGCCGCAGGAAACGATATTCGTCGCTGAAAACGAAGCGCAGGTGCCTGCTGCCCGCTATCCCAAATTCGCTGAATTTTCCGGGGATAATCCTAACTGCGAGGCGTATTTACAGACCGATTATTCCGGTTCGGGTGATGAAGCCGACGGAATCGCCCAGAACGGTTTGAGCCAGGCTCCCTTGAACCTGCGCAGCAAGATGGGGTCGGGATCCGCTACCGGCTCAAAGATGCAGTTTGTCTCGATTAGCGAACAGGGCAGCAACAAGCCGTTCGCCGTCGACAATTACCAGATCCCTGCGGAGTATCGCAAGACCGCCAAGCTGCTGATCAGCTGGACGGTGCGTATCGAAGGATGGGAAACTCCCGGCATGAACATCAGCCCGGGATTATGCAGCAACTGGTATGGAACGTCCATACAGGAATTCCCTGCCAACGACGTCAAGCTGGGGTTGTTCATTACCGATCATAATCAAGAAGTCCGCAAAGGCGCGGAAGGTTCTTTGACCATTCCTCCCGGCCCGCCGCAGGAGATTATTCAGGTTCCTCCTCCTCCGCCAAGCCCAAACGTGCCAAGCAATGATGGAAGCTCTCAACCCGCGAATTCTGACTGGGGACCGAACAACGGCGCGCCTCCCTTCGATCTCTCGGATCCGGTTATCAGCGGCAGTTACCTGTTGAGCCCTTCAGATTTCGAAAACGGGGAATTTCCCGAGGTCATCAGGCGTATAGAGATCAAATGGCAGAATCAGACGTCGCAGATTCTGGTTTCTCCGGCAAAAATGCGCACCCTTACGATCATGCTTATGCCGACGGGCAAGGAGAGTTCGGGGAATTAGGCGTGTAGCGGGGTTATCCGACCGCAATGCGAAAGAGCCGTCCTTAGCGACGGCTCTTTCATTTTATTCTATTTTTACATCCGTGGAGAAACTGGCATTGTCCGGCGCAAGATTAACCGTGAAGGACAGGTTGCTGTAGGCGGAGTTCTTGTGCTTGCGCACGTGGCCCAGCTCAACGGTCTGGGTAATGTTGCGGTCCCATAACGTTTTGGACCTGACTCCCAACTGTCCCCATTCCAGGCTATGCATAACGGCATTGCCGGTGACCGTGTTCCTGAAATCCGTTTCCACCAGGCTGTGCACGTGGCTGATCGAAAGGAAAAATGCCACTATGATTGAAGAAATAATGGTTAATATGCCTAAGAGTAATCCGATCATTTGACCACATCGGTAAACCAGAGCCGAAAACCGTCGATTTTGGCGATCTTTTTCGGCAATCCCGGTACCGCCTTTTTGCCCGTACTTTCAGCAGAAATAGTGACGACCAGAAAATCAGGCTCATTCTCGATCTCAGCCTCGAATTTCCTGCGGAAATATATTCTGGGTTTGAATTTGCCTTCTACCAGGATGAAATCAATAGATTGTCGTCCGGTCGAACTCACCACCGTGCTTAGCGGTCCGTCTGATTTGCGCAAGATCAGGTTGCCGCCGGTATCGATGCAATACCGGTAGAGAGCGTTATCAGTGCGGGTGTCGGGCGTAACGGCATTGATATTGTTTTCGCCTTCGAAAGCGAATTCGGTTTTCATTTCAGTTTCTTGATCCGCGGAGAATACCGAATCAGGGGCGATGGCGATGGCGCTGACACAGCGGCGCTGAATGTCGTCCAGTGCGTTGTTGATCTGCAGGTACATATTGTAGCGCTCCGCATAGACAGTAATCTGCCTGGAAGCAAAATTCAGCAGCGTGAAGACAGCGCCGACAACCACGACCCCCATGATCATCCCGATGATCAGCTCGATGAGGGTGAACGCTTTACGGTTTGTAGTCCCTGGCAGTCTTGGATTCATAGGCGACCGCATTTATGGAGATCTCCTTGAGTGTTACTTTGCCTTCCACGAGATATTTGTCCGCATAGAACCTGTTCACTGTGTTGATATCTTTGCACCATTGCACCGTCATCGTATGCGGGCCCGGCGGGACAGTATCCATTCCGAAACTGACGCTGATAAACGGCTGGGTTAAGATCGGGGTGCGGCTGACCGGCCCTACGGGAACGCCGTCAAGCAGAAAACGGGTCCAGATCGTAGCATGCGGCAGCGCCTGTTCGATGGTGGTTTTACTCGCTTTGACCACAAGATTGACCATGATCAGTAAATCCTTGGGGACTTTAAAATCAAACGTCAGCGCAGCCGGAGGAATTATTTCATAATCGCCGTTTCCGGGGACTGTACTGTCAGGCAGATTGAGCTGGGTGCGGGTCGCCTGAGAGAGCGCGAATTCGTTTATCCAGGCCCCCGCAGGCACTGCCGGGGTCGATGCGTCATCGGGGTCATATTCTTTATTGACCGATTCGGTATGGATATAGGGATACGGCATGGTGTTTTTCAGGCGGATTTCTTTCCGCGCACCGCCAGGATCGGCATAAGAAACATTAAGGGTCAGGTTTTTATAGGGGATTTCAACCGGGGTGGTGGGATTTTTCAAGGTGCCCGGGGTGACGTCCATGGTCCAGCTGAAAACCAGCGCGTCGCTATAGTCCGGTTCATTGAACTGCCATTGTCCCTGATACGTCCCCGGTTCCAGGGCCGCATCGTAATAGGACCTGGCCATGTATTGTTTCATCTTGAGGGCTGCAAAGCTGACGGCGCGGGATTTATACTCTGCCTGTTTGAGGTTGGTAAACCCCCCCACCAGCGCGGATACGACAAAAACTGCCACCAGGGAGAAGATCACCACTACGACGATGATCTCCAGAAAGGTCATAGCTTTTGTACGGGATGAAAGGCGCATGCTCATTGCCTGTTGCGCAGGATGATAAGTTCCGCCCAGCTTAATTCCATATGCATATTCTGGTAGTCTGACGGCGGGATAAAGTAATAGACGACAACGGTGTATTTTCTGCTGCTTTTAAGTTTATCTTTCGGCACGCTGGTCAATCCGTTGATGGAGAAGCTCGAACGCATCGAGCGGGCATGGAACGGGCTTTGATGAATAAGCGTCCTGCTCGTATCAGAGTCCGGGTCTCCTTCGAAGACTTTAATCATCGAATAAAAGAGGATATCCTTGAGCGGGTCGATCTCGTTGCGCAGGGGGCATTCGGCCTGCAATTGCCAGATGATCGATACTTTTTCGTTGCTCTTGGCTACGAAAGAGTACGTCAGTGCGGTCTCATCGATAGGTTCAAAACAGTGTTTGGCGGTATCCGCATTGGTAATGAACTCATTATATTGCCTGATAGTTTCCTGGCATCCGGGAAGCGTGAAATTGCGGCACTGTGTGTTATTGATACGGGTTTCGCAACTGAGGCATACCTGTATGCCCATGCCGTTGCACAGGTCTCTGCGGCAGCAATCCACTCCTCTGCGGCATTCTTCCCATTGTGTGGTGTAGTCGTGGCACGCCTGGACGTACTGACGGAAGTTCGCAGTCGGGGAATATTTAAAACATAAAGGTGGTTGGCAGTATTCCACGTCAGGGTCGATCGGCTCAGTCGGTTTAGCCGGCGGCGGATCTTTGGGATCGGGCGGCGGCGGCGGTGGATCCAGCTTATCGATGTCGTAATACGGTTCGACAGGACAGCTGCCTACGGTTGCGCAATTGATGTGGCAGAAGGGTTGCGGTTCGTAATCGTCTTCCGGGCAATACCAGAACCCGTCACGGCTTTCGCACGAGCCGTTGGGTGCCGGAGGGTTAGCCGGGCAACCGCGCTGCTGGCAGTGCGGTATACCTTCAGCGCAGGGATTGGTGATCGCTGCCGGACAGGTGACGGCCGGGCAGTCGTTGACGTTGAACGGCACATCCGCGCAGTCATATATGCTGTTTTCGAACTTTGTGCAACGCCGGTACATCGAACCGTCGGGATAGAAAACCAGGCAGCAATCAGGGCAGGACCGCCACAGCTGCATGCAGTAATTACAGTTCTGCATATCGATCAGGAACTGGTTTTTGCAGGCGGTCGATTCGTAGAGCTTTAACGGCGGGGAAAAATTCTTTCGCACGGTTTGCATCGAATGATCGCGGGGGATATATTTGATGGTGGTTTCTGATTTTTTTTCTGCCAGCGCATCATGAGCGCCTGCCAGGCATGCGCAAAAGAAAACAACCGCCATCGTGAGTCTCCGACCTGCGATAGCGGCTGTAGGTTTTCTCATCAACATGAACCCTCGGTGTGCGTTACGAGTATCTTCAATAAAGTACGCTGGTGGACTGCTGTTGATGAAAAAATTCTATCATAACCTTTCTCTTTTGCAAGCAATTAATTGAAAGTAAGCGTGTTATTTGTTGATCTTTATGTCCGAAGTCAGGCTGGTGTTGCGGAAATCCTGCTCTACCAGCCCCTGCACGTGCGATATGGCGAAGGTGCAACAATTTTCAGTTAATGATGATCGCGTTGGTGAACGCGGTCTGCTTGCCCTGTTTGTCGAACCCGAAGAAGCGTATGCGCAGTCTCTTGGCGATGAACTCGGAATTAAAGGTCATGGACAGGTAGGTGCCGTCCGCGGAGATCATCAGCGGGTCCAGGTCCCAGAACTCTGTTTTATCGTCATAGGTCACTTCCGCCCAGAAATCGTTGAGTTGTCCGGGATACAGGTGTCCCCCGCCCACAAAGTCGATCTTTACGTAGCCGGTAGAGTCCAGAGTCGCGGTGGCCGGGATCACGGGCATGGTCACCAGGGCCGGCGGGTTGTTCACGGTGATGGCGATGAGGTTGGACATGCCGGTTTGCACATTGCTGGTGTCGAACGCGTAGAAACGCATCTGCACTGTTTTATTGTGGAATTCCGGTCCGAATTCCATGGAGATCGACCTGCCGTCCGCCGCAAGCATTCCCGGATTGAGGTCCCAGTAATAGGTTTGATTATCGTAGGTCACCTGCGCCCAGAGGTCGCTGATCTGGCTGGCCAGGAGCGTGCCGTTGGAGAACGCGATCGATATCTTGCCGTTGACGTCCGTAGTCCCAGCGGAGGGTATCTGCGGGATGGCCAGGACGGTGGTCAGCGAGTGCACGGTGATGGCGATGGGATTGGAGAACCCGGTCTGCACGTTGTTCGCGTCGAAGGCGTAGAATTCCATGGTCACTGTTTTTCCGTTGAAATCGGGGGTGAACTCCATGGTCAGGGAATGCCCGTCTTCGGCGATCATCCCCGGATCGAGGTCCCAGTAAAGCGTCCGGCCGTCATAGGTCACCCGCGCCCAGAGATCCCGGATCTGTCCGGCGTCGAGCGTTCCGCTGGAAAACGGGATGACGATCTTTCCCTGATTGTCGGTGGTCCCGGTGGACGGGATGACCGGCATGGTTACACTCTGGGGGTTGGAATGTACGGTGATGGCGATGGGATTGGTGAATCCGGTCTGGACGTTGTTGGTGTCGAAGGCGTAAAACTGCATGGTCACGGTCTTGCCGTCGAATTCAGGCGTGAATTCCATGGTTACCGATTTTCCGTCCGCGGCGAGCATTCCCGGGTTAAGATCCCAGTAACGCGTCTGGCCGTCGTAGGTCACCTGCGCCCAGAGGTCGCTGATCTGGCTGGCCAGGAGCGTGCCGTTGGAGAACGGGATGACGATCTTTCCCTGGTTGTCGGTAGTTCCGGTAGACGGGATCACCGGCATACTGATATTCTGCGGGTTGGAATGCACGGTGATGGTGATGGCATTGGAGAATCCGGTCTGCACGTTGTTGGTGTCGAAGGCGTAGAATTTCATGGATACGGTTTTGCCGTCAAATTCCGAGCCGAATGCCACGGTCACGGACTTTCCGTCCGCGGCGAGCATCTCCGGATTGAGGTCCCAGTAATGCGGTTCGCCGTCGTAGGTCACTTCTGCCCAGAGGTCGTTGATCTGGCTGGCCAGGAGCGTGCCTTCATTGAACGGGATGACGATCGTGCCTTGAGTGTCGGTAGTCCCGGTGGCGGGAATGACCGGCATGGTCAGGCCCGTAGAGCTTGAATGCACGGTGATGGCAATGGGATTGGAGAATCCGGTCTGCACGTTGCTCTTGTCGAACGCGTAGAATTCCATGGAGACGGTTTTACCGTCGAACTCGGAGCCGAATTCCATGGTCAGGGATTTACCGTCCGCGGCGAGCATCGCCGGGTCGAGATCCCAGTAGTAGGTTTTACCGTCGTAGGTCACCTGGGCCCAGAGATCGTTGATCTGACTGGCTAAGAGCGTGCCGCTGGTAAATGAAACGACGATCTTGCCGGTCGGATCGGTGTTGCCGGTTGCCTGTACGGTCGGCATGGTCACTATCGAAGTCGACGGCGTCACTTTGAAGGTGAGCTGGTTGCCTACGGTGGTTTGCGCGCCGGTGGAAGCGGAATAACCGTACAATTGCATGGTTATCTGCTTGTTGTTGAATGCGCTGTCAAAGACCATGGAAAAGGTTCTTCCGTCCGAGGAAATCATCGATGCGTCCAGGTCCCAGTACTCGGTTTTGCCGTCATAGGAAACGATGGCCCAGAGGTCGGATAACTGCGACGGCAGCATCGGGCTGCTGAAGGTCGCGGTGATCTTGCCGTTGAGGTCGGTTTCCGCCGGAACGGTAGCCGAAGGCATGGTCAGGCTGCCGGATGATGAAACGGTGAACGTCACCGGGTTGCTGTAATTGGTCTGCGCGCCGTCGCCGGCAGCGTAGCCGTACAGTTCCATGGTCACCTGCTTGCCGTTGAATTTGGGGTCGAATTTCATGCTGAACGTTTTTCCATCCGGCGCGATCATCCCGGGAGCGAGCTTCCAGTACTCGGTTTTGCCGTCATAGGAGATCTTGGCCCAGAGCGCGTTCAATTGTTCGGGCAGTATCGTTTGAGAAAAAGTGACGGTGATCCGGCCGGCTTCGTTGGTTTGCGCCGGGGCCGTGCTTGCGGGCATGGTTACGGTGGAGGGTACATTGATTTTGAAGGTGACGTTATTGCTGAAATTGGTCTGCTCGTTCGTCCCCGCGCTGAAGCCGTAGAGCGCCATCTGGAACGTCGTGCCGTTGAATGAGGGATTGAACTGCATGGAAAATGATTTTCCGTCCGCGGCGATCATCGCCGGGTCGAGCTTCCAGTATTCGGTTTTGCCGTTATAGGTGACCCGCGCCCACAGCTGGCTTAGATCCGCGGGTAACAACGTGCCCTGGAATGTCAGTACGATCGTGCCGTTGGTGGTGGTAGTGTCGGGCGCGCTGACTGCCGGGATCGCGGCGTCGGCCGCTGCGGCAGCCGCCAACTCCTGGTTTTTCGTATCTACGGCGTTCTGATTGGCTGCTTCCAGTTCCGGGCTGTAAACGCCCATTTCTTTCTGGTCCTCCTGCTCCTGCGGCGTCGGGGCTGATTGGGCGAATACCGGTCCGGCGCTAAGGAATAGAGAGATGGAAACGCAGGTGAGAATGTGCATGGATAGTTTTTTCATGGGGCCCCCTTTTTTGACTTGTACACGCGATACTTTACAGGTACTATTATACCACTTTTTTAAACAAGTGATTAATAAAATAAAAAACCAGAACGACCCTTGGTCATTCTGGTTTAACGGCTGGTAACCTCCTTACCAGTTAATCAAGTATAGCATATTTCAGGGGCGGATGCCAGCAAGCGCGTCTTCCCGGCGGCATGAGAGCGTATCCGGCGGTTCTGTGCGCTCTCCCCTTGCATAAAACAACAGGGGCGCATCGTACGATGCGCCCCGAAAAAATCTATCAGGGGTGGTACCTTGGGGAACGTCCCCTCTTTTAGAACTTGTTGCGGTAGAACAAGCGGACGATGTGCTGGGTGTCGATGACGTCCTGGCTGCCGCCGTACGGATCTTCCGACTGGCTCCAGAAGAGCTGCTTTCCGGAAATGCCGTATTGCAGGATCAGCTTGCTGTTCTCGGTGGGCAGATAATACAATTCCGCGAAGAAATTGTGATGATCGCGCAGATCGGTGTACCCGTCTTGCAGACGCTGTACGTCTTTCCAGAGAGAATAGACGTATTTGGTATTCATTCCCCACTTCTTGTTGATCTGGTAGGTGATCTCGATGCCGGCGTGGTTCATGTTGCCGTCAAGCTGGCCGGCGCTCTCGAATTCATTGCGGGTATAATCCAGATAAATATTGAGTCTGTCCGTAGGATTGAGATCCACTCCCACCCGGAAAATATCGTAGAACGGATACGGCGGTTGCGGGAACAGTTGCTGGTCATAGACGAAGGGATTTTCGTCGCGGAACCAGGTGCCGTAAGCGTTATAGAGATATGAGGGCTGGGAGGAATTGAAAACCGCGCGCGGGAAATTTTCATAGGCCATGGTGTAATCGTTGGTGTGTTCCCAGATGCCGTGCGTGGTCAGCCAGTCGGTCCAGGCGTATTCCAGCCCCACGGATCCGGTTTTGAGATCGATATCCTTGCCGTCGTCGATGGGATCGGAAGACCAGTCGTTCAGCGGCCGGCCGCTGACGGAATCATAGAGGAACGGATCGATCCCCCCCTTGCTTTTGGGCATATCCTGGTAAATACCGAGCAACTTGGAAGTGAGGCGGTCGGTAATATGCCAGGTGACTTCGTCGCGTCCCACGCTCTCGATGTATTTTCCGTTGACGCTGTGCACGTTGCGCGCGTCAAAAAGGTTTTCCAGCCGGTCGACCCAGTTCGCTTCCAGGCGGAAACCCGCCGCGTCGCGTCCGGCGTCGATGCCGTCGCCGATAGCGAATGGCGCGATGCTGTCCCAGCTCAATGTGGGCTCGGACAGGCCGCGGTAGGTGTAGGGGAACGGCTTGCGGAAATGCAGATGCCTGGCCCAGAAAGCGTCGTCGCGGGTCTGGCGATACGAAGCTACTCCCGGTGAAAAGCCTTCGTCCATATGCGCGCCGTAGAAGCGGAATTTCGCCAGGAAATCGTCGCCTTTTTCCGGTTTGATCTGATTATATCCGTATTCCAGGTCGATGATGCTGTCCATGGGGAATCGCCCGACCAGGGAGAAATAATACGCGTTGCCTCTCTCTTTTGTTTTGAACTGATTGCTGGTTATGTCGAAGGTGTTTTGCGCATGCGCCACTTCCGCGGAAGCCATCAGGCCGTCCATGAACTCGTATTTTGCGTCTACGCCGGCAGTATGATTGCGGGCGTCGGTTTCGTCGTTCCGGTCCGGGTTGAATCCCATGCGATAGGTGTAGGTCGCGCCTACGCCGAGATTATCCGTGATCTTGGTTTTTGCCCGGGCGGCGGACGTAATATTGTCCACCTCGCTGTATTCCTGCCAGGGATTCTTGGGCGAAGCCACGGTCCAGGCGATGGATGAGGTATCGGTAGGTTTGAGCGTGGCGGAAAATCCGCGTAACAAAGTCAGCACCGTGGAATCGCTGTCTTGCGCTAAAGAAGCCAGGGAATCATCCCAGTACCCGCGGGTAAAATCATGGTTCGGGGTGCCGGAATTGTAATTGCCGTGCGTCCATTGCGATACCCAGGGGCTGACCTGCCACCAGTCGCGGTGATTGGACAGGCCCAGAGGATCGTCCGTGCTTAAGGCCTGGCTTTGATAAGCCAGCGGAAATACCCGCAGGTTGAAATTCTCGGTGGCGTATTCCACCCACAATTCGCGTAACGGCATGAAGGTGCGTTCGATTTCCGTTTCCGGGATGGTAAACGTGTTGCCCCAGGTGGACGTGATGGTCGTGGCCCGGACTTTACCGTCATGGACTTCGAGTTCGGGTATATTGAAAGAATCGCCGTTCTGCGTGGTGTGAACCGTCTGATTGACGATGCGGTTGGTGTTTCCCCAGTACTTTAATTCGATCTCGGCGGAATCCCCGGTGCTGCCGACCACGGTGAATTTTTTGCTCGTGCCGGTATAGCTCCAGGGGTCAAGGGTGACGTTGGTGTGGAACTTGAAGCCGAACTCGCTGGTGGAGTCGAGATTGAGGCGCAGCCGGTCGAAAATATACGGATCGTACGTATTAAAACGGTTATCATAAGCGGAATTGCTAAGCATGCGCCAGTTCAGTTCGCTTAAATTCTTGTTCGCCCGGTTCCAGATAGCTTCGCCGGAAGTTGCAGCGGCTGCCAGTTGCACTTCTCCGCTTAATTTGATCGCGGGTTGGGCTTGTTCGGTAGCGCGTCCTGCGAACGCTTCTTCTTCCCGGGGTTGATAACCGGCTGCAGGAGCGGCAGCTGCGGCGCCGGCAGTGTATGAAGGTTCGTAGGCAACTTGCCGGCGGGTCGCAGGAGCGGTGTACGAAGGCTCATAGTCTATTTCCGGGGTAGTTTCATGCGTTGTCGCGCGGGATACGTATTGTTTTTTAGGGTAAGCCGTACTGCTGGAAGTGGCATGAGTAGAGCTGCAGCGCTGGATGGCAGCGATATACTCCAGGGCGGTCTCATTATGCGGATCGACGATCAGTGCTTTCTTGAATTCGTGTAACGCCTCCGCGAAATTGCCTTTTTCATAGTATTCAATGGCTATTTCGCAGAGATAATCCGCGCCCAGAGAGCTGGCATAAGCTTTCTGGCCTAACGCCATTGGCAAGAGAAGAACGGTCAGGACTAGAACTGAAAATCTGCGGATATTCATTTGATAAACTCCTTTGCGCAGTAAGCGCCTGG
>Ga0116153_10003319_pt1 | contig 11462 bp, 14 predicted proteins | sample AD_UKC028_MetaG_FD_89896 | JGI IMG/M metagenome (GOLD analysis project Ga0116153, IMG submission 89896) | Active sludge microbial communities of municipal wastewater-treating anaerobic digesters from USA - AD_UKC028_MetaG | ecosystem: Engineered > Bioreactor > Anaerobic > Digestate | place: USA... | reverse complement strand
CTGCTGCTGCCGGCGCTGGCCGCCGCCTTCGCGCTGCAGCTCAAGTATTTCCTGAACCTGCGCGCCGATGTCATCACCTCGTGCTGCGGCAGCCTGTTTTCCGAACAAGCGCCGACGCTGGCCAGCGAGGCGTCAAGCATGGAGGCCCGGCCGGCCATCCTGCTCTTCTACAGTGCGCTCGGCGCAACGGTTTTCGCCAATGGCCTGCATGCCGGATTGCGCCGGCGCTGGAGTGGCGCCCTTGCCGCAATGACCAGCGCCGGCGCCTTCGTCGCCGCCATCGTCGGCGTCCTCTCCTTCGTCTCGCTCTACGTCTACGAGCATCCGCACCATCACTGCCCGTTCTGCCTGCTCAAACCGGAATACGGCTACCAGGGCTACCTGCTTTATGTACCGCTATTCGTGTCGACCGCAGCGGGCCTCGGCGCCGGCATTCTGCAAGCATTCGCCGGAGTCGGCAGCTTGCGGCACCTGGTTCCGCGGGCCAGCGGCCGGCTGGCCGCCGTGGCGGCGATCGGCTTTGCGCTGTTCGCGGCAGTGGCGACCGGCATGGTGCTCAAATCCAATCTGATCCTGTTAACCTGAAAAGCCAATGGACGAGCCCATGCTGAATTTTTCGCTCCCCGCCGCCCTGCGCCACGTTCTGCTACTGACCGTCGCCAGCCTCTGCCTGAGCGCCTGCAACAGCGGGGCGCCCGCCGTTCAGCTCAATACCGGCCAACCGGCGCCGACTTTCCAGACTGTCGCACTCGACGGAACGCCGGTTCACTTTCCGGCCGCCTTTGTCGGCAAGCCGCTGGTTATTCGCTTCTGGGCCGACTGGTGCCAGTACTGCGAAGGCGAGATGAAAGCGATCGAGTCCGTCTATCATCGCCATCGCAGCGAGGGCATTCAGGTGCTGGCGATCAACGCCGGACAGGACAAGCCGGCGGTCGCCGCGTTCATCAGGAAAATCGGCGTCACCTACCCGGCGCTGCTCGACGAGCAATCGAAGATCGCCCGCGCCTATGGCGTCGTCGGCTTGCCGACCACCTACTTCGTCGATGGTCGCGGCATCGTGCGCGGCAAGGTGGTCGGCGAGGCCGACGAGGCCACGTTTGAGCGCCAGGTGGCGGAATTGCTCAAATGAGTGACAATGGCAGCTGCGATCTGTGCGGGTTGCCCGTCGGCATGCAGGATTTCAGCCTGAAGACGGCCGACCGGACATTCCGCTTTTGCTGCGAGGGCTGCAAGGGGATCTACCAGATGCTGAACGACATCGACGACACCCCGAACCCGCCCGCCAACAATCTTTCCCAAGGAGAAGCCAGATGATGCAACCGATGATGAACGAAGCGGCGCGCCAGGCCCCGCATGTCATGAGCGAAATGATGCGGCCGGTGGTCATGGGCGCCGGCGGCTACGCCGCAGCCCGCATGATCACCACCAATCCGGCGCTGGCCTTGCTGCGCAGCCCCTTGCTGGTACTCGCCGCCGGTGTCACGGCCGGCTATCTGGCGCACAAGTACCGCCGCGAAATCATTCAGGCGGTGACCAGAGCGACCGATCTCGGCAAGGATTTCGTCCTGCAGCAGAAGGAATCGCTCGGCGACTTGGTCGCCGAAGCGCAGGAAAGCAACGAAGCGGCGGCCAAGGCCAGCGTGACCGACACCCCCGACACCCCCGACGCCCCTAAAGCCCCTGATGCCAGCGCGCCCGGCGCCTGAGTCCAACCGTCCCCGGCCAGCGCCAGGAGTCCGTCCATGAATGCGTCAGCAAACGCCCTCTCCCGCCAGATATTCGTTCTGCACAAGAGCACAGGCCATGTCCGTTTCGCGCTGCCGGCGGCGCTCGCCAATCCCGGATCGGCAAGCGTCATCGAGGCAGTGCTGTTGCGCATCCCCGGCGTGCGGCTGGTTCAGTTCGATCCCGGACACGCCAAGCTGGGCATTCATCACGACCCGATCGCCTGCAGCCTGCGCCAACTGGCCCTGATCCTCAATGGCAGCCTGGAAGGCGCTGCCGCCGCAGCCCGAGCGGATGCTTCCGGCGCCCAGGCCGCATCCATCGGCGACGAGTTCGGCCGCCAGCTTGCCCAAGGCCTGAAAAAGGCCGAGACCTTGGCCCGCCAATTCCTGCAAACCATCCAGTCCAAGCTGGCGCCCCAAGCTGCGCCTGCGCCAAAGGCAGCAACCGGCAAGCTGACGCCGCTGCACCGCGCCTTCAACCTCTCGCTGCTCAACGAAAAATCGATGGTGAATTTCGCCAACGACATCGTCGCCTTCTACCTGATCCGCGTTCATTGGAACCTGATCACCCAGCACTGGATCAAGGCGCCGCTCCAACATGCCAATGCCTGGCTGACCGTGTTCTACCTGACTTTCCTGCTGGTGCGCTACCGCAAGGGCATGACGTCTCCCAAGGCGCTCCCGGCGCCAGTCACCGAAAAGGCCGCGGCTTGAATTCGACGCTTGAAGTTCGCCTTGCGCACGCGCTGGAACGACGTATCCGGCTCGTCATCCCGGCCCTGAAAGGCGACCAGGAACGTTTTTACCTGCTCGAAATCCTGTTGCGCAAGCGGCCGGCGATCCGCGACATCCGCAGCGAGAGCCGCATCGGCTCGCTGACCATCCATTTCGACCCGGCGGCCATCACGCGCACCGACCTGCTCGCGGCGGTGACGCAGATCGCGAGCGTTCTGGCGCGCAGCGAACGCAGGCTGAAACCGGTTGCAGCAAGTACTCCAGAAGGTCCGGTGCAGCGCAGTTCGGTGGCGATCGAGGGAATGACCTGCGCCTCCTGCGCAGCGCTGATCGAACTGAGCTTGCAGCGCGACCCGCGGATCAAGCACGCCGCCGTAAACTTCGCCGCCGCCACCTGCAGCGTTGACGGCCAACTCGACCGCGACGCGGTATTCGCGCTGGTCGACCGCCTCGGCTACACGCCACGTCCGATGGATACGCTGGCCCAGCGGCGCTTTCTGGTCGAACGCGAAAGGATTCTGCGCGCCGAGGCACGCAAGCGCTTCCTCGCTGCCGCCGCCCTGACTGCACCCCTGATGGCGCTCGGCATGGCCATGCCACACCATTACAGCCTGCGCCTGCTGCAATTCGTGCTGGCCACCCCGGTCGTCTTCGGCGCCGGCCTGCCATTCTTCGAAAAGGCAGTGAAGCTGGCTCGTAACGGCGGCGCCAACATGGATACACTGATCGCCCTCGGGGCCGGCGCCGCATATCTCTACAGCCTTCCCGGCCTGCTGCCGCATCGCCGCTCACACTTCCTCTACTTCGAGGCGGCAGCGAGCATCGTCACCTTCGTACTGCTCGGACGCTATCTCGAAGAGCGTGCCAAGGGCAAGGCCGGCGAAGCGATCCGCCAGCTGATCGAACTCCAGCCGGCGACCGCCACCGTTCTCCGCGACGGGGTCGAACTGGTCGTCGATGTCGAATCGATCGCCCCCGGTGAAATCCTGCTGGTACGGCCCGGCGAGCGGGTACCGAGCGATGGCGAAGTGATTTCCGGCCGTTCGGCGGTCGACGAATCGATGCTCACCGGCGAGAGCATTCCGGTCAACAAGGCTGCCGGCGACCGCCTGATCGGCGGCTGCATGAACCAGAACGGCGCGCTGACGGTGCGCGCGACTGCGGTCGGTCAGGATACGGTACTCGCCCATATCGTGCGCATGGTCGACGAGGCGCAGAGCGCCAAATTGCCGGTCCAGAAGCTGGCGGACCGAATTTCCGCGGTGTTCGTTCCCGGCGTCATGGGCATCGCCGGACTTACGGCGGGCGGCTGGCTGCTCGGCGGGGCGCCGGCCACGGCCGCGCTGGCCCACGCCATCGCCGTCGTCCTGATCGCCTGCCCGTGCGCCCTCGGCCTCGCCACGCCGACGGCGATCATGGCCGGCACCGGCGCGGCGGCACGGCGGGGTATTTTCATCCGCCATGGCACGGCGCTGGAAATCGGCGCCAAGGTCACGACCGTGGTCTTCGACAAGACCGGTACCATCACTGAAGGACGTCCGCTGGTCAGCGAATGGCAGAACCTGAGCAGCCTGCCGGACCGCGAATTGCTCGGCCTGCTGGCCGCTGCCGAGGATGGCTCGGAACATTACCTGGCCAAGGCCCTGCGCGAGTTCGCCCGGCAAATCGGTGCGGTCGACGGCCAAAACGTGGCAGATTTCAAGGTCGAACCGGGGCACGGCATCGAGGCAAGCATCGACGGGCACCGCGTAATCGTCGGCAATGCCGAGTGGCTGAGCGCCTGCGGCATTCAGACGGCGCCGCTGGGCGAGTCCTGCGCGCGTGCCGGCGCTGAGGGCAAGACCCCGGTGCTGGCCGCGCTCGATGGCAAACCGGCGGCCTTCTTCGCCATCGCCGACCAGCCACGGGCCGATGCGGCAGCGACCATCGCCCGCCTGCACAAGCTCGGCATCAAGACCCTGATGGCCACCGGCGATGTCGAGGCGGCGGCGCGCCACATCGCGGCGCTGGTCGGCATCGACCGCGTCGAGGCGCGCGCGACGCCCGATCGCAAGCTGCAACTGATCCGCACCCTGCAGGCTTCAGGTGAGGTGGTGGCAATGGTCGGCGACGGCATCAACGATGCGCCGGCATTGGCGGCGGCCGATGTCAGCATGGCCATCGGCGGCAGCACCGACATCGCCGTCGAAGCCGCCGACCTGACCCTGGTACGCGGCGATCTCGGCAAGGCGGCCGAGGCACTGGCCATCTCGCGACGCACCATGCGCATCATTCGCGAAAACCTGTTCTGGGCGCTCGGCTACAACACCATCGCCATACCGGTGGCGGCAGCCGGTCGCCTCAACCCGATGATCGCCTCGGCGGCGATGGCGGCAAGCTCGGTCTCGGTCGTCGTCAATTCGCTGCGCCTGCTGAAGAAGGGCTGAGGCCGGAGTTGGATCACGCGCTGCACCCCGCCGTCGAAGGCTTCGGCTATTTCGCCGCCTTCATGACCGGCCTGCTGGGCAGCGGTCATTGCCTCGGCATGTGCGGCAGCCTGGTCTGCGGCTATTTCATCCGCGCCCGTGCCGCAGTCGCCGGGCGCTTGAATATCGCCCCCTATCTCGCCTATCACGGTGCGCGCATCAGCGTCTATGGCGTAGTCGGACTGGTCGCCGCAGCACTCGGCGCAGCACTCGTCTCAACCGGGCAGATCGGGCTGGCCCAGGGGGTACTGCAGATTCTCGCCGGCCTGATCGTTATCCTGCTCGGTCTCGAACTGCTCGGCCTGTCGCCGCTCAAGCTGACCGTCGGTTTCGCTCCCGCGCGCTGGCTGCGCCGCCAGTTTGCCGGCGCCGCCCAGAAAGGCGCGTTACGCGGCGCGAGCATCGCTGGTCTGGTCAACGGCCTGATGCCGTGTTCGATGACGATGGCGATGGCGGTCAAGGCAACAACCGTTCCCAGCGTAGCCGAAGGCGGCCTGTTGCTGCTCGCCTTCGGTGCCGGCACGCTGCCCTCGATGCTGCTCGCCAGTTTCCTGTTCGGCAAACTCGGCCCCGGACTGCGCGGCGCCATGCAGAAGGGCGCCGGCCTCTTCGTCATCGCGCTCGGCCTGGCGACGCTATGGCAAGGAGCCACCTATTTTCTCGTAATGCACCGTCTGGTCGGCTGAGTCTGCCGCCATCAGGCCCGGAAAATGCGACAAAATGCCGCACGGCAAGCATATTTAGAACGGCTAATATGTTCGGCACATTCATAAGAGGGAGAAACCAAATGAAACGCCGTGACATGCTCAAGATTTCACTCGCCTCGGGCGGGCTGGCACTCACCGCACAAGCCAAGGCAGCGCCGGCCTGTCCCGGTGATGGAACGCCGAACCAGTTCATCCCCAAGAATCCGCCGGACCCGAACCCGCTGGAAAACGAGTTCGAGAAGTACCCGAAGTGCCCCTACTGCGGCATGGACCGCAAGCAGCATAACGCCACCCGCATGATGGTCCAATATTCGGACAATCTCGCCGATGGAACCTGTTCCATACATTGCCTGGGACTCAGCCTCGGCCTTAATGTCGACCGCGAACCCAAGGATATCTGGGGCCCGGATTTCGCCAACAGCGCCGATCCGCGCCCGCTGATGCCGGTCGACAAGCTGACCTACCTGATCGGTGCCGACCTCAAGCACGCGATGACCAAGCGCAGCAAGCATTCATTCGCCTCACCGGAAACCGCCAAGGAATTCCAGGCCAAGCACGGCGGCACGTTGGCCAAGTTCGACGATGCGCTTCGCGAATCCTATCTCGACATGGCCACCGACGTTGCGATGATCCGCAAGAACCGGGCCGAGCGGCGCAAGAAAATGGCCGAGCAGAAAGGCAGTTGATGTTTTCCCTTGGCCGTCTGCTCCGGTTGACCGGCTTGCTCTGGGTTCTGGCGCTTTCCTCCAGCGCCAGTGCCGAGGGCGGGGTTTCCGGCATCCCCAAACCGGCGGCCAAGGATCTTTGCCCGGTCTGCGGCATGATCGTCTCGAAGTACCCGAACTGGACAGCGACGGTACTCTACAATGATGGTCATGCCCATCATTTCGACGGCGCCAAGGACATGTTCAAATATCTGCAGGACCTGCCAAAGTATGCGCCGGGACACCGCAAAGACGATATCAAGGCGATCGCCGTTACCGACTTCTACAATCTTGGCAAGGTTGATGCGCACCAGGCGCATTTCGTCATCGGCTCGGATGTCCTTGGCCCGATGGGCCACGAATTTGTCCCGCTGGCGAACAAGATGGACGCCGACGATTTTCTCAAGGATCACAAGGGAAAGCGGACGCTCACTTTCGACCAGATAACCGCTCCGCTGGTCGATCAGGTCGATAACGGCAAGTTCTAGGCGTTCAGCTTTTCCAGCGCTTCCTGAAGCTTGGCCGGCTCGTCAAGGCGCAGCATGCGGCGGACGGTGGGGGCCAGCACCTCGACTTCCGACTTCAGCACATGGCTCTTGACCTCCAGTATCTGCGAGGGATGCATCGAGAAGATGCGCAGCCCCATGCCGAGCAGCAGGCGCGTCAACCTGGGGTCGCCAGCCATTTCGCCGCACACCGAAACCGGAATGCCGACCTTCTCGGCGCTGGCCAGCGTGTGGGCGATGAGCATCAGAACTGCCGGGTGCAGGGGATCGTAAAGACTGGAAACCTGTTCGTCGGAACGGTCGATGGCGAGCGTGTATTGGATCAGGTCGTTGGTGCCGATCGACAGGAAGTCGAGCCGGCGCAGGAAGAGACCGATGGCAAGCGCCGCTGCGGGAATTTCGATCATGCCGCCGACCTCGATGTTCTCGTCGAAGCTTACTTTCTCGCCGCGCAGGCTCGATTTGGCCTGTTCGAGCGCAGCCAGCGTCTGGTCGATTTCATGGGCATGGGCCAGCATCGGGATCAGCAATTTGATCGGTCCGTATTTCGAGGCACGCAGGATGGCCCGCAACTGGGTCTGGAACATGCGTGGCTCGGCCAGGGACAGGCGAATGGCACGCCGCCCGAGTGCCGGATTGGTCTTGACCCGGTCGGCACACATCTCGCCTGGATGGATGTCCTTGTCGTTGCCGAGGTCGAAGGTCCGGATCGTCACCGGACGCCCGCCCATGCCCTTGACCACTTTCTTGTAGGCCTCGTACTGCTCGTGCTCATCCGGCATGTCGCCGCGGCCGAGGAAAAGGAATTCAGTTCGGAACAGCCCGATACCCTCGGCGCCGTCCTCGAGCGCCCCCGGCACGTCGCCCGGCAGCTCGATGTTAGCGAACAACTGAACCGCGACCCCGTCAATGGTCTGCGACCTGGCCGTCTTGAGTCGTTTGAGCTTGGACTTTTCCAGCTCGATCTCTTCCTTGCGAAGCCGATATTCCTCGAGGACGCGCGGATCGGGATTGACGATGATGACGCCACGCGTGCCATCGACGATCAGCTGCTCGCCGTCGCGGATCAACGCACGCGCATTCTCCAGGCCGACCACTGAAGGAATCGCCAGGCTGCGCGCGAGAATGGCCGTATGCGAAGTACTGCCGCCGACATCGGTGATGAAGGACGCGAAGCGGTGTTCCTTGAATGTAATGACATCGGCCGGCGAAAGATCGTGAGCGACGACGATCAGCAGTTCCTCGGTGGCGCCCTTGTGCGCCTTGGCCAGCGCACGGGCCGGGCGTCCAAGCAGTTCCTTGACCACCCGCTCGACCACCTGCACGACATCGAACTTGCGCTCGCGCAGGTAGGGATCGTCGAAATCATCGAACTGGCTGACCAGATGCTCCATCTGCTGCACCAGCGCCCATTCGGCATTGCAGCGCCGGTCACGGATGATGTCGCGCGGCTTTTCGACCAGCTCCGGGTCCTCGAGGAACATGGTGTGGATGTCGATGAAGGCGGCCAGTTCGGGCGGCGCATGCTCAGTCGTCACGCGCATCGTCTCAAGTTCGCGCTTGACCGCCTTGATGGCCGCGTCGAAACGCGCAATTTCCTTGTCTACCATGCGTGGCGCCAGGGTCAGGTGCGACACCTCGAGCGTCGCATGCGACATCAGCATCGCGCGCCCGATGGCAATGCCCTGAGATACCGCCTGACCGTGCAGGGTAAAGCTCATACCCGCCTACTCCCCTTCGCCGAAATAGTCGGCGATCAATGCCAGCAACGCATCCATTGCTGCCTGCTCATCCGCACCATCGGTTTCCAGCGTGACCTTCGAATTCTTGCCGGCGGCCAGCATCATGACGCCCATGATGCTCTTGGCGTTGATGCGGCGCGGCCCTTTGGACATCCACACTTCGCACTGATACTTGCCGGCCAGTTGCGTCAATTTCGCCGACGCCCGCGCATGCAGGCCCAGCTTGTTGATGATTTCGGTTTCACGAGTCAGCATGGTCAATGGTCGAGCATGTTGAACACGCCATCACGGCCGCCGTCACGGGCGCGCAACAACAAGGTTTCCATGCCTTTTTCGCGGTAGTTGATGGCGCGCAGAAGCATCGGCAGATTGACGCCGGCCAGGCCCTCGATGCGCCCGCGTTCGAGCAGCTTCATGGCCAGATTGGAAGGGCTGGCGCCGAAAATATCGGTCAGGATGAGAACGCCCTTGCCATTGTCGACCAGTTGCACCATCTTTTTGCCCAACGGCAACAGGTCAAGCGGATCGTCCTGCGCCGAAACGCCGAGCTGGTTCAACTGAACCGGGCGCTTGTTCAACACATGGCAGGCGTTCTGCACGAGTGCCTCGCCGAAACTGCCGTGGGTAATGAGGAGGATTCCGATCATGCTGCGGATTCTAACCCGAAGCGCACGACATCATCTGCGGCTGACGATCAGAATCCCGGCGACGACCAATGCCGCACCCGCCATCTGGGCAAGCGAAATCGACTCGTCGAGCAGCCACCAGCCAAAGCCGATCGTCAGCATCGGCCCGACCATGCCGAACAGCGAGGCACGTCCCGCCCCCAGCCGACGAATCGCCGCCGATTGCGCGAAAACCGGCACGACAGTGGCGAACAGCGCCATCGCCAGTCCCCAACCATAAACCGGCAAGGGCTGGACGAACGCGGAGAACGGCTGGACCAGGGAAAAATGCAGTAAGGTCACAGCTGAAGACATCAACATGGCCAGCGCCGAGAAGCGCATGGCGCCGAGGCGCCCGATCATCGGCGCGCTACCGGACAGGTAAAGGGCATAAGAGACACTGGAGCCGAAAACCAGCGCGCCGCCGATCCACACTTCACGCGCCTCGGCAAGGCCAAGGTCGTGGATGAATGCGAAACCGATGCCCGAATAACAGAGCACCACGGCAAGCGCTTCGCGCCTGGAGAATGGCTTGCCCTGAAACAGCACGCCGATCATGATGGTCAGCGTCGGGTAGGTAAACAGGATCAGCCGCTCGAGGCCGGCGGAAATGTATTGCAGCCCCCAGAAATCGAGAATGCTGGCCCCGTAGTAGCCGAGCATGCCGAGCAGAAAGAGTCGTCCCCAGTCGCCGCTCGTCAGATTGGCGCCAGCGCGCCGCTGTTCGGCAAGTCCGACCCACATGAAGACCGGCAAGGCGAAACCCATGCGCAAGGCGAGCAGGGTAATCGCGTCGACGCCATACGGGTAGGCCAGCTTGACGAAGATCGCCTTGAGCGAGAACCCTAGCGCCGCCAGCAGCGCCAGACCGGCGCCCCAGGCGGGCGAATCATGCCAGGCGTTCGATTTTTCCAACGACCAAGGCTGGGTCGGGGACTACAGCGGACGCTTGACGGTCAGCGCGCCGCGAATCTGGCCCTTGGTATAGCCGGTGGCGAGATCATGCGGATAGAACTTGCCAAGTTCCGCCTTGACGCCGGGATCGATACCATCCGCCGGGCCATGGCAGTTGAGGCAGACATCGCCGACCGGCAGCGCCTTCATGTAGCGAAAAACCTGCTTGCCGTCGATGGTGACGATCTCGCTCTTCTCCATCATATCCAGCTTCTCGCCATTGGCGGCACGAATGTCGAAATCGGCCAGTACGCGTGCCTCCCAGATATCCGGCGTGCCACGATCGGCATTCCGCGTCTTGAGGCTGACGCGGCGAATGTCCCAGCCAGTTTCCTTGCGCTTTTCCTTGACCAGCGCCGGCGCCGTTTCCTTGCAGATTGGGATCGCCCCAGCCACACCCTTCGCCGCCACTGCTTCCTGCATGGCACTGACCACTTTGGGCACGACCGGCAGCACGGTCTTCTTGGTATCTGCCGTCAGCGCGGCGACATCCTGGGCAAGGACTGGCAGGGCGGCAAGCAACAGCGCGAGCGGGAGAAATTTTTTCATGACTGGCTCCGTAAAAAATGAGGGCGCCCTCATTCTAAGCCGACTGGCCGAAAATTCGGCGATTTCGTCAAGCACTGTCGACCTGTAAAAAAGCACGAAAAAGAAATGACAGCGGGAAATCGGACAACCTTGTCCGGACATGAGAGATGCCGAAAAAACAAAAGACGCCCATCCGGACGCCTTTTCGATATTCAACCAAACGAACGGTCGAAATCGGGATTACAGACCCACGATGCTCGCCACCGGGTCAACATTACGCACCATGCCCAGAATCTTCATGCCATCGACGGTGTCCGGGTCGTATTTCACGATCAACGCATGAGGATGAGCGTGATGATTGAACTCCGCGCAATCAATACCACTGCAACTTGCCAGCCTTCGTTCCAAATTGCTTCTTGCCGGTACATCCAACTCCGGATGGACATGAATCAACATATCTGCGACGTTCATGATGTTCTCCTCAGGTTGGTAAAAAAGGTAGGGCAAAAAATCGCCTGCCCTCGCGAACGGTTCCTTATCTAAAAATTTGTAATCTGGCAATTTGACCGAAGCGTGCAGCAATCGTTCTGTAAATTCTTGCGTTCGTCAAGCGGGCGAGCTCACGCTGTGCTTCAAAATACTTGTCGAGCAAGCGGCCGATAAAAAACAGGGTGCCATAGACTGGCGCCGGATTGCCGCAGCGCGGGCAGACGACGGTTTCCCCCACTT
>Ga0116153_10003309_pt1 | contig 11501 bp, 20 predicted proteins | sample AD_UKC028_MetaG_FD_89896 | JGI IMG/M metagenome (GOLD analysis project Ga0116153, IMG submission 89896) | Active sludge microbial communities of municipal wastewater-treating anaerobic digesters from USA - AD_UKC028_MetaG | ecosystem: Engineered > Bioreactor > Anaerobic > Digestate | place: USA... | reverse complement strand
TTCCTTGGCATTGCGGTATTACATATTATGAGAAAAAAATTATAGCGGATGCAAATATTAGATTGATAAAAATGGGATGTGATTATCAACACTATTGGGACGAGGGACATACATATACAAAGGAAATTGTATTAGCTGATGCAATTGAAACAGCAGAAGCATTTCTAAATATGTGTCCGAATTATGGTCCAAATAAGGAATAATCAAATGAAATTATCTTTAGAAAAAAGAGATGTTGCACTAATTTATTATATTGCGAGACAAGTATTGAATAATGTCGCGGATGCTCTAGAATCAAGAAATCCGCCAGGTGTAAATTCTATCAGAAGCGCAGACTTAAATATTGTATTGAAGGAAAATGGAAACTCTGTTCTTGAAATAGATTATAACGAAGATTTAGATCTTTCTACTTCAAGATTTGATAAAGGTTTATAGTATGTTATGTCCCAATAGGCAAGCGGTTAAGCCACCATCCTTTCACGGTGGTGTCCCCGGTTCGAATCCGGGTTGGGATATTTTATGCCTTCATAGCTCAGTTGGTAGAGCAACCGGCTTTTAACCGGTGGGTCGGTAGTTCGAATCTACCTGGAGGTACATTATAAAAATACAGGAAAATATATTATGCTACATCGAAAACGAACACTTGAACAACTTTTAATACATCAACAAGAACAAGCTGAATTGTATTGTAAGAATGATCATCTAGATCTTGCAATTCAATTGATACAAGAACAACAAGATCTGATTAAAAAAATGTCGCGCAACCTCTCAAATGCTAGAAAAGCAAATAAACAGGCGCACAAATGCATTGAAAGATTATCTACAGAGATTTCGACTAATAATAATACAGATTCTCGTTATTATAAATTGTATGTGAAAGCAACACAAAAAATAATTCAGATTGAGAAGACACTGCGTCTATTTGGACTTGAACTGCATCAAAAATCACTCTCTGAATTAATAGAAACTCACGAAGAAAACGAAAAAATTCTAAAAGCTTATGGTTTAAAATAAAGATTGATATGAATTTCAAAATGCGATATCGTTTAAAATTTGAAATTAAACAGTTCATTATCAAAATTAAGAAATTCGTTTTCAGAATTCTTGATAAACTTGTGAGTGATAACTGTGCATTGTTTGTTAGATATCAATTCTGCGACTCATGTGGTAAATTATATGACTCATTTAACAAACAAGCTAAATGTAAGCTTAATAATTTCTTTTGCTCTATGAGTTGTGTTGTTAAATATGAATTAGATTTGATGTACATATATCCAAACATTAAAGTTAACACTAATCCATCTCCAGGTTACAGAATCAAGGAAATAGAATGCGACAAGAATCAGACATAAGTAAACTAGAAAATCATTACACACAAAGAGATCTAATTATGATACTTCTCGGTGCCAAAATTTCAGCCGAGATTTTTGCTAATGAATATGATGATGATAGAATTTGTGATGTTGTGCTAACAGATCTTATAACTGAATCGGGGGAAGCTGAATACGAACCCCAAAATCTTCTAAATATTTTAAATAAAAATCTGTATCAGTAAAATGCACATTGATATTGGAACAGAAGAAACTGAATTAGCTTTTGCGTATAGTGTAATTCATCAAACTCTGAACACTTGCGCGAAAGCACTTGAGCAAGGAATTATTTTAACTCCCGATGTTCTGAGACACGCTAAATTTTCATTCAAATCTGAAAATGATAGAAACGTTATGCAAATAACATTTCCAGAAGTTGTGTATGATGCCGATCTTGATGACTGGAGACTATTTGATTTTCATAGTAGAGAGGAAAAATGAATTTATCATTCATCACATTTTTCTTTTTCTCATTACTGACTTGTTGTATTATTTCAGTTTGTATATCATACTCAGAGGGCTACAAACGAGGAATAAAAGTATCAGTTAAATATCAAACACAAACAGAAATTTTGGAAGACAAATTATATGAATGTTATCATCGCAGGTTCAAGAGAATTTACAGATACAGAAAAAATAGAATCTGTATTGCGTGAAACGAATATCACAAAACTGATATGTGGTATGTGCCGTGGACCAGATAAGATTGCATTTGATTACTGCAAGAAGAATAAAATAGAAGTAGAAATGATGCCAGCATTATGGGAAGAATACGGAAGATCAGCTGGTCCTATACGAAATAAAGACATGGCGAAACAAGCAGATTATTTAATTGCTTTCTGGAATGGTAAAAGTAGAGGTACAAAAAACATGATCGAAGAAATGAAGAAACTCAATAAACCTATAAAGATTGTTCACGTATAATAAATATACATATGACTTCGGGTATAGCAAATACAAACATCAATCACAATTTACTTGCGGCAACACACTTTCATTTTGCTATTGAGAGACTGCCATATGTGAATTACTTTGGACAACAAATAAATTTACCAGACATTAATCTACCATCAGTTGGAGTCAAAACACCCTTCACAACAGTTCATAGAGCTGGTGACAATATAGAATTTACTCCCCTAAAAGTACAATTCTCAGTTGATGAAGACTTTAGAAATTGGGAGGAAATCTACAACTGGATGGTAGGACTTGGCTTTCCTAGAAGTACTACCCAGTACCAAGAACTACTACGAACAAGAACAAGTTCTATTGATCCAAAAGGTTCTATCTACTCAAATGGTAACATAGTATTGTTAAACAGTGATAATAATCCATTTCTTAGAATAGATTTTGTAGATCTTGTGCCAACTGGACTTACTGGACTGCAATTCGACACAACAGCCCAAAACAATGCATATTTAACTTCGACAGCATCATTTGCATATACTTTATATTATATATCAAGATTATGAAAACTAAGAATGATAATGCGATTGAAAATATTTGGAAAACTTTACCAAAAACTGTTAGAGTGGGATATTCAGATTTTACAATATCTGAGTGCTCGGCAGAAGCTTCTACAAAAGAAAATATGGATGGAGACTGCGATGTTTCTCTTTCCGAAATAAGAATATTTCTAAATCGTTCGAAATGTGAAGTTATCAATACAATCTGGCACGAACTCATTCACGCAATGGTCTGGACTCAAGGAATAAGAATATCAGAGCAACAAGAAGAAAAACTAGCTATTAATTTATCAGCTGCAATTTATAATTTAATTCGTGACAACAAAAAAATGATGAAGTGGTTTATTGACAACATCAAATAAACAATTTTCATATGTTTTTAAAAATCTGGTGTCACAAAAGAAATCAAAGAAAACTGCTAAACGAATTTCTTTTACAGGAAGAAAGTTTGCTGGAAGGAGCAAAAGTAGTCAGTTCTCTTTGTTTTGGAGAATTGAAAGAAAAATTTAAACATTTTCTTACAAAAAGATTGCAAAATCTTCGAGAATATTATATACTATTCAAAGGATTGGAATTAGAAACTATCAATGAATATCAGCGAAATAAAAGATCACTGGAGAAAAGACTGTAAGATTGACATCGAAAATCTTGCAAATGAGGCAGCCAAAACACCAGAATTTCACAGCAAATATTATGATCTATATGTTGATGAAAAGATAGAACTCAAAAAAATAGAAAGTGAATACAAAGTTCTTAAAAGACTTAAGTACGAATATTATCTAGGAAAGCTTTCACCAGAACAAATCAAGAATCTTGGATGGGAACAATTTGATCTTAAAATTCTTCGCAGCGAACTTGATGTTTACATAGACTCGGACTCAGACTTAATACGATGTACTCTTCGCATCTCAGAACAACAGGAAAAAGTATTGTTCTTGGAGAATATAATCAAAGCGATCAACGGAAGAGGATTTCACATCAAATCTGCAATTGACTTTATAAGGTGGACACAAGGCTCTTAATAATTATAAATAAAAAATCATGAAAGCTTTGGGCAAACACATACTTGCAGAATTTTATGGTTGTTCATTTGATACAATCAACAATACAGATCTAATCGAAAAGCTTTTTTTGTTTGCCGCTAAAGAATCTGGTGCAACAATAATAGACCACAATTTTCATAAATTTGAACCACAGGGGGTAAGCGGAGTTGTAATTATATCCGAATCACATCTTACTATACACACTTGGCCAGAATATGAATATTGTGCAATTGATATATTTACATGTGGAGATAGAATAGATAACGATTATTGTCTCAGAATTCTCGAAGAAGGACTTCAGGCAAAAAACATATCTATTACTGAAATGAGAAGGGGAATTCTTAATTTATCTATATGTAAAGAACAATCCATTTTTTCAGAGAATTGATATGGAATATACAATAACGGGCGAAAAAATCTTTTCTCCAAGTGCGTGGGGGTTTCTAACAAGCATTGATTTGTCGAAATGCGATCCCAATATCATTAGAAATTCAGATCTCATAAAAAGATACGTTGAAGAATTATGTGAATTAATTGATATGAAACGCTCTGGAGAATGTCACGTTGTAAACTTCGGCGAAGAAGAGCGCGTAGCCGGATTCTCGATGTTTCAGCTGATCGAGACATCCTGCATCTCAGGGCATTTTGCGAACGCAACTAATAGTGCTTATATTGATATATTTTCTTGTAAAGAATATGATGTTGATAAAACAGTAGAGTTTACTGCGAATTTCTTTAAAGGTTCCTTTATTAGGACAACTGGATTAAATCGATATTAAAATGAAATTTGTTAAAAAGCCAATAGTCATTGATGCAATTCAGTGGACTGGCAAGAATATAGAAGAAATTGCTAAACTAGATTTGTTTAATAGTGTCTCTTGGGATGAATTCTCTCCACTGACAATAGAAACACTCGAAGGAACAATGACTGCTGATATCGGCGATTGGATCATATGCGGCATTCATAAGGAATTATATCCCTGTAAATCTGACATTTTTTGGAAAATATATGAACCTGTAAACTGCGAAATTGAAAGAAGTATTCCCTCAGAAGAAGAATTAAAAGAGGTTGAATGAAAAAGTATCTATGCATATACTGTCAATTAAATAATTTCGAATCAGAAGAAAACTGTTTTATCAACGAACAAAACTTTGTTGATCATCTAAAAAACTCACATAACCTGGAAGTTACTTCTCTGGAGACAGCACTAAATAGTCTACGCACTATTGGTATGCTCGTGGAGAAAAATGATGGTAAAAGTGAGAATCCAACATTCTGATGAAGTATTCATAAAAGTTCTTACACAAGAACAATCTGTTGAATATGAATTATCAGATCACTTCAAATTTAGAGTACCAAATTTTCAATTCAATCCTAAATTTAAAGCAAGAATTTGGGATGGCTTTATTAGATTTTTCAATCGCAGTAAAAAAACAATCTACAAAGGCTTACTGGAAGACATTATAAAATTCTGTGAAGATAGAGAATATGAAGTTGAACTTGATCCTGCTCTAATTCAAGATCAAAAAAAGATCAGTCTAAAAGACTTTCTATCAACAATTACACATTTTCAATTAAGAGATTATCAGATTGATGCTGTAGAAACAGCTGTTGCGAAAAAAAGAACACTGCTACTCAGTGCTACAGCAAGTGGCAAAAGTCTTATTATCTATTCTCTTCTTAGATACTACTCAGAACAAAAATGTTTAGTTATTGTGCCAACAATTAATCTTGTCGGACAAATGATATCTGATTTCTCTGAATATGCCAGTAAAGATTCCAATTTTAATGTCGATTCAGAATGTCATGCAATATATGCAGGACAAAATAAACACACAGACAAAAGAATTGTAGTTTCAACATGGCAAAGTCTGTATAAACTTCCAAAATCTTATTTCGATCAATTTGAATTTGTTTTAGTAGATGAATGTCATCTTGCCAAATCTACATCAATCAAAGATATTCTGGAAAATATGACGAATGCCAAATATCGATTTGGAACAACAGGCACACTCGACGGTATGTTGACGAATAAAATGGTAATTCAAGGTCTACTTGGTCCAGTATATAAAGTTACAACAACAAACAAACTAATTGAACAAGGATATCTTTCCTCGCTTTCAGTAAAATGTGTTATTCTGAAATACTCAGAAGCAGAAAGAAAACTAGCCAGAAAATTTAAATATGTGGATGAAGTTGATTTTGTTCTTTCGCATGAAAAGAGAAACAAATTCATTACCAATCTAACCTTAAGCTGTAAACATAATACACTTCTGCTTTTCAATTTTATTGAGCGACATGGTAAAATTCTTTTTGAGATGATAAAAGAAAAATTAGATCAACAGAAATCAACCAGAAAAATATTTTTCGTTTCTGGCGCAACGGATGCAGATACCAGAAACGAAATTAGATCGATTGTCGAAAAAGAAACTGATGCAATTATCGTAGCAAGTTCAGCCGTATTCAGCACAGGAGTTAATATCAAAAATCTGGTAAATGTAATTTTCAGTCATTCCGGCAAATCAAGAGTGAGAACACTACAGAGTATCGGCAGAGTACTGAGAATAGGCAACACTGACTTTGCAAATCTATATGACATAGTGGATGATCTCAGTCACAAGAAACACAAATCATATTCACTGAAGCATTTTGTTGAAAGATACAAAATGTATCAAGAAGAGAAGTTTAATTTGAAAATGCTGCCTGTACCTTTGGAGACAAAAAAAGTGCTTCCAGAACAACAATAAAATCGATAAGTTACAAAGTCATTTTTATGGTTTTATTACGATTATGTACTGAGTATAAGGGTACGCATATTAAACCATCAAAAGAATGCATTATTTTTTGGGAATATTGAATGTAATCAATAACTTAAATTATTTTCAATAATTTATTGACAATTATCGTGTTTAGTGTCATCATAATCTTGTAGTTAAGAGATTGAGAGTGAAACTTTTTGAGAGAGAAAATCATGAGACAAAGTAAGTTAAACAAAGCAATAAACGAATCGTGCAAAAAGAAAACTAATGCTCTTGTCATCGGAAACAAATATTTTCTCAGTTCTTTTTATGACAAGGACGGCGCATGGGTAGAAGTTGTTTCAAAGTCAACAAAACCGAACGGTGTCGGATGGCATTCTAGCGTAACAGTAAAAGTACTTGAGCCAGTGGGTGATTCTAATCAATACGGCTTTTATAATCCTGAAACAATTCACACCGTCAATGCTTCAAATCTTTATATCAACAGAGAAGATGCAAGTCACAAAGCAAAATTTCCGAGTTGTTACAAGTAATAAAATCTTGAGATAATTAACAAAAAAGAAAAGTCTTGACTCAAAACACAAAAAAGTATATATAGATAAAAAAGATATCAAATACAGCCCATAAGCTATTTGTATGAATAGTGAGATCGAGATCGCAATGTTCGATTCGGATTTTCTCGGCTGGAGATGGTCAAGAAGTTAACCCATCGTTGTTCCAATAGTAACTTTCAGGATGTGGGAAATCAAAATACACCCACGAACAGATCATAATTGTTCTATTAGTTATGATTATGTTGCCGCTGCGGATTCTAATCAATTGTAAGATGTAAGAAACCTTCTTTGTACGAATCGCAAAACTGCATAAACGGAGACCAGGTAACCCCCCGAACCTTTTATTATCATTAGGTGAGCAGATAGAATTGTCAAATTTTGCCCCGAAAGGGGCAAAATTCTAGCTCACACAAAAAATATATAATAAAAATTTACTGTATAAAAATTATATAAAAAAATAAATCCGTTTTGAAGAATTAGGCTGCCTTTGGCAGACTAAACTTCAAAACTATTGGATTTTCAAAGAAAATCCAATTAGACATAAGTAAACATAAGAACACCAATATTCAAAACATTTCGCTATCGCTCATGTTTTGAATGCTTCGCTCGGTTTCACCTCGCTTCGCTTAATTTAATCTTGACATATTAATTTTATTGTTTTATAATAAATCGATTATTAATTCAAAAAGGTTGTATTTTTAAATGCCCATTAAATCCAAAAATCTAAAAAGAGTAAAAAGTAAAGAATTCTATGTAGATAATTCAAAATTTCTAAAAGCATTAATTGATTACAAAAAAGAAGTTAATTTAGCTAAAGAAAATTCTCAACCAATACCAAGATTACCAGAATACATTGGTGAATGTTTTATCAACATAGCTAAAAAATTGTCAAACAGACCAAATTTTGTTAATTATATTTTCAAAGAAGATATGATATCAGATGGTATTGAAAATTCTTTACAAGCTGTAAACAATTTTGATCCAACTAAATCTGAAAATCCATTTGCTTATTTTACTCAGATTATATCATTTGCTTTCATTCGCAGAATAAAAAAAGAAAGAACTCAATTATACACAAAATTTAAAATTGTAGAACACTCATCATTACACAATGAACCTTACAATAGAAAATACATCAACGATAAATCAGATGAAAACATGAGAGATTTCATTGAAAAATTTGAAGCTTCTTTACAGAATAAAAAGTAAATGAAAATAGCATTATTAACTGATGTACACATCGGTTGCAGAAATGATTCCGAGGTGTATAATAAACATCTTTTAAATTTTTTTGAACAGATCTTTTTTCCATATCTGACTCAAAACAATATCAATACAGTCATACATCTCGGAGATCTCTTTGACAGAAGAAAGTACATTAATTTTTCTACACTCAAAACGTGGCAAAGCGTTTTTGAAAAACTCAATGAATATGATACACATCTAATTATTGGTAACCACGATTGCTATTACAAAGATACTAATCGAGTCAATAGTCCAGATTTGTTACTGAAACATTATGATAATATAAAAATATACAAGAGTCCGAAAGAACTTGATTTCGATCAGCGAAAAATATTATTTTTGCCGTGGATCAATGATCTCAATCGAGATGATTCGATCAATTTAATCGAATCAACAGAAGCTAAAGTTATAATGGGTCATCTTGAAATAAAAGGTTTTGAATTAATGTCAGGAGTAGTCAATGATCATGGTTTTGACTCAAGCACTTTTCAAAAGTTTGACAAAGTTTATTCAGGTCACTTTCACAAAAGATCTAATCGGAATAACATTTATTATTTGGGTTCTCCTTGCAAGATCACTTGGGCTGATCACGGGAACAGTAACGGTTTTTATATTTTTGATACTGATACCTGTACTGAAGAATTTGTGGAAAACAAGACGACCTTATTTGAAAAAATTTATTACAGCGAAGAAAATGAGATTGTCGATGTCTCTGAAAAATATGTCAAAATTATTGTCAAAAATAAAAACAGCATACAAGCTTATCTTTTCGAAAAATATTTGGAAAAGCTTAATCAACAAAATCCTATTGAACTGTTGGTCATAGAAGAAGATCTCGGCGATTCTTCATTAATAGAAAATCAATCAATTGATGAAACAAAAGATACCTTAACAATCTTAAGAGATTGTGTTAATTCATCAGAAATTGAATGTGACAAAAATTTGATAAATGTGTTATTATCAGAATTATATACAGAAGCTATTAACAAGGAAAATTAAAATGCCGGTGTTAGATCCTCGATTGGGAATAGATCCTCGAATAGAAAAGATTTTGAACATTATTAATTTGAAAAAAGAAAGATATGATTCGAATAACTATTTTTCAGAAATAAAGATTCGCAGTGCTCTAAATTCTAGATATGTGGATTCAGTTCAATCTATAGATGAATTGAAGCAGATGATATACTATCACTTAGAAACGATGAGAACAAATCTGATTAATTTTATACAAGACGCTAAAAATAAAATAGAAGCTGTATGATTTTATTTGAGAAAATTCGATTGAAGAATTTTCTATCAATCGGAAATAATTTTCTAGAAATAGAACTGAGTAAAAATCCAACAACAGTTTTTCTTGGACCATCTGGTTCTGGAAAGAGTTGTTTATTGGATGCTCTATCATTCGTGCTGTTTAATAAACCTTATAGAAATATAAGTAAACCGCAGCTGGTTAATTCTATTAACAACAAAGATTGTGTTGTTGAAATTGATTTTTCAGTTGGAGAAAAACAATACTTCGTTCGCCGTGGAATTAAACCAAATATTTTTGAGATATTTCGTGACGGTAAATTAATCGGTCAAGATGCTCATAGTCGAGATTATCAAACTTTTTTTGAAGAAGAAATTCTAAGATTTAATTATCACTCATTCATTCAGATAATTGTTTTAGGTACATCTGGGTATGTACCGTTTATGCAATTGAAACCCGCAGATCGAAGAATTGTAATTGAAGAATTACTTGGTCTTCAGATCTTCTCTCAAATGAATGAATCGCTGAAATTGAAAATAACATCTGTCAAGGATGAATTATTAAACAATTCATATCAACAGAAATTAGTCTCGGAAAAAATCAAGTTATGTGAAGATCATCAAAAAGAACTTGAGAAGAACATTGAAGAAGATCGAGAATTATTCAGACAAAAAATAGTAGAGTATAATCGTGAGATAGAACAAGATAACACATGGATAAAAACTGCCACTACAACTATTGATACTCTAGAATCTAATATAGAATCTCTGAGAAAAAATAAATTACTGACAGAAAAATACAAAAAACTGAAAGAAAAATTTGTACAGAACAAAAATAAGTTAGATCGACAGATTCAATTTTACTCAGAGAATGATGTTTGTCCAGTTTGCAATCAAGACATCAATTCTGAATTTAAAGAAAAAGAAATTTATGACAAACAAATCAAGATTACTGAATTATCGGCTGGACTAATCAAAACCGAAAAAGCCATTATTCAGTTAGACAAAGAAAGAGCAGAAATAGATGCAGTTAATGTTAAGATCACCGATCAGAAATCTAAAATCTCAAGTTGGAAAAACGACATCAAATTCAAGGAAGAGTTGATCAAGAATGCAGAATTTCAATTGAGAAAACTGGATGAAAGACAGACTTCTACGATTGAGGATTTTCAGATTGATTCCTTGACATCAGATCTTGATCAATTGCGAACTGCCGAAAAAACCTTTGTTGAAAAGAAGTCGCTCTATGATATTGTAAGTGGCTTATTAAAAGATACAGGTATTAAATCTCAAATCATTAAAAATTATTTGCCGGTGATCAATAAGTACATTAACAAATATTTACAAGACATGAACTTTTTTGTTAAGTTTGTTTTTGATGAGAATTTTGATGAGTCAATTAAGTCTCTGGGATATGAAAACTTTGTTTATGGTAATTTTTCCGAGGGTGAAAGACAGAGAATTGATCTCGCAGTGCTGTTTACATGGAGACATGTAGCACAATTAAAAAATTCGGTGAATACAAATTTATTAATCATGGATGAAATTTTTGACAGTGCATTAGATCTTAATGCCACAGAAAATGTTGTGGGGTTGCTTTCATCCGACATTTTTAGAAGTATGAATGTTTTTGTGATATCTCATAAAAATCAGATTAAAGATAAATTTACCGCTTGTCTAGAATTCGACAAAAACAAGTCATTTACAAGGGTTATATAGTGCTTGACAGTCATTGAATAATTTGATATATTTGATTTACAGATTGAGAGAGGAATCTAATGACAAATTATTTTACATCTAAAAATGGTGATAGAACCC
>Ga0116153_10003302_pt1 | contig 11519 bp, 30 predicted proteins | sample AD_UKC028_MetaG_FD_89896 | JGI IMG/M metagenome (GOLD analysis project Ga0116153, IMG submission 89896) | Active sludge microbial communities of municipal wastewater-treating anaerobic digesters from USA - AD_UKC028_MetaG | ecosystem: Engineered > Bioreactor > Anaerobic > Digestate | place: USA... | reverse complement strand
AGTGCCAGATCAAAGTCTGGTATCTCTCGTTTCTCTTTCATTAGCATTGCTGTCTCTCCAGATATTGGATCGCGCCATATAGTCTCCTGAGGTTATCCATAAACAATCCTATACCTTGGTTGCATTTAGAACACAATATACCTCTTATAACTCCGGTACTGTGGCAGTGGTCTACATGGGCATTAAACCCGAACACCACTTGGTCACTACAAATTGCGCACCTACCATCCTGTTCAGATAATAGATTATCTCTTTCGGGTGTGGTAATTTTGTAGGCGTACATATTGTGTTGGCAACTCCGGCACCTTGTCGTATAGTTTATCCACACACCTTTAGGGCCTTTCCTATATCTAGGCGGTATAACCTTGTTTTTACATCCCTCACTCTTACAAAGAGCATTGGCCCGTTCTTCATCAATGGACTTCAGCATAGTTAGCCCCTATATGTGCATCTCCATTCATACATTCAACGCCGAACCATTTTGGCGCCTCAGTGAAAGCTTCAATGCAGAGGGCTTTAACTTCTTCGGAGTACTCAGGCGGGCATTCTATAGCCATCTCATCATGATAATGAAGTAGAAAGTTAAAAGGAATACCCCTCTTTTTAGCTTCATCTCGGAAGTACACAGCAGCTGCTTTACAGGTGATACCTTCAGTTGTCTGCAGCCGGTAGTTCAACACCTGATGCTTGGACTTAGTGAAGATGATTCGACCGTCAATAGCCCGGATGAATGTATTCTCCTCACCGAATCGCTGTTTGGTCTTGTTGAACTGTCCTTCCAGATCAGCCTTGAGCTCATTCAACCCAGGAATACTGTCGCTGAACTTCGCAATAGCAGCTTCACCGATCTTCTTGTCCTTGACCCCTTGCAGGATCGACGAGATCTTCGGTGGACCAGCACCAAATAGGAATGCGTATAGGAACGGCTTCGCTGTGTCTCGCTCTTCCTTAGGCGTCAGACCGGGCTTCATGAACGGAACCAGCACGTCAGCGTTACGTCGGTGGACATCACCACTGATTACTTCTGCGGTGAACTCATCATTGCCGATGTCGTGGCAGAGTCCCCGCATCTGGTTACCGGCGCTGTCTGCACCTACAACCACCCACCCCTCTCGTGGAAGAAGGAGCGACCGCATGTCCCAGCCATAACCACCTTCAATCCCCCGAATGGGATCCCCTGCTTTAGTGGTCTGCACTTTAGGAAGGTTAGCGATAACCTCGTGCCGACATCTGAAGGTTGGAGTTCCGATCGTCCACATCCGACCATGAAGTCGACCGTCGTATTCGATTTCCTTGAGCCAACCATTCAGTACTCCATGACGATTACTTACTGTACCGTACTCAGACACCCGCATACCGATCGGTCCCAGTTTTTCGAGTGAGGACTCAGTCAGCTTAGGTGATGTCTGTACAAAGTTACGACCGACCTTCTTCACGTTCCAGTCATCCGGTTCCCAGCCAATACTGTACAACCATGCCTTCAAGACCTTATCAGATGACAACCTACCGGGTTCAAACTCAACACGGCAGTAGTCACCATCCACAACACGGTCATCTGTCAGGGCATTCTTCGGATCCAACCCGAACCACTTCGCAGTCGAGAGAGCGTACTCCCCGTTCTTCTTGAAGACAGGTTCCTTGAACTCATCAGCCTTGTCTACCTTCATGCAGACCAGACCGATCTGTGGGTTGACTTCTTCTTCGATCGAGAGCATACGTTCATGCATCTCTTTCAGGAGGATCCTAGCTTGCTTCTCGTTGAAGCGCCATCCATACTGTCGGATGTCAGATTCAATCATAGCAAACTGCATCTCTACGTGAAGACCCTTCTTGAACAGAGGGTTGATCTTGATGGTTGACTTCGCTTCTTCAACGAGTCGTGCATAGACCTTCACGTTCAGTGATACGTCGCGGATACCATATGTGAGCATCTCCTTAGAGTACTCATGGAATCTGTCGAACTTGATCTTCGGGTACCCGAGGAATGCGCCCCAACCCTCCAGACCATGCAGGTGCCCGCGCTTGTAACGCAGTGTCTGAGACATGATCCAGGAGTCGTAGATGACTGTCTTTGGATTCGGTACCCACCCTTTCAGGTGTTTCAATACAACAAGGTCATAACCGATGATGTTATGTCCGACCAGGATAGCAGCATTCGATAGAGCCTCTAGGCCCTCTGCCAGTGAAGGCAGGTCAGGGTCATGGTCTGAATACTGTTTCTGCTCACCTGTGACAGTGTCTTCTGTCATGATGAGCCAGATCGTGTTAACTTCCGGCATGAAACCATTGGTCTCAATGTCGAATACGAGTGCCATTGTTAGCCTTCAGAGTATTCCCGCAACTTCGCACCGAACCTGTGGGCGTAGTAATCTTCCAGAGCGCGGGCTTCCAGTTCAAAAGGATCGAAGAAGTATAGTTCTTCGGGATCATCCCCAATGGGTTTAAGGTCGGTGGGTGTTGGGACCCGACCGGTAAGTGTCTGCATTGCATGTACAAACTCATGACACAACGCTTCAATGAACTTCCAGTTGACGTAGCGATGGTTAGTCAGCAGATCGTCTTCCTGATCCAGTGAGGGGTCGTACACCGTAATCAGGATACTGCTGTCAGATTCGAAAGTTGCTCCGACGAAGTCATCACCCTCTTTACCCGGTACACCGGTGACAGCAATTCGCTTCTTCTTACGGGTGACCTTCAGGTTGAATCGCTTAGAGTACTCCTTGCAGATCTCCGCGAATAGCTCTTTGACGAGCAGATCCGTGTTATGCAAGAAGGTCGTAGTGAAAGTGATATTACTCGGAATCTTCGAAGAAGACATTTGGTGACCCCAATTCTTTAAGTTCTTTCGCCATTGCACCGATCATGTCACCCATCGAGTCCACTTGGTCTTTCAGATCGGAGATGCGGTTCAGGAGGTATGAGGTGTAGAACCCAAACCCAATCAGTGCGTACGCTAAAATGTGGATATCCATCAGATCCTTTCAAGGAGGATTTCGCGATCAAATAGAAAGTATCTCCCATCGCTTGAGGAGTGCTTATCATGAAAGACAACACGGCGTACTCCGGCTTGATACATTACCTTGGCACAGTGCAGGCATGGTTCCCTGGTGGTGTACACCGTACAACCCATACTGCTGATACCTGCTTTCAGCATCTTCCCCAGTGCGTTGGTCTCTGCATGGAGTACTTCAGGGAGTGTCTCCATGTACTGATCACGGGTAGTATTGTCAGCACCTTGTGGAGTACCGTTGTAGGAGAAGGACAGGATGTTACCATCCTTCACAACAACACAACCCACCTTGGTTTTCGGGTCGTAGGAAAGCTCAGCAGCATGGAATGCAATCTCCATGAAGAATCTATCCCAAGAGATTTGTTGCTTCATGACTTAGCGTTAGGCTCCGGCTGGTTTTGGTTGCAGACGCTATGTTCCGCGTATTCCTCTAGACGCACTTCTTTTTCATTGAATGCATGAGCCATCTCCGATTCGTATTCGTCCAAACCCCATAGCTCGGTCAACACATGGATCATGTACTGTAGTTGACCAATCTCAATGGCGAGAGCCAGCTTATTGTTGTAACCACGACACTCAGGTCCGAAGCGCTGATATTTGGCAATCGCTTGGATCACCTCAGCGCATTCCTCGATTGTTACTTCAGGAATTAGCAGGTTCATCGATCTCATCCGTGTCAACGATAACATAATCCACATGATACATATCGTAGTTAATCCACATACGATTCAAGTGGCGTTCGATATCAGCCTCAGCAGCTTTCGAGCTGTTTTCTCCGCCTTCTACGGTGAATACTACTGTGATTACTGTTTTCATATTAATCTTCCTGACTATTAAATTCGGTAACTGCCTCATCATACCCGTCCCAATTATCTACACCGGTATTGTTTAGGCAGTCGAGAAAGCGGGAATCGTCAAGGAGTTTCTGATATTCGTGTAACGGAATTGTGATCATTTGCATTATTGCGCCAACAGATTGTTGCTGACGTTATAGAACGATCCACGGACAGCTGCACCCAGCTGAAGGATCAGCAGGGTCTCAAGCTCGTACATGTCCTTCGCGGTACCCCATGCCAGGATAGTCCGCATGAACTTAGTAGGATCCGCTTCGTACTCTTCCTTGAGTCGCTCATTGGAGCAGACATAACCGTCACCGAGCGTACCTTTGTGGTAGCCGATGTACTTCATGTCGTTCTCAAGGTTGATCCACATGTAGACGAATGCCTCACCTACCTCGTCTTGGCATACAATGGCATCGACATCCTTGGTGTCAACACCCTTGATGTAGTTCTCCCAGAGTTCCCAGGAGTAGGACAGCATGTGGTTTCCCTTCGGACTCTTCCACAGGACGATGAAGGACGGCTTGCCTTCGTGCTCGGTCAGATGCTCTTCGACTGACTTGTTCCAGAGTCCCTTGAACTCCTTGTCGCCGACCTTGATCTCGATCGATCGTCGTCCTTTCATGTCACGGCTGACTTCAACTTCGTCAACTGTGCAGCTGAAGATGTCGAAGAACTTCTCCGATCCAGATACGAAGTGTTTGACTGTCTTGATATATTCCATCAGTAGGCCGTGAAGTCCGGGTCCACGTAGGCACCGGATAGTTGTAGCAGCATTGCAACTGCCTTGGGAAGCTCGTATACACCGTCGTAGTCTACCAACGATGTACCGTGCGTCGGGTCTTGCTCGAACCAGAGGCCGCCTTCGCTCATGTGCTCGTCGTACAGGAGCTTCATACGAATACGCTCAAACCAACCGTAGTTGGCGTTAGTATCGATACACACCTCCGTATGCGCTCCGTTGGTCGGATCGAAGTGTGCGTACTGAAGGTCGTATGTGTACTTCTTCATCAGATCTCTCCCAGAATCCTCATCACAGAACCCAGATACCAGACACCACCCTGTTGGGCCGGCCTGTCCAGTTGCTCCTTCTTGTGGAACTCGACCCGGCACCAGACACGGTCAGACTTCAGCTTCAGGTGCGGCGCTTCCGGTACTCGGCAGATGTGCCAACCAGGGCGTACAGCGTAGCCCTTGGTCGGGTGATCCTCTGCCTGATACCACTGCCCAGGCTCGAGCCGGAGCTTCTTGTTGATGAATAAAGGACCGTATGTACCGTCCCTACGCTTGCGGAATAACTTGTATCCGATCATTCTTGTCTTCTCTTTCAAAGAAAGTACACTCGTGTACCTCATCAGGAGACACCCAGCCTCTTACCGGAATGTCTCTGTAGCCATATGCGCTTGTGATGGAATATGGATATATCACAACTGGCAATTCTACTGAGCACTGGTAAGCCTTATCACGCATAAGACGCTTACCATCTGGATTCACTAGATACATACACTTACGGCATGTAGTCATCGCACCCTCGTAACAACAATAGGTTGGAGCCCGTGGAATATATCCGGTCGGATGTAATCAGGGAATACCTTCTTGATCCATTCGTGGCATGCCTCTGCTGACTCGAAGTCAGTATCCTTCAGGGTGGTATGCCTCATTTCAGCCCATGTTTCGTTATCCGATAGACGGACAAACGGGAGGTACTTCTCCATTAGATTCCCTTAGCAGGATAGTACCAGTGACCTGTCAGATGTTCCGACACATTGAACGGCTTGCTGTTTGCAAATTTGAATTTACCTTTGTTGGTCTCACCGACTTTGACAAGAGTCAGGGTCCATCCTAGCACCTGCTCATGGCGGCTACCGAAGACTGTGTTAGGAGGAAACACACCGTAGGAGGTTTTCATCTGCCACTCGTTGAACTTATCAACCACCTTGTACACACGAGTACCGAATGCACGGGTACGGGCGAACCCACCGACGTGGAAGCCAGAGTGGTCCTTGACTAGATTAGTACGGCGAATCTTAGGTGTCAGCATAATGTTTGTGTATTGGTTAGTCGTTGCAGTCATACATTACTTTATCTTGTAGGTCAGGGTGTCGGGATCGCGTACAGAAACGATTTGCGATTCATTTACATAGTGGTCTTTAGGACCGGGTGCTGCGATTGTGTAGGACCAGTGAGGGATCTCCCCGCGAGCATAATCGGTGTGGACATCATGATAGTGACGATTAACGATACGACCTTTCATAAGCACGTTGTACTTCTCAATGCTGCACTCAAAGATAACAGCAACGCCTGATTTGAACTTCGGGTCTTGCACTTCCATCACACATCACCCTGCATACGAATACCCTTAAAGATAGGATGGCGGGGCTTATCCTTCTCACCAACAAGGAACTTCTTGTAGGTAACCAGATCACCGTTGTTCATTACTTCTTTCCAGTTGTGGAACCACCACTTACGGGCTTCGTCGTCGAAACCACTGCCACACTGGAATTCAACACCCGACTCAACGTCACGGAGAACAAGAGCACCCATAGTGTCAAGAGCAACCAATCCTTCAGCCTTTTTACTACGCGCCGTGCGTCCAAGCTCATTTGTAAATGCTTCGTTCTCGTTTCGATACTTCGGGACCATCCCGATAACATGAGCTTCGCTATCTTTGAACCTCTTCAACTTGTATGCGTTCAGTTCCTTCATGGTGGTACGGCCGAACTTGTACTTACCGTTCGGTGTACGGATGATCACACCCTCGTAGCCCAAGTCCAGGGTATCTTGTTCAACCTTCAGAAGTTCTTCAGGTGAATCCACCAGAGTTGAAGGGAGGAATACGACTCGCGGATGGAGGTTCGCACAGAAGTATTCGAGCTCCGCAATCCGTACTCCGTATCGCTCGGTGGAATCCCACATGTCGAATGCATAGTACTTATAGTCGGGGAATGCGTCGGCCTTCCGGACTCCTCTAGTTGTTGCATTGAAGACATCAATTGCATTAGGCGGGCCAACAATTAGTTCTCCGTCGAGTCCCTTGAGGGACATGAAGCTGAGCTCTTGGTTGATCAGCTTGTTGGGGATTGCCTTGAGAGACCGACTCCTCGGACCTTCGGCAGTGAGGACACAGCGGATGCCGTCCAGCTTCGGTGACACGTACAGAGGGTACGGTAACGAGTGGATATCCGGGTTCTTCCGCTCAAGTAGCATTGGTTTCATCAAATTCCTTTAGTGCTTGTTGGGCCTGACCCATGTAATAGTCATACATGCTAACAGGTGTATGACCGTAGCTCCACGCTGAGTGATCAACCGGGCTGCCACACATGCAATATCCGGGATCCGCATGTTCTTCGCATTCGACTATTCGGTCAAGAAGCTCTTGTCTAGTCTTCATACACCACCATACATATCGTACCAGTTCTCGATATCAGGGACATCATCTTTCTTAGGCTCTTCGTAGGGCTTTTGGATCGGGATGTCTCTGGGCTTCTTGCATGTGTATGCTAGGTGGCCTTGTTGACCACAGTAGCAACAGAAGTATTTAGGGTTGAATGAGCCCATTGATGTATTCATCCAGTTTGCCGAGGATAGTTGTCGCACTGATCAATCCTGCACTGAATTGGTCGAAATGGTCATCCAGGAAATCCTTGATATTATGTGCCGCCCGCAGACGACCTGTTACAATCCCTGCTTGAAAGTCAGGGTTCCATTTGTGGCACGGTCCTTCGATCTTGGTCATTTCAGTATCCATCAGGTGGGTAGTTGCACATTGCTGTTACCAGCAGAAGAATAGCTACGGCAATCAATAGGGTCATGATGCCATCATGTAGAGACCGATGTTGGCGAATGCGTAACCGACATAGGCGATGAACATTGCTGTGTTGCCTTTGGTCAGTTGCTCAATCGCGACGTACAGGTAGATCAGACCGGTTAAGGCTATCAGCCAGCCGCTCATTTTGAATCTCCTTGCAGGCTCTCCTGCAGGAATGCCGTGCGTCTATACGCGAAGCAAACCATTTGGAGAGCCTTTGGTGGTAGTCTTGTGATAGGCCGGTGTCCCAGCCTGTCGCTTTTACTTCTTCCTTTGCTTTGCGCACTTCTCGGCGTCCAGTATAGTCAGGCAGGAAGAGTGCTTGTAGAACTTAGCCGTCTTCTCGTACTTAGACTTATTCAACCGATCGGTACTCCCTGCGAAATAGTTGTGTGCTCTCCGCAGCGCCGAAAGGGTTTCATATACCTCCTTCGGAGGGGCATGCGGGTCACTGTATTTCAGGTAGTGCCACCGCAGATCATCAATGATTGTTTGCTCTTGCCCGGTCTTGTTCATAGGTGTATCTTGAGTAGATTGGTTGATCGTAGAAGGTTTTTCCGTCGTCGATGGCACAGCTGATTACTGCAACTGCTGCGACCGCAAGGATTGCAATCGCTCCTGCTCCAATCGAGAAGAAGAAAAGAACATCGGTTGGACTGGTCCACATAGGATTGCCATCAGCCTTTCTTCCACACATGGCTTCTGCGGGATGCACCGAGGAGCCGAACATTGGGACGATCATCGACAAAGTTCCCGACAGAAATACCATCCAGTACGATTGCACATCCAGCGGCGAGGTGTCCCAGGTGATGGACCCCGCTGTCATCTGCAAAGTCTTCACCTTCATACCAGTCCATAAGGTGGCGCATCATGGCGTTGTAGAAGACGCTGGCAGTGACCTGCGTTTCCCGGTAGTTGAATGGTTCATATTTGTTACCACCATCCTGCATGGCGGCACCCATTGCGAAGATCCCGGCAGAAGGGATACATGCGGTTGATGCTTTGGTTGCGCCGACTGCATCCTTCTTGTTCTTCTTGGTTGGGGCTGTCAAACCCATATCTCTGTGAGCCTTATCGATTGCTTGTTCGATCATAATATCCTTCTGCTGTTGCCTTTCGATTTCCCAACTCATGATGCTAGCCATCAGTAGACATCTCCGTTCTCTTCGATCTTCTCGTCTTCGTATGGACGGACGATACGTGCGTAGAACTCCATCTTGGCACCTTCCAGAGCACCGATGATGTCATTCATGTTTTGGTAATTGCGCCCACGTTCCTCTAGATAGAACTTGATCATACGCGTGATCTCATAGTTGAGCTCACCGGCAGTCTTCGGGAAGCGCATCAGGGTGTCTAGCTCTAAGCGATCATCTTGCTTGATATAAGGCATGTTAGATCCTCACTTTCGTAGGGGAAAAGAGGGAGCACATGATGACAATGCACCCAATGAACAGCAGACAGACGAATGCTTTAGTGATCACAATAGGTACTGACCTTCCACATCTGATACAGCGGCGCCGATTAGAGCGCGGATAGGTGAGTCCCGATAAGCTGCGTCTTTGTACGCCTCATCCCAGTCGTCCCATCCTGTCCCGTTGTGCTTTACTGAACAGATCCAGTGGGCCAGCATATTTAGAGCATATGCCAGAGCTTCTTTATCGCTGATCACAGATATTGACTCACGATCGTATCACATGCCTTTTCACAAGAAGAGCGCCATTCGGTCACACACGATTCAAAGAACGGATGATACTTGACGTTGTTCTTGAATGCAACCACGGGCTTTTGCAGGACATACCCGGCGTAGAATACCTCCATTGCTGTACCGTGCTTGGGTAGGAGGTCGTTATTGAGGTTGACCAGTACCAGATCACATTCTCGGATATCGATCAGGTCTAGTTCGAAGATTCGTCGCATGATCTTCTGCTCGAACGAGTGACGACGTCGGGTAGGATCTAGGCAGGTAATCCCGGCAGGTTCGAGAATTGACTTGGCACATTCGCGCCATTCAGTCATTTCACTTGAAGATACTTGCTCCATTGGACCTGCTAAATACACAGTTTTAATCATTCAGAGTTCCTTTACCTTTTGCTTAATCTGGAATTTGATACCTTCGATTTTCGACTCAACAGATTGTATGTACCTCTTTTGTACAATGATGATTTGCTGTCGGAGGGCGTCATTCTCTACCACGACCACTGGATCGTAGTTCTTATTCAAGCAAGTAAGAGGTACACTTCTTCCGTTAATACTGGCGCTAACTGTCGATTGCCCTTTCCGCATCTCCAGCACATCAAGATAAGCTTGTGCGGCTTCCAGTGCGGCTTTTGTACCGGCAAGATCGCTTAGGAGCGACTGGATGTGGGATGAGGGGGATGCTGTATCACTTTTCATTCTTCGTCATCCTTCTGATACGGACGGTAGATATACAAGGGGCATTTCACTGCGGTGCATTCTCGGATGTCTTTGCGGATATCACCCACGCAGTTCAGGCAGAAGAGCTTGATGGCCATCATCGGAGTGGTACGCTTCTGTGCCTTCTTCAGAGCTTCTTCAGCCTCCCACTTAGCAAGAGCCTTCCCGCCCTTCTTCTTTGCAGCTACACGCTTAGCACGCCATTCAGCCAGTGCTGCGGCGCCTTTTGCTTGGATCTCGACTGAGAGAGTACGCTTCTTAATTACAGGCATGTTGCTCCTTTCCTTGCAGTTTCGATGGCTACTTCAGGAGACTCACCGTTCATGATTACACGATGAATTGCGATACGGCCAGCCTTGTCCAGCTGGAATCCTTGCAGGGTCACTACGCGGCATGCCCAAGCAGCTTTCACAAACTCTTCGTACCATAATTGGCTCTCAGTGATCATGACGTTGACGTCACCCTTGCGGAAGCAGCAGAATTCGTCACCGGATCCGCTACCGTTGGATGACAGAGTGTATCCTGCATCAACGAGTAGATCTTTTGAGTACTCAAGATCCTTCACCTTTCTTGACCACGACATTCCAACCGTCTACCGTGGCGAGCTCAATGTTATCAGCACCTTCGATAGGTTGAATTCTCGAGATGCGGCGTACTGTGGCTAGTTTTCGGTCAATGTTCACGTTTCAGATCTCCTCAGGTTTCTTAAACTGATCCATCGGCACTTGTGCAGTGTCTCCGTCTGTGAATGCGATATGGATCATACCGTTACCAGCCTTCCAACATCCTTCCGTGTATCTACCAGTCGGGCCTACATATTGTGCCCTCAGTGCCACTCCGGTGCAGATCTTGCCGGGCTCACTGTAGAGTAATATACGCGATTTATCCCCTCCTATTACTGCTGCTACTACGCCTGCTTGGGCGGAACCGGCGAGAGCACAAAGGATGACACCGAAAATGACTTTACCGATCCGTTCCATAAGTTTGCCTTTACTTCCTTGATTGCTGCTTCGACCTTCTTGCGCTCTTTCTTGAGCTTCCTGATCATGTGATCTGCAAGGAGGTAACGGTGACGTTCACCTGCACGGATCTTATCCATCCGGGACCATGCCAGCTTATCGTGCTTCCAGAACTCAATTTGGATACCGATTTGTATGAGATCCCCTTTGAGATTCTCTCGGATGAGACCTGCTGATGTTGCGCTTAGCATATCTATTACCTTTTCATCATGCACTTGACGGCCATAGGGTCAGCACCATCACTGACCATTTCAGCCATCTTGTTTGTTTCGTGTATTGTCACTGCAGCGATACCACTAAACAAGGAAACGATGAATACGAGGGTCACCGCTAGGATTGCTTTGATGTCAGATTCCATTGATGTATACTAGCATTGCAAGAGAAACGGTCATGGAGATAGCACTGTACCAGTGAAACTCCTTGAATGT
>Ga0116153_10003297_pt1 | contig 11521 bp, 13 predicted proteins | sample AD_UKC028_MetaG_FD_89896 | JGI IMG/M metagenome (GOLD analysis project Ga0116153, IMG submission 89896) | Active sludge microbial communities of municipal wastewater-treating anaerobic digesters from USA - AD_UKC028_MetaG | ecosystem: Engineered > Bioreactor > Anaerobic > Digestate | place: USA... | reverse complement strand
GCCGATTCTTTTTTTCATCCCGCCGCTCAATTCCTCTGGTGTTTTATTCTCAACGTCATGAAGTTCTACTCTTGAAAGTGAATCTTTAATTCTCTTTTTTATATCGAATTCTGAAAGATCTGTATTTTCCCTTAAGGGGAAAGCTAGGTTGTCATAAACTGTCATGAAATCAAAAAGCGCAGATTCCTGAAAAAGATATCCTATGTTTTTGCGGATTTGTAGAAGTTTTCTTTCATCAAGAGAATTAATGTCTGTCCCGTTGATAAAGATCTTGCCTTCGTCTGGCTGCAAAAAGCCCATTATTAGTTTTAAAAAAACACTTTTTCCTGATCCGCTTTCTCCAATAATAGAAACTATTTGGTTCTTTTCTACCTCAAGGTCGATTCCATTAAGCACGAGATGGCTATTAAAAGACTTTTTTAATCCGATAACTCTAATCATTTTTCTCGAAAAGTCTGTATTGATATTTCCCGAACTTAGTATATAGTCTGTTGTAAGGCCGTACTTCCTTTTTTTCGATGTAAATATTTTCGCCGTTATATGTGAATATTAGAAGCACTTCGCTATCTTTAAGGTTCTCTATTACGTCTTTTGGGTACCAGGCTTCTTCTTCAAATATTATAGGTTCTCCATTTCTTATCCATTGAGATTCTATTAATGTATCTGTTGGCTTGTCGTTATTCAAGCTTACACAATTAAGAGAAATCATACCTAATAGTAGCAGTATCAATAATAAATAGTTTTTCATAATTTACCCCCAGAATGTTAAGATTACTTTAGTCAAAATGAAATTGAATGAAATTACATACATACAACACAAAGCTACTGCCTTAGTGGTGTACTCTCCTACCCCTATAGATCCGCCCTTGGCTTGGTATCCCTCAAAGCAACAAATAACTGAAATAATGAGAGCAAAAAATAATGTTTTAATCAATCCGCCAATAAAATCGACTAATCTTATCGCAACGATTGTTTTATGAAGGTAGATTGCATGGGGCACATTTGCCTCCCATACCCCTATAACGTATCCTCCGAAAACTCCTAAAATTTCGGAAATCACGATTAGAATGGGCAGAACTAAAGTGCAGGCAACGATTCTAGGGAGAATGAAATATTCTTCTGGATCGACGCCCATGGCTCTCGTAGCTAATAATTGCTCGCTTACTTTCATCGAGCTGATTTCGGCAGCCATCTTTGAACCGGCCTTGCCTGCGAATATTATTGAACCAAGCACAGGGCTTAATTCCCTGACCAATGAGAGAGATACGAGTTGGGCAATATATTCTTTCGCGCCAAATCTGGATAGTATGACTACAGATTGGATAGCTAGAACCATTCCTGTGGCGAGTGAAGTTAAAGCGATGATACCGATTGATTGTACGCCCTGGGCAAAGATTTGTTTTGTTACTTCGTTTATTTTTACTCCGTTCCGAATAAACTTTAAGAAAATCTCTGCAATGAAAAAAATCACTTGTCCCAATTGCTGAAGTGATTCTATAAAATATCTGCCGATTTTGATTATAAAATTCAAATAATGTTTCTCCTTTAGTTTATTAATAAACAAATATCTAGATTTACTCTATATATAACAGAGGATTATTATAAATTTTCTTATTTTCTTGAGAGTTGATTTAGGGATATAGAAATCAGAATCAAGGTGTTTGCAGCAGTTAAAATTCCGACTGATGAAAATACTTTTAAAGCAACAGAAGGTTCACCGTAGAAACGCGAGAAAACGGCGTATAGTGCTAAAACTACGCCAGTAAATAAAAAAAACTTGCTAGAAGTTTTCATGATAGCCTCCATTTTGGATAATGTTTACTCTGGATAAATCTTTGAAACGTATTTCTTAATTCGTAAATTATAAAAAACAGCTGACAACTCCGATACAAAGAATGAAACAATCAATAAAGTCTTAGCGATATTAACATCGTAGAATATTAATGGCGAGATAAATGTTCCTGCATATAGTATGGAGTTAAGTAAAATAAGGAAATTCTTAATGTCCGATTTAATACTCGGTTTTTTATATTCCATTTTCTTGTAATCCTAATTAATGCTAATTTTCTTAATTTATTTTTGCTTAACGATTAAAGCTAAAACAAAGATAATATTAGCCATTACTAAGAAGCTGAGTGACCTAAAATGCATAAGAGCTACAGACCGCTGACCGTAGAATCTGGAGAATATTGCATACACGAGCACAATAAAACCGGCTACTATTAGTATTCTATCCAGGTTTTTCATTGCCCCCCTCCTTTTGCCTTTATTATTATATTATTAAAACTTGGGTCTTTCAATAAAAATCTAATTATAGCTCTAAATTGAGACAAAACCTCTTGCTACCAATAAAATTATGGCCAATCCCAGTATAATCCTATAAATAACAAAAATGTTTAAATTAGCCTTTTTAAGATAATTTAACAGAAAGCTAATACTGAGTATCGCACTTATCATTGAGCCAGCAATTCCAATAAATAAAGGAACATTTAATTCTGCTGCGCTCGCTTTTTTTATTTCTAGAAGGCCAGCTCCCATAATTATCGGTGCTGATAACAGAAAAGAAAATCTTGCCGCTTCTTCTCTTTTTAACCCGACAAATAAGCCAGCGGCTATTGTCATTCCTGAGCGAGAAAAGCCGGGTATTAATGCTAAGCATTGAGCAAATCCTATAAGCATGATTTCTTTTAAGCCGATATCTGAAATTGAGTTGAGCAAACTATGCTTTTTATCGGCAAGCCATAATATCAACGCACCAATAATTAGCGCAGAAGAAATAATTAATGGATTCCTTAATATAGTAACGGCTGATTTTTCTAACCAGTATCCTATTATAGCAGCTGGAATATTGGCAGCTACTAAAAACCATAGCAATGTTGCTTCTTGAGATTTGGGTTGGATGAACGCTTTTTTAATCATAGAAAGCCACTCTTTATAAAAATAGATTATTATCGCAAATAAGGTTCCTATGTGTAGCCCTACATCGAAGGTCAATCCCTGGTAGGAGTTTTTTAGGAATAGAGGCAAGATAACCAGATGTGCAGAACTCGAAATAGGAAGAAATTCTGTGATTCCTTGAGTTATCCCTAGGACTATAGCATGTGATATTAACATAATAATAAACCACCCCATTTTGGAGGTGGTATTTTACTTAAGTTCTGATTACGTAAGTTGAGTTAATTATTCGTCGATCCTATGATATTTGTTAACGCGCACATAATAAAAATACATAGTCATTAAGAAGACGCCTAGAGAATACAGAAAAGCCGTAATGAAGATCTTCTTATTCTCAAAGACATAAAGCAACACCAAAGATGTTACAAACAAAGTAAAGTTTAAGATTATTAGAAAATTCTTAACTTCGTATTTTATACTATGTTTTAGGTTTCTTTCCACGGCTATTATTATATTGAGTTATACAGAATAATGCAACAAAATTCAAAGGGATTTTCTTAACAATTTTCTTTAAGGCTGGGTTATTCTTGTTTCAATATTTTTATAAAGGCGGGAACTACGTAAGGATCGAATTGCTTACCTGAGTTTAATTCTAGTTCGTTTATGGCTTCTATCATGGTCATTTTTCTATAACGATATGGCCTATCAGAGGTCATGGCGTCAAAAGAATCGGCGCAGGCAACTATTCGCGCTTCGATAGGAATCTGTTCTTTTTTTATGCCGTCAGGATATCCACCGCCGTCGAATCTCTCATGGTGGTGTCTGACGCAGGGAATGCCAGCTTTTAAGAAACCAAGCGGCTCCAGCATTTCAGCACCTTTTACTGGGTGAAGCTCAATAAGTGCCCTTTCCGCTATTGTTAGTTTCCCCGGCTTGTTTAGAACTGTGTCAGATATCGCGATTTTTCCGACATCATGAACTTTGCTTGCGTAGTTCAAGGTTTCAATTTGCTTATCGCTAAGTCCTAGGTTCTTTGCGATTTTAATTGAGTATTGCGTGACTCTTTCTGAATGCCTCATTGTGTAGGGGTCACGGGCTTCCATAGCCAGAACTAGTGTATGGATTGTGTTGAAATAGTTAATGTGGACATCTTGATAAAGCCTGGTTTCTTGAATGGCCAGGGCAGCTTGAGAAGCAAATGCAATTAATAAATTGATTTCTTCTTTGGTTATGATTTTCGGGTATTTAAAATATACGCTTATTACCCCCAGTACTTCTTCATTAAATATTGCTGGAACACATGCAAAAGATAAAATGCCTTCTCTTTGTACTAATTTGGGGTATTTAACGCGAGGATCGTTTTTTATATTAGTAATTATTATCGGCTTTTTTGTAGTTACTGCTATTCCTGTGGTTCCTTCCCCCAATTTGATTGGAGAATTCTCTAAGAAGCTCCTGCTCAAACCACTGCTGGCATCTGAAAGAAGCAAACCATCCTCTAAGGGTTTGATTAAGCTCAGACACGCAGCATTTGCCCCTGTTATTTTTCTAGATGATTTTACAATAATATCGAGCGTTGCCTGTAGGTCGGATGAGCTTGAGAGCGATTTATTTATTTGGGTGATATCCTGGATTTCTTCTTTTGCCAGTTTTAGTTTTGAAACTATATCGGAGTGTTTTTGGTGGAGTAATTCATTAAGTTTTGTCGTATGTTTGTTGGTCCTGCGTAGAGACGAAATGCTAGATTTTAATTTCTTATTAGCTTCAAATAGATTCCTGCAAATACTTTCAAATTTGCATATTAAACTGTTTTTATGCCGTTCTTCTTTTTTGCTATAAGTGATATCTTGTATTAACTCAAGCGCTTGGATTACTTTATTGTTTTCTTTAATTGGAGTAGCAATCACCAGATAATATTTCTTTTCTTTGTTTCTTCCGACTACACTTTTCTCTGCCCGATGAACTTTTCCATCTTTTAGAGTTTTTACTATCGGACACCTGGAACAAATACTATTTTTCCCTTGAGATACTTCATAACAGTGCTTATCTTTGTCGTCCTTCAAAGAACCGAACCATCTTTCATATTGAGAATTAGCCCACCTAATTTTCATGCTTTTATCTATTATGCATAGTCCGGCACAAAGACCGTTTAATATCTCCTTTGAATTAACATTTCTTCTTGTTACGTTTTCACTTTGTTTAATCATTGTATCGCCTCTAAAAAATAAAAAAACCGAGACCTTGCTCGGTTATAATAATATTTCAACTGGGCAGTTTGGCTAAATTTTTCATTTTCTACCTCCCTACCCTAACCAGCCATTTTTATGTTCCAATATAAGTTTACATCATAAAATCAATAACGTCAAGGAGTTGCATTCGCTAAAGTTGTAACTTGTTGATTATCAGAAGGTTACAAGTCCTCACTTTTATTGAATATTTATGAGTAATAGAAAAAATATTCTATTGCTTTGGAAAGGTCTTTTGATGCAAAATATGGCAGGAGCTAAGAGTTTTTAATCTACTTTAATTTGTAAACTTTATCATTGTGTCTAACTCGAGACTTAACTAAGATACCTATCTCTTTTCCTTTTGTGGCTGATTGGATAGGCTTGCGGTCGATTTCTAAAGAGTTAATTTTCTGAATAAAATCAGTGGTATGGCCTTTAATATGAAGCGAATCACCTAATGAAATGGTTCCTTTCTTGATCTTGATTACTCCAGCTTTTACATGAGGGAAATAATGAGTGATAATTCCTACTAGTTCTTCGTTAGTTGATGTCCTGAGTTTGATTCTTTTAATAGCTTGTTTCTTGGAAGGCTTAATCTTTGATTTCTTTACATTACTAATTTTCTTTCTAGAAGTTTTCTTGGTGGATTTACTGGAGTTCTTTATTGTTTTCTTTTTGCTAATTTTAAAAAGTTTTTTTAATTTTGAAAGCATAAGCTAACTCCTTTTTATAATGAAATTTTTTCAGCAAAATCAAAGATAATTGGAATCTTAGTAAGTTTGCCTTCGAGAGATTGAATCATGCCAAAAAGCGAGGCTATGCCAAAGATTAGAATTCCTATTCTAAAGATAAATGATCCTAGATTAGGGATAACGCTTATTACTATAAGCGCGACTTCTCCTACGAAAATTACCAATCCTTGTTTTGCGTGAAAAAGAGCAAATTTATTTTCTTTTTTAAGCACTAGCGGTACGATGCATAAGCCGAAAAGATATCCCATTAGTGCAAAGATTTTTCCTTCTTGTATTTCTTTTTTTGCAGATTGTTCTTTGTCCAAGGCTAGATTTCAATTAAAGAATTATAACCGCCGAAATTGTTTTCTTCTTTATTTGGGTTGGATGGATCTTCTTGCCACTCTCCGTCGACGACAAATTTGTAATGGTATGTCCCGGACCGCAAGGCCAATCTTTTTATCCAGGAACCATTGTCGTCTCGGGTCAGTCTATTTTCTTCTGAAGCCTTCCAGTTGTTGAAATCGCCGACAAGGTAGACATCTTGGGCATTAGGATCATGCAAAGAGAAAGTAATCTCGCTTAGCTGTTTTACTTTCTCGCGGACCAATTGGCGCATTAAGTTATCTATAGAAGCCTCTTTCCTGTACATTAATTCACTGGCCAGGTAAAAATAATCTTTAGAGCCCCTGCTATACTTTGCATAGGTGACTGCCGATTGGCCGCTCATGCTGGCCTCTTTCAGCTTAACATTTGTGTGAATAATAGTCTTAAAGAGATTAGCAGAATATTTTTCTTTTATCGCATTTAAAATCTGGAAAGAATGCCTTAAACGAGAATCGAACATGGTAATGAGCAGTCTGTATTTTACGGGATGATTTAAGCGCGTTGAGATTAAATCGATAATTTCTACCAACCTATCGACTCCTATGAGTGAAAATCTGCTGGGCTCAACCGGAATAATGACTTCCTGAGCTGCCCTTATGGCGTTAACAGTCAAGATGCCTAAATTTGGAGGGCAATCGATTAATACGTAGTCATAATCCTTCTCTACCGTTTCTATCGCTTCGGTCAGCTTTAGTTCTCTTCCGATTTCATCGGAAAGTTCTTGTTCCAGCGTTCCTAACAGGATGTTTGCAGGAGCAACGTCAAAATTAGTTTCAACGTTGACAATGACGTCTTTTAGAGATAGTTTTTCGCTGGTGTAGTTGGATAGTACATTATAAATGCTATTTTGCGATGAAATGTTTAATCCTAAAGTAGCGTGTGACTGAGGGTCTAGATCAATCAGCAACACTTTCTTTGAGCTTAAAGCTATGGCGCTGGAAAGATTGACCGAAGTTGTAGTTTTGCCGCACCCGCCTTTTTGATTAGCAATAGCGATAATTGACATTAATTGCCCCCTTTCGCATAAAAATGCACATCGTCAATTAAAACAGAACCTTTGGTTTCATCTGTGTTCCATGCCTCTATGATAAAAGATACTTTTGTAATATTAGTCCAGTCAGTGATATCCTTGAATTCTTTTAATGGTATGGTAATTTTTTGCCACTTAGCTTCTACCTTATCGAAATAATATACGGATTTTTCCTTCTTCTTATTTTCAAGCGCTATCTTTAAGATGCGCGGCGCAAGATGGTTTTTTCCCCGCAGATAGAATACTAATGAATCATAATTTGTTACATTTACTGTGGGCAGATGTAGCGAGAAATTTTCTACTTGAGGTGCTCCGTTTTTGAAGTTATAGACAAATCTTAACGGGTAATAATTTAATGACAAAGAAAATGACTGTTCTTGTTTCTTTATATTTTGAGAAGTTTTTGAATTGAACAGGTAGAAAGAAGGCAGAAGTGTTATAGCGATTAGATTCGCAAACAGTATTACCTTTATAAAATTATATTTTTTCTTTTTCTTGGTTTTCTTGCCAAGATAGACTTGTGCTAGATGTTCGTAAATTTCTTCTCTGGTCATTTTCTTAGTATTTTATTTAGGATTGCGTAAAATATTATAATCTTGTCGTTAACTGTGTCAAATAAAAAACAAATTTTTTTCTTTCAGGTATGATAAATGTGTCTAAGAAAAACCCCCACACCAGAAAATCTGGCGTGGGGGTTTAGTTTATTACATGCTCTTAGAAGCTAACTGCACAGGTTCCGATGAGTTGAGTTGCAACTTCACCGTTTTGTTTACGATCAAAAGCGTTACCTGGCATGAATGCTCCGTAAGTAAGACCGAATTGCACATCTTCGGTATAATCATAGGTTGCGGTTAAGTCAATTTCTCTACCTAGATGTTTTGCGTCTCCGGTCATGTATGTTGCTCTGCTGTTGCCATCAATTCCGTAAAGCGTAAAAAGGTCGGTAGTTTGATGACCCCAACGATCAACATTGGGTTCCTGCACTAACCAGAGGTCAGTGTATTCTAACAACAGTCTTACGTCTTCCATCGGAACTGCAGATGCGTTCAATCCGACTGATTGAGCAGAAGTATTCTGGAACAAAACGTTGTAGATTTTTCCAGTACCCTGATTCTCATAAAGCGGATCCCAAGATTTGAATTCGCCTCTGCCATCAGTTGTGTCAGCAGGGTTCTTGTCGCCGCTAGTATATGTATATACGGCGCCAACCTTAGGCGTGTATTTCTTCAGTTTCTCAAAAGGTAAAGCATAGGAAGCTGTTGCTTGTGCTGCCATAGCTTCACGCGATCTGGAAACGCCAGCTATATTCTTGGAACCTGTCTGCCAAGCCATCTCTGCTGATACGACCATGTCTTTCATTGGAGCAGCGACAGCCCTGATACCAGGACACCAAATAGTATCTGGCGTTGAGTTTTGAGCAAGAGCTGAACCTGATTTATCATTTTGATAAAGTAGGTAACCTTCTAACAATGTTCCCCACTTGTCGCCTAATGCATAGCTGGCTTTTGCACCATAAAGATCAATATCATCTTTATCTTCTAACTGAGCACCAGTCTGTGCATTTTCATCGATCTTGCTATAGAATGCTTCGATCATCAAAGGATTATAATCCAAGTTGAATTTAATTGCATCGAAAGCTTTTCTTAAGCTTAGATCTCTGTTGGCGATTGGGCCAGCGCCTGCTGCCCATGTAGTTGTGTTTACGGTATTGTTGGTGTCTGGGTCGCCTAATACAAAACCTGCTCCCCACATTAATTCCTGGCGACCAAGCGTCATTGACAAGGGGCAGAAAAACATTTCTTTCATAGTCACGTTCGCTAAGTCAATATCAATATCGGTATTGTTAGCGTCTTGGTTTTCTCTTCCCCAGTCTGTTTCGCTTAATAGTCTTACTGTTGCTGATACGTTTTCAGTAAGATCGGTGTCTACTTTTACGCGAGTCTGAGACATTATGACGTTAGAATTATCTTCACCATCAGACCATCCTAAGTCAAATTGGTCTCTGCCGATCGCGCTAACTTTTAGATCGCCGCTTACTTTTACATTCTGTACCGCAGCGTGTGCGCTTACTGCTAAACCAAGCACGAACGCTATAGCACATATCATTATTAACCTTTTACTCATTTTGCTTTTTACCTCCTTAAAAAATTTATATTGTCTATCATGAAACTAGGTAATTCGCCTAGAAATATAATCTATGTCTATACACCAGATTTTCGATAACTTCGGCTTTGGATTTTTAACCCTCCTTTCCCGCCTAGATTAAAGTTATCACTGGTTGTATAAGTTATATATTTTTTATCATATTGGAGGGTTATTGTCAAGATTTTTTTTATAATATTTAAGCTTATATATCTTATGATTTGCCAAGGGATTACAGCTCAGAGGTATTCGTGGTTAACAGGAGGTTATTTTGACGTTTTTTAAAGCATTTTTTAGGCTCATTTTCTAGGATTTTCTGAGGTTAAATGATAAAAAATGCGGCTCGGGTTTACAACCCGAGCCGCATTCAACCATCTCTATGTTGTATTATTATTTTACTTTTATAATCGCCACAGGTGATTCATTGACTACTGCCTTAAGAGTGTCTATAGAAGAACTGCAAGGGCTGCCAGAGTTATCGTCGACTTTTAGCGTCACCTTGTATGTTCCCGATTGTGTGTAGACGTGGCTTACTTTTGCGCCTTCTCCTGTGCTTCCGTCGCCAAAATCCCAGGCGTATGTCAATTTTCCGCCATCAGACTGGGAACCAGAGCCGTCAAATATCGCTTTTTCTCCGATGCAGCAAACATTGCTTGGAGCGATCATGGCCACTGGGGCGCGGTACAGTTTTACGTTCGCGGTATCACTGCTGATAGAACATGCAGTGCTTTCTCCGTCGTTCACTGTTAAACGAGCCATATAGGTACCGGCTTTTGGATATATATGAGCGGCTGATTTTCCTTCACCTGTTGTGCCATCTCCGAAATCCCAGGCGTAGGTTACGTTATCTCCGCCCTTGGATGCTCTGCCGTCCAATACGACTCTTAGATCTTGCTTTGCGGGAACGCAAATTTCGATTTCTTTTTTGGCTACAGATGCTTCAAGCGGTGCGTTGATTGAAATAGCTTTAGCTATGCTGTCGATACTGCAAGACGAATTTTCATTATCATTAACCGTTAGCTTTACAGTGTAGCGGCCATCTTTTTCGTAGGTTTTAGAGACTCTTTGTCCTTCGCCTTTCGTGCCATCTCCGAAATCCCAGGCATAGGAAAGATTTCTTGAGTCATCTTTTGAAGCGCTGCCGTCAAAGACTATTTCGCTACCTGCGCAATTTTTCTCAGGGGCTGAAAAATCAGCTACGGGTGGGGTATTAACTTTAACGTTCTGTTTAGTGATAGCCGTATCGCAGTTTAGGCCAGAATCATCTTTAACTGTTAAGGTAGCAACGTACATGCCGCCTTTTTCATAGCAGTGTTTTACTACTGCTTCCTCGCTGGTTGTGCCATCTCCGAAATCCCAAAGATAAGAAATCTTTTGTTTATTAGGATCGTAAGATTCTCGGCCGTCAAAGGTGAAACAGTTGCATTTTAAATCTGGTGCAGGCTCTGTATAGGTCTCAGCCTTATGCTTTTTCTCGCATTCTGTGCAGTGTCCTCCTGCCCAGACCATGCCGGCTGAAATCATACAGAGGAAAAACAAGATTATGCCACCGACAAAAAGTTTCCTCATTCCTCCTCCTTTTTAATAAGGTTGATGATTTGAATTACCTAAATAAATTTTAAGATTTTAATTATTGTTTGAAAGATATGATTACACAATTTTCTTACTAATAGGAAAGTGCTTATATTATAATGACGGGTTTTTTATTGTCAAGCTATTTTAAACAAGCCCATTTTATTCCTTTTCCTAAGGAAAGATATGGGATAGGCGTAGTATTAAATCTTAAATTTATTCTTAATCTTAGTTTGTGTTGCCTTAAGCGTATCTTTATCTATGCCAACTTCGCAGGCAACTTTTTGTATCACTAATAGCTTTGGTATATCCTTTAATTTGTGGCTATCGGAATTAAAAATTATTGTCGCACCGGTTAATTTCGCGATTTTGGCTACGTGGCGGTTGGTAAGATTGTGCCCTTTGCGTAAAGTAATTTCTAAAAATATCCCTTTCTTTTTTGCTAGGAGCGCGTCTTCTCTAGTTAGCTTGCCAGGATGGGCTAAGATATCGATATCAGATTCTAAAGCTGCCTTATTCGTCCCTTTTATCACTGG
>Ga0116153_10003295_pt1 | contig 11524 bp, 9 predicted proteins | sample AD_UKC028_MetaG_FD_89896 | JGI IMG/M metagenome (GOLD analysis project Ga0116153, IMG submission 89896) | Active sludge microbial communities of municipal wastewater-treating anaerobic digesters from USA - AD_UKC028_MetaG | ecosystem: Engineered > Bioreactor > Anaerobic > Digestate | place: USA... | reverse complement strand
CTGGGAAATGGATACACTGTACGACGGCAGTACCTCATTTGTTATTGAACAAAGCACAGGTTCAGGGGCAGCAGAAGTGATTGGTTCCTGGATTAGCGATTGCTATGATCTGGTGGGCACTGCTGAAGATCCAGTGATACCATCCATCCGCCAGAATTTTCCGAATCCGTTCTCAGACAGGACGACGATTACCTGCACACCAGGTGATCATTCTGCAATGTATCTTCAAATACTGAACATGCTCGGAGAAGTTGTCCGTGTGCTGGAATTAGAACCAGATGCAACTCAGATCACCTGGGATGGGACCGATGACAGGGGAAAATCCCTTCCCTCAGGAATCTATTATTATGGCAGTTCCAGTTCTCGAGAAGGATTCAGAAAGATGGTCATAATACGATAACAGAGAAGGGGTCCCGACTTTCGTCGGGATAACATTCAGCCGCAGGGAATGAGGACAGGGGGCTGAAAAGTGCATGCACTTTTCAGCCCCCTGTCTCTCCCTGAAAATGCGATCGTCATCCCGGCGTAAGCCGGGATCAGCCATCCGGAAGTCCTGGTGGAATTCTCCCGGCGTAAGCCGGGATCAGCCATCCAGAAGTCCTGGTGGAATTCTCCCATCGTATGCTGCGATCGTCATCCCGGCTTAAGCCGGGATCAGCTGAAGGATTGCACGATTGTCGATTGGACGATTTTCGAATTTCGACATCAAACATCGAAAATCGCCATATCGATAATCGACAATCATTCTCCAGCTTCCTTATCCCCAATCTTGAATCCAATTTTCGGACGACTGCTCTCATCAGGCGGTTTCATCAATTCCTGGAAGATCCTGAACACAGTGGCGAAATTCTTGTCCACCTTTGTTTCCAGGTCTTTCAGTTTTCCCGCCAGTTCGCGGTTTGAAACCAGAAGTTCCCTTAGCCTGACAAAGGACCTGACCACTAGAACGCTGGCCTGTATGGCCAAAGGCGTATTCAAGACGCTGGCCAGCATAATAGCACCGTGCTCGGTAAATGCATATGGATTTGTTGAAGCAAATTTTAATCTTTCGAGGTGATCGCAATTTGCGATGACCTCTCGCTTTTCTTCATCAGTAAGTTGAAACATGAAATCTTCCGGGAACCTGTTTCTGTTTCGTTTGACCTGCTCATTCAACCTGAAAGTTTTCACACCATAAATAATGGCCAGATCTGCGTCAAGCATGACTTTCCTACCCCTGATCAAAAGGATGGCACGATCGATCTTTTCGTAAGGGATCAACATTTCTTCTTCCATGACAACGTTCTTTTCCCGTTAATCCCGAGTGATATCAATTTGTGACCCAGCTAAGGCTAAAAAAGATAGAGAAAAAATTATTTCTCCTCTCTCCTCTCTCCGTTCTCCTCTCTCCTCTCTCCTCTCCCCTCTCTCCTCTCCACAAAGTACATATCCACCTCCCCCTTGTTCTTTGCCTGTACCTTGCCGCGGTAAGTGCAATGAAACTGATCCCTGATGAGTTCATAGGTGTTGCCCGAAATGTTCACCTGCCCCGACTTGCCGCTGGATTCCATCCGGCTGGCGGTGTTGACAGCATCTCCCCAGATGTCGTAAGCAAATTTATTCTTCCCCACCACACCGGCCATCACAGGGCCCGTGTTCACCCCGATGCGCACCTCCCAGTAATCCCTTCCGGCGCTGATGCGCTCCTGCCTTGTCCGTGTCACAAAATCCCTGATCTCCAGCGCAGCCGACACCACATCCACCGGATTGGTGCGGTTGGCTACAGGGATACCTCCCGCGCACATGTACGAATCGCCAATCGTTTTGATCTTTTCCACTCCGTATCGATCGATGATCCGGTCAAACTCAAGGAAGCAATGATTCAGCTCTGCGATCAGCTCCTGGGGCGACATGCGTTCGGCAACGAAGGTGAAACCGACGAAATCAGTGAACAGGATTGTGACCATTTCATAGTGCTTTGGAATGGATTGCCCGGTCTCCTTTAACTCGTTTGCCGTTTCTTCCGGAAGAATGTTCAACAGCAGGTCATCCGATTTTCTTCTTTCCTCATCGATGATGATCAGGTTCCGGTTGATTTCCTCTTTCTGCCGGTTGATCTCCACATTCTGACGGGCCAGCCTACGGTTGGCTTTCCTGGCGAACCTCAGCCCGCGGTAAACCGCATAAAGGACGGCCAGGACAAGCATTGAAATCCCCAGCATAAATAAATTCCGGGCCCTGGCTTTGCTGAGGGCGAGGTCACCCAATGCCTTATCCCTGGTCAGCAATGCGATCTCCTGCTGATCCTGCTGCTGTTCAAGCTCTTTCTGGCGAAGCTCCAGCGACTGGATCTCCTCCCGCTGCCTCAGGTCCACAATCTCCCTGTCCTTCCGCTCAGCGGCCAGCCGCTCCTCCGCCAGCAGAAGCTCCTGCAACGCTTTATCCCTTTCCAGCCGCTGATTCTGAATGACCGCCTTCTGCAGCGAGTCATTCTTGCGGTAGATCTCCAGCTGCTGCTGCCTCGTTGTCGATTCCAGCCTGAGCTGGATCAGCTCCAGATCGCTGATCTCCTGTCCGCTGAGCAGCTGGCTGATCTCCCTCTCTGCCCTTTCCACAATATAGCGCTGCTGAACCAGCTCCGCCTGCTTTCTCTCTTCCTCCCTGGCCAGCGAATCCCTGATGTCAAGATGTTTCCGGTAATACTCAAAGGAAAATTCGAAATTGTAAAGGGCCTCGTCAATTTTGGATCCGAGAAGGTAAATATCCGACAGCAATGGCTGATCCTGGTTCTTCAGAGCCAGCGCCTGTGCTTTGCTGTTGCAGACGCCGGCATTGTAGAGATCCTGATCCAGAAAATAGATGTTCGCAAGGATGTGATACAGCAGGGCCGTCTCAGCCTCATCCCCTTCTCTTTCAGTGATGCGGATGGCATCCAGCAGCGTCCTGACAGACGATGGATAGTCGCCGAGATTTTGATGGAGAATGGCTTTGTTCAGCAGAATGACCGTGTTTTCCGGCTGACCGGGATGAAGGGATTGCTCCAGAAGAAGGGATCCCTCAAATGAACGAAGCGCTTCATCATACTCACCCATCTTTTGAAGGATGAATCCTTTATTGTTCAGGGACAGTACTTCATGGGTCCTGTCGCCCGAGTTCCTGTAAAAATCCAGCAGCTGACCGTTCAGGGCGAGGGCGCTGTCGTACTGTCCGGTGAACTGATAACAAAGGATCAACCTGTTCATCACCCCTGCCATCATGCCGGGATCCTGATGATCCTTTAAAAGATCCAGTAATCCCTGATAATCACTGGCAGCCTTTTCATACTGCCCCAGTAAGAAGTAACTGCTGGCTTTCTCCCAACGTATTTCCTGAGGATTAATAATCGTGGTATTGGCAATAGCAAGCTGCTCTGCTGCAAGAAAATACTCAATGGCTTTGGTGTGCAGCCCCGCTTTGCTGTAGATCTTCCCGATCTGAACGTTGGTCAGGGCCATCCCGGAAGTATCACCGAGCATCCCGAATTCGTTGAGTGCACCGAAAAAATGCCGGATGGATAAAATATACTGACCCTGTTCCAGAGCGCTTTGTCCCAGGATGAACAGCGCTGATGCCTTCCCCGGCCGGTAGAAGGACTGGCGGGAAAGATCAAGAGCCTTTGTCGCAAAGAAACCGGCACTGTCGTAGACCTTATCGTCAAGCTGACTGGCTGCCTGTTTTACCCATTGCTGTATACGGGCGGTGTCTGCCAGCGGATGGACCGGGCTGATGGGAACAGGGACATCAGACTCCTGCGCCTGAATGAAACTTGTACCCATTGCCATGAAGGCCATGGAAACAAGAATCCTTTGTATTGATCCCCGTTTGTTCATCAATCCAGCTTAAAATTCAGTCCAAACCTGACATTCGTTCCATACTGAGGATTATAGATCAGATCGGAGGGGTACCCGTAAGCATCTGTACCGCCATATTCGGCTCCCAGCAGGTTATCCGCATCCAGGTAAGCCTGCAGCTGACGTGTAATGCTGATCCGGACCGTGGCGCCCAGTACATAATAACCCTCCACATACACAGGCAGACCCAGTTGCTCCATGACCTCAGGCTCGAGGGGGAAGAACCGTTTTGCGCTTTTACTGCAATATGTATTGTGAATGATCAGGTAAATCCGTTTGACAGGTTTGAGCGATATGTCCAGTTGTGACATGTACCGGGGATACATCCTCACATCATCCAGTGTTCCCAGGTTGCCTGGCAGGATCTCTTTCCCTTTGGATGCACTCAAGGAGAGGTCAAACGACAGATCAACAGAGGGAATGATCTTTTGTACCGATAAATCGGCCTGCAGTCCGGCCAGCCGGAATTCCGAATTTTCATCGTTCTTATAGGATGTGGCAAGGCCTGAAGGATTGACGGCATCAGGGTACTCACCGGGGTCCAGCAATACCAGCGACAACGAAATATAGTCACGGAGCTGCTGGTAGTAGGCTACCAGGTCCAGTGTCAGACCGGAGTTCGCTGCAAACCGGTATCCGATCTCTGCAGTATGCAGCTTTTCCGGCTTCAGATCCGGATTGGGCACGATCTGGTAATAATAACCGCTATCCTTTGGAAAAGCAAGAGAATTGTAGGTATAGCAGGTGGATGGTGCCCGGAGACCCTGGCCGTAGAGTATCCTCACCGACATATTCCCGTTGATCGCATATAAAAAAGAGATCCTTGGGTTGTTGCTTCCACCGTAAAGGGAATGATAATCGTAACGATCGCTCACCAGCGCCGTCAGTTTTCCGGTCTTGTAAAACACCTGCAGGTAGGCGCCGGTGTTGGAAAATACAAGGGGATGAAATCCGAAGTCTCCCAGGGGTCCCTGGTGGCTAATCTTTTTTTGTGAAAAGGCAGGGTAATCTTTCGTATCAAAGGGTTCTGCGAGATCATTGGTCTTGGGCAGGTTACCCGAGTACTGGAAAGAGATGCCGCCGGTCAGTTCCAGCGTTGGAACGGGCTGCCATGTCACCTGCTGGTCCAGCGACAGGTCGTCGGAGCCTGCATATTTAAAGGCTTTGCCCGACAGGCTTTGATCAGATGTCATCGTAAAGGACGACTGGTTATCGAGCCGGTAACGCAGGTAGGATAGCTGGGTGGCGGAAGAGATCTTTGCCCACGAATGAACATATTGCAGAAATGCCCGGTAAATGGTTTCGCCCCAGAATGCGGATGGATCTGCATAGGAATATTTGGCGGTATTCTGGCCGATGGAGGAATGTGTCTTCCTCTGCATGATGTCAAATCCGGCATTTATTCCCCTGTAGTCCACCCTGATCCCGAGCAGGTTGCTCTCCTGGGGCAGGTCGTTCAGTACGGGGTGGGTCGAATCTCCCTGGTAACGCGGTTCCTGAAGATACTGATACGTCGAGTCATAGACCGCCGGATTGTACAGGCCAGGCAGATCATATTTTACATTCATATCCCCCTGGCGGGCAGCATTCCCGTAAAATGAATATTTCATCGTATTCCCTGCCTTTCCCGCCTTACCGCTGATAAGCGCGTTGAGCGAATAGTAGCGCGGACTTCCCAGGCTGATCCCTGCTTCTGCATGAACAGGACGTTCGGATGATCGTGTCACAATGTTGATCACCCCGGTCATGGCATCCGCTCCGTAAATGGAAGAGGCGGGTCCGATGATGACTTCAATGCGCTCGGCCTGCCGCACCGGGAGCTGTTCCGCCACCGGCATTCCGCTGACCACCGTGGGCTGGACCGGAATATTGTCAAGCAGGATTTTGGTATAATAATTCCCGAATAATCCCCTGATAACGAACATTTCTCCTTCGATGGCACTGCCCGGCTGGGATACCTTGATCCCGGGAATGGACCGGAGCACATCGGCAAGGGTTGAATATCCGTTGAGTCGTATTTCTTCACCGTCAATGACATAAACAGTGACGGGCAGCTCACTGACCAATTTCTCGGACCGGCTGGCGGAAACCACTTTTGTTCTACTACTTATGCTGTCTTCCCGGAGATCTTCTGCATTCAGACGGAACAGGCTGTCCTGTTCCACCTGGGCGGATGAAAAAGTGCAATAAAAGCATAAAAGGACAACAAGAAAAAAGGATGTCGGGGTTCTCATGTACAACACAGCTCTTACGGCAAAGTTATAAAATACTTAATGATAGGTATAGTCTATAGATTTCAAATGATATACTTTTACTTTTCATAATTATTCGAACCGATGAAAATCACGAAATCTGTTTTTATCCTGGCTAATCTTTCAGGTGCACTGCTTTCCTGCACTCAAAAACCCGCGACTGAGCCCGTGGCCACCACACCGGCAGCGGGAGGTGAACCTGACCGTACGGTGCTTCCAATCAGGGAGCCTGTACGTCCAACATTTAAAGAACTTGACGTACGCAATGCAACTGCGCCTCCGCGTTTCGAGGTGAAAGCCCCGGCGGGCGCTCCCAATGTAGTGGTTGTACTGATTGATGACATGGGATTTGGAGTTTCCGAAGCATTTGGAGGGCCCATTCCTATGCCAACACTTGACCGGCTTGCTAACTACGGTCTGAGGTATACACGCTTCCACACAACGGCACTGAGTGCCCCAACCCGTATGGCGTTACTCACCGGTTATAACCATCACTCAAACAATATGGGTGTTATTACCGAAGCAGCAACTACGTTTCCCGGGTATACCGGCGTGCGGCCACAGACCATTACACCAATGGCTGAAGTGCTGAGGCAGAATGGATACAACACCGCCCAGTTTGGAAAGTGCCATGAGGTTCCGCCATGGGAACTTTCCAACAATGGACCTCAGGATCGTTGGCCAACCCGATCAGGATTTGAGAAATTTTATGGCTTTCTGGGAGGTGAAACCAATGAGTGGGCGCCGCTGATCTATGATGGCGTTACCCTCGTTGAAACACCCGATGACCCCAATTATCACTTCACAACCGACATGACCAATCAGGCCATTGATTGGGTGGAAGCACAACAAGCCCTGCAGCCCGATAAACCCTTCTTTATCTATTATGCCCCCGGGGCAACACATGCTCCCCATCATGTTGCGCCGGAATGGATCGAAAAATATAAAGGAAAATTTGACCAGGGCTGGGACAAGCTCCGTGAAGAGACTCTGGAACGGCAGAAAAAACTGGGAATTGTTCCCCGGAATACGCAACTGGCCCCCAAGCCAGCTGATATCAAAGACTGGGAAACACTCTCTGCTGATGAGAAAAAATTATTCACCCGCCAGATGGAAGTATATGCCGGATTTGCCGAACAGACGGATTACGAAATCGGAAGACTCGTTGCGGCCATTGAAGATCTGGGTGAACTGGACAACACGATCATCATATTTATTGCCGGAGATAACGGTGCAAGCGCAGAAGGACAGATGAATGGCATGTATCAGGAGATGACGTACTTCAGCGGTGTACGTGAAACTGTTCCGGATATGCTGAAACATTATGATGAATGGGGATCTCCAAGCACCTATCCGCACTTTTCAGCCGGCTGGGCAGTGGCGCTCGACGCACCTTTTTCCTATACCAAGCAGGTTGCTTCCGATTTTGGAGGTACAAGGAACGGCATGGTCATTCACTGGCCTGATGGCATTAAAGCAAAAGGTGAAATCCGGACACAGTTTGGCCATGTGATTGATATTGCACCTACCATTTATGAAATCACCGGGATTCCTGCACCAGGAATGGTGAATGGCATTGAACAGGATCCCATTGAAGGCAAAAGCCTCGCCTATACATTTAATGATGCCGGTGCGCCGGAGAAACATACGGTGCAATACTTCGAAATGTTTGGTAACCGCGGAGTTTACCAGGATGGCTGGTATGCAAGGACCATACATCGTCTTCCCTGGGGTCTGCCTTTAGCATCTCTGCAGGAAGATACGTGGGAATTATATAATACGCAGGAAGATTTCAGCCTGGCCAACGACCTGGCTGCCCAGCACCCGGATAAACTGAAGACAATGCAGGATCAGTTCATGGCAGAGGCTGAAAAATATCATGTACTGCCCATCGATGACCGGGTGGTGGAACGAACAGATGCCGTACTGGCTGGCAGACCCGTGCTCCTGGGAGACCGGACTACCGTTTCCTACTTTGAAGGGATGAAAGGAATGGGCGTCGATATTTTCATTGACCTGAAAAATATGGCTTACACGATAACGGCAGATGTGGAAGTGAAAGCCAACGGAAACGGCGTGATTGTATGCCAGGGTGGCCGATTTGGTGGTTTCTCCCTGTATATGAAAAATGGCAAACCTGCATTTACATACAATTATCTCGGCATGGAGTCAACGGATGTGATGGCTTCCCAACCACTGAAACCCGGCAAATACCAGATCGTGTATGATTTCAACTATGACGGGGGAGGTCCTGCGAAGGGGGGTGTCGGAACGATTACCGTTGATGGTAACAAGGTATCCGAAAAAAGAATTGAACGCATACAGGCAGGCATTTTCTCAGTAGATGACCTGGCTGACGTAGGAGTGGATGATGGCACCTGGGTGGCAGATTATGGAACCTCATCCAAATTCAATGGAAAGATAGATAAAGTGACCATTGAGCAGAAAAAATAGTTCATCATAAATAGCAAATTCCATTTTAAGATCAAGCCCAAACTGTTCATCCCTACCGGGGTCATTGTAAAATCCACCATGGGTGCCAGAGGGATCACACCGTATTCTGTTGGCAACGAAGATCTGGACAGCCTTTTCATTGATGCAGACATCGACTGGAAACTTCAGTTAATAAATAATTTAAAATGCAAACAGAACATTTAATGAAAGCATTTTCCGGGCTTTTAATGATGACTACCCTGGTATGGGGTCCTCCTATGGAGATTCCATCAGAAAAGAGGAAGCGGTTGAAAACTGGAATTCGTATGTTTGCCAACCTGTATGAAAAGATTGAATAGACTCGCTCAAAATTCGCTGCAGTGACCATCCCCGAGGGCGATAATAAAGGAGAATGGGTGGCAAACTGGGCCGAACTGCGTATTGTCTGCAAAAATGACAGGGGATCGGTCACCATCTGGGCCAATACAAATTACCTCATCGAAAACGGGAAGATCGCAAAGAGTATTACATATTATAACGAAGCCGATGCACTCCTGCAATTAGGTTATCGATGGATACAGTCCGAATGAGAAGATGTCTTATTCTTTGATCTTGAAAACGAGCCCTCCGCTGAAGTCTCCCTGTATGATCGGAGCCCAGGCATTGGCGCTGACACCCGTTGTGGCCCCGCCGGTCCCGATGCCGACAAACATGCCCATCCCGGCGAAATACATCGGCATGAGCAGCCTGCCCTGGGCTTTTATGCCTACGCGATCCGTGAAGAAATAATTGATGCCCGCACCCAGAGCCACGGAGAACATCCAACCGTCCTCAACATCTTCCTCCAGCATATTGAACCAGGTGGCACCCAGGGAGAAAAGTCCATATCCTTCTATATTATCTTTACTACCGCCTCTTGTAACGTTCAACTGAAAATAGTCGACGGTCAGGTCATAATCTGATTCAGGATAAGTTACAGGATAATAGGAGTCAAAATGACCTTTGGTGTTCATCCTGCTGTATGAAAATCCAGCCTTCATACCCGGTTGCGTTTCAATATCCAGCCCGAGTCCCCAGTTCCCGTGGTCCTCGATCTTGAAATTTCCTTCGTAGAATTCCAAACGGCCGCCAAACTGGTAACCGGCAACGGCATACAGCTGAACCGGTCTTCCCTGTGCATATATTTCTGTGCAGCAAGCCAGGATCAGTAAGGTCAGGATAGTTATTATTCTTAGATTTTTCATAGGTTTGACTTATTTATTTGGATGGCACAAATGTAAAACTATTTGGAAATTATGGAATTCTTTTTATTGATATAAATAGGATATATGTTGTATTTTTGCCCGGTTTAAATGCCTTAAGTTACTTAAAATACAAAAAATTTCTATCAAATATGAAAACCATGGTTCTGAGAAAAAAGTCAGGAAAATGGGGATTGCTGTGGATCCTCAGCCTACCCCTTGTATTATCGTCCTGTTATCCCGGAGGACCTGAATACGTTGAGGACATGGATCTTGTCGCCACAAAGTATGATGCAACCTTCGATTTTACAAAGGTAAACACCTACATCATGCCCGATACCGTCATGCCAGTATATGATCCAGACAATTCCGAAGACGCCGAGCCGGTCGACAAACAAATGCAGGAACTCATCCTTGATGAGGTTGCAGAGCAATTCGAACTGCTTGGTTATGAACGTAAATATGACACAATCGATGGATACCCTGATGTTTATGTAACCCTGACTGCTTTTTCATCCACCTATGTCGGGTATTATTATGATTACTGGTACTATTACTGGGGCTACTATCCCTACTGGCCTCCCTACTGGGGCGGTGGGTATTATCCCTATTATCCCTGGGGTGGAACCGTTGTTTACAGTTATACAACAGGTACCGTGCTGATACAGATGATGGATCCCAACAATGTGGACATTGAAAATGAAAAGATACCCGTTGTTTGGATCGGAGCCATCAACGGACTGGCCGAGGGTGGCCAGACCAATATCAATGAAAGGGTAAAACGTGGCATCGATCAGGTCTTTAAACAGTCTGACTATTTATAATCCGGCAAGTATTCTTTTTCACCGAAACATATATTATCGACCTCCTATGAAAAACTTAAGATATCTTGTTCTGAGCCTGGCACTTTTTTCAGGTATCATCACCCTTGGTCAGGGATATGTGACCACAACGTACAATGTAGCTCTCCCTCTTGGCAACACGAAAGATTTTATTGATAAGACCAGCCCGCGTGGCTTTGGGATTGAAGCCGGAGCCTGGCTGAACGACAATGTTTCGCTCGGTCTCGAATTTTCCTGGAACGGCTTCTACAAGGAATACGACTACGACACGTATTATAACATTGACGGATCCACACTCACGTTATCCGGCAGAATGTGGCGCTATACAAATGTATACCCTTTAATGGGTGTGGTAAAGTATTACCTTAACTCTGACTCAGATTTTGAAGCTTTCCTGGGTGCTGGTCTCGGGACGTTTATTATCAACAAGAGGACCGATTTCGGATTATACACCCTTGAAGACCACCAGTGGCACTTTGCCCTCTATCCTGAGGTTGGATTTATTTACTGGTTCTCCGATGCGGCTGGTTTTACCTTCAACACCCGGTACAACTGGGCAGCCAAATCCGGGGATATTGATGCCCAGTCGAACCTGGGATTTAATTTCGGATTTGTATTTTATTCCTTCTGAATCAGATTTCTACTTCTGAACGAACGGTACTTCCCCGAGAATGTAAAGACGAATGGCGGAAAGGATATAACCCTCCACCTGGAAAAACTGCATCCCAACAATTGGTGAAGTGGCTTTGGATATTTTCTTATAATAGTTAATCCTTAACAATTCACTTTTCCGAGATTCCAATTAAAAGTTAAGTCTTCCTGAACGGCAGAAAATAATTTCCGGATATTTTTAAAGAAGGCAAAAATAATTTTCTTCTTCTTCATTG
>Ga0116153_10003287_pt1 | contig 11543 bp, 13 predicted proteins | sample AD_UKC028_MetaG_FD_89896 | JGI IMG/M metagenome (GOLD analysis project Ga0116153, IMG submission 89896) | Active sludge microbial communities of municipal wastewater-treating anaerobic digesters from USA - AD_UKC028_MetaG | ecosystem: Engineered > Bioreactor > Anaerobic > Digestate | place: USA... | reverse complement strand
GTCGTAATATTTTCCCTGTTCAAACAGGAGTTACCGGCTTCCATACGACCAGAAAACTGGCGGCCTCCCTCTTCCCATTTCTCTTTAAATCCTAAAACCTGCATGCCCCCATCACCCGGAACGAATACAAGATACAGGGATATACCTTGTTCAATAAGGTTCCAGACAATGCTCATATTAATACTGCATTGCATCGCGATACCGTCCACGTTCGACCAATTCCTGTCGACTCTTCTGAAACAGCGAGGCAAAGGTCATCCTCTGACAAGATATCTCCTCACTCTTCCCCCCTCTCCTTACAGCCGCCTGATGTGCGACATACCTGATGTGCCAATCAGCCCGATTCCCACGATACCGATCACTGCAGCGGGTCCGGGCTCTATGATATCAAAAAAGAGGAGTGCAGCTGCAGTTAATGCGATACATAACCCGGCAAGAAAGAGAGCTATGCTCATCGAAGTGCATCCCCACCCTCCTTTAAAGAATGAGTGGGCATAAATCTTTGGTATCCTCCCTTTTCTCTTCCTGCACAACACCATCAGCACCCTGATAGGTGCGAGCAGCGTTCCAGAGACCGACGGGACTGCCAGAGATGTGATCGTGAGCAGGTGGGAAAAAAGTGTGTGCGGTGGCTTGGAAAGGTCCGGCTATCAGATAAGGCCGTTTCCCTTTACCGAAACCTTGTTGATAAGAGCACTGATATCAGGCATCTGTGCCCAGGATATCAACAGGGGTAAAATCCACGCCAGGAACTCTTTTGCGGTATCCGCAGCCGATATTCCCATGATAACAGCGGCGACGACCAGGAAAAGAGAAAGAAATTGTCTCATGATATCGTTCCTCCTTATATGCTATTGCTCCTCTTTTTGGATAGAGGTAAGAAGGAGAGGAATCGGGATCGATGATACTTTTTTTGAACCTCCTCCTTTTTTCGCCTACATGAAGGACTATAAATTGGAGCGATTTGTTCGTAGTGATAACCCGTCCCGGATTCAGTTGAACTGTCAGGGAAAAGAGCAAGGGGTGCGACACGGTTGCAGAGAGTTCATAAAAAATCCATCCTGTGCAGGCAAATACGATCGCGAGGAAGTGAGGGGAGATTGGGTATTCCCGGAGCCTGAAGAGAAGAAGTGAGTGCCCGAATCCTCTTTTACTCCACCAGTTTCTTCACTTCGTCCCGGGGGATAGCCACATAGGTCTCCACATCCATGAGTTCGACCCTCTTCATGGCTGCTTTCATCGCCTCTTTTTCATCAGGGGCTTCATACACCGCCACGGCATCGTATTTCCCGAGAGTCCAGTAAATAGCATGAAATCTGAACCCTTTCTGGGTATCGGCATCGATCAATTTCTGCGTCTCGATCATAAACGCCTTATCCGGCTTCTTTTTGAACTTCAGCAGTGCAACAAAATACATCGGTCCTTACTCCTCCCTTTTCAGGGCATGGTACCATACGAGGCTGACTATAAAAAGGTACCTGACATCATCCGGAGAAGGATACCGTTACCCCCCTGTTCGCGTTGGAGGGGATGGAGAGCAACGCTCTTCTTCCCTGCCACCCCGGCCATCCAGGAGCATGGGAGGGAATGAATATCATGAGGATGATCACTGATGGGAGAACGAGAGAAAGTGAGGAGATGGCGTGGATACGAACAACCCGATTGGAATCAAACCAGCGGACCTGCATAAGGCAGGCAGACTGGTGGCACAGAGGGTGAGATCATGAAATGGATACAAGGAGAAGTACGCACGAGTGCCAGGATCCAGATGGTGGATATTACCGGGATGGTCGCAGCTGAGCTGGAAAAGAGCGGCGTGAAAACCGGCGTCTGCCACGTGTACGTACCCCATACGACAGCCGGCCTTACGATAAATGAGAACGCCGACCCTGACGTCACCCGCGATATCATTGCCACCCTCAACCGACTGGTGCCGGCAACGGGCGACTATCGCCACGTTGAGGGGAATTCCGATGCCCATGTCAAGGCATCGCTCATGGGCTTTTCCGCGATCATCCCGGTCATCCACGGCCACCTGGCTCTCGGAACCTGGCAGGCCCTGTACTTCTGCGAGTTCGACGGACCCCGTCATCGCCACGTGGTGATCGGGATCAGTGGCGAGTAGGAGGGGATGAACCTCACCGTCATCGATGATTTTTAACACAGGGGTGAATACTGGATCATGCCTCAGCTCAAAGCCTTGTCACAGGAACAACAGAGAGAACTACTCAGCATAGGAAAAGCCCGTTTTGAGAAACACATGAGCCGGCATAACGGGCTTCTCTGGAAGAACATCCAGGCAAGGCTGGAAGCACATCCCAAAAAAATGTGGTCGCTCCATGCAATGGAACGAACAGGAGGGGAGCCGGATGTGGTCGGTCATGATACAACGACAGGCGAATACATCTTCTATGATTGTTCCCCGGAGAGTCCGAAAGGTCGCAGGAATGTCTGTTACGATCGTGAAGGGCAGGAGGCCAGGAAGACCAATATACCAGACAAGAACGCAATTGATATGGCAGCAGCAATGGGCATCGAGCTGTTGACGGAAGAGCAATACCGTGCGTTGCAGGCACTAGGAGATTTCGATACGAAAACATCGAGCTGGGTGAAGACCCCTCCCGCGATCAGACAACTCGGCGGGGCCCTCTTTGCCCACCGACGCTACGGCACGGTCTTTCTCTTCCACAACAGTGCGCAATCGTACTACGCTGCACGGGGATTTCGTGCCTCGATCAGAGTCTGAAATGGCGGATTTTCGCATTTTACACGGCTGGGAGAGGTCTTCCTCTTCCCCATACCATGAATTAAAAGAATTTTGCCTCGTAAAAAAATCCTACATCCTCCCGCACGACCTTCAATTGCTCGAGTGCTTCAGTATACCCGTGACGTATGGCAGCATCAGAGAACGCAGCTATCAGCTGATCGGTCAGGTCCAGGTATTCGGATAAGAACTGCTGCCCCTGATCGCGGGCATCGATCAGGTTATCCATCCGGTCACAGATCTTGACAAGGATCGCCTGCCCTGGTGCATGAAGAATCCGGTCCAGCGTATCGGCAAACCGCTCCCGTTTCCCGGGAATTGCCGGATTCTTGGTGAGGGCCAGGACGATGGCGTAGATTTCATGCAGGTTGTTCTCGGGAAGACACGTCTCTTCCAGGGCTTCGCGGACGATGGCAGCACCCTCGTCATTATTTTCGATCACGTCGTGGAGCCAGGCCGCAATGATGCCGACATGGTTGCCGCCGTAATGGGCAACACACTTCGCCACCCGCTCAGGGTGGACAATAAAGGGAGTTTTCCCATCCTTCCTGGTCTGACCCTGGTGGGCTCCGGTCGCTGCTCTCGAGACGATTACTATCGCTTTCTCTTCCACGCTCTCCATTGAGCACTCCCCCTCAGTACCACCCTGTCATCACCATCATCATTGAATGTTTCGGGGGGTGGTTCCTTCCTGAACCCGGACCTTGGGATCGAGCAGCGATTTTTTTCACCATTCCCTGCCCCTACTCCCGCACCCTGAACCAGATCGCCCGGTCATGAATGATGTCGTCGTAATCGGCACCAGAGCCCGTGGCCGGGTTGAGGTACGCCCGGTAGCCGATGATGATCGGGTCGGTAAGGTTGATACAGTAGCTGGGGCTTTCGCACGGATGGTCCGAAGTCGCGGTCGGCACGACGACAAAGTACTTGTCGTGCTTGTCCTGCGGCGGCTGGCGCAGCACCTTCACCGCATACAGGTAGGGCGCCATCGGGTCCCCCGGGATGTATTCCTCGGCACTCCCCGTGAACTCATGGTTGGTCATGCTCGCCACCCCGTTCCAGCTCCGGTCGCCGCACCCGAACACGTACTGCCACGGGTTCTCTTCACACGAACTGGTGACCCAGTCTCCGTACACCCCGAAATTGGAATAGGTAGCCAGGCCGGTTGCCGCATGGTTGACCCCGTAGACCACCATCATATCATCGTTCCCCAGCGTGAAGTTTGCAGCTTCGCCGGAGAGCGATGTCCGGAGGTAGGGCGTGTCGGAGGCTTCCCCGGCAACGAACTTGTGATAGAGGGGCGAACTGGGATCAGTCTCCTCCAAAACCTCCCTTGAATCGGCAAACCAGCGGATGGATTCATAGGATTCGTACTGGACATGGGGCGTCTGGGCGAGGATGGCCTTTTCCAGTCGCTCCAGCCCATTGTACAGGTCGGGGTAGAGCTCGCTCTCGCTCTTCCATGTGCGGACTCGCTGCTCGGGCGTGGGGAATGGGTCCAGCGTCAGCGCCTCTTCGGGTGTAACCCGCCATACCCTGGCATAGTGATCGTCACTGAGGTAATGGTCCCCCTCGGCCTTGCTGACGAAGTTGGCCGTGCGCATCAGGATGGTAAACGAGTCAGCGAGCGGGGTCTCGGGAAAGACACCGAGATTCAGCAGCCCGGAAGGAATGACATAGGGGTTGATCATGGATTTGGGATAACCGGCCTCCTGGGCCAGGGCCGCCACTCGCTCGTAGACGCCCCTGTCCGCCGTGAAGATCACGATCGTCTGTTTGCGGAAGGGGGTGCCGTTCCCCTGGGTCTTGATCAGGGCGCTGTTGAGCGGATCGTTTACGGCGGCGAACATCCAGTCCCCTTTGGGAATGAGGCTCTCCTTGTGCCGGACCCAGAGAAAGACCGTGAAGCTGAAGTAGTCGCACGGAGGCGGTGTCGGCCCCAGGTAGACAACAGCCTCGTCAGGCCTGAGCCGAAAAATCGTGAACCCTCCCTCCAAAGGATTTTCCTCGATGAAAGGGGAGATCGGAACCATCAGCACTTTGTAGGTTTGGCCTGCGTTGTTACCGTTGGCTGAATCACCGAGCCCTGAGTCCAGCAGATCGACGATCGGATTGACGGGTGTCATCTGGCCGTTGGTGACAATAAACCCATTTTCTTCCAGGGTTGCCCGAAAAGACGAAACCCTGCCGTGGTCCTCATCGCTGGCGCCCGGTGAGTCCGGCACGGTGGGCTTCAACGGTTGGGCGGATGCAGACGGTGAATTGATGGTTGATTTCACTGGTGCGGATGCTGCAGGGATAACAAGTGCTCCAATAAGACACAGGATAAAAACGAATGCTACTGTTTTATTCATGGTTCATGAAATATTTTCAAGAATCATAAATGCTCCGTAGTTTTCATGGGCAAGTACTCTCTCAGGACAATCCAGCCCCTTGGGGTGATCGAAAAATGGTCATCCTCGTTTCCATCATCACTCTGCATTCCCTCCCTTTTTATAGCAACATCGCCTACCGCTGAGCAGGAGCCAGTTGCATGCTACCCCGGGTTATCCTTCATGTTGCCACCAGTCTTGACGGCCGGATCACGAACTTCCCGGCGAATCTCGACCTGTATTATGCCCTTGCGGCAACCTGGAAGCCGGATGCAGTCCTGTTCGGCAGCGAGACGGTCCTTGCCGCTGTCCGCGAGAACCCGTCACTCGAAGTGCCACAGGAACACGAGGATCTGTTCACCCCGCCGGAGGGTGCAGAAGATACCCGGCCGCTCCTGGTGATCGCCGACAGCCGGGGGAGAGTCCGATGCTGGGATGCCATCCGGACCTGGCCGTATATGCGGGACTTAAGTGCGTTCTGTTCTGCTGCCACCCCGAAGGAGTACCTCGATTACCTGGCAGAGCGGAGGATCGACGTCATCATGGCCGGGAAGGACCGGATCGACATGCGTGAGGCATTGTCAGAGCTGAAGAGGCGGTATGGTGTGAAAACGGTCCGGGTCGATTCCGGCGGGACCCTCAACAGTGTCCTCCTCAAAGCAGGGGTGGTCGAGGAAGTGAGTGTGTTGCTCCACCCCTTCCTGGCCGGGGGGAAGCCGGACCCGACCATGTTTGACCCGGTGAAGGCCGGATTCCCGGATCTCCAGGTCCCTCTGCAGCTCATCCGGACCGAGGTCGTAGGAGACGGCTTGGTCTGGGCGAGATATTCCGTAAAACAGTCACCGTGAAATCCGGTCCATCGTACCCGTGATTACCGTAAGATCCGGTCCGTTGTAGAGAGGAATATGGGAAACTACGGTATTCCAGGAAAGGTCGTCCGTCAGGATAGACCGCCTTCCTCAACAGCGGCCTTTGGGATAAAGGCACCGAGATCAGAACCTGTTCCCGGGATAGCAACCAGATGAAGATCGAGGACAGGATCCAATTTTCAGTCTCCGCAGCCGGTATCCCATGGCAGAGTACCTCCTTTCAGGCGACTATTTATCGTGATAGAGCCGTCAGGGGGGGAGTGCCCTGCCTGACCAACGCTACCTGACGGTCACAATATACCTGAGGGTATACTTGGCATCGATCGTGGGAGTGGATCGCCAGGAAAACACTTTGGGGAGTTCCTCCCCAAAATGGAAGTCATCCGTAATGACGAGGTTAAACCGTTCGAGGAGGTCATTTCTTGAATGTGCATCACTCTCCCACAACTCGATCGTCGCAAGCCGGTTGATCACAAGAGGGGTCCGGGAGCTCAAATCGAAGGTCTCCCCTGTTTTGACATCCCATGCTCCCCAGACGTGATCACCATTTACTTTCAGCACGATCTCATCTTTCGCTTCCTGAGCATCATTGCATTTGAGACTGACCAGCTGCAGGAGATATCGCTGTTCTGGAATATCGCTCTGGTTCTCGACAACGTCATAGTAAAGATGATACTCCTGGATATGAGTACCGCCGGACATCCCTCCGTGGCGCAAGGGAAAGATGGTGCGGAACGATCCGACCGGATGATTCCCCGGGATGTCAACGAATGCGGGTTCATCCCACCCATGCCGTGACAATGCGGAATCCTGCTCCAGAAAACCGATCTGCAACATTCCAGCCCGTGGAATCTCCATAGGATCAAGGTCAAAATACCTGGTATCGTTATCCCTCATATGATAAGGCCCCAGTCGCTGCCGGGTTTCTGTCGCCGGGTTAGCAATGTATATCGAGGGTTCCTCTGTTCTCTCGTCTGATGCCGTACTCACACAGTGGAGTGATTTCAATCGTAACCACATGGTCTCTTCTCCCTCTCGTTTCAGTACTTCCGTGTGAGAATGACCCCTATTGCCCTATAAATAAGTAACGCACCATCAGGGGTTGTGCCAAACGAGAGACCGGGACCTGCGGTCAGCCCTCTGCCTCGACCTGTGACACACGATCACGGAGAACAGCCTGATTATCCATCAAGGGGGGCTACCCATGCGGTTCCTCATGGTATCTCCCATGAAGCATGGTTACGAAAGCGCCTGCTTCCACCTCGAAGATGAAAACCGGGAATAGCCCTGACCTGCCAGGGACCCCGGACCTGAACGACCCTGGCATGCCCGTTTCCTCCCATTGTCAGCCTTCTGCCGGGCTCTGCGGACCGGAAGCCTTTGGAAAGGGCTGGCATCAGATCCGCTGAGTCTCTCTTGTGGGGGATCATCCTCCAATTCACGTTGGAGGGAGAAGAGGTTCTCTTCTCCACCCCTGTTCGTCAGACGCATGAGGAAAAGAAGGAATTAATTTATTCACCCGGGGCGTATCCATCACATGGTCACATGACCCCTGTCTGCTCTGCGGAGCCAGGAGGAGGATTCAGTATGGGGATAAAGATTGGATATTTTTCGGTAACCGATGCCATGACCCCGGCCGGGTGTTTACGGCAGTCAATAGAGGCTGAGAAGATCGGATTTGACTCGTTGTGGGTTGAAGACCACCTGATTGCCATGCCGGGAGGGAAGGAATGCAGCTTCGCCTGGACAGTGATGAGCTCGGCGCTCCAGGCTACGAAGAAGGTCCCCTTCATCACCGGCGTCACCGCCCCTATCATGCGGTACCATCCGGCGATCGTTGCCCAGGCCTTCGCTACCATGGCAGCGATGTACCCGGGACGCGTGGGTCTCGGTGTGGGGACAGGCGAACCGCCGAACGAGATAGCGGTCTACGGCGGCGAGTGGCCATCGAACAACGCCCGGCTCGAGATGCTCGAAGAGGCCCTTACCGTCATCAACCGGCTGTGGACGAGTGATGCCCCTGTCAGCAATGCCGGGAAGTATTACACCCTCAGGGATGCGGTCCTGCTGACCCGGCCAAAGGAGAAGGTCCCCGTGTACGCCAGTGCGATCGGACCACGTGCGGCGGATCTTGCAGGACGCCTCGGCGACCACCTGATCACGCTTGCGAACAATCCTGTGTATGTCCGGGAAGAGCTGTTGCCAGCCTTCGAGACCGGTGCCAGGGCATCGGGCAGGGACCCAAAACCCATGGAACGTGTGGGACATTTTGGGTACGTCTACGACCCGGAGCAGGTGGTCACCCTTGAAAACCTCCAGCAGGATGCCGGCACTATCCAGGGAGGCGCCATGTCGAAGGCTTTCGCAAGCGAGTTCATCTCGATCTTCCATGTTCCCGAAGATTTCATCAAAAAGATCGAGGCGATGGAGCGGATGGGGTATACGCATCTTGCGATTGCTGACCAGAGAATGGGGATCGTGAAAGGGACCCGCCCCTCCCTGGATGAGGCTGCGGGCCTGAAGGTCTGGAAGGATGTCCTCCCGCACGTCAGATGAGACGTACGGGCGCGAAACCAACGTTGGGTGAAGACAATGGGATGAGGCAACGAGCATGAGAACAAAAATCGGGTATTTTGCAATCACCGATGCCTGGACACCGGCAGAGTGTCTGCAGCAGGCGGTAGCAGCAGAAAAGACAGGGTTTGACTCGCTCTGGGTCGAAGATCACCTGATCGCGATGCCAGGGGGGATCGAATGCAACTTCGCATGGACGGTCATGAGCTCAGCCCTCCAGGCGACCAAACGAGTCCCCTTCATCACCGGCGTCACCGCACCCATCATGCGGTACCACCCGGCCATCGTCGCACAGGCGTTCGCCACGATGGGAGCGATGTATCCCGGACGTGCAGGGATCGGCGTGGGGACGGGTGAGCCGCCAAACGAGATGGCGGTCTACGGTGGCGAATGGCCCTCGAACAATACCCGGCTCGAGATGCTCGAAGAAGCGCTCACGGTGATGAACCGGCTGTGGACGAGCGATACGCCCGTCAGCTCGGTGGGGAAGTACTACACCCTGAAGGATGCGGTCCTGCTGACGAAACCCAGCGAGAAGGTCCCGGTGTACGTCAGCGCAATCGGGTCACGTGCAGCGGATCTTGCGGGACGCCTCGGGGACCACCTGATCACCCTTGCCAACAATCCCCGGTATGTCCGGGAGGAGCTCCTGCCAGCCTTCGAGGCAGGTGCCAGGTCGGCGGGCAGGGATCCAGGCACCATGGAACGCGTTGGTCATTTCACGTACATCTATGACCCGGATCACGTGGTCAGGCCTGAGCAGCTCCAGCAGGATGCCGGCACTATCCAGGGAGGTGCCATGGCAAAGGCCTTCGTGAGCGGGGTCATCTCGATCTTCCATTCGGCAGAAGACTTCATCAAAAAGATCGAGGAGATGAAAGGGATGGGATATAACCATCTCGCAATTGCCAACAATAGCATTCTTGTGGAGAAGGGAAGCCGGGTGCCTTCTGAAGAGGCTCCCGGCCTGAAGATCTGGAAAGAGGTACTTCCGCACGTCAGGTAACCAACCATCTGAATAATCCTCTTTTTTTCAGCAATGGCTTTTTTTAAATCAAACCTTTGACTATAGTGGTCGTTCGAACCCTGCCTGTCCTGTGCCTGAATCTCAGGAACACACAGATCCCAGCATAGTTCGTGAATGAGTGATTCGATGGGTGCAGGAGTGCCTCTGCCTTCTTCAGAGGTCATTTCCGGACAAAAAGCATGCTTGGGATTACTCTTGATTATATTCCGTATTGGACATCAGCACCGGGCCATCCTGTCAGTTCATGACGCTGTTCTTGTCATCCAGGTTCTTGAGATTGAAGACGGGAAACAAGTATACCGGGATTTATAAGTCGATTCTTTAAAAAAAAGTGACCCTCACAGTGGTCCGATACCCGTTAGGAGCGTGCTCACCGTCAGATAGTATTCTGAATTCTTGGCAGGCTCTCTCAATCCATTCCCATTACCTGGGTTCCCGGGCAGCAGATATCGTTTTTTTCTTACTCTTTGCCTTAGGTATCCTGCTGCCTGGTTCCAGTCTCCTTCGACCAGGGATCATTCTCCCTCGTTCCATTACGGAAGGCATGATCTCTTCCTTTCCGGACCGGTACGATGCCCCGTGCCGTGGTACTGACGAGAACATATCCCCGAGGCATCCGATGAACCTCCGTCCCATTTCTGACGCTGCATAATATGATTTATGGAGATTTCCAATCTCTGCAGGATCATGGGCAACTTTTTCGACCAGGCCTCCCTTTATGAGAGCCTTGAGAGCCCTATCAATTTCGGGAGACTTGTCAGATCCAACATGCTCTTTAATCTCATTGAACCTCATCTCCCCCTCTTTGACGAGAATGATAAAAATGGCCCATTTTTTTGTATTCGAGAGCGACATGACTGCGTCCCGTATCTCATAAGGGACCAGCTCAAGATAGGGCTCAATACTGTGATCGTCCATGGTACTTCACCCGCATGGTCATAGGGTACCTGAAAAGTAACAAATATGTTACTTACTTACTCATCAGCGAGTACTCCTCTATATCTTTTGATGGATCCATTCCAGGAATTTTCCCTGAAAAGAGCTGAATACGAGAGAGTAAAGCACGAGACACTCATCGGGGTGTTTGGATCCTTCAGACGAGATGAGATCTACCTGTTGCGCCAGGCACTTCTGGATGATGACTTCCGGGTGTGTATTTCCACGGATTTGGAATATGAGGTGCCAGAAGCACCAGGAATGAGCAAGGATGCCTATAATTACACGTTGAGCATCGCCCTGCTCACCCGGTGTGAGATTAGGATTTTTCTCTTCCACCGGGAACATGAAGGAGAACATAATATCAACCAGTCTGCATCAATGGAATTACAATACCTCACACAAGAAGGATTGAACCAGAGTGTCCTCATCCTTCTTGAGGAAGGATATATACAGCAGTCAGGTGGAGTTTTTAAAGGATTGAAGGTAGGTTTCGGTACTACCTGGAGATGGGAGTCGTAGAGGGATTTCCCTGTTCTCATGGATACGGTAAGAAAATTCCTGTTCAATCGTATATTATTCCTGAGTGGAGATCTAAACCAGAGATTTGAATAGAGGGGCATCCCCCCGACCCTCCACAAGCCTGTGACCCTCGTAGAATCATCAGGCCTCTTATCATTTTATAAGATGAGATTGAAGAGAGGGACCAGGTATATTGTGAATGTTGAGGGGACAGATCCTCTCGGAATGATTCAATTTCCGGTAATATCCCCCTTCATCCACTTTCACCCCTCATACCGCCTCAGGATTTATGCTGCAAAGAAGATGGGAACATGATCCCTCTTCAGCATTCATCGAGTGGTCGATCCAAAGAGACAATAAAGAGGTGGGTCGAGATGTTGACAAGCATTCGGGTAACCTGTCCACGGTGCGGCTGGGAACGGACGTACATGGGCACCAAACTGGCGCTTATTGAGACCTCAAAAAGACCCGTTCGCATC
>Ga0116153_10003279_pt1 | contig 11556 bp, 7 predicted proteins | sample AD_UKC028_MetaG_FD_89896 | JGI IMG/M metagenome (GOLD analysis project Ga0116153, IMG submission 89896) | Active sludge microbial communities of municipal wastewater-treating anaerobic digesters from USA - AD_UKC028_MetaG | ecosystem: Engineered > Bioreactor > Anaerobic > Digestate | place: USA... | reverse complement strand
GGAAAGCGCAGCATGGCAGAGCTAATCGGCAAGGTTTTCAACGTCTCCGTCGAGGACGAGGTCAAGACCGCCTACCTCAACTACGCGATGTCCGTCATCGTGGCGCGGGCCCTGCCCGACGTCAGGGACGGCCTCAAGCCCGTCCACCGCCGCCTCCTCTTCGCGATGGACGAGCTGGGCCTCAGGAACAACGCCGCGACGAAGAAGAGCGCCCGCATCACGGGCGACGCCATGGGTAAGTACCACCCCCACGGCGACCTCTCCCTCTACGACGCCCTGGTCCGCATGGCCCAGGACTTCTCCCTCCGCTACCCCCTGGTCCACGGCCAGGGCAACTTCGGCTCCATCGACGGCGACCCGCCCGCGGCCTCCCGCTACACGGAGGCCAAGCTCTCCAAGCCCGGCGAGGAGATGCTCGCCGACCTGGACAAGGACACCGTCGACTTCGTCCCGAACTACGACGAGTCCCTGAAAGAGCCCTCCGTCCTCCCCTCGGCCATACCGAACCTCATCGTCAACGGCTCCTCGGGCATCGCGGTCGGCATGGCGACCAACATGCCGCCTCACAACCTGGTGGAGGCCGCCGAGGCCATCGCCGCCTTCATCGACGATCCCGAGATCACGGTGGAAGGCCTCATGCGCCACATCAAGGGGCCCGACTTCCCGACGGGGGGCACGATCTTCGGCCGGCGCGGCATCAAGGAAGCCTACCAGAACGGCAGGGGCAAGATCGTCGTCCGCGGCAAGTTCCAGATCGAGACGATGAAGGGCGGCCGCGAGTCCATCGTCTTCACCGAGATTCCATACGCTGTAAATAAAACCACCCTCATCACCCGCATCGCCGACCTCATCCGCGACAAGATCCTGGACGGGGTCTCCGACTTACGGGACGAGTCGGACCGCGAGGGCCTCCGCATCGTCCTCGAGCTCAAGAAGGGGGCCATCCCCAAGCTCGTCCTCAACCGCCTCTTCACCCACACGCCGCTCCAGTCCACCTTCGGCGTCATCAACATGGCGATCGTCGACGGGCGGCCCAAGCAGCTCGGCCTCAAGGACCTCATCCACCACTTCGTGCGGCACCGGGTGGAGGTCGTGACGAGGAGGAGCCGCTACGAGCTCCGCAAGGCCGAGGAGAAGGCCCACATCCTCCGCGGCCTCGTCATCGCCCTCAAGAACATCGACGAGGTCGTCCAGATCATCAGGAGCTCGAAGGACACCGACCTCGCCAAGTCGCGCCTCCGGGAGCGCTTCGGCCTGGACGAGATCCAGGCCCAGGCCATCCTCGACATGCGCCTCGCCAGGCTCACCTCCCTCGAGACCGAGAAGCTCGAGGCCGAGCTCGCCGAGACCGAGGCGCGCATCGCCTACCTCAAGGACCTCCTCGCGAGCGACGCGAAGCTCCTCGCCCTCGTCAAGTCGGAGACCCTGGAGAGCGCGAAGCGCTTCGGCGACAAGCGCCGCACGGAGATCGTCGCCGACGAGATCGAGCAGATCAACATCGAGGACCTCATCAAGCGCGAGGAGATGGTCATCCTCATCTCCAACAAGGGCTTCGTGAAGCGCGTCGCGGCCAGCGCCTACCGGAACCAGGGCCGCGGCGGCAAGGGCTCGAACTCGGCCACCCTCATGGACGAGGACTACATCGAGCAGCTCTTCGTCGCGAACACCCACGACTACCTCCTCTTCATCACGAGCGAGGGCAAGGCCTACTGGCTCAAGGCCCACGAGATCCCCGAAGCCTCCCGCCAGGCCCGCGGCGCCCACATCAAGGGCCTCCTCGCGATCTCCCCGAACGAGGAGATCACGGCCATCGTCGACTTCAAGGACTTCTCGGAGACCGAGTACCTCCTCATGGGCACCCTGCGCGGCGTCGTGAAGAAGGTGGCGACGAACGAGTTCGTCAACGCCAAGACCCGCGGCATCATCGCGATCAACCTGGACGAGGGCGACCGCCTGGTCTCCGCCTGCCTCACGACCGGCAAGGACGAGGCCGTCCTGGTCACCCGCCTGGGCCAGGCCCTCCGCATCACGGAGGACGAGGTCCGCGTGATGGGCCGCGCCTCCCGCGGCGTGATGGGCATCAGGCTCGAGAAGGAAGACGAGCTCACCGCGATGCTCCGCGTGACGCCAGAGGAGCGGATCCTCCTCCTCTCCGAGTACGGCTACGGCAAGCGCACCGACTTCGACAACTTCGCCGTCCACGGCCGCGCCACCAGGGGCCAGATGATCTACATTCCGGACGAGAAGACCGGCGAGCTCGTCGGCGCCATCACCGTGCGGGACAACGACGACGTGATGGTGATCACCTCCCAGGGCAAGACCCTCAAGATCGCCGCCGATACGGTCAACATCCAGGGCAAGGGCGCCCGCGGCGTCAGGATCGTCAACATCGACAAGCCCGACTTCGTGATCGGCCTCGACAAGCTGATCCGCGAGGAGGAAGAAGTCCTGGCGAGCGAGGCCGAGGCCGAGGTCGGCAGCGAGGGCGACGGCGCCGAGGCGGCCGCCCTGAAGGCCGCCTCGGAGGAAGGCCTCCCCGTGGAGCAGGCCGACGAGGCCGAGAGCCCCGCCGAGCCCAAGGATGAGGATACCGATTCCGAAAACTGAGATTGTTCCACGTGAAACAATAGGCCGCCCATCCGGGCGGCCTTTCTTTTTTCCACGCCTTCTCTTCGTGTGAATGTTTCACGTGAAACACTCTAGCAACAGCCGCTTTCCTCGTCGCAGCAGCAATCGGGGCTTCCGCCTCGCTTCCGGCCGTTGAGGACGGCCACGGCGCAGCCCACGCCAGTCCTGACGCTCAAGGCGCCGCACGGGCAGTTCCACGCGCAGGCCCCGCATTCCATGCAAGACTCGCGGGCGACGATGGCGGCCTTGGCTGAGCCGGCGGGCTCCGCGGAGGCTATAGTCGAAGTCCCCGCGGCCTGCCTTAGGCTGAAGACGCCGTGGGGGCAGACCTCGAGGCAGAGGCCGCAGCCGACGCAGCGCTCCTCCTCGAGCCTGAGGGTGGTTCCGTTGGCGAGATAGCTCCAGCTTTTCAGGGTTCGTGGCATCTTTCTTCCTTTATATACGTCCGGCCAGGAGAGCGAGCCTCAGTCCCAGGCCGGCGGCCCCCGCGATCAGGAGGGGCAGCCTCGCCGCCCGTACCTCGAGTTCCACGCCCGAGAGGGAGGTGTAGGTCGTCGAACCGGTGAAGAGGAGGCCGAACCAGCCTGAGAGGGCGGGCATGGCGAGGAGATAAGAGAGGGCGAGAAGGGGCGGCGCTTTTGAGGCGAGGATCGCCAGGCTGGCGAGCGTCAGGCCCAGGATGGCGCCTTTGAGGCTGAAGGCCCTGCCCGGGAGGGCAGGGAGTAGAAGGGGGAACAGGAGGGTGGTGGCTGCATAGGCGAGGGCGAAGGGAAGGAAGGCCCAGGCGCTCCTCGCCAGGGCGGCGCCTGGATCTTTCGGGGCCGCGAGGAAGGCGGCCGTCAGGAAGAGGAGGAGGCAGGGCGCGAGCTTCTTGAGGCCGGCTACAAGCTCGAGGGGCGCGAGGACGAGGCGGTCGCGGGCAGAGAAGCGCACCCTCCGCATCTCTTCTGTCTTTGCGAGACCGGCCGCGAGATAGGCCGGAATATCAGCGGCTCTCACCGGGCCGAAGCGGAGGCGCCAGCCGTGGTCCTTCGCGAAGCGAGGTGCCGAGACGCCGGGGCCGGCGAGCTGGGGAAGGATGAGCTCACGGTGATCGACATGGAGGGCGAGCCTGGTGGAGGCGATCCGTCGTGCCAGCTCCTCGTTGCCGAAGCTTCCCTTGCCTGCGGCGCACCAGACGTTGACGCCTCTAGTGTCGATGACGAGAATCCAGGAATGAATGCCAGCAAGCGCTTGCTTTAACGCATCGAAACTGAGTTTATAGTTGGCCGTCACGAAAACCGGCGAACTCCGCGAGGGCGAGCCCGCGGCATAGAGGCCGGGGAGAATCCGGTAGGAGGAGCGGCCGATGCTGAGGCGGACGCGCAGGGCTCCGAGCCTGTCCTTCAGGGTCAGACGAGTCGAGATTCTCGGCACGGCTCCCTGGGCCGTCGCGAAGCTTCCCTCGACGAAGGGCTGGGAGAGGCGGGCCTGGAGTTCGGCCGTGGCGGGAAGGGCCTTCAACAGCACGGCTCCTCCTGTCCGTGGGCGAGGGCGGCCGCCAGGAGGGCGACGCCCTCCTCCACGAGGCCGCGCTTGTCCGCGGGGATCAGCTCCAGGGCCTCCGCCAGCCTGGCGTTCCAGGCGCCGTCCACCTCAGCGATCTTCTCCCGGCCCGCCGCGCTCGCCTCCACGAGGAGCCGCCGCCGATCCTCCCCCGAGCCGTGGCGCCTGACGAGGCCCGCGCCCTCGAGGCCGTCGAGGGTCCTCGTGAGGGTGCTCGCCTCCACGGAGAGTTCCTTCGCGAGGGCCGAAAGGGGCTTTCCACCTGAGCGGAGGGCGAGGAGGGCGTGGCACTGGGCCTTGCCGATGCCGCAGCAGCCGGCCTGGGTCCTGCCCCTGAGCCCGCGCTCCAGGGCCCGCTCGATGCGCCTGAGGTCGCGCCGCAGGGCGCGGAGGCTCTCCTCGCCCGACGTGGAGTCGACGATAACTTGCATGCTACAAGTATTGCGCAATGCAAAGGCCTGCCGCAAGCCCCCATGCGCTTCCCGCGAGCCCCTCGCGCCTTCCGGCCGAGCCTTATTCGAGCTTGAGGGTCGTGAAGTCGAGCCGAGCCCCCTCCTCGAGGACCGAGGCCGAGAAGGAGGCGAGGCGCGGATTGCCAAGGAGGCGGTAGAGGGAGCCGTCGGCCAGGGCGGCGGCGAAGCGCTCCTCCAGCCAGTCCTTGGGGAGGCTCCGGCGGCGGCGGAACTCGCGGCGGAGGCCAAGGAGCCAGGCGTCGTAGGCCTCCGCGCTTTTCACGAGGGCGCCCGTGTCCACGCGTCGCTCGCCGTAGAGCTCCGCCATGTCGCGGAGGAGGACGCGGAAGGCGTCGTGGGGCGGAAGGAGCCTCGCGAAGACCCGGTGCGGAAGGAGGTAGGGCAGGCCGAACTTGTTCCGGATGGGCGCGAGCCGCGCGAAAAGCTCCTTCCGCGCCGCGGCCGTCGGGGAGCCCGAGGCCCGCTCCTCCGCGAAGATGGCTTTCGTGGATGGGAGGAGGCCGGGCCTGTAGGCCTCGAGGGCCTTCAAGTAGAAGTCCTTCTGCCTGCCCGGCCTCAAGGTGAGGCCGCCGGGCATGACGAAATCCACGGGGACGGCGGCGAGGGCCTCGTAGAGCCGCTCGACGGAGGCGACGTCGTCGGAGAGGCCAGGGAGGAAGGGCATGGCGAGGGCGCCGACGGCGCAGCCCGCCTCCTTGAAGGCCTTGAGGAGGGCGAGGCGCTCGGCGAAGCTCGAGGCGCCCGGCTCCATGGCCTCGCGGAGCTCCTCGTCCAGGCTCGTGATCGACACGAGGAGGACGAAGCCCGCGGCCTTGTTGACCCGCCGCCAGGCGGGGAGGTCGCGGAGGGCGAGGGCCGACTTGGTCATCACGAGGGCGGGGAGGGGCCGGGCCGAGGGACCGGACTCGAAGAGCTCGGCGCTTTCACCTCCGCCCTGGCCGCGGCCGGTTTGCGCGGCGGCCTTCGAAAGGATCGTCGCGCAGGGCGCCGCGGCGGTCGGCGCGGGCCGCCCGCTCTCGGCTGGCGCCGACCTCTCTCCGCAGGCGGCGGCCAGGGCCTCGGCGCAGGCTCCCGTGAGGCGGAGTCCCGCCTCCAGGGGCTGGTAGGGATCTGTGACGCCGGAGCCGAAGGCCACCATGCCCCGCTCGCGGACGGATGGGAGCTCGGCGGCGAAGCGGGCGGGGACCGCGTCGCGGACCTCGACGTCGCGCTCGAAGTCGCCTTCGACGTAGTACTTCTCCGCCCGGCCGTCGCAGTAGCGGCAGCCGTGGGCGCAGCCCTTGTAGGGGGCGACCTTGTAGAGGGAGAGGGTGAAGTTGTCCGGCAGGGGGCCGGGCCTCAGGAGCCTCGTACGATGCTCTCGAGCCCCGCGACGATCTCGCGGTCGCGGGCCGCGACGCCCAGGACGCGGGCTACGGCCGCCTCCAGGCGGCCGCCCCGCTCGGCCTCCGCGACGAGGAGGCGCTCCATCGAGGCGAAGGACTCGGCCAGGCCGGAGACGCGGTTGCGCGCCTCCGCGTTTTCCGCGAGGGCGCGGCCGAAGAGCTCCTCCACGGCGCGCGTGTCCTCGAGGAGGCGGCGCGCCTCCTCCACGAGGCGCTTGGACTCCTCGCGCCGCTCGAGGATGCCCTCCGAGATGCGGCCGATGACCCTCGCGGTCTCGCGGCCGGAGCCGATGATGCCGGAGAGGCCCGCCTCCACCCGCGTGGAGGCCGACTCGTTCTTGCGCACGGCCTCCTCGAGCTCGGCGAGGCGGGAGGCCGTCGCGGCCAGGCGTTCGCTCGACTCCGCGGCCAGGGCGCGGATGGCCGTCGCGATGACGGCGAAGCCGCGGCCGGCCTGGCCCGCGCGGGCGGCCTCGATCGCGGTGTTGATCGCGAGGGTGTTGGTCTTGTCCGCGAGGTCGCCGACCTGGCCGATGACCTCGCGGAGATAGGCCGCGGCGCCGGAGATGGAGGCGGCGGCGCTCTTGGAGTCCGCGACGACCCTGGCCGCCTCGTCGCCCCGCTTGGCGAGGCCCTCCGAGGCGGCGGCTCCGCCCAGGGCCTCCTTGGACAGGGCCTCGATGCTCTGGTTCATCGCGGAGAGGGTGGAGGTGACGCTCTCCGCGAACTCGGTCTGGCCGCGCACGGCCTCCGGGATGCGCGAGGCGGAGCGCTCGATCTGCTCGGCGAGGAGGGCGGCGACCCTGCCCGCCTCGCCGGCCCGCTCGCTCGACTCCGCGGCCGCGCGCCGCGTCGCGGCGGCGCTCTCCGCGATGAGGCGCTCCGCCTCGTCGGTCGCCGCCTTGAGCTCGCGCTCGGCCTCCACGAGGCTCGCGGAGAGGTCGCGGACCTTCTCCATCGTCCGTCCCTCTTCCAGGCTGCGCTCCTTGAGGAGGGCGGCCTGGCGCCGCGACTCCTCGGCGACGGAGACCTGCTCCTTCGCGAGGACGACGAAGATGACGACGACCACGCCCAGGAAGCCGTAGGGGGTGAAGTAGAGATAGGGGAGCTTGCCGCCGGAGATCGCGACGATGTCCGTGCCGCTCGCCGCGACGGAGAGGAGGGCGCCGCCCAGGAGGATGGCCGAGCCCTGCCTGCGGTCCTTGAAGGCCGAGATGGCGAGGAGGGCGATGGAGCCGCCCAGGGCGAGGATGAACTCGAAGGTCATGGCCGGGCCGAAGACGCGGTCGACGCCGAGCTTGTCCTTCGCGAAGAGGAAGGCGAGGCTTAAGGCGAGGCCAATCCCGCCCCAGGCCAGGAGGATGGGCCCCCGCGCGCGGGGGCGGCCCGTGTAGGCGGCGACGAAGGCGGGGAAGAAGAAGAGCATGCCTAGGAAGCCGGTCTTGGAGATCTTCTTGAGGAGGAGCTCGGGGAGGGCGTCGGTCTGGAGGCTGATCTCCAGGTAGGCCGCCGCGAAGGAGAGGCAGAGGAGGGCGAAGAAGGCGTAGGAGAGGCGCTCCCGCCCCGAGAGGGCGAGGAAGAAGAAGTAGAGGGCCAGGATGAGGGCGGCGAAGGAGGAGGCCGTCACCATCTCGACCCTGAGGAAGTTCCTGAGGAAGACCGAGCCCGTCGCCTTGAGGGGCGTCGCGAGGCGGGGGAACTCGAGGGGGTAGTCCTCGTCGCCCTGGAGGGGATAGAAGGCGACGAGGAGCTCGTTGGGTCCGCCCGGCGGCGAGAGGAGGGCCTCGGGCAGGCGGAGAGCCGTCGAGAGGAAGATGTTGGAGACGTAGCGTTCGCGGTGGAGGCCGACCTCAAGGAGGAGGTGGCCGTTGAGGCTCAGGGCGAAGGGGTAGTCGCTGGGCGGGAGGATGAGGGAGACGGGCCCCGCTCCTTCCTCGAGGAGGAAGGAGGCCTTGAGGCAGTAGCTCCTCCGCCCCTCGGGGCTCGCGGCGAGGGGGCCTTCCGCGTAGGGGGCGAAGCCCGGATCGGCTGGATCGGGGAAGGGCCGCTCCGCGTCGTAGGGGGCGGCGAGGAAGGAGACCTCCGCGAGGGCGGCGCCCTTTTCCAAGGCGGCCCGGTCCAGGTTCTCCAGGGCCGCGAGCGGGGCGGCGGCGAGACCGGCGAGGAGGAGGGCGAGGAGGGGGCGGCGCTTCGAGGACATCGGGGCTCCTTGTGCGCCGTCGATTCTATTCGAGGAGGCGGAGGCGCGCCAGGGCGAAGGCCGGTCGACGCGACGAATTCCTCATAGGCCGTAGCGGCGGCGGAGCGCCCGATCGCGTGCAGGCGAGAGGGCCTAGAAGCCGAGGCTGCGGCGGAGCTCCAGGGCGAGGAGGGAGGCTTCGCCCCCCACGAGGTAGAGGCCGCCCGAGCCCCGGCGGAAGGGCGGGGAAGGCAGGGTGTCAGGCGGGCAGGAGAGGAGGCGGCGGACGAACTCGGCCTTCCTCCGCCTGGAGAGGGGCGGCAGGCCGCGCCTGTAGCCGCGCTCCTCGTCCCAGGTGCCGACGAAGCGGCTGGTCTCAGGCGGCGCCTCGTCAAAGCCTGGCCGCGCGTCGTTGTCGGGGCCGCCCGGGAAGCCGGGGCCGCCGATTCGGCCGAGGGCGCGGCCTATCCGGGCGGCCCAGGAGGCGAGGCGGCGCAGCCTGGCCCGGCGCCGCGCCTCGTCGAAGGCTCTGTAGGCGGCATATTCCCGCTCCTCGCGGGGCAGCCAGTCCTCGGCGAGGAACTCCGCGTGGCCGATGCCGATTTTCCCCAGGATGCCCATGGTCTTCTCCTTTACATTCGATAAATGCAACCGGTTGCATTCCGGCGCCAAAAAAAACCTAGGCCGAATCGCGGGCGACGAGCTCCACGGGCACGACGCGGTTCGTGACGACGCCGCTTCCGAGGAAGGCGACGAGGTCGCGCGCGAGGAGCTTGCCGGTCAGCGAGATGTGCTGGCTGATGGTCGTGAGCGAGGGGCTCACGTAGGCCGCTAGGCGGAGGTCGTCGTAGCCGACGACGGCGACGTCCTCGGGTATCCGCAGGCCCCTGGCCTTGAGGACGCGCATGGCTCCGATGGCCATGAGGTCGCTCGCGGCGAAGACCGCGTCGAGCTTCGGGTCTGCCTTGAGGAGGCGCTCCATCGCGAGGGCTCCCGATTCCTCGGAGTAGTCGCCGAAAACGAGGCGCTCGCTCTCGAGGGGAAGGCCGGCCTCGGACAGGAGCTCGGAGAAGCCGCGCCGCCGCTCCCCGGACTCGAGGTCGTCCTCGGGGCCGCCGAGGAAGGCGATCCGCCTCGCCCCCCGTCCCAGGAGCCTGTCCGCCGCGAGTCGGCCGCCCGAGGCGTTGTCCCCGGTCACGGAACAGTAGCGCCCCTCGCCGATGCCCCAGGCGATGAAGGGGGCCTCCCGCTCCGCGAGCAGCTCGAGGCGGCGGGACTTCTGCTCGTAGGTCATGAGGATGAAGCCGGCGACGAGGCCCGAGTCGAGGTAGTCGGCGATCCAGCCCTCGTCGCCGGGCTCGACGTAGAGGGCGAGCATGTCGTAGCCGAGTTCGCGGAGGCCCTGGGCCACGCCGCCCATGATCTCCAGGTTGAAGAGGTCGGCCGAGCCTGAGCCGGCGCCGCAGGGCGAGCAGTCGGAGGTGACGAAGGCGACGGAGCGGCTGGAGCCCAGGCTCAGGTAGCGGGCGGGGAGGTTGGGGCGGAAGCCGTGCTCCCGGGCCAGGGCCTCGATGCGCTCCCTGGTCTCCGCGCCGACGAGGGGGCTGCCCGAGAGGGCGCGGGAGACGGTCGACTTGGAGACGCCGGCCAGCTTGGCGAGGTCCGCTATGGACGCGAGTTTGGGCTTCATGCTCTGCAACCGGTTGCAAGAATACGTCTGAGATGCGCTTTCGTCAAGGGCCATCCGGCGGCACGCGGCTCCGCAGCTCGGCGAACCATCGTGGGCGACCCGCGCCGCTCCCCGCGGCGCCCTGGGCTTGGAGCTTGACCTCGCGGATACGACCGAGGAGAATCCCCCAATGCGTTCACGCCGTTCCTGGGCAGCGGGCAAGCGCCCGTCGTCAAGGCTTTCCCTGGCCGCGGCTCTCTGCTCGAGCCTCCTCCTCCTGGACTGCCGGGAGGCCCCGGCCAGGGAGGCGCCGGCTTTCCGGCAGCAGCCTCCCTCTCTGAGCGAGGCGGAGCGCGCCTACCTTGATCGGCTCGGGCCGGTCCCCCTCTGCGTCGACAGCGACTGGGAGCCCTACGAGTACCTGGACGAAAAGGGCGAGTACGCGGGCATCGCGGCGGACCTGGTCAGGCTCATCGCGGCCCGCTCCGGGGTGGAGTTCCGCCTGCTGCGGACCAGGGACTGGGCGGAGAGCCTCGAGGCTTCCAAGACCGGGGCCTGCCTGGCCCTCGCCTTCCTGAACGCCTCTCCGGAGCGCGAGGGCTGGCTCGTCTTCACCGAACCCTACTTCAGCGATCCCAACGTCTTCATCACCAGGAACGGGCACGACTACATAGCCGACCCCGCCCGGCTTTCCGGCGAGAGGATCGCCCTGCCTGCCGGCACCTCCGTCGAGGAGCTGGTGAGGGCCCGCTATCCGAACCTGGAGGTCGTCACGGTCGACTCCGAGCGGGAGGCGCTGCGGCTGGTGGATTCCGGCGAGGCGGACATGACCCTGCGCTCCCTGACGATGGCGGCCTATGTCATCAGGAAGGAGGGCTTGTTCAACCTTCGGATCTCAGGCCAGCTGCCCGGCTTGGCCAACGAGTTCAGGATGGGGATAGCCAAGGGCGAGCCCCTGCTCCGTGACATCCTGGACAGGGGCGTCCGGAGCCTGAGTCCGCAGGAAGTCCAGGCCGCCGTGAACGCCCACATCGCGATCGAGGCGCGGACCGCCGCCGACCCGCGGCCCCTGGCCTGGGCGACGGGAGCCTTCGCCGCCTTGTCCCTCCTCTGGCTCCTGTGGAGTCTGGCCCAGCGCAACTATCTCAAGCACCTGCGCTTCGTCCTGGACGCGATGCCGGCCTATGTCTTTGTGAAGGACGCCAGGGGCCGCTACCTCCTGGCCAACCGCTGGATGGCCACGGCCTTCGGCCTGCCGCCGGAGCGGGTCAAGGGCCTCACCGACGCCGACTGCGGCGGTTCCGCGGAGGAGATGGAAGCCTGGAAGGCCGAGGACCGGCAGGTCCTGGAGAGCGGGCAGCCGCTGCGCATCGACAACCATCCCGGCCGGAGGGTGGACGGAAGCCCCGGCTGGTTCCAGACGATCAAGATGCCCTACCGGCGCCCCGACACGGGCACGAAGGCCATCCTGGGCGTCACCCTGGACGTAACGGACCTGAAGAACGCCGAGCTCGAGCTGGAGCGGCGGGAGCGGCTCTTCCGCCACCTGGCCCAGCACGACGGCCTCACCGACCTGCCCAACAGGGGACTCTTCTCGGACCGCCTGGGCCAGGCCATGGCCCTGTGCCGGAGGGAGGGGACCAGGCTGGCCCTGGTCTTCCTGGACCTGGACCATTT
>Ga0116153_10003278_pt1 | contig 11557 bp, 12 predicted proteins | sample AD_UKC028_MetaG_FD_89896 | JGI IMG/M metagenome (GOLD analysis project Ga0116153, IMG submission 89896) | Active sludge microbial communities of municipal wastewater-treating anaerobic digesters from USA - AD_UKC028_MetaG | ecosystem: Engineered > Bioreactor > Anaerobic > Digestate | place: USA... | reverse complement strand
GTGAAAAACGAAGAATTACCTCAACGGCTGCTAATTTAGTTATCAATAATGCTTTGGCAAAAGCTAAAGATGTCGCCAATAAACTTGATTCGGGCGTAGTCATCGGTTGTGATACTATAGTCTCGGCAGAAAATAAGATTATTGGGAAACCTAATGATTTGGCCGACGCGAAGATAATCTTAAAGTTTTTGTCGCGTCGGCCCCAATTAGTTTACACCGGGCTTGCATTAATCGATATAGATAATAAAAAGACCTTAACAGGTTTTGAGAAAACCAAAGTATATATGCATAAACTTTCCGATAAGGAAATAGATAGATATTTTAGGAAGGTTTCGCCCCTCGATAAAGCTGGGGCGTTTGATATCCAAAGATACGGCGGGCTTTTTATAAAAAGAATCGATGGCTGCTTCTATAATGTTGTGGGGTTGCCTTTGGCAAAACTTTATCAGATGCTTAAAAAATTTGGGATCCAGATTTTAGTTATCCTTCTAGCAGCGAATCTTTTTGGCTGCGCTTCGGAATATAATGTAGCTACTGGCAGGGAAGATCTCATTATGTTTGATAATGAGGCGGAAATAAAGATGGGGCAGTCGGTGGCCAGGAGTTTTGAAGAAAAATATAAACCAGTTCAAGATTACGCCTTGCAAGCCAAAGTTGATGAAATTGGCCAGAAGATAGTCGCAGTCTGCGACAGAAAAGACATAAATTATCGCTTTAAAGTTTTAGACGAGAAAGAGGTAAACGCAGTCAGTCTTCCCGGTGGGTATGTCTATTTATTTAAAGGACTTACAGATAAAGTCGATAACGATAACGAAATCGCCGGAGTCATCGCTCATGAAGTAGGCCATATCGTAGCAAAGCACATCATAAAGAAACTCCAGGCAGCTTTGGGTTATAATTTGATGAATATACTATTGATTCCCACAAGGAATGCACAGGCTATACAGGGGGCCAATGCTGCCTTTGCAGCTGTATTCTTGGCATATTCCCAGGAGGATGAGCTATTGGCCGATAAATTAGCCGTAAAATATACCAAGCTTGCAGGCTATAATCCTGAGGGCGTGCTTACTTTATTGGAAAAGTTAAAAGACGAGAAGGAAATCAGGGAATTCAGCTACTGGAGGACCCATCCGTACATTACTCAGAGAATTGCCATGGTCAGAAGTCAGCTGCGCGGAGGGATGGACTTTATAGATTATATTAATATTGAAAATAAATCCCCTTAGAAACTATTTTTCTAAGGGGATGATGGATTTCTAGCTTTTCTTTTTTACTTTTGGTTTGATATTTATTACTGTGTAGACTTTGGTTGTTCTGTAGGAGCCTTTCTTTTTAGTAAAATAGACCTCTCCATCGCAGAGCGCATAGAGAGTACCTATTCCGCCGACATTCTTACCCGGCTTCCATTTATTGCCTTCCCTAGTTAAGATAGCAGATTTTGTCACCGATTGGCCACCAGCTACCTTTAAACCTCTCGTTTCTCTATAATGTATATGAGATATTCCACCGCGTTGCGCCATTAAAACACCTCCATTAGTTAGTTTGTTTATTCTTTTTATACGGAAGTTATGCGGAAGGGGGGATTTGAACCCCCAAGCCCGAAGGGCATAAGTTCCTGAAACTTACGCGTATGCCAATTCCGCCACTTCCGCGAATTTGACAGATATAGAGTATACTTCATAAAGCCCTGTCCGTCAAACATAAATTGCTACTTCTGGGCTGAAAGTTGTAGTATAATAGGCTCATAAATAAAGGCAAATTATGGACAATTTTACCTTAGTTTTTAAGACAGTTTTGGTTTCGATGCTGGAGATTTTTATCCTGGGCGCCTGCGGATTCATCATGGTCAGAAAGAAATTCCTAGATGAGGCTGGTTTACGTTTTCTGATGAGATTGGTAGTAGAATTTATTCTACCCTTGTTTATTTTTACAAAAACCCTAAAAAGCTTTAGTTTCGTGCTTTACCCAAATTGGTGGACCTACACGGTAATTGGTTTAATCATAAATTTAGTAGGTTTTATCGTCGCTTATTTTTGGCTGGGAATTTTCAAGACCGTAACTTCAGAATCCGAGAGTCGTCAATTTATAAGCTTAGTTAGTTTTCAAAATTCTGGGTACATACCTTTAATTCTGGCAACTACCTTGCTTTCTGCGTTTGACGCCGAGCAGATGTATATCTACATTTTCTTATTGCTTTTAGGGTTTAATGTAGTGATTTGGTCTTTTGGGGTATGGTTTCTTTCGAGGCATAGCATAAAGAATTTTGAGATGGGTAGTATGTTTAGCCCGCCGGTGATAGCAACAATTTTAGCCATGGTTTTGATTGGTTTTGGTATAGATAAAATCGTTCCCAAGTTTGTATTCGAGCCGGCAGAAATGCTGGGGAATTGCCTGCTTCCCTTAGCGATGATTGTTACGGGGAGTAATCTTGCTTTGGTCTCGTTAAAAAATGTTAAGGCTAAAGCAATCGCTCATGTATCTTTTCTTAAGCTGATTTTATTGCCTATTTTAGCCTTCATCGTTTTCTTCTTTTTTAGGCCCGAATATCTGTTCGGAGTTTTTGTTATCTTGCAGGTAGCCATGCCTTCGGCCAACTCTTTATCTTTGATTACATGGCACTATAACCAGGAAGATACGATTATCAGCCATGGTATCTTCTTTACTCATCTTTTCTGTATTTTAAGCATTCCTTTATGGCTTATCGTTTACGAGATATTTGCGTTTTTTAAATAAATATGTTAAATTATGAAAGATAACGTTATCGCCAAGAATAGCTCGGCTTTCCGCGATTTTAGCATCTTGGAGTCTTTTGAATGCGGTATAGAACTGAAAGGCTCTGAGGTTAAGTCTATACGGGAAGGTAACGCAAATTTAAAGGATAGTTTTGCCCGTATTGAAGAAGAAGAGGTGTTGTTATACAACACCCATATTACTCCTTACGAAAAAGGAAGTTATTTTAATGTAGATCCTAAAAGGGTGCGCCGGCTGCTTTTACATAAAAGCGAGATTAGGCGTATTTTAAGTAGGGTGAGTCAGCGTGGGCTGACGTTAGTCCCACTTAAGTTTTATTTCAAGAAGGGTTTTGTCAAAGTTGAATTAGGATTGGTAAAAGGCAAAAAGCTTTATGATAAACGGGCGGCGATCAAAGAACGCGAATTAGATTTAGAAATGAAGCGGGAATTGCGTCGGCGCCGTTAAAAGATACTCTGTTCATTGGATAATTTGGGGGTGAAAAGGGCTCGACTTAAGTATACGCTTTAAGAGTTGCGTGTCGAGGTTGCAAGGAGGCCTCGTAAATCACCTTGCACATTATAAACGCAAACGCAGAATATGCATATGCGGGAAGCCCTGAGTTTAGCTTAAACTAAATTCAGGCCTCCGGTTGGCCTGCCTGGAGGCTAATCGGCGCGATTAAACAGGATAGTCTCGATGATTTTGTCTTTGTAGTCGGGATGAATCCCTAAAAGACTGGCTCATTTATGATTTTGTCTATCAAAGCATGATGAGCGAGATTAAATGATAGGCTACACATGTAGATACTCTTATTGGGTTATTTAAGGACGCGGGTTCGACTCCCGCCACCTCCACCAATTTATTTAAATAGGAGAAAGGCAGTTAATAATGGTACAAAAAGTCAGGGCGATACTTTTTTATATTAGCGTAATCCTATTTTTTGTATTGATACCTTCGGTATTACTCTATTCTTTTGGATATAAATTAGATATAAGCAAATTAAGAATTATTAAGACAGGTTTAATCTATGTGGAATCCGTACCAGTTGGTGCCAAAGTATACTTAAACGGAAGAAGGATTAAATACACAACTCCCGCGGCAATCGAAGAATTATTACCAGGAGTATATAAGCTTTCTTTGGCGCTGGAAGGTTATTATCCTTGGTACCAAGAAGTTTTGGTTGAGCCTGGTAAAGCGAACATCTTACAGGATATCATCCTTTTTTCTACTAAGCCGCATTTAGAAAAGATAAATATTTCTGATGTTTATGACTTTTATGTATTTCCAGCCGATAAAGACAACGCCTACTATATATCAGACAATAAAAGCACGATTGCTAAAACAAGCTTGAATCCTAAAGATAGAGAATTGAACATACTTTTTGGGAATCTTGAGCTTCCCGAGAATATTAAAGACTTGTCTCTTTCTCCGGACAAGAAAAAGATATTCTATTATTTCGGAAATAGGCTGGAAGTTTTGTATGTGCCTAGTGAGAAACCGGAACGCAATCAAATCAAAGATATCAATTTTTCCATCAATACGGAGCGTAAAATTCTAAACGCATTTTGGTATTCAGATAGCGAGCATGTCTTAATTATGACCGATAAGGATATAAAGATATATGAATTAATCAGCCAGGGTAAGAATAACATAGTTACTCTTTTGAATATAAATGACAAGCGTTCCAAGGCGTTTTACGATATTGATGATGATATCCTGTATTTTACCGATATCCAAGACGGTCCTGACGGGAAGTCTCATAAAGGCCTGTATCGTCTGGACATTAGCAAGAAATCGCTCTTTACTTTCTTTAAAGACATAGAGGGAAATATTAAATAATGAGAGAGGTATTTGATCTTCAGAAGCGCGCTTTTGAAATTATACCCGCCTTTATATCTTGGTCGATTTTATTGATTTTTATTTCTTTCGCTTTCTTGAGGCCCAAGGCTTACGCATTGATAATCATCATCTTCGATATATATTGGGTAATCAGGCTTTGTTATTTGACCTCACTTTTGACCATGGCACACCATCGTTTAAATCAGGAAAAGAATAAGAACTGGCTGTCGTTATCTGCAAGATTATCCAATCCCCAAATTAAGAAAATTTACCAAGCAATAATATTCCCAGTATATAGAGAAGGATTGGACATACTTATCCCTTCATTGGAAGCAATAAATAACGCTAATTATCCCAAAGAGAAGGTTATTGTAGTTATGGCCTTTGAGGATAGAATCAAGGATTCGAGAGAAAAAGCAAGGGAACTGGAGTTACGCTACAAGAATTCTTTCTTTCTATTTTTGTCTACCTTTCATCCCGACGGAATAGCGGGTGAGGCAAAGACAAAAGGTTCAAATGCCACTTGGGCGGCAAAAAAACTAGTCAATATCCTTGATGATAAGAATATAAGGTATGAAGACGTGATTGTGTCTTGTTTCGACGCTGATACGTGCGTAGAAAGAGAATATTTTGGTTGTCTTCTTTATCATTTTCTTACTGTAGAAAAACCTCTACAGTGCAGTTATCAGCCTATACCGGTTTATAATAATAATATCTGGTATGCTCCGTCTTTTGCCAGGGTAGTTGAGATAAGTTCGTCCTATTTTGAGCTTATCGACGGCGTACGTCTGGAGAAATTCGTAACTTTTTCCAGCCACAGCATGAGTTTTAAGACATTAGTCGATGTGGATTATTGGCCGGTGGATAAAGTTTCTGATGACTCCTTGATTTTTTGGAAGGCCTATCTTCATTATAATGCCGACTACAGGGTAATTCCGATGTATATAACGGTATCAATGGATGTTGCGCACGGAAGAAACCTATTCCATACTCTTGTCGTGCAGTACAGACAAAAGAGGCGCTGGGCATGGGGAATCGAAGTTTTTCCGTATGTTATGGCGAATTTTAGAAATAATACATTAATCCCGTTTAATAAGAAATTCCGAAAAGTTTTTCAGATACTGGATAGCCATGTCAGCTGGGCAACTTATGCTATGATTTTAACCGTAATTAGTCCTATCGCCATGCTTGTCAACAGCTATGCATTTCGAGGCGCGGTGATTGGTTATAACCTGGCGAAGATAACCGGAGTGTTGTTTAGCCTAACGAATATAACAGTTATATTATGGATGGTATTAAGTTTTACTCTATTGCCGCCTAAACCAAAAGAGTTGAAGTTCAGGGCTTGGATAAAATTAGTCACTCAGTGGCTGTTTATTCCTATTGTTATGCCTCTTATCGGTTCAACGCCTGCTCTGGATGCGCAGACAAGGCTTGCATTGGGTAAATACATGGGCTTTACTTACACCGAGAAGAAAAGAGACTCAAGCTAAATGAAAGAAGGCATGATCCAGAAAAAGATTTATTATCACGACACCGATTGCGGTGGCGTGGTATATTATTCGAATTACCTTAAATTCTTAGAGGAAGGGCGGACTGAATTTTGCGCAGCCAATGGGATTGACTTGCAGGAGTGGTTCAATAAGGGAACCCTTTTTGTCGTTGTGCATGTCGAGGTAGATTATAAATATCCAGCCCGTTATGGAGATGTTGTTAAGTTAGCGACGCAAGTGGAAAAACTAGGCAATTCCTCAATCCATTTTTCTCAAAATATCACTTTAAACGATAAAACTGTAATTGTATCTAAGACTATTTGGGCATGTATCGATAAGGATTTTAAGCCGCGAATAATTCCCCAAGAGATCAGGCAAATTCTAGAGCCAGCCAGCAGTTAATAATTAACTAATACCGAGTAGATTTTGAGCGTTTAGGTAGAGAATGTGTTGCCTTAAGTCTTCGGGCAGGTCTAATGAATTTAGGAAGTCCAGATCTTTTTTCTGGTCGATAAGAGGAAAGTCTGTGCCAAAAAGTAGCCTGTCAGGGCGATGAGCCAGAATAAGGCTGCGTACTTCTTTTTTGGGAAGGTAGTCGAAAAAGAATGAGGTATCCAGGTATACATCTTTACCCAGGAGGTATTTTTTTACTTCATCCCAGAGTTCAAATCCGCCGAAATGTCCGGCGATGACCTTAAGATGAGGAAAGTTTTTTAATATCTTAGCAAGCCGAGAAGGAGAGGAGCGTACAAGCATTGTTCCGGAAAGCTCTTTGCCGCAGTGGAAGAGAATCGGCAATTCCAGTCTTTGGATAGTTTCGTATAACGGGAACATGCGGTTTTCATCAACGTAGAAATCTTGAAATTCCCCCTGGAATTTAATGCCATCTCCGCTTTCTTTGATTCTTTTTAGTTCTTTCTCCCAGGATAGAAAATCAGGATGCATGGCACAGAAAACCCTTATTCGTTTTCCTCTTATGCTAAAGAGCCAATCGTTGATAGAAGTGACTTGGTCGGGCTTAGTGGCGACAGCTGCGACAGCGCTTATATCAATACTGTTTTTATCCATAAAACTAAGCAGAATCTTTAAGGTGGGATCTCCTACGAGGCGGACACGGAAAGAAGATTCTAGGCTCTCCCGGGCTTTACCAGATACTTTTTCCGGCCAGGCATGGGTATGGATATCAATAATCATTAGAGTTCGTAGAGTTGTTCATCTTCCAAGATTTTATAGCCTTCTTTTTTGATGATGACCTTGATAGCTTTAGGATCTTTTACTTCCACGCATAGGACGGCCTGTTTTTTTGATTCGATAACGAAGGCATAGGCATCTTGAATATTAATTTTATTATCGACGAATAAGCTGGTAATCTTGTGTAATCCCCCGGGTTTATCATCCATCAAAATTGCCAAGATGTCTTTTAAGGCGCAGGCAAATCCTTTCTGAGTAAGCGCTATATGCGCCTCTTCTGGCTTATCGACAACGATTTTTAATACTCCAAAGTCTTGTCTATCTTGCAAAGACAGCGCGCGGATGTTGATTTTATTTTGATAAAGGAGCTCTGTGACAGCTTTTAATCTTCCGGGTTTGTTTTCCAAGAAAATATTCAGTTGTTTTGCCATAAAACTATCCTTTCGTCTACAGTTTTGTACGCGTATCAACCACGCGTTTTGCCTTGCCTTCAAAAACCGGTAAGCTTCCGGGTTCATGCAATTCGACTACTGGATTAATTATGATAGAGGCGCGTAGCTGCTCTTTAATTCTTTCCCTTAAAGCATCCAGTTCTTTTAATTCTCCGGTAAACAATTTTGAATAGATTTCTACCTTTACAATGAGCTTGTCCAAAGTTCCTTCTTTTTCCAGGTAAATTTGATAGTTAGTTCCTACTTCTGGGACGCGCATAATCACTTGTTCAATTTGCGAAGGATAGACATTGACGCCGTTTATAATCAGCATATCATCGGTTCTACCGGTTATCCTTGAAATCCTGCGGTGAGTCCTTTTGCATTTGCATCCGCCTTTATAGATGAAAGCCAGATCTCGGGAACGGTAGCGCAATAGAGGAGTGGCTTTTCGCATTAATGTAGTAAAGACAATCTCGCCTTCTTTTTCTTCCGAAAGAGGCTCAGCTGTTTTGGGGTCAATGATTTCTAATATATAGGCATCTTCCCAGACATGCATCCCGCATTTATGGATGCATTCAAAAGCTACGCCCGGACCGTTCATTTCGCTTAGGCCGTAAGAATTATAAGCGTCTATCTTAAAAAGTTCTTCAGCTTTCTTGCGGGTATTTTCCGAATAAGGCTCTGCGCCTAAATACGCCTTTTTTAAACTGAGGTCTTTGACTGATATTTCGCCTTCGGCAAGTTTGGAATGAATATGGAGGAGGTAGCTGGGAGTTATATGCAAAACTGTAGTCTTGAAGTCTTTCATCAATTGAATCTGGCGTACGGTATTTCCTCCGCCGATAGGAATAACAGTCATTCCGACACGCTCTGCGCCGTAATGAAGGCCTAGGCCGCCGGTAAACATTCCGTAGCCCATCATGTTTTGGAAAACATCGCTTTTGCCTGATCCTGTTGCAATAATACAGCGCGCAACCAGTTCGGTCCAGTTATCAATGTCTTCTTTGGTATGGTAGATAACAGTAGGCGTTCCGGTTGTTCCGCTTGAGGTATGGATCCTAACAACATCATTTAAATCTACAGATAGAAGCCCGTTTGGATAACACTCTCTCAAGTCATCTTTAGTGGTGAAAGGTATTTTATGGATATCCTCAAGTCGTTTTATATCATCAGCGGAATTGATTCCGGCCTTTTTTAACCTGGCGTTATAGAAAGGTGTCTTGAGGGCAGTGTTGACTGTTTCTTTGAGGCGTTTAAGTTGCAGTTTTCTTAAAGCCTCGCTTGAGATAGTCTCAATTTCTCTATTCCAGTAGCTGATTTCTTGCATGCTCATAGGTTTACAATATCCTTTTTTCCGATGACCTTTATTTTATTATCCGTCAAAACACTTATCGCTTTATCAGAGTCATCAAAACGAAATACTAATAGCGCCTTTTCTGAAGATTTTTCCACGAAGCCATACATGTATTCTATATTGATACGGTTATCGTAGATAATTTTTAAGATCTTTGCTAATCCGCCTGGCTTATCGTCAACTTCTACTGCGACGATATCGGTTAGATCAGCAGTGAAGCCATTTTTCTTTAATAGCGCCATGGCTTCTTCAGGCTTATCAACTACAACCCGCAGGATGCCAAATTGATCGCTTTCAGCAATAGTAAGAGCTCGAATATTAATCTTATGTTCGCCTAAAAGAGAACAAGCCTCATAGAGCCTGCCTTCCCTGTTTTCTAAGAAAATAGAAATTTGATTTAGTTTCATAGCCGCCTCCTTTATAAAACTCTTTTATCGATAACTCTTTTTGCCTTGCCTTCACTGCGCTGGATAGATTTGTGTTCTACTAGTGTAACTTTGACAAAAATTCCCAAGATAGACTCAATTTCCTTCCTGATTTTATCTTCGAGCATCTTGAGTTTCTTGATTTCATCAGAAAAGATTTTCGGTTCTACTTCTACCTGAACTTCTAGTTCATCTAGCTCGCCAGTTTTTCTATCGACGATAAGCTGATAGTGCGGCTGGGTGCCTTCAATTCCCAAAAGCACATGTTCGATTTGGGAAGGGAAGACGTTTATGCCGCGTACTATTATCATGTCGTCGGTCCTTCCGGTGATTTTGCTGACGCGCGGAGAAGTCCTGCCGCAACGGCATTTTTCGTATTTGATACTGACGATGTCTCTAGTGCGATAACGTAGAAGAGGCATTCCGCGTTTGGTAAGTGTCGTGATAACCAGTTCTCCTTTTTCGCCTTCTTTTACGGGCTGGCCAGTTTCTGCATTAATTACTTCAGGGTAAAAAACATCAGAAAAGATGTGCAATCCGTCTTTATACTGGCATTCTTGAGCGACGCCTGGACCGATGATTTCCGAGAGTCCATAGACATCAGTTGCCAACATATTCCAGGTAGCTTCAATTTCTTTTCGCATTGATTCGCTCCAGGGCTCAGCGCCAAAAATTCCCACTTTCCAGCTACCTTCCTTGGGGTTGATTCCTAAATCCCTGGCTTCTTCAGCCATATATAAGCAGTAGCTGGGAGTACAGGCCAAAATCCCGGGTTTAAAATCAGTCATGAGTTTTAATTGTCGTTTTGTCTGGCCGGATGAAGCAGGAAGGATGGTAAGACCCATTTTTAAGGCGCCGTAATGGAATCCCAATCCGCCGGTAAAAAGGCCGTAGCCATAGGCGATCTGGATCATATCATTGGGATTTGCGCCAGCGCAGCATAGAACTCTAGCCATTACTTCCGACCAGAGCTCAATATCTTCTTTGGTATAGCCAACAACCGTGGGATTCCCGGTTGTGCCGCTTGAGACGTGTATTTCTTTGAATTCTTTTAGCGGCAGAGAAAATAGCCCGAAAGGATAATTATCGCGCATATCATTTTTGGTAGTAAAGGGAAGTTTGGTAATATCATCGATAGAATTAATATCTTTGGGGGATATTTTGGCCGCATCAAGCTTTGCTTTTAGGGGAGGGCAATTTTTATATATATAAGCCACGATTTCTTTTAGGCGCTGTGATTGAATGCCCTTTAGGTCTTTTGGATCAGCGCATTCCATTGCTTCATTCCAAATCATAATATTTCACCTCTTCCTTGAAAGAATATTTTTGTGTTTTCTTCGAGATTTTTATTGGAAAATACTAATTTTATGGCTTCTAACCAATTGTTTTCTTTTATCGGCAGGAATCCTGACAATACGCCAATTAGAAATGTATTGATGTAGCGTTTGTCGTGAATTGATTTTTTGGCTTTATCCAGATATTTTATAAGGTCAGTTCCTTTCGGACTTAAGAAATGTTTTAATCGATTATTTTCAGATGAATCAAAGCTGATTAAAAAGTCTGCTTCACCTTCGGGTATTAGAGGAGAGAAGACTTCTTTTCCGAATCTTAAATGCGATTCGACCGAGCCGCCGCGCTGGGCCATGCCGTGGACTTCTGATTTTTTTACATGGTAGCCTTCGAATACCGCAGCCCAGCCTAAGATCTCGGAGGCTTTTAGCACTCCTTGTCCGCCGGAGCCGCAAAAAAGAACATTCATAGTATCAACTTTTTTCATTTTTCGTTAGGGCTTTTGGCGCGCAAACCTCCACGCAAAGGTTGCAGCCGCAGCAGTAATCTTTATTTATTTCGATAGAACCATCGTCCAATTTAGTGATTGCCGGACAGTTTATAGATAAACACAAATAACAATTCTTGCATTTTTCTTTATCAAATGAAGGTGCAAAATTTTTGTTTATTGCGATAAGCTGGCAGGGCCTTCTAGCGATAACCACCGAGAGGGCATCTTCATTAATTCGTTTTTTTATCAGTTCTTCTAATTCTTTGATTTTGTAAGGATCGATTACATCGACATTGTCGACGCCGCAG
>Ga0116153_10003267_pt1 | contig 11603 bp, 10 predicted proteins | sample AD_UKC028_MetaG_FD_89896 | JGI IMG/M metagenome (GOLD analysis project Ga0116153, IMG submission 89896) | Active sludge microbial communities of municipal wastewater-treating anaerobic digesters from USA - AD_UKC028_MetaG | ecosystem: Engineered > Bioreactor > Anaerobic > Digestate | place: USA... | reverse complement strand
GATCTGAGCCGGGGGTTCCCGATGGTGACCACCAAGAAGCTGCACCTCAAGTCGATCATCCACGAACTGCTGTGGTTTTTGCAAGGCGACACCAATATCGCCTACCTGAAGGAAAACAGTGTCCGCATCTGGGACGAATGGGCCGACGAAAACGGCGACCTCGGCCCGGTCTACGGCAAGCAATGGCGGCGCTGGGAAACGCCGGACGGCCGCGTCATCGACCAGATCACGCAGCTCGTTCACAGCCTCAAAAACAATCCCGACTCGCGCCGCCATATCGTCTCGGCGTGGAACCCTGGCGATGTCGACCGGATGGCGCTCCCCCCCTGCCACTGCCTGTTCCAGTTCTACGTGGCTGACGGAAAGCTCTCCTGCCAGCTTTACCAACGTAGCGCCGACATCTTTCTCGGCGTGCCCTTCAACATCGCCTCCTATGCCCTGCTGACGCTGATGCTGGCGCAGGTCTGCGGCTACCAGCCCGGTGAGTTCGTACACACTTTCGGCGATGCGCACCTGTACTCCAATCATTTCGAGCAGGCACGCCTGCAACTGTCGCGCGAACCGCGCGCGCTACCCACCGTCTGGATCAACCCGGAAGTGAAAGACATTTTTGCCTTCCGCTTCGAGGATTTCCGCCTCGACGGCTACGACCCACATCCGCACATTCCGGCGCCGGTCGCCGTCTGAACGCATGATTCTCGGCGGCGACCTCGGCGGCACCAAGACCCTGCTGGCCCTGGCCGAAACGGATGCCGACGCAATCCGCATCGTTCGCCAGCAACGCTATGCCAGCGCCGACTACCCGACTTTCGATGCGCTGCTCGGCGACTTTCTTGCCGATGCCCCGGCGATTTCATCCGCCTGTTTCGGCATCGCCGGCCCGACCGACGGCCGCGAGGCAAAACTCACCTACCTGCCCTGGCGCCTCTCGGCCAGCGACCTGAGCCAGCGCTTTGCCATCCCGAACGTCATGCTCGCCAACGACTTTGCCGCCGCCGCGCACGGCCTGCCTTTGGTCGAAGCGACGCAGGTGCTCACACTTCGCGCCGGGCAGCCGCTGGCTGGCGCGCCACGCGTCATACTCGGCGCCGGTACCGGCCTCGGCGTCGCCGGGCTGGTCTGGGAGCATGACCACTACCGCATCGTCTCCGGCGAAGGCGGCCATTTCGGCTTTGCGCCGCAGACGCCGGAGCAACTTGAATTGGCGCGCTGGTTGCTGGCAAGCAATGGCCGCGTAACAACCGAAGACATCGTTTCCGGCCCCGGGCTGACGCGAATTTATGCCTTTTTTGGCGGTCGACCGCAACAGGCCGAAGAAATCGGCCAGGCAGCGCTGGCCGGCCGCGACCCGCTCGCCAAACGCGCGCTTGACCTCTGGCTAAGCTGTTACGGCGCCTTTGCCGGCGACCTCGCCATGCACTGGCTGGCCCGCGGCGGCGTCTACCTGGCCGGCGGCATGGCCGCCAAACTGATGCCCGGTGCCGATTGCACGCCTTTCATCGACGCCTTTCTCGCCAAGCGCGAGCACCATGATCTGGTCAGGAACATGCCGATCCACCTGCTAACAGCGGAAGACCTCGGCTTGCGCGGCGCCCTGGCACTGGCGGCTGCCCCCCAGCCTTAACCGGTACCGGCGATGCCCCTGCGCCAACTTTGCTATCATCGGCCGACACGGCGCCTCCCCGCCACAAGTCAGCAACCATTAACGCCATCCCAATCCACTGCACACCCCGAGACAACATGTCCAAGCTAAGAAAAAGCACAAAGCTGGTAGTGATCGTAATCACTGTCGCCATCCTGACGTTTTTCGCAGTGCGCATTTTCGACAGCCGAGGGATGCCGCCGCTGGAGCCCTGGCACAAGCACGTTCCGGTTGAACTCACGATCAGCGAGATGGACGCCGGCGACTGGGCGGCATTTCTTAAGGCGGAAGACAGGATATTCCAGACGATGCGGACGGAAGTCACCGACAAGCTTTCGCCCGAGGCGAAAACGCCGTCCAATCGCTATTACGAAGGCAGCCCCATCTACCCGGCAAAATTCGCACAGGACTGGAACCGTTCCTATGTGCTGGAACCGGCCGGCAAGCCGGTCGGCTCAGTTGTCCTGCTACACGGCCTGACCGACTCGCCCTACAGCCTTCGCCACATCGCCCGGCGCTACGCGGCCGCCGGCTTCGTCGTCGTAGCTGTCCGCCTGCCCGGACACGGCACCGTGCCCGGCGGACTCAGCGACGTACGCTGGGAAGACTGGATGGCCGCCACCCGGCTCGCCGTCCGCGAAGCGAAGCGGCTGGCCGGACAGGAGGCACCGCTGCACCTGGTCGGCTTTTCCAACGGCGGGGCCTTGGCGGTCAAATACGCGTTAGACGCCATGGAAAATCCGAAGCTGGCGGCGCCCGACCGCCTGATCCTGCTTTCACCGATGATCGGCATCACCCGTTTTGCCCGGCTCACGGGCATCGCGGGCATGCCGGCCGCACTTCCGCGCTTCGCCAAGGCAGCCTGGCTGAGCATCGTGCCGGAATTCAATCCGTTCAAGTACAACTCCTTCCCGGTCAACGGCGGCCGCCAGTCCTTCCGCCTGACCCAGGTGCTGCAGGAGCAGATCGCCGCCATGGCGAGCAAGGACGGCCTCAAGCGCATGGCACCGATCCTGACCTTCCAGTCGGTTCTGGATTTCACGGTCAGTACGCGAGCGGTCATCTCGTCGCTCTATGCCCACTTGCCGGAGAACGGCAGCGAACTGGTGCTGTTCGACGTCAATCGCTCGGTCAAGTTCGGACCGCTGTTGCGCCGCTCGGCGGAAGGTGCGCTTGCCCGTACCATGCCCGAACTGCCGCAGCCTTTTGGCATCACGATCATCGGCAACGACCCTGCCCACCCGGGAGAAACTTTCGCGCACATCATCGAAGCCGGCGCCACGGCCCCGCGCACCCTGGCGCTGAACATCAGCTATCCGCCGGAAATTTTCTCGATGTCGCATGTCTCGATCCCTTTCCCGCTCGACGACCCGCTTTACGGGCTGCGGCCGGATTCCTCGCAAGAGGATTTTGGCGTCGAACTCGGCACCCTGGCGCCGCGCGGCGAACGCGGCGCCCTGGTGGTCAACATGGACTTCCTGTCGCGCGTCGCTTCCAATCCCTTCTTCCCGTTCCTGATCGAACGCATCGAGGCAGGCATCCGGGATGCTCGGCCCAAGGTACCGGCCGCCACTTCCGGCCCGGCCAAGCGTTATGGGAAGACCCAACAACCGGACGCGGAAGAGGTCGAGGCCTACCTGGCGGAACCGACCTCAGAGACGCAGGCGACCCCGTAGCAAGGTAGCCAGTAAAACAGAACGGCCCCGGTGATCGGGGCCGTTCTTTTTGGCTTTGTCGCTGCGCTTGCTTTAAAAGGAGCCGAACATCCCGCCCAGAACGATCACCGCCGTGAGGCCGAGCAGCGCGCTGACGACGCAGCACATCACGATGTCGATATAGCTCTTGCTGTGCGTCGAGCCGCAAACCGCCAGCAGGGTAATCACCGCACCGTTGTGCGGCAGGCTGTCGAGCGTGCCGGCGCCGATCACCGCGATGCGATGCAGCAGCGCCGGATCGATACCCTGCTGCTCGGCGATGGCTAGATAGACCGGCCCAAGGGCCTCAAGGGCGATGGTCATACCGCCGGAGGCTGAACCCGTCAGCGCGGCCAGTACGTTGGTCGACACGGCCAGCGAAACCAGCGGGCCACCGTCGATCGACAACACCCAGTCGGCCACCACCGCGAAGGCCGGCAGTGCCGCGACGACCGCACCGAAACCAACCAGGCTGGCAACGCTGATGATGGGCAATACCGAGGCATTGGCACCGGCATCGACCGAGGCGCGCAATTCGCTCAGACGACTCCCGTTGAGAACAACCAGCACCAGAATGGCGACGATCAGTGCAACGATAACCGACCAGATACCGCTTACCGACGCGATCGAGATGCCGCCCCACTGCGGCTCGGCCAGGAAGCTGGTGTCGAGGCGAGGAATCACTAGCATCGACATCGTCAGATTGACGAGGACAACGATGATCAACGGCAATGCCGCGACCAGGATGCCGGGCTGCTCCGGGCTATGGTGACCGCGCTTGATCTCGGCCGGGTCGAAAGCGCTGGAACTCGTCGCCCGCTCGCGAACGTCCGGGTTGTCGCAAGCCGCCTCGACCGCACTGCCCACCTCGCCAAAACCCTCGCCAGCCAACCGCGCCTTGCGCTCGGCACGCAACAGCCACCACATGCCGAAACCGAACATGATGGCCGACGCAATGAGACCCAGCCCTGGCGCAGCGAACGGCGTCGTCCCGAAGAAAGGCATCGGAATCGCGTTCTGGACCGCCGGCGTACCCGGCATCGCCGACATCGTGAAGGTCATGGTGCCCAAAGCGACGGCACCGGGCGTCAAACGATTTGGAATGTTGGCGGCGCGGAACAATCCTTGCGCCATCGGCACGATCACGAACAGCGCGACGAACAAACTGACGCCGCCATAGGTGACGATGGCGCCAGCCAGCACGACGGCCAGAATCGCCCGTTCGGCGCCCAGCTTCTCAGTCATGAAACGGGCGATGGTGTTCACCGAACCGCTGTCGTCCATCAGCTTGCCGAAGATGGCGCCGAGCAGGAACAGCGGGAAGAACGACGCCACGAACCCGGCGGCCGCCGCCATGAAGGTCTGCGTCCAGTGCGCCAGCAGCGGATCGCCGGCAAACAGCGCCGCGACCATGGCTGCCAGCGGCGCCAGCACCAACACGCTCCAGCTACGGAACGAGAGGCCGACAAGTACGGCCAGACCGAGGAGGATACCGAGCAAGCCCATGACGTCAGACCTCCGTCAGCAAGTGATCGATATTCAGCGTAGACCGCACGCCGATATCGGCGCCGTAATTGTCCAGGAAGGTTTCGGCAGCGCGCCGCCCTTCGGCATGCAGCATCTGGAAGAACGCCCATTCGGCGAGCATCTTGGACGAATAGCCCAGTTGCAGCATGATCTCTTCGCCGGCCACGCGGTGAATGCGCATCTTCGCCCACACGGCACCCTCGCCGGTACCGGGGTCGGCAACCTGGCGCAGCAGTGCGGCCATGCGCAGTTCCTTGATCAGCGGCGAATTGAAGGAAATCTCGTTCAGGCGGTTCTGGATTTCCATCGCCGTGCGCGGCGTGCCCGGCCGCATGATCGGATTGATCGAGACCAGGATCGTGTCGTCGGAATCGCATTCGCGAACCAGCGGCGTGATCGTCGGGTTGCCGGTGAAACCGCCGTCCCAATAGGGTTCGCCATCGATTTCGACGGCCTGGAACATGGTCGGCAGGCAGGCCGACGCCATCAGCACCTCGGGCGTCATCTCGGCGTTGCGGAAGATGCGGCCGCGCCCGGTATGTACGTTGGTGGCGGTGACGAACAGCTTGGGCCCGGACTTGGCCAAGCGACCGAAATCGACGGTCTCGTCGAGGATCTTGTGCAGCGGGTTGGCGCCGCCGCCCGGGAGGCTGTAGGGCGAATACAGACGCGCTGCAATATCGGCAGCGACGAAGGCCGGCGAGAAATCAAGCGTCCACTTGCCGGTCAGGATCTCCAGCGGCCCCCTGCGGAAGGGGCTCAGCAAAGCCGCATCGGCCACCCGTTTCCAGAAGGTCTGAAGGGCAACTTTGGCGCCCTGCGGGCCGCCTTCGTTCAGCCCATGCGCCATCACCACGGCATTCATGGCGCCCGCAGAGGTGCCGGAAATGCCATCGAATTGCAGCCAGGATTCCTCAAGCAGGCGATCAAGTACGCCCCAGGTGTAGGCACCGTGTGCGCCGCCGCCTTGCAACGCCAGGTCTACCAGCACCGGCGCGCGTTCGGCGCCCTTGGCGCCTTTATTGCCTTTGGCAACAGTCATGTTCAGAGCCTCACAAAAATTTCGGTACTACAAACTGGCAGGCCTGGCCGGTTGCGGTCGACCCCGAAAAACGGGCCATTTTCACAAACCGGCCAGCCTGCCGAAAAAACGATCAGGCCATTGCCTTGGCTTTAAGCTTGGCGAACTCTTCCTGACTGATGGTGCCGGCATCGAGCAATGCCTTGGCGTCGGCGATCTGCTCGGCGGGCGACTTGCCGGCCACATGCCGAATGTAGTCTTCGGCCTCCGACTTGGAGCGCTCAAGCGCAGCACGTTGGCGCTTGGCCATGCCGGTACCACGTACGACAACATAAACCAGCGCCGTCAGCATCGGCAGGAAAATCAGGGCGATCAGCCACAAGGCCTTGGAGCCGCCGCCAAGTTCGCTATCGCGGAACAGGTCGGAGACGATCTGAAAGAGAATCAGAAGATAAGCCACAAAAACGAACGTGGAGAGAATCAGCCACATCAAATCCCAAAAATTGCTCATTACCAACCTTTCAAAGTTAAAACGAAAATATTTACTGCTGCTTCTGGATCGCGCCCTGCGTCCAGCTGCGCAGGAGTCCGAAGACGGAACTGCCAGTCAGCATGCCTAGAACGTAGACCGCGAAAATCAGGAAGGACACCGGCATCGTGAAATCCACTCCAAGGAACGACACCGTAACCGCAGAGAGGTTCTGAATCTTGAATACCAGCAGAATCACCACCGACAGTGCGATCAAGAACATGTAGGTATAGCGCATCATCTTGCTCCTCCAATCTTCAATGCCGCTCCGCCTCCCGGAGCGTGCGTTTCAACAACATGCGACAGACCACAAAACCAGACAAGGCCGCTGCCACATGCTTCAAGGTATGGCCACTGATCATCTCGTTGAGCGCCAGCACCTCGCCATCGAAGGTTTCCAGCACCTTGGCCAGGGCATACCAGGCAAACACCCAGTAGATATCGGCGCCCCGCGTGTAGCGTGAAGGATTCAGTACGGCCAGCAGGAGCACCACCAGCACCGAATAGGCCTGCAGAATAGCGTAGGGAATCACGTTGCCGGCCCCCATGCGCTCGGTGAGCAGCCAGTAGATGACTGATGCGGCACCGATCAGCAACGCTGGCGGCAGCAGAATCAGGCCGCCACGCACGCTGATACGGTCGACAATCTGGGCGGCCACCAGGCCCATGAAGGCGATGGTCATTGGCAGGCGATCCCAGAACAGCGTTTCGTTATTCGGCGCCAGGTGGTAATAGCCCGAGCCCAGCGCCGTCAACACCAGCCCAATGAAAAAGACGACGTAGGGCCAGCGTTCGGCCGAGCGCTCAAAACAGGCCCGCCCGTTGCCGATGACGAACAAGCCCATCAGCCCGAAAACCAGAAACGCACCATTCGAGACGACATCGAGAAAGTTGTCGACCCCGTAAGCATGCCGATGATCAGCGAAATCGTGGTAGTCGAGTGGCTGGCTCACCGCCGGCAACACCAATGCAGCGACCACGGCGACGACCGTCAGGGCGACGATCCAGCGCACGGGCGAGCGGCGTCCTTGTGCCTCGGCTTGAGCGAAAGTCCCACCCGCCATGCCTTACTTGTCCACCTTGTTAGCGGTCAGCACGCGTTCGCCGTCCTTGCGATGCACATCGAGCATGCCACGGCTGATCGCCCAGGTGCTTGCCGTCTGCAGCGCGGCGATGAACGCCTGCTCCTGGGCCATCACCCCCTCTGCGGAACACATCATGCGCGTGGTCGCCAGCGGCCCGATCGACAGCGAATTACCTTCCACCTTGAAGCTGCCATGGAAGCTGTTGCAGCCACTGTTACCGGACACCTGACCATCCTTGAAGACCACGGTCAAACGGGTATCGGTTTGCGGGCTGACGACGGCCTGGCGCCCATTGTTGTAGCCGGTGACATCCCACTTGACGCCTTCGAGCAACAGTTTGGGTTCAAGTTCGAACTGCAGCGGCTTGCCGCCCGCCACTGGCGTCAGGCTCAGGCGATTACCCGTCACGTTCGCCGCCAGCGGGCCGGAAAGCGCGGCAAGGAAGGCTTTCTCGACCGCCATCGCCGGCGCCGGGCAGGCCATGACCGAACCGGCCAGGGTGCCGACGGTCAGCTTGTCGCCGTCGACCGTATAACCACCCATAAATCGGTTGCAGCCGGAAAAACCGGAAACCCGACCACCCTCGAAGCGAGCCGTCGGCGCGCCGTTACCACTCGGCACCGTCTGGCCGGGCAGCGCCAGCAAACGCCAGTCAGCGCCTTCCAGGGTTGCCGTCGGCGCCGGCGCGGCCGGCACGCGGCAGCAGCCCGCGTAATGCCGGCCATCCGGCAGCGAGAGATTGATCGACACCGGATGCACGGTATCGGACATGCCATCGCTGCATGCGCCATCCTTCAGGAAGGCCACCAGGTCGCGCCCACCCCGGCCCCGTCCGCGCCAGATGGATTCCTTGCGTGGCTCGATGCGTGATTCGCTGCCGCGAAAGCGGGCTGACTGCCCATCCGGCAATGAAAAGCGGGCTTCGCCGCCGCCTGGCAGATCGAGTCGCCAAAACGGTTCGTTACCGAAGCAGATCAGTTCCCGCTCTGCAGCCAGCGATGCGGCGGCAGGTACGGCGAGTGCGACCACGGTCGCCAGCAGTTGGAGTGATTTCATGGATTTATCCCGTTTTGCCATCAAGCTTAGCGAACTTTCATGATGCGCATATTGCAAAGGGAAGTTTCCCGCCAGGCGCCGTTTCCGAAGGCCGCAGAAAACTTCCCGCATTCAGCTTACGGCAGGATTTCCATACCGGAATTGCTGACCCGCACGCGATCGCCGATGCGCACGGCCGGCGAAGAGGTTTGCTGAATCGTGGCGAAGGAGCCGTCGTCGTAGCGAATACCGATGATCCACACCAGCGACGAGCCGCTGGCCATGCGGTTGCCGGCATAGGCGCCGCCGGCGGCGCCGACTACGGTCGCCGCCGTCCGCCCCGAGCCCTGACCCACCTGGTTGCCGAGAATGCCGCCTACCAGCGCACCGCCAATGGCGCCTAGCGTGGCATTGTTGTTTTGAACCGTCTGCGAGCGGATGGACTCGACCGTACCGACGCGCGACGACGGTTGCGATACCTGAAAAGCGGGCTGCGTCTCGCAACCAGTCAGCATCGACACCGTCACTACAGCGAGACTGAGCGCGGCAGCGCGCCCGAATTGCTTGATATTCATTCCTCGATCCTCATTCAATTTGACGGGTAGGGCTTACTCGGGAATCGAGTAAAGCAGGTACATGGCCGCCAGCAGGCCGGTCGGGCGGCCCAGCTTGCCCAGCCAGTTGGCGAAGATCGTTTCGATTTCGCCGCTCTGGTAAACCTGGGACAAGGCGCGGTTGACCTCAAGACGCAGCGCCGAATCGCCACGCGGCAAGGTGATTGCGTAGGGCTCGAAGGAAAGCTCCTCGTTCAGCAATACGAACTTGCCGGGATTGTTCAGCACGGCCAGGCCGACCAGCTTGATACGGTCGCCGGCATAGGCTTCGACGGCGCCCGATTCGAGCAGCGCCAGGCCTTCCTTCGGATCGGTCACCGGCAGGATCTGGGTGCCGGCCAGATCGGCGCGAACGATGGCATTGAGGCGTTTTTCGGTCGTCGTGTCCTTGAGGACGGCAATCTTCTTGCCGGCCAGTTCGGCAATGCTATTAACCGGAGAATCGGCGCGCAAAATGACGCCACCGGCGTCGACGAAGATCAGGCTGGAGAAATCCACATTGGCCAGCCGACCCAGCGTTTGCGTCGTGTTGGCGCAATCCATGTCGGCCTTGCCGGACTGCACCATTTGCAGGCGCTCGGCGGTCGAACCGGCGATCCAGTTGACCTTGAGGTCGGGATTGCCGACCACCTGGCCGATACGGGCGATCACGCGCTTGCAGAGGTCGATGGAATAACCGGCCGGCACCTTGCTGTTGTCGACAAAGGAAAATGGCAGCGAGTCGGCGGCAAAGGCGACGTTGATCACCTTGGCAGCCTTGATCTTGCCCAGCGTATTGGGCGCCTGCTGGGCAAGCACCCCGGTAGCGAACAGGCAACCCGCGACGAGCGCCCCGATAGCGAATTTTTTCATGACGAACCCTTATGAAGGCGAGAATGGAAAATCGCGACTGTGGCGACTGAACAATGGTAGCGGAAAGTAACAGACCCCCCGGGAAGGGTCAAGGCACGCACCAACCCGGCGTCATAGCCGGCGAAGCAATGGCCCACGCCGATGGAGCGCGCCGAAATCCGCGCCGATCAATGCTTGCCAGCGATCAGCACCGCGAACGCCAGCACCAGGCACAACAAGGACATCGCCGCCACCGGCCAGCGCCGGAGCATCGCATCCAGACGCCCGCCCATGACGCTGAAAACAGCGCCAGCACGCGCAGCGCCATCCAGCACGACCACCACGTCGCCCTCGGGCAACGCCGGCAGACGGCGCCCCCAGCGGATCAGCGCAACCGCCAGAAGCACACCGATTGCAATCGGCCACAGCGCCGACCAAAGCGCCTTGGGCGCCAGTGCATCGGGCAGCGAATAACCGCCGGTACCAAGATACAAGGCCCAGGGGATGACGAGCGATGCGATGGTCGTCACCAGCCAGGGCATGAGCAACCCGCTCTGCGCCCGGGCATCGTCTTCCGGCGCGGCGCTTGCCCTGAGACGAACAAGAAAATGCAGCATCAACAGGGTCGTGCCGATGGCCGAAAGCGTTGCCAGCACGCCGGCCGGGCCATTGCTCATCAGGCTCTTGGCCACTTCCTTGGTCAGCGCCCCGCCGGTCAGTGGCAAGCCACCCAGCCCCACGGCAATGACCGCAATGCACAACATGATCGGCCGCAGGTGCCGCGCGCCGGTTGCGGCGACCACGCCGACCGCCATGAACAACGCGCCTTTGGCCAGCACATGATTGGCTGCGTAGAAAGTCGCAATCAGGCGCGCACTGCCGTCATTGGCTGCCATGCCCATACCGATGATGGCAACGATCACCCCCATCTGGCTGACGCTGGAATAAGCCAGCACGGTTTTCGGGTGCGACTGCGTGATGCCGATCAACACCGCATAAAGGGCACCGAGCAGGCCGATCATCGCCACCGCCGCGCCGACTGCCCAAGGGGCCGTCTCGAACGGCATGAAGCGGATCAGGCCGATGACGGCAGCCTTGACCACAGCGCCGCTGAGCAAGGCCGAAGCCGGTACCGGCGCCGCGCCGTGCGCAAGCGGAATCCAGAAGTGCAATGGCACGAGGCCGGCTTTGATACCGAAACCGACTATCAGCAGCACGAGGATTTCCATGCGCCACGGCGAGCCTTCGATGGCTGCTGGCGCTGCGCTGATCAGCAGGTTGTGCTCCGGCGTGCTGAGCACCACCAGGATCATGCCGACCAGCACCAGCGACTCGGCCAGCAGCGCCATGCCGATGTAGATCGCACCGGCCCGATAGGCGCGCGGTGATCCTTCGCACAACACCAAGCCGGTCGTGCCGACACTGAGCAAGGCCAGCATGGCATAGAAGCCGGCCATGTCGGCGGCGACGAACACCCCCAGGCAACCGGTCAGGGTCATCAGCCAGCAAACGATGAAATTGCCCCGCCCGGCCTTGCCGCTCAGGTAGCTCACCGCATACCAGCCACCCGCCATCCACAGCAGCGCAGCGACACCGAGCAGCACACTACCCGCGCGATCGAGTTC
>Ga0116153_10003266_pt1 | contig 11614 bp, 10 predicted proteins | sample AD_UKC028_MetaG_FD_89896 | JGI IMG/M metagenome (GOLD analysis project Ga0116153, IMG submission 89896) | Active sludge microbial communities of municipal wastewater-treating anaerobic digesters from USA - AD_UKC028_MetaG | ecosystem: Engineered > Bioreactor > Anaerobic > Digestate | place: USA... | reverse complement strand
GAGCCAGGATGGTCACGAGGGCCAAAAGTTGGAATTTCGTTTTCATTGCCTTTTCTCCTTATCTTTTCAACATCGATCGATGCACGGCGAACGTTTCGCCGTACTTTGTTTCCGCATAGCCGTTTCTATTTTTCTCCATAGTCCCCCCTTCCCAACATCGCCCCTGATTCGGGTGAGTTCGATCAGGTTCGTAAGCTTTCAATAGCTCCTCCTTTCTAGGGGGCTAGAATATCCATTACCTCGGACGCCAGTCTTCGTAGGGTGGCTGGCCACCGTTCGCTCGAGAAGGCGAACAATTGCTCCAAGTTAGAGAACAACTGGCGCTCAACGGTATGCGGGCTTTCAAGGGAGGCGCGCCACTGCCTGCGGCCCTGGTACTCGCTCCGCCACAAGCGCAGCAGGTAGGCGTGGTAGACGCCGGGTTTCTTCGTTCGTTGGATTCATTTCGGTTATCCTATGTCCCACTATAAAAAGCAAACGTGCCAGATCGTCAAAACTGCAAGGAACCCAAAAAGAAGAATCAAGAGACGTCATTCAAGTGGATAACTCTCTAAGACTGGTCTCTTGACTTCGCTTAAATCCATGATTGGCTGATTGAGCTGGAATCATAGCCGCCTGAAATATACTCTGATACAGCTTGAGATGGTGTCTCCATTACCGAAACATCCTTGGAGGAAGATTCGGAGGTTTCATTTGACTTGCCAAAGGATACGAGACTGCTAGCTGCGCTACCGGAACTCTGAAACGAGCTTTTGCTTATGGTAGTGAGTTCAGGCTTTGCGCTCTTGCCCAAGAACTTCGCCTGTTCCGGTCCAGAGGCTTCTGATGTGATATTTATCGGGAAAATCTTGCGTTCTTCTATGCTGCCATTCTCCCATGGTGTAAGCAAAAGCATGACTATATCCGTCTGGCCTTCTCTCTTTGAACTGAAAGTGAATATAGTTCTTTCTCGTCCACCTACCATTCCTAATTGCTCATTTCCACTGATTGTGGTCTTATTCACAAAACTCAGATAGTTTGGATCGAAATCCGACCACCAACAAAAGCCTGTCGCAGAATAGGATTCAAGAGATATGGTAAACTCATTACCAAGGCTTGAGTTTATTTGAGGTTCACATGGCGAATTATCGCAGATATCAGTCCCGCATGCAATCATAACTGACGAAAAAGTAATGGCTAAAGCCAAAATTGCAGATCGATTCATTATCCACACCTGTCGAGCCATGTATCGGTAGAAGTATTTCTTACTTTGCATCTGTGATGGACGTTCTGGGGAAGGCTTAATTTAATTCGGATACTACAATGAGTCTAAATTTGATGAACTGGAATCTTTCGAGCCATCCATCATGAGTCCACCTTAGCGATGTTTAAGCCAATAATTATGTCTGCAGAAAATCCTTCATAAGCCCCACTACAAATTTCATCATCTTGCTCCTGCCTCTTTTGGCCTCCAAAGCTGGCAGGGATTCGTTTGGGAGTCGATGGTGCAGCGGCCGCCGATCAGGTTGCACTGACCGTTCTCCTCGCAGTCGCAGGGAGTACGATGGATGGCCAATGGTTCGCTGCGGTCTAGCTTCATTTTTTCATCCACATCCTACCTCAGCTCTTCGTCAATAAAGATATGCGTTGACTGGCCTCGGAAGGATCACGAAGTGAGTCCGCATAACTCTATGACTTTTTCCTTACGACTGAGAAAATCAGTAAGTATTGGATATAATTTTTACATAATCGGATACGCTATCGCTGTCCGTATTGTTCTTTAGGTAATCTATTGCTTCCTGGAAGGACCGCACAAGAGAATCAGGCGTCTTTTTATGGAAAGCATAGTAATAATCAGCCTGACCCAATACATAGGCTACCTCGAAATCACCCCCATTTGCACCTGACTCTTGGATCAGCCAAAATCCTGCCACATCGCCATATGCCCAGGCATCAATGCTCCTATTTTGAAGCATCTCGATAATAGGCCTCGCTGTAGGTTCAAGCACTAAAGTTCCCTCCCTCACACCCATATCTCGAAGCATTTGAACAGCACTGTCATCCTTTATGGCTCCTATCCTGTATCTTAACAGATCCCCTGGCGATACAATACTGAGGTTCCTATCACTTCGCGATATTAACACATTATTAAAAGGTCCAATTGGCCCAGCCCATTTAAAGAGCTGCTCTCTTTGCGGCAACCTCGCAGTGGAGAAAAGAACTGTATTTTCTTTATTTAATGTCCTCTCATAGCCTTCTCTCCAAGGCAAAACCTCGATGATGCTCCTGTTGAGATCTACGCCCATTATCCGCCACATAGCTTCCAACAAATCTATAGAAAAACCTTGCAGTTCGCCATCCTCTTTGAAGTTATATGGCGGAAATTGTTCAGTCATATAGGTCAGATCCATTGCCAAAGAAGCGATCTGTTCTGAAGCTTCAACTCCTTCTACAACCTGCAGCAAAGCCAAAAAAATAGCTATTAGTAGGATGAATTTGATAGCAAAGCAGTATTCTTTCATGTCGTCCCTCCGAGGTACTCGCCTAAGTTCATTCTAATAATGATTAAAAGTATAAGAGGATTTTTAGGACGAAATACGATAGCATATTGAACTCCTTTGGATAAGGGCTGATTCCATGATCTGTTCAACTATTATGGCAGCCTAAAAATTGCTTGGACATGGAGCTTCCACATTGGCTGTAAAGGCTATTTTTACTACGTTAGGAATCTTCCACGAGGTTTTAATCCTCTGCCTTGACATTTTTACACCTCGCAAGGCAGCATTTTGGAGAGCCCATGCCTATCTCATAGGCGACACACAGAAAAACGCTATCTAGCGAGCGCGGACCAAAGGTCCAAGCTCGCGTGGGATTCAGGGTCCAGTCACGAAGGTGTTCGTGGGTTCGAATCCCATCCCCCGTACCTAATTGCTCGAAGGTTAGCGACGCTGGATCTCTATGCAATGGTTAGGGATTCATAACTTGTTTTCTTATCAGCTTTCTCTGATCAGCTTTTCCGCCAGAATCCTATGCGATATACGATACGCTGGACCTATCAAAGCCCTCAACCAATTCCAGTCCTTCATCATCCGGTTTCCAGGATACCCACGGATAAGCAAGATCTTTGATGAAAAAACTGGCATCCGCTGCAATCTGCGTGGCTAAATGGTCTTCTCCGAGAGCCTTTCTTGTGATCTCTAAAACTCTGGACTTCACATCAGACTCATCCAAGAAGCCCAGAGAATGGATGTACTCATGGAGGAGGACATGAAAGACATAGGGCTTGTATAGCTCAGGTCGCGTCTCCATGATGCGTTCTAGCGGGATCTTATTGAGGACTATTACATTGGAGCCTGTGGTGAAGAAGCCGCCAAAATAACCCTGGGGATTGTTTCCCAGGTTGGCTATACCCAGCATCAAACCTCCACGGCTCCTTTTCATGCTTTTCAGGACCAGCGATTTTACCAGCTCAAAGATATCCGGCAGGGACTTGGCAGCATCCAGCCGGGATCGATAATCGGTTTGCATTTGCCAGTCTGTGAGAGGTCTAAGTATATAATACTAACCTGAAGTTACTGATATTAAGGTATCGCAGCCCGAATGGAGGGGAATGGGATTGGAAAAAGGAATAAGTGGACCGTATAAAAGTTAGAACAATCACTTCGTTTTCTTCTTGCGGAAGAACTCGATCGCTTCGGCCAGTTCCCTGTGGTCCTTGGCGTACTCCTCTATCTCCATCCCCTTCTGGTAGGCTTCGCATGCCTGCACCAGGGCCATCGCACCGGCGCGTGTTCCTCTGGGATGAGCGTGGCAGCCGGCTCCCATGGTCGTGATGAAATCGACTCCGCCCATGACATCGATGAAAGGCTTCAGGAGAGTTGGATTGAGTCCTCCGGAGATGATCGGGCAGCATTTTTTAATGCCGCGCCAGGAGTCGTCTTCCAGGACAGTCTGGTGAGCGTCATCCATCTCCACCATCTTGACGGCGTCCTCGTCCAGGGGCGGGATCCTTCCCCAGTGCTGGGTGAAGAAATGACCTTTGCCCTCGACCTTCAGAATATTCCTGGCCGCGGTTACATCCTCCTCGGGACTGCCTGCCATCTTGCCGACGCCTGCCGTCCCGGTGTGAATCCCCGAGGCCCCTGCCAACCTGGCAAACTTGGAGAGCACCAGCACTGAGAAGCCGATGGGATTCTCCGGCCTGGTGAAGCTGCCATGGCCCGCCCGGTGGAAGTGCAAAAAGACGTCCGGATACCTCCGCCGGAGCGTCTGGACAGCCATCCAGCCGGCGGTGATGCCGTCTATGAGGAATGCGTACGAGCCCGGCTCGAAGCCCGCCTCCCGGATCATCTCGCACCTCTCGATCATGGTATCGAAATCGGCGGAAGATACATTGAACGAGTGGACCTTCTTTCTCCCCGTCTCCCTGACCGCCTTGTCCATGGCCATCTTGACATACCTGACCATCTTGTTGTAGGGGGAGAAGTCCTGATCGGCCTGGGGCTCGTCGTTCTTGACGAAGTCGCCGCCGCCCACCCAGAAGTCATAGCAGACCTCGGCGTACTCCGAGGATGTCAGTCCCATCTTGGGTTTGATTATCGTCCCCAGTATCGGCCTGTCATGAACATCGAGGTAGGTCCTCATGTCATCAAGAGTGTAGCTCGGGCCATCGTACTGCTCCAACATGGATGGAGGGAACCATATGTCTAAAAGCTTGAGAGCCTTGATCTCCTTCATTCCCAGGACGTTCCCGGCGATGTAGGTCATGATGTTCTGAACGTTGCCCTTCCTGTCAAACAGGCGCCAGGGATAGGCGATCCAGATAAGGTTCTTCTCCATGTCGATCCTGTAAACGAGGGCGTTCATTACCCTGGAAAAGGGAGTCTCTGTCTTTACAGGAAAATTGGTACCGGTCGAGCTCTCCGCGGCGATCTCAGCCGCGGCCTGCATGATGTTAAGCTCGCCGCCGGGGATTATGTGAAAGGCCGCCAGAAGATACTCGCCGTTAGTCGGATCGGGCAGATCCATCCTTGTGTAAAGGAGCTGCTTTGGATTGAGCGTTTTCAGGAGCTGTTCTTGATTCATGAAATAACCTTCCGGTTCTGAAGTTTAGCCAGAGCAAATATTAATTGCTTTTCTTCCATCGGCAATTCCATTCTCCGCATTGTGCCATGGCGAGAATGCAAGAATGGTGATATCGGGAAAAACACGTATCCTCAAAAGAATTAATCCGGCAATCGATTCTCATCCATCGCTTTTAGTTCCTCTCACCCGAACTTTGCTAAGAGCTGCCAGGACCAGCTTCTTGCCCGGCTGGCTTAATATAGTATTCATTGGAGCCTACAAGCAATACATGGTAGCTTCCCGGCTCAACCGACTGCAAGGAACCATAAACAGAGACGGTATCTCCTGTCTTGATGTTTGGATCAATAAAACCTGGCGGATACTCTGCAGGATTGGCCGAGGTCAAATAGGCTGAGATGTTCTGCCCAGCCATATCCGACGGTCCTTCTTTTACCTGGTCCACGGAAATATACCAGCCCCATGCCCCAACATTCTCGAAATACAATAGAGCTTGTCCGTCAAATCTTGTATCTTCTGCACAAGCAGTGCATGAAAGAGCCAGTAGCATAAGAATCAATGAATACGCTCTCATTTAGATCCCCATTATCACCATTATGCTCTGCACATTGATTATCTTTCCGGCGACTGTGCAAACATGCCTCGCGGCTTATTATATCGTAAAAAATTGTAAAATGAAGTGTTTTATTTCATGCCCTCCAGCCACTTCTTTATCTCCTGAGCAGCAATCTCCCTGCCACCAAGCCCGAATGCCAGGGCAATTGCTACGGCAAAGGCTCCTAAGAGCAAGCCGAATGCCAGATTTATGATCTCATTGGCCAATCCCATCTGGCGCAGAGCCATAGCTCCGGCAAAAACCAGAATGGCTATCCGGGCGATGTGAGCAGGCAATTTGGACCGGCTCATCCCACTGGATGCCACAGCATCGAAGGCGAGGTTTGCCAGATAAATGCCAATGGCCAATATCGCCAATCCCATGAGCACATGCCCGGCAAAGATGGTGAACTCATAAATTATGTCCGCCAGCAATGCAAACTTGAGCATCTGCGCCGCTTCTATCAGTGCAAAGAGCATTATCGCTGCAATTACCAGATAGCCAGCCATTTGGGAGGGAGATCTTTTGCTTTCAGATCCTTCTTCTTCCGATTTGCAGATGCCTAGCCTCCTTGGAATGGAGTCGAATCCAATACCGGAAAGAAGCTTAACCATAAGTTCAGCAACGACTTTAGCCAGTATGTAAGAGATGGCCAGGAGCAGAGCAGCGCCAAAGAGATTGGGCAGAATGGCCAGCATCGCGGCAAGCATATTGGAGACGGGCAGAGTGATGGCATCTATTGCCAGAGCCTGCAGTGCAGCGATTAGCATGGGTATGAGGATCAAGATGTAGACTACCAGACCTATGAGACCGGCCAAACCCTGGCTGCCCAGGACTTTATCCAGTCCCACTCTCTCACTCAGCTTCTCGCTTCCCATTGCCACCAGCAGGTTTGTAACTATCTTTTGCAGAATACGAGCTAAAAACCATCCGATGAGGAGGATAATTGCCGCTGCTATGAGATTGGGGAGGAATCCCAGGATCTTTGCGATCATGAGCTGTAAAGGCTCCAACAGTCCTCCAAGAGCCAGGGCATTGAGAATCATGGGCAAGAAGAGGAGCAAAACCAGGAAGAAGACTATCTCCCCGATGGTCTGGCTCATTGGTATTTCCGCTTTGTCCAGGCCGGTCTTGCTGCTCAGCCCTTCATCCACATTGGCAGATTGCAGTACTTTAACCACGATTTTCTTGAGCAATGTGGCGATGATCCAGGCGATGACGGCAAGAACCAGAGCGGCAAAGAGCTTTGGAATATATGCAAATACAACATTCAAGAACTGATTGAGAGGCTGAGCCACGAGGGTCAAGCCAAGCACCTGGAAAAACGCCACAAACACAAAGAAGAGCAGCACATAGTATATTATCTTGGAGATCCATTTATGAGACTCCATCTCACGGGCCTTCTCATCTCCGACTACATTCTTCGCAATCTTTTCATCAATGCCGGTCCGGCGCAGTGCCTTGCCAATAGCAGAAGAGATTATCAAAGCAGCCAGCCAGCCGACAATCAATACCGCTAATGCCCCAAAGAGGTGGGGGCCGTATCTTCCGAATAATACATAGATCGGCTCAATAAGTGCCATAAAAATCCACCATATTCAAGTTGTTTTTATCATACTTAAAAGTTATGAATTAGGAAATCTGATTGTAGAGTCCTAAAAGCTTTCGGGACTCTACACCATCATCTTCTCCCAAGGATTGGCGGGGCCTATGGCCCTAGCCTGGTTTAACTCGATCTCCTCCCAGATTCCCTACGAATACATCTTACAGCATCAGCAAGGCACCGCCACGTAAATGTTGTGCTTGTTGCTCACAATCTGCACCCGCACCCGGCCTTGCGGCACAGGACAGTCCATCACCGAGACCACCCGGTTTTTGGCCACACCCAAGATCTCGCCCCGCACCCAGCCTGGGGCCCGGATATCCACCCAGGTCTTCTCCTTTCTCTCCAGGACGGTGGGAATCATGGGCCGTCTCTCGATGGCGAAGTCCTGGGGCCTGAGGCGGAGGGGCATTGAGAGCTGCTTCTCCCAGCCGGCCATGCTCCGATTGTAAAACTGCCACCAGCTCTGAGCCCGGACCTTGCCCGGACTTCTGCCCAGCCGGTAGTGCTCGAACTTCTGGATGCCCAAAGGTGGCCAGCGCTTTCCTGCGCCGATGTCAAGGGCGAAGCGGATCAGCTCCGGGATATCCGGGTCATTGATGCCCGGTATGTAAACTGGCGCAATGAGCAGGTCGATTCTGCTCTCTGCTATTCTCTGAGCAGTCTCTTTGATCTTCTCGATATCAAACCAGGGCGCTCCGGCGAGATAAGCGGCCTTCTCCCGCTCCAGGGAGTGAATGGAGAAGTTGATTCGATCCAGGCCGGCTTCTTCCAGCTGCTCTATCTTTTTCTCCGAGAGTAGGCTGCCGTTGCTCTGCATAGAGACCACGGTGACCTCCTTGATCTGCTTTAAGCGGCGGACCAGCTCCACAATGTCCGGATAGAGCATGGGCTCGCCCGGTGAGTCTATGTGGCACTCCACGCCAGGGCCTTTGAAGGGGGCGATCTCCTCCACCGCCTCCATCAGATAGTCCAGCTCCACCTGGTAGTCCGTCACCCGCGACTTTGAATGGGGACCGGCATCCACAGAGCAGAAGGGGCAGCTCAGGTTGCAGCCGCAGCTGGGCCGGATCTGCAGGAGATTGCTGCCCCGGTCCACCACCCCGAAGTAGAGGCAGCCGACCAGGGGGATATCCGACGAGCGGGTGATGTGAATGAGAGACATTTAAGACTCCTGCGAAGTATGATTTGAGTGCATTATAATCAAGCCAGACATCAAAGAAAGCTTTTATAATCTTAATATGTATTTAACAATATGTGAATGAGCCCGTCCAGGTGAATCTGGCAAACATAAAAGAGGCCATACAGGCCAGGTCAGAATCACGGATCATGCCTATGAGAAGGCCTATGATGCCTTTTGAAAAATGCCCGGGCTGCGACGGAGATTTGGCAGAGAAAAGTGTTGAGAAGGTTCTGCGAGGCGGAGTCAATACTGCGGTTTTAAAAGTCTGCGCCGAGGTCTGCCTGCGTTGCGGAGAGATGCTTTATTCTCAAGAGACTGTGAGGAGATTCGAGCAGATTAAAGCTAAGCTGGAGCGCCAGGAGACGGGGGAATTTCAGGCCATAGGAGTATCCTACCAGGTTGCTTAAGGACGAGGGAAAATATGGCCGTTTCAGGGCTTGGGCTGAACCGAACGGAGACATCTGACCAGGAGAGAGCGGATGCTTTTCTAGAGGATTTCGTCGGCCAGCTCGCCAGCGCCTGCGGCAGGGATATAGACTTTATCCTGCTCTTCGGAAGCGCAGCCAGAGGCGAGTTCATCCTGGGAAAGAGCGATGTGGACCTGGTCATTCAGGTCAATAGCAACGAGGCAGTGAGAAAGGTGGAGCAGCTCGCCGAGCCTCTCTTCTGGCAGCTGGATGAGAGGCACGGCATGATGTTCAAGAAGGTTGTCTCCACAGGAGAGAGCGGCAGCCTGTTGGAGGATTCTCTCAAACGGCTGGAGAAGCAGGCCCGGCTCTACAAGCCCTTCGAGGTGTTCGGCCCGGATGATATCGACTGGAGGGCAGGAAAGGTTAAGAGGCTGGACCTTCTGGCCGGAGCTACCCTAGTCGCCAGTCACCTCACCCTCTTTTACAAGATGAAGCATGAGGGCAGGATCCTTTTCGGAAGAGACATCCGACCAGAGATCCAGCCCCGCTTTACCCTATGGGAGAAGCTCAAAGGAATCTGGGTGCCCCAGAGCATCGCCTTCTCGTCCATCATTCTGGCTCTGCCCCTGCCCCAGAAGGCGGTGGCCTATGCGGTCAAGGCATTATTTTATGAGGTGGAGTCGGTGAACATCTTCCAGAAGAACCTGGTCCCGGCGGGTCAAGAGAAGGTAGCGGGATTCGCCTCGGCTACTGAGTTCGATGATGAATTAATGGATGCTGTCCGCTTTTTCCTGGAGCGAAATCTGGGCCTGCTCGGCGAGCAGAAGATAGAGTTCGTCCGGGAGGCAGCAGAGATAAAGAGGCAGGGATTTCAGGGCAGCAGATGGGATGCCCTAGAGCTCTGCCGGAGGGCTTTTTGGATCATATGGAGCACCAATGCGGCGGTCATAATTAAATGGGGCGGCGGTTTTTGAGAGACTATCGCGGCATTGACAGGGCGGAAAGATCTCCTGGCCCAGGCCATGCTTTGATTCAAGCTTTGTGAGCCCTTTCTGATTCTTAAATCATTTCGCGGATATTTTTGAGTTTTCTCTCCCAGATGTGATTTGATAAATCCTGATTCAAAGACAAGAAAATTCAACAGCAATGAACTATCGGTACTGCAACATAGACATCTACTTAAGCCAGAATACTCTCTGTTGTCCGGAGCAGACTTCATGATAAAGCGGCAGAGGCAAAACCCTTGAAAGCATTCTGGGAGATCTTGCGGCCATTCAACTGCCTGATGGCATCAGCGGCGGCCATGATCGGCCTGGCCCTGGCGGGAGGAATAGAGCCAGAGCCCGCCCTCCTTATCTTCATCATTGTTTTTCTTGTTACCGGAGCGGGAAACGCCATCAACGACTACTATGATAAAGATATAGATGCCATCAACCGGCCGGCCCGGCCCATTCCCAGCGGCAGGATATCCCCACCAGCAGCATTCCGCTATTCTGTGGCCCTCTTTGTAGCCGGCTGCCTCCTTGCCTGGTGGATCAATCCGATCTGCCTGATTCTGGCCGCCTGCAACTCCGCTCTGCTCTTCTTTTATGCCCGAAACCTCAAGGCCATGCCTCTATCGGGCAACATAACCGTGGCCTTCCTGACCGGCTCGACCTTCCTTTTTGGCGGCGCTGCGGTGGGAATGCAGGGTCTGCTGTCCAATCTAATACCATTCTTCCTCTCCTTTCTGGTGAGCATGAGCCGGGAGATAGCCAAGGACATAGAGGACATGGCCGGAGACGTGGCCGGAGGGGCCCGAACCCTGCCCATACTGGCGGGAGAGCGGATCTCCCGGGCCCTGGCGGCAGGATTCGCTCTGACCGCTATGGCTCTCAGCTTTCTTCCTCCGCTAGGACGGGGATATCTGGCGGTGGTAGTAGTGGCGGATATTCTCTTTTTGTTATCGGTGAAGATGATCCTGCAGGGCGATGCCACGGGAGCGCAGAAGGCGCTGAAGAAGGGAATGGCGGTGGCGCTGGTGGCATTTTTGGCGGGAGCTATGCTTCCCTGAATCAGATCCTGGAGAAAAATGGGGGCGGCTGGAGTCCGAGGAGAAACCAGCCATGAGAGCTGCTCCCATCGAGGGATTATGAGGATGGCAAAAAGCGGCGAAAGGCTTCCGCTTTCCGGGCGGGCATTCGCAGACACTGCCCTCCCCCGGCCTTAATCCGGCACCCCCGCGCTCTCCCCTCCTCTCGCCTAGGGGGTGCCTGCCCCGCTCCGGTCGGCCTTGGGGCTCGATTTTTCATAGGAAATGCCAGGCTTTCAGGACTTTAAACTGCTTTTCCTGGGCAGAAAAGCAGAAAATAATTTAAGCTATCTGGCTAATTATATTCTGTGACCGTCTTTAGAGCTTATGATGTTCGGGGCGTTTATGGCACCGAGCTTACGGAAGATCTGGTGAGAAGAGTTGGCCAGTCCTTCGGCTCATTTGCCGGAGGAGGCGGGGTGGCCCTGGGAAGAGATACCAGAATCAGTGGACCATCTCTGCAGAAGGCATTTCTGGAAGGGCTTCTCGGCACAGGCTGCAGCGTCTACAGCTACGGCGTCATTCCCATCGCCGTCATCAGCTTCATCACCAGCAGGCAGGGGCTTAAAGCTGCAGCCTATATCTCCGCCTCCCATAATCCTCCGGAGTATAATGGAGTGCGCTTCAGGACCGGCGATGGATATGGCCTGCTTTATAAGCAGTCAACCATAATGAAATTCTATAAGGAGGG
>Ga0116153_10003260_pt1 | contig 11622 bp, 11 predicted proteins | sample AD_UKC028_MetaG_FD_89896 | JGI IMG/M metagenome (GOLD analysis project Ga0116153, IMG submission 89896) | Active sludge microbial communities of municipal wastewater-treating anaerobic digesters from USA - AD_UKC028_MetaG | ecosystem: Engineered > Bioreactor > Anaerobic > Digestate | place: USA... | reverse complement strand
GCTCCTTTCCTGTAGGGCAAGGTTGCCGTTTTTTGTATGCCTCTCCACGGCTGTTTCAAGTATCCTGTTCATGAGCGCGGGGTAATCAAGGCCCGCGCATTTCCCGACGAACGGAAAATTCGAATCAACCGGGTCGAGCCCCGGCAGCGGATTGACCTCAAGAACGTAAGGCACGCCTTTCTTATCCAGTATTATATCCACCCGTGACAGGTCGACGCAGCCCAGCGCGTTGAATGCCCTGATGGCGGTCTCTTTGACCAGGGCGGCCTCCGCGGCCGTGATCCTAGCCGGGCAATGCCAGAACGGGCTGAGGCCCTTGCTGTCCTCGACCTCCTTCTCGAATTCCTTGACCTTCCATGTATAGAAAAATTCGCCCGACGCGCGGCAATTGGAAAAATCTATCTCAAGTATCGGCATCGTCGCCGGCGGGTAATTACCGAGGATGCCCACGGTCAGTTCCCTGCCGTCTATGAACTCCTCGACAAGTATCTCCTGCCTGTATGTTCGGGAGGTCTTCGAGACCTCTCTCTCTAATTCCGCCTTATTGCGCACTACGCTTGTTATCGTTATGCCTTTCCCGGAACCCTCCCTGTTCGGCTTGACTATGAGAGGATACTTTAACCCGGCATCCGAGATATCGGCCGGGTCCCTTATAAGCCTGCATTTCGGCGTCGGTATGCCCGACTGCCCGAACAGTTTCTTCGTAAGCGCCTTATTCAGCGAAATGCCCAGCGCAAGCACGCCCGACCCGCTGTAAGGTATGCCGAGAAAATCCAGTATCGCGGGTACCTGCGACTCCCTCGATTCGCCGTTCATGCCTTCCGCGATGTTAAATACTATATCCACCTTGTTCGACTGGAACCAGTTCAGCAACCCCTTGTCCGCTTCTACAAGGAAGACCTCGTTGCCCCCGGAGCGCAGGCCCGAAGCGATCGCCTCTATCGTCTCCTTGCTGTCGAATTCGGAATAATAATCATCCGGGAGGCCGGCATCGTCTATCTTCCTCTTCAGGTTGTATGTTAAAGCTACCTTAAGGCCCATATTACTTAATACCGTACCTTTCCAGTGCGTAGTCGAGTATCCTGTTCATCAGTTTGTTATACGTTGTCTTCATCTGCCTTGTTATGACCATGAAAACGTCTTCCGTGGACAATGACGGCAGGGGATTGATCTCGAGCACATAAGGATTGCCGCGCTTATCGACCCTGAAGTCCACCCTGCCGAAATCACGGCACTCAACGGCCCTATAAGCCCTCAACGCCATTTCCTTTAACTTGTTGTCCAGGGACCTTGTTATCCTCGCCGGGCAAACGTAGTTGAGGGTGTCCGAGGTTATCCTCGAGAAAGTATAACAGAGGTCGCCGAGGTTCGTCTTGCCGTCTATGCTTATCTGCACCGTCGGCAATGCCTCCGGATCATCGTTACCGACCACGGGGACCGTGAACTCCGAGCCGGTTATGAAGCTCTCCACGAGCGCGGGCTGCTTATATGTGCGTATGACCCAGTCGGCCTGCCTTATGAGGTCGCGCCTGTTATGCACTATCGACTTGTCGCTGATGCCCTTGCTCGAGCCCTCCTGCTTCGGCTTGACTATGAGCGGGAAGCCGATCCCCGCCCCGTCCACGTTTTTAATATCGGATACCTGGAAAAAGGGAGGTGTAGGAACGCCTTCCGATATGAGCACCTTCTTCGCCATCACCTTATCGAGCGTCAGCCCGAGCGTGAGGCCGTCGGCCCCGACGAACGGTATCCCTGCCATTTCGAGTATGACGGGTATCTCGGACTCCCTGTTCCGTCCGGTGACGCCTTCCGCTATATTGAAGACAATATCTACGTCGAGGTTCTTTATCCTTTTGAGCAGGTTCCTAACATTGCCTATCTTTACGACCTTATGCCCGCCGGACTCTATCGCGTCCTTAATGACCTCTATAGTATCGGGATGGTCGAACTCCGCATTCGCGTCTTCGGGGTCGCCTTTTCTCAATACATAATCCGGCTTGACGTCGTAGGTCAAGCCCACCCTCTTGCGCCCCTTTTTGTTCCCTGCCACAATATTTGCCATAACTATCTTCCCGAGGTATAAAAAAATGAAGGGACTTCCCCGTTTAGAAGTCCCTTCATTTACATTGCTAGTTGAACCTATCCAACTTTAATTACGAGTCCCTCCCGACTTATTTCCTCTTCCATTTGTCGACGATCTCCGACATCATCTTGCCAGCGAGTTCCTTGGATCCCAGGCCGAATGCAAGGCCGAGGGCCAATCCGGTTGCAGCCAGGGTAACGACTACAGCCATGTCAAGAATGAATGTACGGACGCCTAACATAGGAAGAACTGTCAAGACCGTTATTACTATTATGACGGTCTGGGCGATCTGGCCGAGGTTCTTCGCGGTAGCTATGCCCGCGTTAGATGCCGTCGTCCTTACCACCGAACCTATCAGGGCGGCAAAGAAGAGGCCAAGGACCAGGACAAATATCGATAGTATTACTTTTCCTGCGTACTTTACGGCTTCATCAAGGAAGCTTCCGGCCATGACTTCCGGGCTCGGGCTAACGAGATTCAGCGTGATGATAACGACTACCAGCGCCATGAGCCAATAGAAAACAATGCCTATGAGCTCCGACAGGGTGTGCTTGATCTCGCCTTTTGCGAGTATGCTGGCTATCCCCGCCTTTTCAGATAAGACGTCGAACCGTGCAACCTTAAGGACCTGAACGATAAGCTTTTCGATAATCTTCGCGATTACTATGCCGGCAATGAATACGATCAAAGCGACGATTATCTTCGACAGGTATAATGCTAAGTTACCCCATACCTGGCTCCAGGTATCGAGTATGATCTGTACTGCCTGCCCACCATCACCCATCTTACCCCTCCTTTCAGGTTTTTCAATCCAACTTCTTTTCCTGCTTGATTCTATTTATAACATAAATATATCTTTTGTCAAGCACTTTTGTGCTATAATCATCGAAATATAAACGGAGACGCCGATGAAACGCAGCATGAAGCTTGCTTTAGCTATTTTCTTGTCTTTTGCCGCACTTAATTGCGCGCCGCCCGCCGATCCGGCGCCGGCAAAGAACGTCGTAAAGCTTTTGACGGATGCGAGCAGGCACCTGTGCAATAACGAATACGATAAAGCCGTGGAAAAGTGCAACGAGATACTCTCTATCGAGCCGAGGTGCTCCGGAGCGTACTATATCAGGGGGTTTGCCCGCAGGTATAAGGGCGAATATGAGCTTTCTGTCATGGATTTCACGCAGACATTGAAGATAGACCCGAAATATGCGGCTGCATACTACGGCCGCGCGATCTCTTTCGCTTATATGGATATGTACAAGGAGGCGGTCGCGGACCTGACGTCCGCCATCGGGCTCGACCCTGGATACAAGGACGCTTATTTCAGCCGCGCGAGGGTATACTACGACATGGAAGAATACGACAAGGCCTGGGATGACCTGCACAGGGCGGAGGCCCTCGGGATAGAGACGGACCTGTTATATAAGGGCTTTATCAGGAAACTGCAGGACGCTTCCGGAAGGTTTCAGTAATAGTGGACCCCGTCGGCCAGCTTCTTCACTTCCTTGACATCGCCTTTCTCGTCGAGGTATATCCAGCAATTCGGCATGTATTTCTTTCCCTTTATCGTCACCGGCTGGTGTATCATCATGCCGACCAGCTTGCCGTCCTCTGAAAATATCGCGAAATCCCTGTTATTGAGCTTGATGCCCTGTATCGTCGTCGGTTCGGCGAGCGGGCATACTGCGATCCTGCCCGATTCATACAGCTCTGTCAGGTAATTTGCCGCGCACTTCCTTCCGTCGATCACGGCCGACGTCGCGAGGCGTATCTGCTTCAATTTTCCGGACGGGTAGAAGATGATGTTATAATTTGCGGCGGCTTTAAGCCCGTTGACCGTGACCGGCCTCTTCGGATGGGCCCAGTAAAGTTTCCCTGATTTGTAGTATCCTACCTGCGTCCCTTTAGGATATACGGTACCGCCGATCTTTTGGTCCTTATCGAGCACGTCTGCCGCGCATGACGCGCCGCACGCGATGGATAAGGCGGCAATGACGGCCACGAGCCGGGTATCGCGCATCTTAAACCCCCTTTTTCTTGTCCGGAAAAAACGCGAGGATCGCGAGGCCGAATACGCTGAGCAGCCCGAGCAGGCCCCATAATCCGTTGTAACCCTTCCCCTTCGCGTAATTAAAGAGCCCCCATATGAACAACAGGAACCCTCCCCAGGCAAACAGCGCGCCTATCCACATTATTATGCCGAACTGCGAAAAAGTAAGGAAATAGCCCAGGACCTGCGCAGCTATGCCGGAAGCTATGCCGATGTTGGTCTTCCTCCTGTACTCCTCTATCATCCTTTCCCCCTTTCGTGCCTTAAATAATGATATAAGTATTCCTGGGCGTATCCCGCATACGGCCCGAACCGTTTACGGGCGAAACCCGCCGCTTCCTCGGGGCTTACCGTCCTCCCGTTAAAATAAAGTTTCTCTATCCCCCTCTTTATCCAGACGTCCACGGGGAATGCCTCATATTTTTTGAACGAAAATAGCAATACGCAATCGGCGACTTTTTCTCCCACCCCTTTCAGGGAAACGAGCGAGGCCTTCGCCTGCCCATAGTTTAAATCCGCGACCGCGTCCAAGTCAATTCCTTTCGCGGCTATCTTGCCCGCGGTCTCCTTCAAATATCCCGCCCTGAATCCGAGCCCGAGCGACTTGAGCGTCCTGATATCGGCCTTCGCGACGGCCGCGGCCGAGGGAAAAGTAAAATTTTCGTCGCCTCCGAGAGTGACACGCTTCCCGAACCTCCGTGAAAGGCCGGCTATCATCTTTTTTATCCGCGGGATATTCGTATAAGATGAGAGTATGAACGACGCGAGGCATTCCCAGTGGTCCTGCTTGAGTATACGCAGGCCGCGGAACCTCTTTATCGCTTCTCTTATGTAAGGGTCCCTGCCAATATGCCTGTATATGGAAGGCAGGTCTTCGTTGAGGCCGAAATAGGAGGCGAGCTTCTCTTTCCCGACGGGGGCGCTCGATTCAATAAGCAGCCTCCCGCCGCTGCAGGATACTTTCACGAGCGCGTTGCCGATGACGCCGGAATAACGGCCGTCCTTTTCTTCCCAGCGGAACGCCTGGCCGCACTCGAGCGTGTGTTCGAGGTTGAGATCTGAGGCAGGTAATATGTATTTCACGGTCCGGCGCCCCTTAAGGACTTACCTTCGGCAGCACTATGCCCTTCTGCGACTGGTATTTCCCTTTCCTGTCCTTATATGTGACTTCGGGGGCCTCTTCTCCCTCGTAGAAAAGGAGTTGGGCTATCCCCTCGTGCGAATATATCTTCGCGGGATGGGGAGTCGTGTTGGATACCGCCATCGTGAGGAACCCCTCCCATGTCGGTTCGAGAGGGCTGATGTTGACCAGTATGCCGCAACGGCAGTACGTGGACTTTCCGAAACAGATCGCAATAACCTTCTCCGGTATCTTGAAGTATTCTAACGAGCGCGCGAGTACGAACGAGTTCGGCGGTATCACGCATTCTTTCCCCTTGAAATCGATGAAAGAATGCGGATCGATGTTCTTCGGGTCGACTACCGGGTTGCCGGTCCCGACGAAGACCTTATATTCGTCATGCACGCGTATGTCGTAGCCGAAGCTCGAGAGCCCGTAACTTATATGGCCCTCTGAGACCTGGTGGTCGAGGAACGGCTCGATCATCCCGGCCTCGAGGGCCATTTTTTTGATCCAACGGTCGGACTTAATCATTTAACCGCACTTGGAATATCCGCATCCCTTGCAGACCATGCACCCTTCGACGTGTTGCAGCGCGCCGCCGCAATCGGGGCACACGCCAACGACGTTCCCGAGCGCGTTCTTGCCCTTGGCCTTAGGAGCCGTGGGCGCCTCTTCGGCCTTCACTTCTTCCGCCGCGGCAACAGGCGCGGATTCGGCCGCTTTTTTGACGTTCAGCAGCCGCCTCTCGATCACCTTTGCAAGCGCGTCGGCGCAGGAAAATATCCTTCCGCCCTTCTCCCATGACGGGTTCGGGCACCTTATTCCGTTGAGCTGCTCTATTATAGAATGCGTGTCCAGGCCGCAGCGCAACGCGAGCGATACGAGCCTGCCTATTGCCTCGAGCTGGCTTGACGCGCAGCCGCCGGCCTTGCCCATCTGCGTAAAGACCTCGAACGGCAAGCCGTTCTCGTCCTCATTGATCGTGATATAAAGGTTGCCGCATCCGGTGAGGATCTTCGTCGTCGTGCCCCTCACGACCTCGGGCCTCGGCCTCGGCGATGTCCGCGCCTTATCTTCCGCCTTCTGGGAAACCGACGCTTCCGCGGCATCGGCCGTTTCGGTGTTCGTCTTCTCCTTCGAGTGGGCTATATAGAGGACCTGCTCCTGGCGGCTTCCGTCGCGGTATATCGTGACTCCCTTACATTCCATCTTGTACGCGAGCAGGTAGACCTCATGCACGTCCTCCGGGGTAGCGTTATTCGCGAAGTTGACCGTCTTCGATACGGCGTTATCCGTATATTTCTGGAAAGCGGCCTGCATCCTTATATGCCATATCGGCGTGATATCATGCGCGGTGACGAATATCCTCTTTACGTCCTCGGGGACCTCTTCTATGTCGTGCAAACTTCCCTTTTCGGCTATCTTCTTCATCAGTTCTTCGGAATAGAACCCGCGCGCCCTCGCGGTCTCCTCGAAGAGCTTGTTCGTCTCGACCAGCTTCGTCTTGTCCATGACCTCGCGGTAATATGATATCGCGAAGATCGGCTCGATCCCGCTCGAGGTGTCTGCAAGTATCGAGAGCGTCCCGGTCGGGGCGATCGTCGTCAGCGTCGCATTCCTGATGCTCGGCCCGTCGGAGTATATCGAGTTCTGGAAATTCGGGAACGTCCCGCGCCTCAACGCGAGCGCGTGCGACTCCCTCCTTGATTCCTCCTGGATGAAAGACATGACCTTCTCGGCAAGCTCTATCGCCTCGTCCGAATTGTAAGGGACGCCGAGTTTTATCAGCATCTCGGCGAAGCCCATGACGCCGAGGCCTATCTTGCGGTTCGCCTTCGTCATCTGCTCGATCTGCTGCAGAGGGAACTTGTTCATGTCTATTACGTTGTCGAGGAAATGGACCGCCAGGCGCGTCGTCCCGCGCAGCTTCTCCCAGTCGATCTGCGGGGATGACGTATCCGTCCTGACCATCTTTATGAGGTTTATCGAGCCGAGGTTGCAGCTCTCATGCGGCAGCAGGGGCTGCTCGCCGCACGGGTTCGTGGATTCTATCTGGCCGACCTGCGGCGTCGGGTTCGACTTGTTTATCCTGTCTATGAATATTATGCCGGGCTCGCCGTTCTTCCAGGCCCTCTGGACTATCATGTTGAAGACCTCGCGGGCCTTGAGCCTGCCGACCACCTTCTTGTTATGCGGCGATATGAGGTCGTACTCCTCATCGCGCTCGACCCTCTTCATGAACTCCTCGGTTATCGCGACCGAGATATTGAAGTTCGTTATGTCCCTGTCCGTCTCCTTGCATTTTATGAAATCGAGTATATCCGGATGGTCGATGCGCAGGATGCCCATATTCGCGCCGCGGCGCGTGCCGCCCTGCTTGACCGCGTGCGTCGCCGCGTCGAAGACCTTCATGAAGGATACCGGGCCGCTCGCGATGCCGCCGGTCGTCTTTACCATGCTGTTCGCCGGGCGCAGGCGCGAGAACGAGAAACCGGTCCCGCCGCCCGAGCGGTGGATCAGCGCGGTGTTCTTTATCGTCTCGAATATCGACTCCATCGAGTCCTCGATAGGCAGCACGAAACACGCCGAAAGCTGTTGGAGTTCGCGTCCGGCGTTCATCAACGTCGGCGAATTTGGAAGGAAATCCAGGTTTGATATTGTTGCGTAAAATTCGTCTTCAAGCTTTGAAACGTTATAATCGGGATCGTAGTATAAATCCGCTGAAGCTATATTGCGTGCCACCCTCCTGAAGAGCTCTTCGGGAGTCTCAATAGGCCTTCCTTCAGAATCCTTACGCAGGTAACGTTTCTCGAGGACCTTCTTTGAATTTGCCGACAAACCATCCTGGTGCAGTCTCATATCCCCCATGTACAAATCCCCCTTTCCCAACCCAAAGTATAGTCAAGCCCTGGTAGCTTGTCAAGCAAAAAATACTATATGTAGTGTTCCCCGTCGACAAAAACCCCGTATTTTGTGGGTATACAACTGGTATATGGGGTTTTTGCTTTTCTAGAACCTTCCTGGGAAGGTTACTTCTTCTTTGATTTCTTCTTGGCCTTCTTCTTCTTTCCGCAGCATCCGCACGCCATCTCCGACTCCTTTTTTTACCCCTTGACCGAGATCAAGGGAACCGACATCGCGACTTTCTTCGCTATGCCGGCATTGTGGACCACATCGACCACCTGCGTCACATCTTTATAAGCGCCCGGGGCCTCCTCCGCGACGCCTGATAAGCTGTGCCCTTTGACGATTATACCACGCTCTTTCAATTGGTCAACTAAATCTTTTCCGCGCCATCTCTTCTTCGCCGCCTCGCGTGAAGATACCCGGCCCGCGCCGTGGACCGACGTCCCAAATACTTCTTCCATGCCATTTTCGGTCCCGTGCAGTATATAGGAGCATGTGCCCATCGTCCCGCCTACCAGGACCGGCTGCCCGGCTTTCCTGTAAGCGGACGGGACTTCCGGGCGCCCCGGGCCGAACGCGCGGGTCGCGCCTTTCCTGTGGACTATGAGAGACTTTTCCTTGCCGTTTACTCTGTGCTTCTCGAGTTTCGCGGTATTGTGCCCGATATCGTAAAGAGTGCGGATCGTCTTTTCGTCCACGCCTAACGCCGAACGGAACGCCTTTCTCGTCAGGTGCGCCAGCACCTGGCGATTCGCGAACGCGGCGTTGATGCCGCAGTTTACCGCCCTGAAATACCGCTGGCCCTCTTCGCTCTTGAACGGCGCGCATACGAGCTCGCGCTCCCGTATCGGTATATTGTATTTCCTTGAGGCGGATTCGAGCGTCTTCAGGTAATCCGTGCCGATCTGGTGGCCGAGCGCGCGGCTGCCGCAATGTATCGATACGAGCAATTGGCCCTTGAAGAGCCCGAATGCCTGCGCGGCTTCCCCGTCGAATATCTCCTCGACGCATTGGACTTCAAGATAATGGTTGCCGGAGCCGAGCGTGCCGACCTGATTGAGCCCGCGCTCTTTCGCCTCGCGGCTAACCGTCTTTGGGTCGGCGCCTTTGACGCAGCCCTCCTCCTCGATGAAAGTAAGGTCTTCCTGCGTGCCAAATCCGCATTCGACTGCGTATTTAGCCCCCTTCACGAGGACGCTGTCTATCTCCTTCACCGACAATTTTATCTTGCCTTCGGAGCCGATGCCTGCGGGGACAGTGCGGAATAATTCGTTCGCGAGGCCTTCTTCTTTCCCTTTTATGTCATCGCGCGTCAGCTGCGTCCTGAGCGTCCTGACACCGCAGTTGCAGTCGAAACCTACGCCGGCGACCGAAATAACGCCCGTCTCCACGTCAAACGCTCCGATCGCGCCGATGGCAAATCCGTATCCCGGATGGATATCCGCCATCGCGAGAGACGCCTTCTGGATGCCGGGCAGGCACGCTACGTTGCGTATCTGCACGAGCGCGTTCCATTCCTTGCCGCGTTTCACGTCGTCGACGAGGTGCTTTATGAGATCCTTATCGGCGTAGATCCGCCCGGGCACCAGCATCTCGCCGGATTTTGGTATCTCCCAGATGAGTTCGCTTACTTGCTTAAGTTCGACGTTCATACGTCCACCACACATTGCAGGTAATGGTTGCCGTCCTTGAACTCGTATTTCAGTCCGAAATACGTGGCTGCCTTGGCCTCGGTCTTTATCATATGCCTTTTCGGGTCGAGCTTTTCGCCGGATGCAACACCCTTAAGGCGGTACAGGTCATAACCGAAGGGCTCTATAGATCTTATTTTGAAATCCTTAAAGACCATCTTCTTGATATCGGCTTCGGTAAGTAACTTATTGAGCCATTCGACGAATAGCGCGGGAATGTCGCGGGCTTCGCAGGAGATATCGACCGAGGAGGCTTTCTTGACCTTCTTTATGTCGACCATGATATCGAAAAGCGCTTTCCCGCCCGCGGCAAACGCCTTTTCGAGCGTCCTGTCCCAGGCGCGCAGGCCGATATCGGCTTCGTGCTCTAAATATTCATAGGGCATAACGGCCCTTCTATTTTTTGGCTTTACCCTGGTTGGCGACTGCTTCCATCGCCTTCTTTACCTCTTCCGGGTCGCCGAGGTAATAATGCTTTATGGGCTTGAGGTTGTCGTCGAGCTCGTAGACGAGCGGCATGCCGGTCGGTATGTTCAGGCCGACAATATCCCGGTCGGAGATGTTATCGAGGTATTTTACCAGCGCCCTCAAACTGTTTCCGTGCGCGGCTATGATGACGCGCTTTCCGCTCTTGACCACCGGCGCTATCGTCTCGTGCCAGTACGGCAGGAAACGCGCGACGGTATCTTTGAGGCATTCGGTCATCGGGATCTCGCCGGGCTTGAGGTCTTTGTATCGCGGGTCTTTCGCCGGGCTGCGCGGGTCGTCTTTATCGAGCGCCTGCGGCGGGGTGTCATAGCTGCGGCGCCATATCAACACCTGTTCGTCGCCGTACTTCGCGGCGGTCTCGGCCTTGTTCAGGCCCTGCAGCGCTCCGTAGTGCCTCTCGTTCAGGCGCCACGAGTTGTAAACCGGTATCCACATCAGGTCCATGCCGTCGAGCGTTATCCAGAGCGTGCGGATAGCCCTCTTCAGCACGGAGGTGAAAGCAACGTCAAATATAAATCCTTCCTTCTTCAGCACCTCGCCGGCCTTTTTGGCTTCCGCAAGGCCTTTTTCGGAAAGGTCTACATCGGTCCATCCGGTGAAGCGGTTCTCCTTGTTCCAGGCGCTCTCTCCGTGGCGCAGTAATACTACTTTATACATTAGTTATCTCCTTTAAGGTTCCATGATAACTGCATCTGTAAGCGGTATCAACATTATATCACATCCTCAAATTCAACATCATCGAAATCGCCGCCGGCCTTCTCCACGTCCATGAAACGCTCGAGTATGCTGCCCTCCTGCAGGAAGCGCGAGACCTCCGTGAATATACTGCCCGAGTAACCGCCGGAGTAATTCTTCATCCAGCGCGCAGAGCGGTCTATCGCCGGCTTCAATAGTATCAGGTTCTCCTTCGCGCGGGTCGCCGCGACATAAAAGAGCCGCCTCTCCTCCTCGATGGCGTCCTTGTCGTCCATCGCCTGGTATGAGGGCATGTGCCCTTCGGCTACATATATAAGGAAGACGGTATGCCATTCGAGGCCCTTCGCCGAATGTATCGTCGAGAGCGTCATCGAGTGGTCGTGCCTGCCCTTGAGCCCGGCCTCGAGAATGCTCTTCTCGGGCGGCTCGAGGGCCATATCGGTCAGGAAAGATTCGAGCGACTTATACCTTCCGGCTATGCGTTCGAGCGAGTTCAGGTCGGGAGCCCTCTTGTGGTAATCGTCGTACTTTGCCTTCAACAGCGGCCCGTAATATTCGAGGAATCCTTTTATCAGCGCGCCCGGCT